>CWHB01000028.1_pt5 | contig 212464 bp, 170 predicted proteins | sample 670591 | NCBI WGS metagenome assembly CWHB01 (sample SAMEA3735853, study PRJEB9488) | human gut metagenome | biome: ENVO:mammalia-associated habitat; material: ENVO:feces | place: Malawi | collected 2009-02-27
GAAAGAAAGCCGGTAAGAAAGAAAACGAATGTCGCTCTCCTCATGGAGAGCGTGGATTGAAATTCGCACGTGTCCTAGGTGCGGGCTGGCGCTTGAGTCGCTCTCCTCATGGAGAGCGTGGATTGAAATGTATGAGATAATGGCGTTTTCGCGTGCTTGCGCGAGTCGCTCTCCTCATGGAGAGCGTGGATTGAAATCAATCCGGTGTGACAATCAGCAATGTCACCGTGGAGTCGCTCTCCTCATGGAGAGCGTGGATTGAAATCAAAGTCGTGTCAATGGTGCGCATGGAGCCGTTAGTCGCTCTCCTCATGGAGAGCGTGGATTGAAATCGGTGTCTGCATCGTTCCGGCCACCGCGTGGATGTTGCTCTCCCTGTTTATGTCCAGTGTTCCCCGCACATGCGGGATTCCGCATGTGCGGGACTGCTAGCAACGGAAAACTAGGGTTTTTGTCCGCTCGGGGCGGCTTCAACGGTAATACGAGCAGGAACTGCGACTGGGTGTTTCGCATGGGGTCGCTTCTGAAAACTATGTAAAAGAAATAGTGTATGTGAAAACGGTCGGGTGGGTGCGGATGCACGAGAAATTGGCTAACCTGTCGAATTTCTGTTTTACTTTGGTCGCTCATCTCGTGAGTGGTCGTCAAGCTAGACATATTGTGTCCCATGGGATGCAACATGTCGTATGGAAATACATATGACTGGCGAATATCGCCAATGGTTCAGCCGGATAAAGGACCGGAACGCGAAAGCCCGAATCAGCGCGAGACTCCGATTGCGCTTCTAGACGGGGCGGCCGGTGGGTGATCTGCATACGGTTGGTGACGGGGCCAGCGCGCTGAGGTTCAATTTCGGTCCCGGCTACCGTGTTTGCTCCGCGCAGAAGAGCGACTCGCTCATGTTGCTGCTTTATCGGTGGCCGAGCTTGACGATTCGGCGTTGTTGCAGGCCGCAATCGGCGATGTGACCAAAGCGAAGGGTATGGGGCAGATCACGAAGAAGGCGGGTGTGGGGCGTGACAGCCTTTACAAGAGCCTCGACAGGAATGTCAATCCGAGCTTCCATACCATTATGAAGGGATCGTGCACGCTCTCGGCGGCAGGCTGACAATCCAACCCGCATAAGCTTGACTTTACGACCATCATGCAGTGGCCGCCCGAGCATTGGAAAAGGGCGATCGCTGACCATATTGTTGCGACATATGTGGAGAGATGTTCGTGGTGAGCTTGACGTACATAACATCGTAAAACTTCGGTCGTCTGGTTCGTTCTGCGGCTCATCAGTGCGGGAAAATGCTTAATTATGCCGCCTATCTCGCCTATATATGGCAGATTTTGAGGTTCGTACGGAGGCTTCTCGCTTATATATGGCAGGTGTTCGTGCGAAAAGTGTCAAAAACATGCCCCCCTAAGTGGCTTTTCTCGAAGGGCATGTGCCATATATAAGCGAGAAACTTCCGGTCAAGATGCCAAATCTGCCATATATAAGCCAGATATCGCGGTTCAGCTCAGATGAACTGGGTGTATGTCCATAAATTTCGACGATTAGGGTGTATCAAGAGTTCCGAGTTGGTTTCAATGACAATCCGAGGGGGTGGAAACGAGTTTATGGGCACGCGTGCGGAGTCTCAGATGCGCAGAACTCCTCACGCAGCGCATATCACAATCCCAGCCAGGCACGTAGGTCACGAATTTCCTGATCGCAGATGCCGTGGCCCATTCCCGGATATTCGAAATACGTGAGATTGCCGGTTTGCGCAAGTTTGTTGTGCGCGCACTGTTGGTCGGCTAAAGGAGTTGTGCGGTCTTCGCCGCCGTAGCAGAGTGCGAATCGCGTGCGTCCGGTCGTGGGCAAAGGCTCAGCGGTTTCGCCTTTGAATGATGGGCTCATCAGAATCGCCATGTCGAACGCATCGGGATGTTCCGCAACCATGCGATACGACAGGTATCCGCCCTGCGAAAACCCGATCAGTACCTTGCGGAAATGCGCGTATGCGGGCGAATCCAGCAATCGTACGACGGCGTCGCCTACGGCACTGCACTCACGTCGACGCTCTCCTACGGAACATCCATCCGGATACCAGTAGTAGCTTCCGATGTAAGGACGTTCGTACGTGCCTCGGAACGACAGATAATTCGGATGCTGGGCAGGAGCAATGGAGTTGTCCGTTGAAGATGCGTCTTGCTTCGGAACATCATAAATCGCATCAATGATGCGGATCATCTCATTTTCATCATTGCTGAATCCGTGAAATCCCAAGAACAGCAGATCATCGCCGGCTATTTCGCAGGCGGCCGTCTCAATGCTGGTACTCACGTTCAAACGCATGTCAACCTCCCATCGCATGTCGATAGTATGCAGTTTTCCAGCGGCGCCATAACGGTGGACAGCGAAGTGGGGAAGGGCACGACGTTCACCGTTATGGTGCCGTTGGTTGAGGAAAACACTGAATATGTGGCGAAGCCTACAATAATCCGTCGGCGTGCAATGCGTTGAACATTCGGTCCAAGCATTCAACCAGCAGCGGATAGGGCATTGCCACGTTCACACGCACGCATCCGACACCTGCCTCGCCGCATGAGCGTCCATCGGTTAGCGCCACTTGCGCTTTCTCAAGGAAGTATGTGGCCGGGTCTTCGATGCCAAGCGGCGAGAAATCAAGCCATGCGATATATGTGCCTTGAGGCTTGATATAGCCGATTCCGGCGAACCGCTCACGCATCTGCTCATCGAACAGGGCAATATTCCTACGCACGTAGGCGAACGCGTCCTGGAACCACGGATCACCTTCGTTATATGCGGTGGTGGTGGCGATTGCGCCGATGGTGGCGGTCTGATGTTCGCTCCACTCCGCCTTGACCGCCCACATGTCACGATCCGCAGGATTGGTAAGCAGCACCTGCGCGCACTTCGTGCCCGGAATATTGAACGATTTCGACGCGCTGGTAGCGGTCATCGACTGTAATGCGGCCTGCTCGCTGATGGTGGGGAACGGAATGTGCTTGCCCTCAAACACGAACGGCGCATGAATCTCATCATTGAAAATACGCACGTCATACTGTGCCGCAAGATCGCTCAGACGCAGCTCCTCTTCCAAGGTGAGCACTTTGCCGATCGGGTTGTGCGGGTTGCAGAGCACGAACGCATGGCATCCGGCCGCGAACGCGCGTTCGATGGCGTCGAAATCGAACAGCCATTGCGCTTCGCCGGTTTTGGCATCGCCGCTTTGCAGCATTTCGATTTCGATCACGTTGACGTCATATAGTTTCGGCACACTCAGAAACGGCATGTAAGCCGGCGTTGGCACGATCACGCTATTACCAGCGCCTACCAGTTCGCGCAGGAAAATCTCGTACGCTTCAAGCACGTCGGGAACCACGCGAATGATACTGGGATCCACATCCCAGCCGTAATGTGTGCGCTGCCAGCCCGCGCATGCCTCTGCCACGCGCTGCTTCCAAGGTTCGGGAATGTAGCCAAGTTTGCAATGGTCACAAGCGTTGTCGATGGCTTCCTGAATGCAGGGTGCTAGGCCGTAGTCCATTTCGGCGATGAACGCGCCGATGCAGCCGGGGTAGCGTGTCCACTTGTCGGAGCCGACTTCGGCAAGGTCGGTTGCGGTGGTGTGGTCGATGGCGTCGGCGTTAAAGCCGGAATCGGTACGATGCTTGATATCCATGATTTCTTCCATGGTTCCAGCATGACGTACGCGTTGGGTGAAAGAACAGTGTGTTCTTGTGCTGAAAGCAGAGATGGTTATGAAGTTTTCTTATATCAGATGCTTTTGCTATTCAATTATTAATCTGATCATGTCGATGCTGAAAAAAACAAGAAACATTCGCTCGCATCAGCATTCCGCAATCAGGGAATCAGAAGCGAATCAGATGCTTTCCAAATACTGATGTGACGCCTTTTCGATTTCGTCTTTGACGCGGGCCACTGACGGTCGGTCGTCAGCTTTTCTTGTGACGAAACAGACGGTACGGAATGCGTTGTCGTCGGCAATCGGAAGCGCGGCCAAGTTAGGCTGCGTTCCGGCGGTTGTGGCCAAACGGGACACGATCGAGACACCCATGCCGACTTCCACGAGATTCTGCGTGGCCCAATAATCGTCGGTCGAATGCGTGATCTCCGGCGTGAAACCGGCGGCACGTGCCAACGACACCAGATTTGCCCGACAGGTCTCGCAGCCGGCGATCCATTGTTCGCCGCGTGCCGAAACCAGCTGGACCGGCAGAAGTGAGCTTTCATACTGGCGTGCGATCGTGTTATTTGCGCTGATCAGCAGCATCAGCGGATCGATGCCGAAGGGGGAGACTTCCAAATCGTCCGGACCAACTAAGGCAGGCAGTGAATTGTATTGGAAGATGATCGCGCAATCGGCAAGCCCCTGTTCCAACGCGTCCATGGCCTCAGGCGGCTCCATCTGCATGAGGCTCACGCGAATGTCGGACGTTTTGCTGATATGTACGAGTACGCGCGCCACGAACGACGAGCATACCGATGGGGGAGCGACTAGGCGAATATGCGTCGATCCGTTGCGCTGGTATTCCTCCACATCTTTGACGGCCTGTGTGACGCGATTGTCGATGAGCTGCCCGTGGCGTGCCAGAATACGGCCAATCGGCGTTAATTCCACCCCATGCGACGTGCGCTGCACGAGTTTTGCGTCAAGTTCGCGTTCGACCTTGCGGATTTGTTGGCTGATGGCCGGTTGCGACCAGCCGGTTTCGCGCGCGACCGCGGAGAACGAACCCAAACGTTCCACATTCCACAAGGTCACGAGAATCTGCGGGTTCAGTGTTTTCGTGCTGAATCCCGTGGCATTCGCGGTGATGCTGATGTCGGTGTTCGTGTTGGCGTTTTCGCGCGTGTTGCTATCGGCTGGAGTGTTCATATAAGGGTAGTGCTCAACTTTTTAGGAATGCGGGAATGGCCTCGGCTGCTGCATAGCCCGCGCGGTACATGCGTTCCAAACCTTCGAACGACTTGCTCAACGTGTTCAGGCCGTACAGGCTTTCCGGCGCGAGGATGAGCACGCGGCCGTCCTGCTCGTATTCCTTGGCCAGCGCCACTTCGTCGTTGTACTTCTGATAACGGTTGAGCAGTTTTTCCGCGGCTTCGGGGTGGCTGCGCTTCAAAATCCTGGCCGGGCCGATGTCCCTCTTCTGCTCGCGTACGGTGTCTTTCGGGCGGGTGAGTATCACCACGATACGGTCGTAGCCGTCATCGATGGCCTTCTGCACCGGAATCGGATCGGCGATGCCGCCGTCGTAATAGGGGACGCCATCGATCGCATACGGTTCGCAAGCTACCGGCACTGCTGATGACGCCTTCATGATGTCGAAATTGTCGTAGCTCACGTCGGACTTACTGAAATACTTCGTGGAGCCGTCTTCGGCGTTGCACGCAACCACGGTGAAATCGGTCGGGTTGGCTTCGAAAGCCGCGTAGTCAACCGGATTTTCACCATCATGATTGCTGAGCGTGCTATACACGTAGTCGAGGTTGGCGAAATTATGGTTCTTGACGTAGCTGTCGAAGCTCGCGTACTCCTTGCGGAACGCGTACTGCGTGTAGAACGTGTGGTTGCGCCCGTGCTGCTTCGCGATGAACGAGACCATGTTGGCGCTGCCTGCGGAAACGCCGTAGCAATGGTCGACGCTGATGCCGTCCTCAAGCATGCGGTCCATCACGCCCGCACCGTAGATCGCGCGGAAACCGCCGCCGACGTCGATCATTGCCGTCCTGTGAGCCATATGCGCCCCGTCCTTTCGCCGTCCGTCCCTTTTGCGGGTTCAATTGACTTTACGCGGTCTAATTGACGTATTTCTGCGTATTCGGTCATTTCTTAGCGAAGAACGACGTAAGATATCTGCGAACAATCAATAAAAATGGAGTGGAGAAGATATCAATGAACGAAGCTGCACTGCCTCAGTCGACGGTCCACATCGCCCAAGCTGATCCGGACGGGATTCTGCTGGTGATTCACGCGGGTGCCGGCAATCGTGGCAAAAAGGATACGCCGGAACGTCGTGCCCAGGTGGAGCAGGATTTGAACAGGGCTCTTGAAGCTGGCTATGCGCTGCTGGAGCAGGGGGCGCCGGCGGAGGATGCCGTGTGCGCGGCTATCCGTGTTATGGAGGATGCTCCGGAGTTCAACGCTGGTCGTGGCGCTGCATTGACGAGCGAAGGCATCGTATCCATGGATTCCTGCCTGATGACCGGTGTCGATGGCGAGGTCGGTTCCGCGTGTGGTCTGACCACGTCTAAGAATCCGATCAACGTAGCGCGTGCCATCAAGGAAAAGACCAAGCATGTCATGTTTGCCAAGCCCGGTAATGATTTGCTTAAGGAGTGGGGAATCGAACTGTGCGACAGTGAATATTTTATCACTCCGGCACGCCAGGAATCCTTGCACGAGGCGCAATCCAACGGCGATGAGTGGGAGAAGCATGGCACCATCGGCGCTGTCGCCCGCGACTCGTTCGGCAACATCGCTGCCGGCACCTCCACCGGTGGCATCACCAACCAGATGCCGGGACGCGTCGGCGATTCGCCCCTGCCGGGCTGTGGCACCTATGCCAACAACGATTCCGTCGCGATCTCCTGCACCGGCATCGGTGAGGCGTTCGTCAAGGAAGTCGCTGCGCATCAGGTTTCTGATCGCGTTCTGTACGCCAAGGAGGAGCCGGTCGAGGCTGCGAAGGCGGCGCTGGATGGTGTCGCCCGTCATCATGGCGATGGCGGTATGATCGTCGTTCCGGCGCATGGTGAAGGCGCGATGGTATTCAATAGCGAGATGATGAACTGCGGTTGGAAGTCTCCGAAGGGCAGCTACGTGCAGAGTTGATACTGTAGCGGCAAACCGTCAAAAACAAGTCACAAAAGCACAGCGGGGTTCGAATCCATGAAGGATTCGAACCCCGCTGTGCTTTAGCTCCCTTTCTGGACGGCGAATCATTCGTTCGCCGTCCAGAAACATCACTTAGTGATGGTGTTGTAGGTAGGTAGATTGGTGTAATCGAACGACACGTTCTTCACGTTCGTCGCGGACACGGCGGCGACGTTGTCGTTCCACAGCGGAATCACCGGAAGATCCTTGGCCAGCACTTCCTGAGCCTTGGTGAAGTCCTCGGTTCGCTTCTTTACGTCGGTCTGGGCAAGTGCGGCGTTCAGGAGCTCGTCGAATTCCGCGCTCTTGTAATCACCATCGTTCGAACCATGACCGTCAGCGGAGCTGGAGACATATAGCGGATTGAGATAATCTTCAGCGGACGGGTAATCCAGCATCCAGCCGGCACGGAACGCGGTTTTGATGGTGCGGTTGGTCACCTGGTTACGCACGTCGCTGAACGTGGCGTACGGCTCGCCAGCGGCGTCGATGTCGAGTGTGTTCTTGATCTGGTTGCACACGGCATCGACCCATTCCTTATGGCCGCCATCGGCGTTATAGGCGATTCGGAAGTTGCCGGACCATGGCTTGATGGCATTGGCTTTCTTCCAGAGTTCCTTGGCCTTGGAAGCGTTGTATTTCAGGTTGCTGCCGTTCTGTTCCAGTTTCTTCACATATTCGGGGACGAGCGGTGAAGTGAAATCGGTGGTCGGGGTCTTCGTGTTGTTGTAAACCTTCTTGACGATCTGGTCGCGGTCGATGGCCATGGAAATGGCCTGACGACGCAACTGGCCTTCTTCGTCGTTGCCGAAATGCTCAAGACGTTCCGGAATGATGAAGGACTGGAACGAGGATCCTGCCTGGCTGTAGGCGATCACGCTGGAATCCTGACGGAAGGTCTTCACCGCAGACTGTGGAATCTGATCCATCACGTCGAGGTTGCCAGACAGCACGTCGGAGTAAGCGGAATCCTCATTCGTGTAGACGCGGTATTCGATGCCTTTGTTGGACACCTTGCGGCTGCCCTTATAATCCTTGTTTGGTACGACGATGATGTTCTTGTCGTGGGACCAGGACTTGAACTTGTACGGACCATTGCCAATCGGAGCCTGACCGAACTTCTTGATGTCCTTAAATGCCACGCTTGGCAGCGGGAACATGGATTGGTGCGCGAGCTTGGTCGGGAATACGGAATCAGGCTTGTTCAGCTCGACGACCAGCGTGTAGTCGTCCGGGGTGGAAAGACCGGAAAGTGTGGCCTTCGGATCGACGTTCGGATCCTGCAGCTCGTCATAGCCCTTGATGGTGGAGAATCGGCTTGCGGTCTTCTGCGCGTTCTTCACATTGGCGGCGAAACTCCAGGTGTCGGCGAAGGAATGGGCGGTTACTGCCTCGCCGTTGGTGAACTTCCAGCCTTTCTTCAACTTGATTGTGTACGTGGTGGCATCCTCGTTCGGGGTGATACTCTCGGCGACTTCGAGATGTTGCTTGCCCTTTGCATCAAAGCTCACCAGACCTTCGAACAGGTATCGAATAACTTTGCCGCCGCCCATTTCGTTGGTGTCGCTTGGAATTAGGCCGTTCTGCGGTTCGCTGTTGTTCACTGAAATCAGCGAGGTGCTATCGGAGCCGTTGGAGGCTGTGTCATCGCTGGACGACGAGCCGCATGCGGCGATCGACGTCAGCATGGCGCCCGCTGCGGCCATGGCCAGCAGTCGACGGAACGCGTTGTTCTTCATTTCATTCTCCTTTAATGTCGGCATTTCCGTCGATTATGTCGGCGAAAAACAATAGGACACAATATAGGAGCTTTATAAAATTTTCGTGTTACGTCTCAATTTGGAAACGAACAGCTCGCAGGCGATGAATACGGCGTGTCCGCATCCAATGCGTGTGCGGACGCCATCCTCAGCTTTCCAGGAATGAGGGAATGGCCTCGGCCGCCGCATGGCCCGCGCGGTACATGCGTTCCAAACCTTCGAACGACTTGCTCAACGTGCTTAAACCATACAGGCTTTCCGGTGCGAGAATAAGCACGCGGCCGTCTTTCTCGTATTCCTTGGCCAACACCACTTCATCGTTCTCTGAAGCTGCTGTTTTCTTGACTCTACGCGCGTATTGAGGACATTTGCGCTCATTCGCCGATCAGCGATCGAGCAGCGACTGCGCTAACCGTGCAATTCGTTCGCAAGTGTCTGAATTCGCAAGTTCAATACCGCCGTCGGCATGGTCCGGCGCAAGTTTGCCCAACGATTCGAGCACCACGCCAAGATGGCGCACGGTACCGGCGTTACCGTCGATGATCGCAGCTGAACTCGGCAGCAATTCGCGGAAATAGTCACGATAGAACACGAAATGCGTGCAGCCAAGCACTACCGAATCAATCGTCGACAAATCATACTGGTCGAAATACTCATGCAACGTGCGCATCACCGTGTCATGATTGTCAAGCAGGCCATGTTCGACGATCTCCACCAAACCGGGGCATGGTTCCGGAAAAATCGTATGATCGGCTTTGAACCGGTCCATCAACACGGCGAATTTCTTCTCGCGCAACGTAAGGGGAGTGGCGGCCACGATCACGCGCTGACGATGGCCCTCACCACGGTCGCATGCCACTTTCAATGCCGGTTCCATGCCGATGATCGGAATGTCGTAGCGGTCGCGCAGTTCGTTGGCTGCTGCGGAAGTTGCGGTATTGCAGGCGATCACCACCGCTTTCACACCTTGTTTCACGAAACGCTCCACGATGGTGTTCGACAGGTCGCGCACCTGTTCCGGAGATTTCGTGCCATATGGGGCGTTTGCGGAGTCGCCGAAATAGAGCACACGCTCATTCGGCATGTTATGGCGGATCTCACGGACCACGGAAATACCTCCCAAACCGGAGTCGAATACGCCGATTGGTGCCGTTGAAGTCATGATTCCTCCTGCGATTGCCAGACTTAGCCTGCCTCCAATAGCCTACCGCGTGTAGAGTGAATTGGTATGAGCATTCCGAACATTGTTTACAAAGCGCACGCCACAGGCAACGATTTCGTGGTGTATGTTGACCCCGAAGGAGCGTATGAGCCGACCGCCGACGAAGTGCGAATGCTGTGCGACCGTCATTTCGGCATTGGCGGCGACGGACTGATTCGTCTCGCCCACCCGAAAGACGTTTCCGACCTGAATGATGCCCAAGTGGACGAATGCGCTGCCGGGGACGCGCAATGGTTCATGGACTACCGTAACGCCGACGGATCATTGGCCGAAATGTGCGGCAACGGCACACGAGCCATCACCCTGTTCGCGCAACGCCAGGGTATCGCCGACCAGCCGGGTGGCAAACCATTCCGCCTTGGCACGCGCGCCGGCGTGAAAGTGCTGACGTCGCTCGGCAATGTGCCCGGCCTCGGCAACGACGTGTTCCAGGTGGAAATGGGCGCGTGGAAGCGTGGTGACCTCGACTTCTACGAGGTAACGATTCCGGGAACCAAGGGTTCCGCGCGAGGCACGTTCGTGGACATGGGCAATCCGCATGTGGTCGCCGTCATCGAAGACGCGTTCTCCAGCCTGCCGACCGTGGAACAGCTTGATCTGGTGACCAAGCCGGTCGTCTCGCCCCAGATCGAAAGCGACCAGAACGTTGAATTCGTGCGTATCGACGAACAAAGCGAAGGCGACAACGAGGGCAGCGCCACCATGCGCGTCAACGAGCGCGGCTGCGGCGAAACGCTGTCGTGCGGTACGGGCCTGTGCGCCACCGCCATCACCCTGCGTGCCAAAACAGGCATCGACCATTGGACGATCACCGTACGTGGCGGCACCTTGCGCGTCGACGTGACCGACGACGATGTGAAACTCACCGGATCGGCCACCATCGTCGGAAAAATCGAACTGCTGTAAGACTGCTGTAAGACGGTTTTCGCGCGAATCTCATATGAGAAACCGAAATCCGCAAATGAATACAAGAGAAGCCGGCTGTTTCCAGTCGGCTTCTCTTGTATTCAGGCAAATATTTGATATTGCATAGATTGTTGGCTGACGTCAGCTGAACAGCATCGGGCCATCCTTGACGAGAATGATCACGATCAATGCCACAATCCATACGGCATTGACCATCAGATCGTAATTAAGACGGTAGTAGGTGCGCACGCCCTCGCCTTTGGCTGGAATCTCCTGAACCACCGCCGTGGCATGAGACAACGCCATGAACTGCACGGTGGTGGAGAACATCAGGCACAGACACCACGGACATAGCGCGTTGATCACAAACAACGACTGCGAGGTCAGCCAATACGAATAAGCCAGCGCGGCCAGTCCACCCAGCCATGTGCACAACGCAAACCAGCGAGGCACGGCAACCTTCATCAATCCAATCACCGCAATCGTTACAAACACTGATTCCGCGGCGATACCGAAGAACGCATTCGGGAAACTCAAACCGGCGAACCTCACAATCTCAGCCTGCCACGATTCCGCAACCGTGGAACACGACATCACGGCATTCACATCACAGCTGAGCTTCTGACCGGGATTGCGAGCCAATTTCAGTGTCTCGGCGGAAAGCACGAACGATACGACCAGCGCGACTGCCGAAGCGACCAGCATAATCAGATACGTCCAAGTGGCGCCGTGACGCCAGCCGCGCGGTTTCGTATAATCATCGTCGAGAGTGGCTTCGGCAACCAGTCCGCCGGGGAAATCGCTCATCATGCATCCTTGAATCAAAATACAAACGTTGTCATCGCCTAGTTTACGCGGTATTGTGCCGCGTTGCGACGAAGAACAGCTTACGATGGATACATGATTCGCGTAGGCACTGCGGCACCGCCCGCTGAAGGTTGGGACATTCACTGTCATACCGTTTTTTCCGACGGTACGGAAACGCCGCGTGTGTTGCTGAAAGAGGCACGATCATTGCGATTGCATGGTGTTGCGATTGCCGATCATGACACGACCTCCGGTTGGCAGGATGCGTTGGCCGCTTCGCAGGAGATTGGATTGCCGTTGTTGCGTGGCACGGAAATCACCGCCGTCGACGGCAATGTGTCCGTGCATATGCTTGCGTTCCAATATGATCCGTTGAACGCCAATATCAGCGAGATGTTCGCGTCCACCCGCGAGGCGCGACTGCGTAGAACCAAGCGCATGGTCGAACTGATGGCGCAGGATTTTCCGATTACGTGGGATGATGTGCTCGCGCAGGTGCGTGAAGGCAAACGCACCACGATCGGTCGGCCGCATATCGCCGACGCATTGGTGGCTGCCGGCGTGTATGAAACGCGATCCGACGCGTTCGCCGACGCGGTGAGCGCGACGTCGAAATATTACATTCCCACGCCATCGCCGACCACACATGACGTGGTGGCCGCGGTCAAGGGTGCGGGCGGGGTGACGGTTATCGCCCACGCCGGAGACCCCCGGCGTAACCGGACCCTGCTGACTGACCGGCAAATCGAATCTCTCATCACCGAAGGGTTGGACGGTTTGGAAGTGTGGCATCGCGGCAATCCACCCGAGCAGCGTGAGCGGCTGCTTGCCATTGCCGGCAAGCATGATCTGCTGGTAACCGGTGGATCCGACTGGCACGGCAAAGGCAAGCCGAACGTGCTGGGGGAGAACCTCACCGATGATGAAACGGTTCAGGAAATCATCAATCGAGGCGTTCACTTGAGCAAATAATCGTCGAAGGCGAAAATAAAAAACCGAAACGCAATCATCGATGCGTAATCGCGATATGAAACCAGGAACGAGTTGATCGCCCAAAATGGAAAAGCCAGACGTGAACGTCTGGCTTTTCTTGTTACGTCGAAAACGTGTGTTTCAGCTCGAAGCTGAAATCTGGTGATGCGAACGGATCAGAGGTTGCCGAAACCGACGGCGTGCTTGGTTTCGGAACCGATGATGGCGTAGCCGAGCGAGTCTGCCGGCACCACAATGCGACGGCCCTTGGCGTCCGTCAGATTGATGGTCTTGCCGTTCTCCACGGCGTCGGCGATGGCCGTGTTGACCTCATCGGCGCTCTGTTCGGTGCTGAAGGTGACGGTGCGGGCCACATTCTGAATGCCGAGTTCAATATCCATGGATGCTCCTTCGTGATAATGCGCAATGCATGCGCACATGTATGTACGGGTTATGTGCGCCTATTCTACGCGTGGCTTCTCATCGGTGGCGTCTTCCGCCTCCCACTGATTGATCTGCGCCTGCGCTTTCTGCATGGTCGCCTCATCTCGTTCCAACAGTGGAATGAGTACTGTTGCGGCCTCGCTATGCGATGCGGGAATCGATTCTTCGTTCGTATCGTCGTTGTCGTCGGCCGTTCCCAGCCTGCTGATTACCATGGTGGAACTTGACGGCATGGATTCGTGCCGTTCTTTTGCGGAACGTTCCGGAATGAAGGTACTGACCGGGGTCGCCTCACGCTCATTCGTATTGTCGGACGGTGCTTGTGATTGCTGGGTTCCGGCCGGTGCGAACGCTTCCGTCGCGTCGTTGACGATTTCCTTTGTCTTGCGGACCGGCTGGGAGCCGGTCACGTCGAAATCTCCAGTGGAATCATCCATGTCTACGGCGTCGATGTGACGTTCGCTGGTCGTGTCGGAATTATTCTGCTGTGCGGCCGCGTTACGGCGACGCTCCGATTCGTTCAGTAACGTGCCTACGGTGATCGTGCTCGGCGGGCGCTGGGGATGATCCTTGGATTCCTGCCTCGGTTCGGTTTGTGCGCGATTCTTTGCCGTGACAACACCCAACTGGTGCGCCAAACGTTCCACCTGTGCCTTGAATTGCATGATCTTGGCGTTGTCCGCCTTGTTCAAAGCGGAAATGAAATCGCCGACCTGTTCCATCTGCAGCCACAGATTCGCGCGCAGCATAATCAGATCATCCAAACGGTTACCCAACATGCGACCATATGCGGAAAGCAGGGCGTTACGGTGATTCTCATCAAGTTTGGCGAAAATCCAAGACAAATCGCGAGCAGGATCGTTTACCTGCATGTCCTGCCAATTCGTGACCGCGGTGATGGACGAACCGGAAAACAGCAGATCGCCGTCGCGCAACCCGCCATGCACCGGGCAAGTGGAGAACGACCATAGCCCGTCGGTCTCAAGAATATTCGCCCAGCTAGTGGTGATCTCCTGCGGAACATGCCCGGCTTGGCGCAACCGTTTGATCCAAGCGGTCAGCTGAGCGCGAATCTGGTCAGTGACAAACACCGGATAACCCGCTTCCTGAAGAAAATCAGGACGAAGTCGATGGATCGCACCCAGAGCGGTGCCCACACTGGAACAATCATCCAACGTCAGCAGTTCCAGCGGTCGTGCCTGGCCCACATGGTGGGTGGACACGAGCACGGACGTGTCTCCAGTGGCGGAATGCTTTAAATCTCCGTTGGAAAAAGCCACTACGTGATCGATAGCAAACCCCAATCCACCCAATTCGCGGGCTTGCGCCAACGTTTGAGCCGCACGCACACGGCCGGCAAGACGCTTGCGGCCTTCAGGCGTATTGGATGCGAACACGTCATACAGTTTGCCTGCCGTATCCTGAACCACGGCGTGGTCGACGCCATACCCCTTGTCGGTCGAGTTGGTCTGTTCGCTGGCTCGCGTGCCGGCAATGGCGGCATTGGGCATTGTCGCGCTGGTCAGGGCAGCCATCATAAATTTGCTTCGTTCGGTCACAATTCCAACCTTAATACACAGTAGGGGCGAAGATGCGCCGACTTGCCCGTAAAACTGCCGGCAAACCGCCCTTAAATCGACGTTGCATCATATTGCGCAGTCATGACGGGCATATTGGGTGCAGTCAGGCAAGACATGCAATGACATCTCGTGAAAACGCATGCGCCGATGACGGCAATCTGCCACAATGGAACGCATGAGTGCAACAGTGGAAGAGATTCTCGACGGATTAGATGACGCGCAACGGGCTGCCGCCACGGCAGTGGACGGTCCGGTGCGCATTATCGCTGGCGCTGGCGCTGGCAAAACGCGAACCGTAACCCGTAGAATCGCCTATGCGTGCGCCACCAAAGCATGGAATCCGCGAAGCACGATGGCGGTCACGTTCTCCGTCAAAGCAGCGGCGGAAATGCGTAGCCGACTGTCGAAGCTTGATGTCGCAGCCGACGTCAAAGCCGCGACCTTCCACTCCGCGGCCCTCCACCAGCTTCGTCAGGTTTGGCCGGACGTGTGCGAAGGGCCGATGCCATTCATCTGTCGAAATCCACGGGAACTGGTGGAGCGTTCGCTACGCCGCGTCACCACCTTCCAGGTGGATGACGACACCATACGCAACTTGCAGACGGAAATCAACTGGTGCAAAATCTCACTAATCGCGCCGGAAGATTACGTGCGCGTTTGCGCGGCAACGCATCGTCAGCCGCCTTCAGGTCTTGAACCAAGCCAATTCGTAGATGTATACAAAGCGTATGAAGCGGAAAAAACAAATCGCAACGAAATCGATTTCGACGATATTCTGCTGATCGTATGCCATTTGATGGAAAGCGATGATGACGTGGCCTCGGCCATCCGTTCCAATATCGCATGGCTCACCGTCGACGAATATCAGGACGTTTCGCCATTGCAACACCGCTTGCTCACCCGATGGCTTGGCTCAAACCGCAACATCTGCGTGGTAGGAGATCCCGCGCAGACCATTTACTCGTTCGCGGGCGCAAGCAGTTACAGTCTGCTCAATTTCGCTTCGGAATTCGGTCCGCTCACCGCAGATATCAACCTCAACAATGACTACCGTTCCACGCCGCAGATCGTCAACTATGCCAATCGTATACTTGCCGCATCGCCGCAACGGGCCGATTATCTGAAGCTTAGCTCTGAAAGGAGCAAAGGGCGGAGGGTTGTGGAAACCATATACGGCAATGATTGGGAAGAAGCGCAAGGCGTAGCGGCACGTATTCGTAAACTGGTGGATGCGGGGGAGTCGACGGCCGATTGCGCGATCCTCACCAGAGTCAACGCGCAGCAGAAAATCCTGTGCAAGGCATTGGGCAAACAGCATCTGAGATATCGCGTGCGCAGGGATAGCGGGTGGCAGAATTCTGCGCTTTCCGACGATGTACAAACCAGATTGGCCATGTTGGAGGCATTGGGCGTCGGTGCGGATCTTAGCGGCGTGACCATTTCCACCATCCATGCATCCAAGGGTCTGGAATTCAAACACGTATTCCTCATCGGCTGCTCGGAAGGGCTCATACCGTATGGGGCGCCGCAGGAGGGCGACGTGCTTGAAGAGGAGCGCAGACTCATGTATGTGGCCGTGACGCGCGCCGAGGACACGTTGGACGTCTCATATGCGCGCACCCGTGAAGGCAATGAGGGCGAAAGGGCACGACGGGTGTCACGCTTCTTCCGCTGATACTGCTAACGGAATAGCGCGATTACTCGGCGTTGGTTTCGTTGTTGCTGCCGGATTCTGCGGAATCGTCAGAGCCGTCGCCATTGGTATCGGATTCGCCGCCCTTGTGCTCTTCCTCGTCAAGCAGTTTGCTGAGTTCGGCATCCCAATCGATGGTCATGCCATCGGCGTCGCCAAGGGATTGCGATGCCGTGTCGGTTGCATTGGAAGCAGCGGGCGTCGTATTTTCCGTGCTTTCCGTAGATCCGATGTTCTGCGATTGCGAGGCGTTGCCATCGTCATCATTCGGCAGTTGCGGTAGCAGATCGGGATGCGACCATTTCGCGTCTCGTGCCTGCGCGCCTTCCGTGGCGCAGATGTTATCCCACAATGCGGCCGCTTCACGCATGCGCTTCGGACGCAATTGCAAGCCGATCAGGCTTTCGAAGGTTCGTTCCGCAGGACCTCCGATGGCGCGCTCGCGGCGGAGCATCTCACGAAGCTGTTCGATATGCGGAATATGGGCCATGCCGGCGCGCCACACTACGGTGTCTACCCAGCCTTCGACCAAGGCGAGCAGATTCTCCAGCGATTTCATGGCCTGCTGTTGTTCAGGCGTGTCGGGGAACGCCACCTTGGTGATGTTCACCGCGTCGGCCATGGAATCCGGGTCGACGGACTGCGCATCGCGGATCTGCTCCTCCATGGCGTCTAAATCGATGCTGGTGCCACGGGCATATTTGCCCAACAGCGCCTCGAAGCGTGGCATCAGCCACGGCACGGAAGCATACAGGCGTGAATGGGCGAGCTCCTGCAACGCAAGATAGCCCATCACCTCGGTCACATCGATTTCCAAGGATTTGGCGTATTCAACGACGTTCTGTACAATCAGACCTCCAGCCGGATTCTTCAGCAGCGAAATGCCCTGGTCGAAACTGCCGCGCACCTCATGTGACAGATCGCCGGCGGCGCGTCCCAGCTGCATGGCGAACGACGTATTGCCGACGAAACGCATCAACTTTGCCGGATCCTTCATATCATCAGGAATCGGAATCTGCACCGGACCAGCGAAAATGCCGGAAACTTCCGTATGAAACTCCGAATCTCCAAAGCGCTGAGACAAAATCGAAGCCAGCGCGTCGCTCATCGACTCGGCTATGGGAGACGCGAACTGTGCCCAGGAATCAATGCAGCCTTCCACCCATCCAGCGCGGGTGAGCACCTGCGTCTCGCCCTGTGCTGGATTGAACTCGCAGGCGGTATCGAGCCACAGATTCGCCTCGCTGATGGCGCGGCGGGCCATCTCTCCGTATTCCGCGCTCACGCTGGTTTCAGATCCCTCGCCATTGGCCTGCTGCAGTGCCAATGATTTTGCCAATTTGACGTTGATAGGACCTTCTTCGGTGATGTGCTGGATGTCTCCGAAAGTGTTGAGCCCGCCCGCGGTGAACGCCTGCATCATAGACCTGACTTCAGCCGGTTTGGGAAGCTTGCTTACATCCTGACTCATCAGCTGGTCGCGCAACTCCTCCGGCATGTTGGAAAACTGGTTCCATGCCATCTCGCCTTGAATTGGTCCGAAACAATCGATAAACCATTGGCGGATCGCGTTCTCGTCCATGCCGGCCCTGCCTTTTCCTAAGCGTTTTTTCAAGTTTGGTTGGTTCCATACTATGCTATGGGAGGTATGCCCAAGATGAAGGAAACACGACGAATTTACGGCAAAAACACACGTAACGGTGCTCCGGGACGTGTCAAACGATGGCTGATAAACGCGGAAGGTTGGCTGTCCGCGCGTTCATGGCGTTATCTTGCAGGGCCGGTGGTGGCGGTACTGTGCGTATTGGTGTTGATTATGCCCAGCGCATATGTGGTGCAGATGCCCGGTCCGACGCAGAATGTGCTCGGGGAGGTTTCCGGCAAGCAGGTCGTCGCCGTTTCCGGTGTGAAAACGTATAGGGACTCAGGCCAGCTGCTGTTGGTCACGGTCAATGCTTCAGGTGTGCCAGGATACCCGGTGTCGAACGCGCAGGCATTGGTGGCGTGGGCCGATTCGAAATCCACGGTGATGCCTCAGGAGGCGGTGGTTCCTGTTGGGCAGACCGCAGAGGAATACAAGGATTCCAGCGACAAGGAGATGACGTCATCGCAGGATTCCGCCACCGCGGCGGCGAAAAAGTTCCTGGAAGAGCATGGTTATGACGTGTCCGGCATGAAGGTGTCCATGCATGTGGACGACATTGGCGGGCCGTCGGCGGGCATGATGTACACGCTTGGTCTGATCGACAAGGTGACCGGTGAAAAACTTTCCGGGGGTAAGATCATCGCGGGAACGGGCACGATGAACGACAAAGGTGAAGTCGGCGAAATCGGAGGCATCCGTTTGAAGATGCTCGGAGCGAAACGCGACGGCGCAACCTGGTTTCTCGCCCCGGAATCCAATTGTTCCAGCGTTGTAGGCCATATTCCGGAAGGCTTGAACGTGGTGAAAGTGTCCACTTTGCAGGAAGCATACGATGCGCTGATCGCCATCCGAGACGGCAAGGGTGCATCACTGCCGCAATGCTCTGCGGAAGAGTGACGCATTCCAAAATATAAGAAAAAACAATCTCGCAAAGTGAGCAATTTCACGGTTTGTAACGTATATGTTCGAGCAGTGTTGGTATATTGACGAACGTGAATCAAACGGCATCTGATAACGCTGAAGAATTCGGTTTCCACGCCGGCGACCTGGTACAGGAATGGCTGTGGGACGATGATGTGGACGACTCGATCCGTGCCAAGATCGAGGAGCTGACCGGTGAGGAGCTGGTCGACGAGGACTATGATTCCGCCGTTGATGGCGTGATTATCTGGTGGCGCGACGGCGATGACGAAGACGAACTGTCTGACACCATCGTCGATGCGTATGCGGTCCTTGGAGACGACGGTCCATTGTGGGTGCTCACCCCGAAGCCGGGACGTCCGGGCGCGGCAAGTTCAAGCACCGTGCAGTCCGCCGCGAAGACCGCCGGCATGAATGCAGCCACGCCACTGACCGTCAGCGGCGACTGGAACGGCATCCGTCTGCGTGCATTCGGTAAAGGCCGCTGATCGTATTCGTTTTGCCCGCCTCGGCACGCTTGGCCAAGGTCGGACGCTCATATAAAGGCTTGGAATCACACTATTCCAAGCCTTTTTGCTTGTGGAAACGGTCGAAGAAGATGTTTCCATGAAATTCCATATTTGAGCGAATGTAATAACCGTGTATATCGCGTTGGATTCTGCCGTTCCATATTGCTGCTTGTTGGTTATGCTGCGGTTACCGCGCCTCGCATCGACGCCGAAGGCAACATCATCGAAGAATGAATCGGTAGCGTTGACAGAGGTTTTGACAAAGCATTGACGGAAGCCATGACTTCTCGGACATGTACGCGAGGCTGACATGCACGCGAGATAGTTGGGAATATCAGAAGAGTCGGAACGGCTTATTTTCCGCGGAAACGAAAGGTGGGCGATGAGGGACTCGAACCCCCGACATCCACCGTGTAAAGGTGGCGCTCTAACCAACTGAGCTAATCGCCCGCAAAGCTCTACTGTACAGTATTCGTTGCCGGCGACAGCTTCAACGTGTGTCGCGTTGCCAGATAAGGGGTTCCTCTCACGGCAAATGCGTGAAAAACGGTGCGATTTTGAGTGTCAATTCGCTGAATTTTCCACATGAAAGCGGCACGCGTCGAATCAATCACGTAGAGTAGTTGCGTTGAGTAGTGCAGTAGGAGGTCGATAGCCAATGGCGCAGGAACCTGAATCCGAGAGGAACGCATCGGGGATCGCTCGTACTTCGAAGCGCAAGTGGGGGTACGATTCCGAACAGGTGGACGCTTTTCTTGAGCGTGCGCACATGCTATACGAAGGTGAGGGAGCGCAACTCACCCAGCATGATATTCAAAATGTTTCTTTCGATTTGGTCAAGGGCGGCTATATGATCGCTCAGGTGGACGCGGCCCTTGCCCGGCTGGAGCGTGCCGTGGTAGACAAGCAGACCACATGGGAGATCTCGCAGCATGGCCGCGTGGCGTGGAAGGCACAGACCGAAACCCTGTTCAGTCAGCTTGACACCCACTCCAAACGTGAGCACGGCGAACGTTTCAAGCCAGGAGAAGGCAAGGACCCGAGCTATGACCGCAAGCAAGTGGATCGCATCGTCGATCAGTGCCTGACGAAGGCCGCTGGCGAGCTCGGCGTTGAGGAAGTATCGGAAGACGATGCCAAGAAACTCGTCGATCTGAACTCCCAGACCGTGGCGAATGTGATCTTCACCCAGCGCAAGGGCAAGCGTGGCTATGACGAGCGTCAGGTGGATTATTACCTGAACGAATGCGTGCAGCTGCTGACCAGACTCGAATCCTATGCGCGTGTGGCCGACTTCGTGGGCGAGCCCTCCGCAAGCGCGATAGCCGCAGTCAATCCGTCCTCAACAAGTCTGGAATCTCAAGAGACGCAGGTGGTTTCGCCGCTATTCACCGTTCCAGCCGTTTCCGCAGAACCTACTGCGCAGTCCGCTCAGGTTCAAAACGGCGCCGACTCCTTCGATGCTTTGAATAAGGCGGAACGTGAGATTTTCACCACGTCTGCAGCGTCCCCGGTGAGCATTCCGGCCGCTCAAACCGCTGCGCCGACGTATGCTCCCGTGGTTCCGCCTGTGTTCCAGCCGACCGTCAGCACTCCGCCGGCTCCGGTAACTCCGGCAGCTTCTGCAACGTCGGAACCTCAGGCTGCTCCGATTGCTCCAGCGGCTCCGGAACAGTCGTTGGCACACCTGTTCCAAGCGTCCAATGCGGTTGCCGATGAGCCATCTTCCGCAGGAACGGAAACCGAAGCATTCAATCCGCTTTCCGATGATGACGCGCCGAGCTATGATGCTCCGTCCGAGCCTTCGGCTCCTGTGATTCCAGACACTCCGGTCGCGCATCAGCCGGAAGAGTCTCACGGCATCAACATCGCTCCCGATTCTTCGTTGGCTGCCTTGGCGCAGATGGCCCAGAACATCGACGCTCCCGATCCGGTTGAAGACACGTTCACCCCGCGCGTGCCAAGCCTATCGACGCCGAACCTTCCGCAGATCAACACCGACTCGATCGATCTCGGAACCTTGCCGACCGTTCCACCTTCCTTCACGCCGGAACCGGCAACCTCTGCAGATCACTCGACAACGGCAACTCCCGTTGAACCGGCGAAGCCGACAGTGGAAGAGAAGAAGAACGAAATTCAGCCGGCAACCAATCCGATGTTCGGAGCGACCAACAGCAATCTGGATGTCGACATTCCCGACCTGTCGTTCCCCTCTTTTGAATAAGCAATCGCATTGAACAGGCTGGCGTGACCGTCAGCCTGTTTTCACGTTCACACGAGCAAACAATACGGAGCACACGCATAACCCATGCAAACCTCAACCGTAGTCATTCTCGGATCCACCGGATCCATCGGTACCCAAGGTCTTGACGTCATCTCCCGACATCTCGACCGCTTCAACGTGGTCGGACTTGCCGCAGGCGGCTCCCACGTGGAACTTCTGGCCCAACAGGCGGCACAATTCCATGTCTCAGAAGTCGCTGTTTTCAAAGAAAGCGCGGCAAAAGCACTACGTGAGGCATTAGAGCAAGCTGGTGCAGGCAAGGTGAGAATCACAGCCGGACCGGAGGCCGTGGTCGCCATGGCCGGATCCGGAGCCGACGTGGTATTGAACGGCATCACCGGATCCATCGGACTTGAGCCTTCCATCGCGGCACTGCAGGCAGGATCGCAGCTGGCACTCGCCAACAAGGAATCCGTAGTGGCAGGCGGGCATTTGCTGTTCGACGCGCAAGTGCGCGCCCAGCAGATCAATCCGGTCGATTCCGAACATTCCGCCATCTGGCAATCGTTGCGTTCAGGCACACATGGTGAAGTGTCGAAACTGGTCGTCACCGCTTCGGGCGGGCCGTTCCGTGGTTGGAAACGCGAACAGATGACCGATATCACACCGGAACAGGCGTTGAACCACCCCACTTGGAATATGGGTCCGGTGGTGACCATCAACTCGTCCACACTGATGAACAAGGGACTTGAAGTCATTGAGGCGAGTCGTCTGTTCGACATGCCTCCGAGCCGCATTGACGTGACCGTGCACCCGCAATCTATCGTGCACTCCATGGTGGAATTCCGCGATGGTGCCACCATTGCGCAGGCTTCGCCGCCTGACATGCGCCTGCCGATCGCGCTTGGACTGTCCGCTCCGGAACGACTTGGCAATATTGCGGCGGCATGCGATTGGACAAAAGCCGCGACCTGGACGTTCGAACCGCTCGACGATGAGGCTTTCCCCGCGGTGAGCTTGGCTCGACACTGCCTGGAAGCTTCCGAAAAGCATACGGCCGTGTTGAACGCTGCCAACGAACAGGCCGTCCATGCTTTCCTTGAACATCGTCTGCCGTATCTCGGCATTGTCGATACCGTCAGGGAAGTGTTGGACGAAATGGACGCGGAGCTGCGTGGCAATCCGTTGTTCGCTTCCGTGGAGGAAATGAGCCAACTCGAGCTTGAAGCCCGCCATCGTGCCGACAACCTGATAAACAAGTAACGGAAAACGAAACAAGACAAACAAACGAAACGTGAGTGACGCAAGGCTCCCCGTGTTGGGAGCCTTGTTATTGCAAGGATTTGACGTATGCCAGAAATCGAAAAGCCGTTCCGTAAAACCGGTGAGGCAGCCATTAGCGAAAGCCCATTGCATCCGCGCCGCAAGTCCCGCCGAATCATGGTCGGATCGGTGCCGGTAGGTGGGGGAGCGCCAATTTCGGTGCAATCCATGACCAACACGCTGACCGCTAATGTGCCCGCAACATTGCAGCAGATTGCCCAACTGACCGCAGCCGGATGCGACATCGTGCGCGTGGCCGTGCCAAACCAGGATGATGCCAACGCGCTGCCGGAAATCGTGAAGAAATCGCCGATCCCGGTAATCGCCGATATTCATTTTCAAAGCAAATACGTGTTTCAGGCTATCGATGCGGGCTGTGCCGCGGTACGCGTGAATCCGGGCAACATCCGTAAATTCGATGAGGTTGGTCCCCCCATCTGCAAGGCCGCCACCGATGCGGGCATCTCGTTGCGCATCGGCGTGAACGCGGGCTCGCTCGATAAGGAACTGTATGCAAAATATGGCGGTCCGACGCCGGAAGCGTTGGTTGCGTCCGCCATGAAGGAAGCGCGCATGTTTGAAGACGTCGGCTTCCATGATTTCAAGATTTCCGTCAAACATCATGATGTGATCACCATGGTGGAGACGTACCGTCTGCTCGCGTCCAAAGGCGATTGGCCGCTGCATCTCGGCGTTACCGAGGCGGGTCCCGCATGGCAGGGTACGATCAAAAGCTGTCTTGCATTCGGTGCGCTGCTGGCTGAAGGTATTGGAGATACGATTCGTGTTTCACTGTCCGCACCGCCCGTCGAAGAAGTGAAAGTCGGCTGCAAACTGTTGGAATACATGGGATTGCGCCCGCGTAAGTTTGATATTATATCCTGCCCGAGCTGCGGCCGTTCCCAGGTTGACGTGATTCAGCTGGCCAATGCCGTGACCGAAGGATTGAAGGACGTGACCGCGCCGATTCGTGTGGCCGTGATGGGTTGTATCGTGAACGGTCCAGGTGAGGCACGAGAAGCCGATCTGGGTGTGGCATCCGGCAACGGCAAGGGGCAGATTTTCATCAAGGGCAAGGTTATTCAGACCGTTCCCGAAGATCAGATTGTGGAAACGTTGCTGGCCAAAGCGCAGGAAATTGCCGCACAGATGGAAGCGGACGGACAGATGCCAGTCAATGCCACCGGCCCTGTAGTGGTGCCGGTGACACAGGGTAATTGCTGATTCATTGATTACAGGAGGTCGATCACAGATTGTGATCGACCTCCTGCTGATTTCGCTGGCTGTTGATTGTCATTTCAGCTGGGGTCGGTACAATGAACGGCGTGTCAGATCAGGAACGTCAGTCAGTCATGTCCAACGGGGAAATCCAATCCAGTCAGTGGACGAGGAGCAAACGACTGATGGTCAGTCTGCCCATTTTCATCATATTGTTGGGCATTCTGGTATCGGTCTCCAATCTGACGGCATCATCATGGAATTACGAGCCGACCGGGCAAACCATCGAAACGTTGACGTCCGACACGTCCGTGACCTTCGGCAATCCTTCGGGCAAAACCCTTGCCAAACAAGGCGATTACGAAGTGACGCAACGCTATGTCACCATCGACGCCAAGCAACCGTCAACCGGTGAGATCCAACATATCAAAGTGCTGATCCGTGAGCCGAAAGGTGCAGGGAATAATCGGCCTGGCGTGGTGTTCATGCATGGAGCAGGTTATGGCACATGCGACAGCTCCTTCGGAGACATGGCATTTGCGCTCTCATCCGCGGGTTTCGTGACGGCTGTGCTTGACAAGCCGGTGTGGTCCACCAACGATACGACCCGTGACTATCCAGGATCCGCAGCCATCTACGATCAGGTCATCAACATGTTGCGTGATCTCGACAACGTTGACGCTTCGAATGTTGGCATTTACGCGACTTCCGAAAGCACATGGATTTCCTCATATCTGCTTGGGCAAGACCCTAACGTGGCGTTCCAAGTGCTGTTGAGCCCAATGGTGTATTCGCCACGATATTCGTTGGGATTCCTTGCGGCGCAGGATTTCGCGCTGGTCGGAGCGCATGATGGATACCAGTCCATCGTGCGCCGCGCATTCAACATCGATGCGAAATTGTTCGGCCTGACTAATCTCGACCTCGACACGTTGAATCCCCAAGCCTATTCCATTCCCACGCTTGTGGCGTACGGCACCAAAGACGTGATGACCGCGCAGGTGGAAGGCACGGAGGAAATCATCGACATGGCGCATAAGTCGGGCAATTGGGACGTGACCGTGCGCACATATCCGATCGCCAACCATGTGCTCCGACTCGGCGACGAAGCCAACAGCGGTACTCCGTTCGCTGACGCCTACGTGGATGATGTGATCAGTTGGGCCGTCGGTACCACGCAAGGACTGGAGCAGACCAGCGAACGTGTGGCCGGCACCAACCTGTACCAGTCGATCGCGGTTCCGTTGGAATTGCGATCGAATAGTGGGCTGACCATCTATCTAGTGGTGTTGCATGTCAGCATGGTGCTTTTGCTGCTGGTGATCGGCGTGCTGTGGTTGATTGTGCTTGTACGTAAAATTTGGGCGCGTGCGCATCGACGCCGATATGTGTTGGGGCTGAGTCCTGTGTTCAAAAACGCGTTGATTACGCTTGCCGTGACCACCATGGCCACTTTTGTGCTGTTTGGTGCAGGACTGGGCGAAGTGGTTATGGGCGTGGTCAAGCTAGCGTGGGGCGGCGCTCCCGCCGAGAATCCGGGCATGATGTATTGGAGTTGGCCGGTTATTCAAATGGTTTGCGTTGCCGTGGTGTGGGCGTGGTCCCGCGTATTCATGCGTCTTATCGAGGAGGCGACGAATCGTGGTCTTGCACAATGGCCACCGCGTAAGGGGGCTATAGGCGCGATTGTGAGTGGCCGCCAGCCGGTGCTCGCATCGACGCGATTCGGACGTGTGATGTTTTGGATCACGGCGGTCACCATGCTGTATATGCTGTTGGTGTTCGCGTTCTGGGGATTGTTTATTTACTGATATCGCGGGAAAGTGCGGCTGGCGCGAGAATGTGCGGAAAATATATAGTTCAGTTGGGAAAACGAGGCGAGGCAAAGGAGGCGTGTGAATGCCGCTGTATCAGGACGAGGGCGTGGTCTTGCGCACCGTCAAACTTGGCGAAGCTGATCGTATCGTCACTTTGCTGACACGCGACCATGGCAAAATCCGTGCCGTCGCCAAAGGCGTGCGCCGAACCAAATCGCGTTTCGGAGGTCGTTTGGAGCCTTTCATGCGCGTCTCGTTGCTTATTGCGGAAGGACGTTCGCTTGATGTGATTTCCCAAGCCGAGTCGGTGTCGGCGTATGCGAGAGGCATCTGCACCGATTTCAAGGCGTATACCGCGGCGAATGTGATTTGCGAAACGGCTGACAAGCTTGTGGTGACGGAGCATGAGCGTTCCGTGGCGCAGTATCGGCTGGTGTTGGGAGCATTGAATGCGCTTTCCAAGCATGCACATGAGCCTGCTGCGATTGGTGATTCCTACGTGATGCGTGCTCTTGCGATTGCTGGTTGGACGCCACGTTTGCGTGCCTGCGTGGTGTGCAGGGATCCGATTTCTGCTGATCGTCCATGGTTTTTCTCGATTTCCGCGGGTGGTCTGATGTGTTCGACCGATCATATTCGTGAATCGTTTGACGTTTCGTGGAATGCGATCTGCCAGTTGCAGGCGCTTGTCGACGGCGATTGGGGAGAGCTGGACGGTACGGCATTGCTTCCGAAAACCCGCCAAATGGTGGAAAAATGGGGTGAATACTATTTGGAACGTCCGATTCGTTCCATGTGCTTGCTAGATTAGCGGGTATGGCTTTTGAGAACGTGGATTACAAGTCCCTTGACATTCCGGCGGCACCATTTTCTGACCCGTCGATTATTCCCGATTTTCCGAAGAACAAGGTTCCGCGCCATATCGGCGTGATTATGGACGGCAATGGTCGTTGGGCGCAGCAGCGTGGGCTGATTCGCACTGACGGACATCAGGCTGCCGAACCGGTGGTGTTCGACACCATCGCAGGTGCCATCGAAGCTGGTGTGCGTTACCTGTCGCTATATACGTTCTCCACGGAGAACTGGAAGCGTTCTCCGCAGGAAGTGCGCTTCCTGATGGGCTTCTCGCGTGACATCATCCATCGTCGTGTGGAACAGATGAACGAGTGGGGCGTGCGCGTGCGCTGGGCCGGCCGCCGTCCGAAACTATGGAAATCCGTTATCGACGAATTGGAAAAAGCACAGGAACGTACCAAAAACAACACGACCATCGACGTGGTGTTCTGCCTGAATTACGGCGGACGTGCCGAAATCGCGGATGCTTGCGCGGCAATCGCAAAGGAAGTGCGTGACGGCAAGATCTCCGGCGATCGCGTAACGGAAAAAATGATTGCCGAACACCTGTACAATCCTGATATTCCTGATTGCGATTTGGTGATTCGTACTTCCGGCGAACAGCGCACGTCGAACTTCCTGCCGTGGGAAGCGGCGTATGCCGAACTCGATTTCGTGCCGGAACTGTTCCCTGATTGCGGTCGAGACGTGCTATGGCGTTCGATCGATCACTACATTCACCGCGACCGTCGTTTCGGTGGCGTCAAAAAGTAGTGTTGCCTAATTGATCGCGTTCACTGCGGGGAGAGCATAAGGCTCTCCCCGTTTTGTATTGCTACAGAGACTTTATGCGGGTGGTGAAGTCAGAGACGAAACGATGGGAATCGACTTGAAGGGCCACGTGGATACGAGGGGCGTTGGAGTCGATCAGGCCGGCGGGGTCTCCGATGGTTCGGCCGCGCGTGCCATGGAAATCGCCGGTTTCGAGTTCAACTTTCATTGGCAGATCAATGCAGTTCACCAGTGACGGATCTACGGCGACAGCTGCGGCCAGTGGATCATGCAAAGGCATGCCTTGAGAAAACAGGCGTGCATCGGCTTTGTAATTCGCGGCAATGGAAAAATCAGCCATGCCAGCGAGGAATACGCGCACATCGGAAGCAGATGGGCCTGAGTCCGAACTTGAGGTTCGAGCTGAAGCTGCATTCGAATTACCGGCTGGATCACCAAGTGTGTCGGCATTTGCTGCTTCACGCCAAGCACGGGTTGTATCAGAACCCATCAGACATTGATGTGTCACGTCCAGACCGACCATAGTGATGTCTGCACCGGAATGGAACACACGATCCGCGGCTTCCGGATCCTGAATGATATTCGTTTCCGCAGTCAGATCCCAACAGTTGCCTTCCTGCGTCAACGTGCCGCCCATCATCACCAGTTTGAGTTTGCCCGCAATATCCGGAGCGGCCGCAATCGCAGCATCAATATCGGTCAACGGACCAGTCGCAACCACTGTGACGTCGAAACCATAAGCACGAACCTGATCAATAATGAACTGTACGCCCTCGGAAACCGAGTCGGCGGAAGAATCATCAGCATGAATAGAAGAAGCCGAATCCGTAGTAAGCGACAATTCAAACGAATCAACCGCAGGATTCGCATGAATATCATCCAACGCATATCCGCCAACGGAAATCAGACTGCGATAATCACGAGAAAAAACAGTATCAGAACCGGAATTACCCGCAAAATTATCTGAAAAAGCATTATCTGAAGACGAACTATCGCAAGCCGGGCCGAATCCTCCCAATCCGTCCGTGCCATGGAATTGCGCACAACCTGCATCCGGAATGAAACACCGAGCCCACGAAGGATGCGACGATCCGCGCATCACCGGTATGTGCCGAAACCCCAACCGTTCCAGCACATACGAAGTATTGCGAACCGCAGTGTCGACGGAAACGTTGCCGTACGTGCCGATCACGCCAAGCACGTCAACCGTATCGAACGTCGCAAGATACGCCAACGCCAGCGCATCGTCGATACCGGTGTCCACATCAAGAATCAGTCGTGTCATATTTTTATTTAATCAAACTCGTGCAATGAAGCCAAGCGCAACGCATAAAGGTGCGGCATCCTACAAACCATGTTCAACCCGTACTGAGCAAGCAGTGCTGGGCATGAAATAAAAATGCAGGATGCCGTATTCCAATATTTCGATTATTCGCACATAAACGGGTTACAAACCTATTCGTTCAAACCCGATTATTTCAGGAACTCGTCGGTGGCGAGATCCTTGGCCTGCGGAGCGTCATGAATCACCTTGTCATGCGAATCGGTGTAGGCGTTTTCCTGCGCGAGGAAGTCGAAATACTGCTGTGCGCCTTCAACATCGTTCGTGCCGAACGTGAACGAACCGTCCTTGATCTTGGCAGGATCGCCCCAATACTGGCCATCCACAATGGTTTTCATGCTGTTCTTGACGAAATCGAGCTTAAGATTCGCATCGGGAGCCTCGTCCACAAGAATCTTCGCCGCATCGTCAGGATTCGAATATGCGTACTCGTAGCCCTTCTTGGTGGCCTGCACGAACTTCTTCACCAGCTCAGGATTCTTGGAAATCGTCTTGTCGTTGGTGATCACGCCAATAGTGTCGGCATTGCCGGGAACGCCGTAATCCGGTTCGGCAAAGCAGTTGAGCTTCGGGCCGTACATGTCAGCCTGCACACCCTCCCAAGTGGCGTAGAAGCCGCCGAAATCGGCCTTTTTGCTGGAAAGCGCTTGGAACGTGGATGTGCCGACGGTCACCTTGTCGAATTCGCCCTTGCCGCCGTCAAACTGGATCATGCGGCGGATCACCGCATCGGATTCGTTGGAACCGAAGGTGGCGAAGGTTTTGCCGTCGAAATCCTTTGGAGATTTGATTTCAGTGTTGGAAGCGAGCGAACACCAGATGGCGCTTGGCTTCTGCTGCACCTGCAGCACCTGCTTGATGGTTGCGCCCTTGATGGCATACGTGCCTACGTTGGTGAGATTCGACAATGCGAAGTCGGCCACGCCGTTGTTCACAGCTTGTTCGGCACCGGCCTGTGCCACGGCCACGATATTGACGTCAAGACCTGCCTTTTTGAAATAGCCCTTGTTTTTTGCCACATATACGCCGATATGATTGGTGTCGGGCGCCCAGGACAGCATGAAGGTCACTTTGGTCAGACCGCTGCCGTCTGTTGCGCTTGTTGCGGAATCGTTGCTTTGCCCGCATGCGGTGACGCTGAACAGCATGGCGATTGCGCTGAAGAGTGCGATGATTTTACCTGCGATGTGAGTATGTGCGGTGGCGTCATGCCTGCTGAAGATGCTCATAAAGCGATTTCCCTTGAATCTATCTTCTCTACCGTTTTCTAGGGATGTGCTGCGAGCGGAGTTCGGGCAGAAAACGATACGAAGGGCCTAAGGCCCCCGCTCGTCCAATGCCCCCGACGTTCCTTATGGTGCCTGTTGAAAGGCTGTGGAACATTGCCGGTTTGCCACACATTGGCTTAACAGCGGGTTTTATTATATGCAGTCAGTGTGACCGTCTGCATGATGCGGAGTGGCGGATTGCCGCGTGCTTTTGGAAAGGCGGGTGATTGCCGTAATGAGGTACGCGCGCGATTTACTGGTCCGCGTCGGGATCGGCGTCAGCGTCGGCAGGGCCAAGCAATATGCGTTCGCTCAGGTTCACCACAATCATCAATATGCCGGTGATGGCGATGATGACAAGCGTTGCCGCAAAGATCAGCGGCGTGCGGAACGAATTGTAGGCGGCCTGTAGCCAAATGCCAAGACCCTTGCGTGCGCCCAAATATTCTGCGGTGGCGGCAGTGGCGAAAATGTATGCGCCGGAAACGCGGATGCCGCCATAAATCTGACGAGCGGCAACACGCAACTTCACATGCCACAGTGTCCACGCTTTCGTGGCACCACAAGTCAGCGCAACATCCGAATAAAACTGGGGGACCGCTTCAAGACCGCGAATCGTCTGCACTGCAATCGGGAATAAGCCGAATACTGTTACGATCACGATTTTTCCGGAAATTTCAAAACCGAACCAAATCAAGAACAGGGGAGCGATGGAAATCAACGGCATGGTCTGCGCGGCCGAAAGCAACGGGAACAATGCGGCGTTCGCAATGCGCGAACAGTACAACAATATGCCGATAAGAATGCCGAACAGTACGGCGAACAGAAAACCGACGGTGCCTTCAATCAGGGTAACTTGGGTGGCGGGCCATAACGTCGACCAGGTTTCGACGGTGGCCTGCGCGATTTCGCTCGGCGCGGCAATCATAGTGCTGGGCACATTGCCGATACGAACCCACGCCTCCCAAATCACTAACAGCAACACTACTGCGATGACTGTGGGAATGCGGCGCTTGCAGATACTCAAAACAGTGGAGAAATATCGTGAGATTACTGACTGAGCATGCTCAGAGTGTATGTGTTGAACGTGCGAAACCGCCATCGTTCACCTTGCTTTCTGCGCCATAGTGGGCGCGCACGTGACCGGTGGCGAGAAATCAGTAAGGTGAGGAGCCTGCCCGCGTTCCGGTCAGAAAAGTTCATTACCGGGGTGTTAGTATAAAGCACTCCCTAAACCACGTTCTGAAACGAAAATCGTTTTTCAAACCAAAACGTAAGTCACAACTTGCGGCATAACGCAAGGTGGGTTCCGCATCTTGCCTGACACGGAACCCACCTTACTATTTACCCCTTGCTACTGCCCTGGATCAGCTTCACTCCAGTCCGATGGACTTCATGGTGTGGAGCTTTAAGGACTTGATCTCAAGCGTGCCGGATTCGGCAACAAGCTTGATGGCGCGCGGGCCTTCGGAAGCGTAGCTGAAGGAGCTCATGGCCTGGTGACCGTCGTTCACATACACTTCCACGCAGCCGCGATCCACAAACACGCGCAGCTTGAGTTCGCCGGAAGCCAGTTCCTCGGCGGAAAGCGGGGCGGTACGGTAGCCGCGATCACCCTGGGCTGCGGCCTGACGGTCGATTACCATACGACCGATCTGATCGTCGAACGCAACGTACGTGTAAGCGCCATCTTCAGTCGCGTGAATCTTCAGACCAGCACGTTCCGCAGTGGAGGCGTTGAGATTGATGGTCATTTCGATTTCCACGGCTTCAGCATCATCAGCAATGGTCTGCTCGCCATTGACACCCAGTGAGATTGCGCCGAAATCGGTGGTGTTTTCACGCAAGCCCTTCATTTCGGCAACTGGAGCAGTGTGCAGGTCGCCGTCGGCACCCAGCGTGATCTCACGTGGAAGGGTCATGTTGCCGCACCAGCCGTCATCCTGCATCGGAATCGGCTCAACGAACGGGCTCATCCAGCCGTATACGATTTGGCGTTCGCCGTCGTTGAACGACTGTGGAGCGTAATAGTTGTGGCCGCAATCCCACAAGCGGAACTCGGTTTCCGGCTGGAACGCCTCACCCGGAGTCCATGTGCCGATCATGTAGCCGGCATTGGAAACGTTGCGGTTCATGAAGCCGGAAGCCTTGGTGCCCATGGCGGAGAAGCCGATAACCCACTTCTCGTTGCCTTCGGCGTCCTTGATCGGGAAGAAGTCCGGGCATTCAAGCATGAAGACGTTCGGATCCGGGTGTTCGAACAGTACGCGTTCGTAGGTCCAACGAACCATGTCATCGGAGGAGAACAGCCACATCTGGCCGCGCTTTTCAGCGGAGGAAACACCGAAGGTCATGTACCACTTATCGCCGGTCTTCCACACCTTCGGATCACGATAGTGGTGATCGACCTTGTCGAGCGGGCAGTCAATGATCATGCCCCGTTTGGTGGCGCTGGTCAGCTCGTCGTTATCCGGCTCGGCGATCATCTGCACCTGCCAGTCGCCACCAGTGTTGTCGACGCCGTTGGCCCAACGGTGGCCGGTGTAGTAGAACTTGAGTTCGCCGTCGTCCCCGATCACTGCAGAACCGGAGAATACGCCGTCCTTCTCCTCTTCGAGGGTCGGGGCGAACATGATCGGCTCACGCTTCCAGTTGAGCATGTCGGTGGATGAGACGTGGCCCCAGTGCATCGGACCCCACTGGGTGCCGTACGGGTGCAGCTGGTAGAACACGTGCCAGCGTCCCTTATAGAAGCACAGGCCGTTCGGATCGTTGATCCAACCGCCGTTGGATGCGATGTGGAACTTCGGGTACCAGCGGTTGTTGCGTTCGGCGGCCATGGCTGCAACGCCTGCTTCCGCCTGTGCCAGGGCTTCGCTGTGGTTCTTGATTTCGTGGAGAACGGGTGTGTCCGGAGTGAAGCCAGTCATCGTTGAATAGCCTTTCTTGATGATTGTTTAATCTTGCGATTGTTGAATTGTTGCTTATTGAGTTTTAAGTAAAAGTTTTAAGAATGCTGCCCGAAGCGGAAAAAGGGGAAACGCTTCGAGCAGCACGATTTAGTTGTGATTTTGCCGATTTTGGCGGTTACGCTCAGGCGTTTGATTCAGCTGCGGCTTGGGCTTTGAGCTGCTTGTCGGTGTAGAACGGATCACCGCCGACTTCCTGGTCGTCCTTCTTGATCACGAAGAAGCCGTAGATCAGGGCGGCCAGCACGATGCCGGAGATGGTGAAGAAGGTCGGACGGTCGCCCATGGCGTCATGCAGGGCGCCCATCGGAGTGGAGAAGATTACCTGGCCGATCTGGGAGGCGATCTGGAAGCCCACCATGTACAGAGTTGCCGACAGCTTGGTGTCGAAGTGCAGGGTGAAGTAGCGGAATGCCGGCAGGCAGAACAGCGGAACCTCGATGGAGTGGAACAGCTTGACGATGGAGACACTGACCGGATCGTGGAACACGCCGCACAGGCCGATACGCAGGAACATCACGGTTGCACCAAGCAGCAGGGAGTTACGCACGCCGATCTTCTTCATGATGATCGGGACGACACCCATCATGGCGGACTCGAGGAACACCTGGAAGGAGTTCAGGGTGCCGTAGGTGGCGTTGCCGACTTCAGTGGAAGAGAAGAGGGAAGCGTAGTAGTTCGGGAACATCTGCTGGTCGAATACGGTGTAGAAGGTGTTGGTGAACAGCATGAAGACGATGAGCACCCACAGGGTCGGCATCTTCAGAACGGAGATCATCTCTTTGAAGGATGGATTGGTTGGGGCCGCGTTCGGATCGGCTTCCTTCCTGAGCTCTTTCTTCTGCTCGGCCGGAACCCAGAAAGCGTAGATGCACAGCATGCCAAGGCCGCAGATAGAGCCGACCCAGAAGTTCAGCAGTGGGTTGATGTTGAACAGGAAGCCTGCGCATAGTGCCACGATGGCGTAACCGAAGGAGCCCCAAGCGCGGGACTGGCCGTATTCGAAGCCGAACTTACGGGAGTAGCGTTCGGTGAGCGCTTCGAATAGGGAGCAGCCGGCCATGAAGCCTGCGGAGAGCACGATGGAGCCGATGAGCACGCCGATGAAACGGGTGGTGCCGCCGGCGGTCAGCATCGGGGCGTACACGAACTGTACGAACGGGCCGACGAGCGCTGCGATGGCGGAGACGAAGATCACGAGCTTACGTTTGATGCCCAGCTGATCTTGGATGGCGCCGTAGGCGAACATGATGACCAGGGTTGCCAAGGAGTTGATGGAGTAGATCTGGCCCTGCTCTGCGGAGGTCATGCCCAGGCCGTGGGTCGGGTCGGTGAGCCAGCGGGAGAAGAAGGACCACCAGATGCCCCACGAGCAGAAGAACATGAAGATACCGAAGGAGCTCTGCAGGTAGGAAGGATTCTTCCAAGCAGATCGAGTGTTGTTTGCCATGTTGTTGTTGTTTCTCTATTTCTCTTTGTTTATGCCGCTGCCGTGCAGCATCTCGGTTGTGTGCCGATACTGTGTTGTGCCGTCATCCGCCCGGCTGCCATGCCAAGTGGATGAACATGGTTAAATAATAATACATCAAACGATTGACGTCAATCGATTGACGTCAATAATTGCAACACTTCTCGGAAGTATTGCAATTAAGCCGAAATGAGGTATAAAAAGAAGGCCTTCGGCGTGTCGCAACAGACATGTCAAAAGACCTTCTTGCATGATCTCAAATCAAGGAAATCAGCTTCGGACTGACTCCTTTTCTAGCAGCGCGCAATGGATCTTCGCAGGGATCGGCGAATCCAACGGTGGTAGGGGAGCGGTGGTGCTCGGCCAGGACGAGCTGTCGACGGGCTTGCGTTCGATCAGTGAAATCAGCTTACAGGCGGCCCAATAACCCATCTCATAGTGGGGCAGCTCCACTGTGGTCAACTGCGGTTCCAGCGTTTCGGCAAACACGCGGTGGTTGTCGACGCCGACGATGGAAATATCCTTGCCGACAGTCAGTCCACGGCGTGCCGCGCATTCATACACATACCACGCGCGCGCATCGTTGAAACAGAAGAAACCGTCGGGATTGCGTTCATCGAACAGCTTATCGACGGCGCGCAACGCCGGGCCATTATGGAGTACATTGCACACCAACGCAGGATCGTATGCAAAACCGGAATCCTGCAACGCTGCCTGATATCCGGCAAAACGACCATCCTGCGCAATCATGTTTTCCGAACATCCGATATAGGCGATCCTCTCGCAATCGGCTTGAATCAGCCGTTTTGTGGCATCGTAGGCGATTTGGAATTCGTCTGGCTCGATGCTGGGGATCTGGTTGTCGGCATCGGTGGCATCCACCATCACTACCGGATAATCATCGAGGGATGCGGGCACGGTTGCAATGCGGTTCGACATCTTCGAATAGAAGAAACCATCCACGCCATACCGTTTCAATGTGGCGATTTCATTCTCTTCGCTTGCCTTGCCATCGGTGCTGACCGTGATGATCATATACCCGTAGGTGCTTGCCGCATCCTGCGCACCCAGAATGATGCCGCCTGCATACGGGGTGGTGGCGACTTCCTCGCTGATGAAGCCGAGAATTCGTGTGCGGCAAGTGCGTAGGCTGCGCGCCAGAGGATTGACCGTGTAGCCGAGTTCGTCCGCCTTCTCACGTATGAGTGCGGCCAACGGGGCTTTCACACGTCCCTCATCTCTGCCGTTAAGTACCAAGGAAACGGTGGAAATGGACACCCCTGCCGCTTCGGCAATTTCCTTCATCGTAGTCATGATCGCTACACTATACCTGAATCAATAAGAAAAGCGCGCCATTTCTTATAGATGACGCGCTTTTCGATTTTTTTACGACGATATAACAGTCTATTGCCGGATTTATTCCGACAGGATTTCATCCACAAGCGCCTGCTTGGCGTGAATCTGACCTTCGAAACCCGGACGAATATCGAGACGGATCACCACGTCGGTGCGATAGCCTTGGCCAGCCAGCTTCAGGGTGGCGTCACGAATCACCTTGAGCACGTCGTCGATATCGCCTTCGATGTTGGTGAACATGGCGTTGGTTTCGCTCGGCAATCCGGATTGGCGGATCACGTCGACCGCCTGCGCCACGTACGTGGACTTTTCAGGGCTTGCTCCAGCGGGGGAAATGGCGACTGCGGCAAGCGTGTTGATATACGGCTTGCCTGTTTCCGGATTGATCGGCACTTCCTGCTTTTCCGCATTGCGATCAAGGGTCATGTTCGTTCCTTTCGTTGCGTTCCTATCGACTTGATATGGCTTGGATTGGATGGCGCGAATTTGGCTGTCAGCGCCATTTCCAAGCGTGATCCATCGGTCCGGATCCGTGACCGAGGTCAAGCTGTGCCTCCAAGGCTCCCGTCAGATACAGTTTTGCCCTGTCGACGGCTTCCGGCAATGTTTCGCCAAGCGCCAGATGCGACGCGATCGCCGAAGACAGCGTGCATCCGGTGCCATGCGTGTTCGGATTGTTGATACGACGCGCGCGGCACCAGGTGACTTTGCCGTTCGGCTCAACGAGCACATCACTGGCATCCTGCGTACCATGACCGCCCTTGACGAGCACCGCGCAGCCGAAATGGCCGGCGAGCATATGGCCTGCAGTCACCATGTCGTTCTCGCTGGAGATGCTCTCGCCATTCTCGTAGTCGATCGCGTCGGCACCCTGTTCGACGGCCAGCTCGCACAGCGCCTGGGTTTCCGGCATATTCGGCGTGATGACGGTGGCCAGCGGGAACAGCTTGGAAGTCAGTGCCGCAATCGCGTCATCTTCGATAAGCTTCGCGCCGGACGTTGCCACCATTACCGGATCAAGCACAATATTCGTGGCACCATGCGCAATCAGACGGTCGGCGATCACGTTGATGAGCTCCACGCTCGACACCATGCCAATCTTCACGGCGACCGGCGGAATATCTTCAAATACTGCGTCGATTTGCGCGGCGAGCATTTCCGGAGGAGTGTTCGTGACCATAGTCACGCCTGTGGTGTTCTGCGCGGTCAGTGCAGCGATGGCGGTCATGCCGAACACGCCATTGGCGATCATGGTTTTCAAATCCGCCTGAATGCCGGCACCACCGGAGGAATCCGATCCCGCGATGCTCAATACCGGTGGCAATGTGCTGGTCATGAATGACTCCTTACTTGCTCTTGCTTACTTGTGATCTGAAGTTTTGAAATACTCCGCATACGCAATTGCCGAACCCTGCATAACATGCCGCATAGTGTGCAGGGTTCGGCAAAGTCTAGTCGACGATGATTTCGGAGGCAGCGACTTCCTCGGCTGTGACGTTCCAAAGCGCATCGAGCAGCGCTACTTGGAAGGACCCCGGGCCTGAAGATTTCGCTTCGGCGATTTCGGAAGCCCTGTTGTACAGCAGTGAAGCGGAAATCGCAGCTACCAACGGTTCCGCTACGGCCAAGTATGTTGCGGTAACGCCGCCAAGTGAGCAGCCGGCGCCGGTGATCTTCGTCATCATCGCGCTGCCGCCTGGCAGACGGAACACATACTCGCCGTTGGTCACCAGATCGACCGCTCCGGAAACGGCCACCGCACCGGCGCCGGTGGGGGAGTGTTTGGCAAGATGACGAGCCACTCGTTTGGCTGCGTCAACAGCTGCATCGACCTCGTCCACAGCCTCCGCGCCTGCCGGACGCGTGCCGGGAACGGTGGAATCGTTTTGTGCAAGACCCCACATCGCATCGAGTGCGATGATCTCGCTCGCATTGCCGCGCACGATGGTCGGCGGATAGGTGCGGAACGATTCGAGAATGGCGGTACGGGTTTTTCCGATGCCCGCGGCGACCGGGTCAAGCACCCACGTCTTGCCGTTCTTGTGTAGTTTGTAGGCGATTTCCGGCAGCGCATCTTTGAAGAACGGCAGCAACGTGCCCACATTGATGTAGTTCGATCCTGCGATTTCCGCGGTGTCGATTACATCGTCCGGTAGAAAGCTCATGGCGGCAGTGCCTCCGGCGGCAAGCTGCGCGTTGACCACAAGATTCATCGTGACGAAATTGGTGAACGACTGCGCCAAAGGCGTGGTCGTTCGTACGTTGTTGACTGCCTGTGCAATCTGTTCACGCAACGTTGCCGAAAACGAGTTATCGCTCATTGTCTGCTCCCTACGTTGGTCCTAACCAACAGGTTCAAAGGGTCAGGCATTCGCCTATCTCAGCTCCCACTTTCGTCGGAAGCCCCCCTGCATGTACATAACGTATCCAACCTATACAAAGGCCCTGACACTGTACTACTGACGTGGATGCCTTGCTCGAGGTGATTCACATCTGTGGTTATGATCCATCTTAAACAGCAGATAATTACATAGTTATTGTTGTTTAGATTCTGCTAAACCATGGATATGTAAATATGTGTATGGGGTTTGTACGGAGGCTTCTCGCTTATATATGGCAGTCCTCTCCGAAGAAAGGCCATATCGGGGGTGTGAAAATGGCCGGTTTGACTATTTGACCTACCATATATGAGCGAGAAGCCTCATGTCGAGATGTGGAATCTGCCATACGCAGGCGAGATACGACCCAATTGGGTGGCGTTCTGTCACCGCGTGAAGGTAGGCTTTGCGCTTGTAAAGACCCCAAACCGTTCAAACCAGAAGGTGCATTGTGGCTGTATCCAAACTCGATGAAGTCGTATCCCTCGCCAAGCGTCGTGGCTTTGTTTTCCCCGCCGGTGAAATCTACGGTGGAACCCGTTCCGCGTGGGATTACGGTCCGCTCGGCGTTGCGCTGAAAGACAATATCAAGCGCGAATGGTGGCGTTCCATGGTCGTCACCCGTGGCGACGTGGTGGGCGTTGACACGTCCATTATTCTTCCGCCGGCTGTGTGGGTGGCTTCCGGCCACGTGTCCGTGTTCAACGATCCGCTGATCGAATGCCTCAACTGCCACAAGCGCCACCGTGCGGATAAGCTTGAGGAATCCTATGCCGAAAAGCATGGCGACAAGCTGCCGGAAAACGGTCTCAAGGATATTGTGTGCCCGGATTGCGGCACCCGTGGCAACTGGACTGAACCGCGCGACTTCAACATGATGCTGCGCACCCACCTCGGACCGGTCGAAGACGAGAATTCGCTGCACTACCTGCGTCCGGAAACCGCGCAGGGCATTTTCGTGGACTTCAAGAACGTGATGACCTCTTCTCGTTCCAAGCCGCCGTTCGGCATCGCCAACATGGGCAAGTCCTTCCGTAATGAAATCACCCCGGGCAACTTCATCTTCCGTACCCGCGAGTTCGAACAGATGGAAATGGAATTCTTCGTGGCTCCGGGTACCGATGAGGAATGGCACCAGTACTGGATCGACGCACGCACCCAGTGGTACATCGATCTTGGCGTGAAACCGGAGAACCTGCGCCACTATGAGCATCCGAAGGAGAAGCTGGCCCACTATTCGAAGCGTACCGTCGACATTGAATACAAGTTCGGCTTCCAAGGATCCGATTGGGGTGAACTCGAAGGTGTGGCCAACCGTACTGACTTCGACCTTTCTGCACATGCCAAGCATTCCGGCGAGGACCTGAGCTACTTCAACCAGGCCACCGGCGAAAAGTACGTGCCGTACGTCATCGAGCCGGCCGCAGGCCTGACCCGCTCTCTCATGGCCTTCCTTGTTGATGCCTACGACGTTGACGAGGCGCCGAACACCAAGGGCGGCGTCGACAAGCGTACCGTGCTTCGTCTTGATCCGCGCCTGGCTCCGGTCAAGGCCGCAGTGCTGCCGTTGAGCAAGAAGCCGGAACTGCAGACCGTGGCACATGATCTGGCAGCCGACCTGCGTCAGCACGATTGGATGATCGACTACGACGAGGCCGGTGCGATCGGTCGTCGCTACCGTCGCGAAGACGAAATCGGCACCCCGCTGTGCATCACCGTCGACTTCGATACGCTCGACGATCAGGCCGTCACCATTCGTGAACGTGACACCATGCAGCAGGAGCGCGTCGCACTCGACAAGGTGGCCGATTACGTGTCTGCACGCATTGGCGAGAAGCATGTGCGCTACCCGCAGGTACCGGTCGAGATGGGCGGCGAGGCTTGGCCTGAGTCCGTCAAGATCGCCGAAGCCGGTGGCTTGTACTAAAACTGGTTACTGGTTACCATAGCGTTCTTATGCCAGATAGCATTGTGACTGCTTACGAGGAATCCGACGTGCTCGACCCGCGTACCGACGCGGTGAGGCCGTCGGTTCCTCCGGTTATTAAGCCTGTTGATTTAGGGTCGGTGCATGTTGAGACGCCGGTGGTGCTTTCGCCTATGGCGGGAGTGACCAACTGGCCGTTCCGCGTGATTTGCGAAAGCTACGGTCCTGACGGTCTGTACGTAGCTGAAATGATCACCGCGCGCGCGTTGGTTGCCCGCAATCCCAAAGCATTGCGGTTGTGTCATTTCGCTCCAAGCGAGAAGATTCGCTCGCTGCAACTGTATGGCGTGAATCCAGCAATCGTGGAACAGGCTGCGAAAATCGTCATCGACGAAAACATGGCCGACCACGTCGATCTGAATTTCGGATGCCCCGTACCCAAAGTGACCAGGCGTGGCGGCGGTTCGGCGTTGCCATGGAAAACGGATCTGTTCCGTGAGATTATCCAACGCGTGGTCAAGGTCTGTGATGCGGCCAATGTGCCTGTTACGGCGAAGATTCGTGTCGGCATCGACCACGAGCATGAGACGTTCCTTGAAGCCGGGCATATCGCGCAGGAGGAAGGTTGCAGGGCCGTTACCCTGCATGCGCGTACCACCGCCGAATATTACGGTGGGCATTCCGACTGGAGCAGAATCGGTGAACTGGTCGAAGCGCTAGATATTCCAGTGTTCGGCAACGGTGACATTTGGGGTGCGAACGATGCGCTTGCCATGGTTGCCGAAACCGGTTGCGCTGGTGTTGCGATCGGCCGTGGCTGTCAAGGCAGGCCGTGGCTGTTTGCCGATATCAAGAACGCGTTCGCCGGCTGCGACAAGCGTGTCGACCCTACATTGGGAGACGTGTGCCGTGTGGTTGAACGCCATGCGGAACTGTTGACCGAATTTTATGATGGCGACGAGCAGATGGCCGTGCATGATCTGCGTAAGCATATCGCGTGGTATCTCAAGGGATTCCCCGTTGGAGGCTCCACCCGTCGCGCTTTCATGGAATGTGAAAATCTTGAGGATGTCAGAACCGAAATAGGCAAGCTGGATCCCGACACCCGTTTCCCCGAACGAGTGGTCGACAAGCCAAGGGGGCGCGTGCGCTTCGCAAAGAAAGTGTATTTGCCCTACGGATGGTTGGAATCACGGGAAACGACGCATGATGAACGTCAGGCGCTGTTCGGCGATGATCCTATGGATGCCAGTTATTGAACATGACATGCTGATGTGGTTAAATCGTGTGGGGCGCCGAAAGAGGGTACATCTGAGGCGAAATGAACACGTTAGCAATAAAAAGTGAAAAAACGTCGTTACACACGGCGAAAAGCGCGCGTATTACGGCGTGTCTGCGATAAAGTTGTGCGTAAACGCGAGTGACAGGAGACTATGGTGAGCGAGATTGCCCAGACTGACAATTTCAACGACAAGACGAATATCAAGGTTGTCGGTGTTGGTGGAGCTGGCGGTAATGCCGTCAATCGCATGATTGCCGAGGGTCTTCAAAGTGTTGAATTTATTGCGATCAATACCGACGCGAAGGATCTGATGCGTTCCGACGCTGATGTCAAGATCTCCTTGAACGATGCCACCAGCCGTGGTCTTGGCGCCGGTGCCGACCCGGAGAAGGGCGCTAAAGCCGCTCAGGATCATCAGTCTGATATCGAGGAATCGCTCAAGGGCGCCGATATGGTGTTCGTGACCTGCGGTGAGGGTGGTGGCACCGGTACCGGCGCAAGCCCGATCGTAGCTCGTGCCGCACACCAGCAGGGTGCGTTGACCATTGCGGTGGTTACCCGTCCGTTCGGCTTTGAAGGTCCCCAGCGTGCGGCTTCCGCAGCACTTGGCATTGAGAATCTGCGCAAGGAAGTCGATGCACTGATTGTGATTCCGAACGATCGACTGCTTGAGCTTTCCGATCGCACCATTGGTATCGTCGACGCGTTCAAGACCGCCGACACTGCATTGCTGGCAGGTGTGCAGGGCATCACGGACCTGATTTCCTCCAATTCTTACATTCACGTCGACTTCAACGACGTCAACGCCATTCTGCGTGGCGCAGGCACCGCACTGTTCGGCATCGGTTCCGCCCGGGGCGAGGATCGCGCCACCCAGGCCGCCGAAATCGCCATCAGCTCTCCGCTGCTGGAAGAAAGCATCGAGGGTGCTCATGGCGCTTTGATCAACATCGCGGGTCCGTCCGACCTGAAGCTGCAGGAAGCGGCTGCCGCCACTCAGCTGGTGGGCAAGGCCATCCATCCGGAAGCGCAGATCATTTGGGGTCTTTCCCTCGACGACGCCTATGGCGACGAAGTGCGTGTCACTGTCATCGCCGCAGGCTTCGATGCCAACTCCAAGAAGGCCCCTCAGGCCGAGGCCCAGAAGCAGGCCGAGCCTGCGGAAGATACGATTCCGCTGTCGGCGCTGTCCGCGGCTCCGAGAGCTGCTGCTCCGAGGGCGGCGGCTTCGCAGCAGCCTCAGCTCATTCAGACTCCGGAAGCCCCGAAGGTGCAGCCGCTGTCCACTTATGTTCCGTCCACTCCGGAACCCGTCGTTCCGTCATTCGATCAGACCACCGAGCATGAAGTGGTGTCTTCGAACGACGCCGGCGATTTGGATATTCCGGATTTCCTGCGCTAAAAGCAACGCGAAGACGCGAAAGGATCGTTCATGGCAGGTTTTATGAAAAGCGCGATGTCCTATTTGGGCATGACCGACGTTGCCGAGGGTGACGAGGATTTTAACGAGGAGGCTGAGAGCGGCGAAACCTCGTTCGATTCCGATCATTCCGTGACCCCGATGGCTTCGACGCCTGCCGCGACGTCCGCACCGCGCGAGCAGACCAAAGCCAACCCGTTCCAAGGTGGAAGGGTGAGCCGTATCACCACGATTCACCCGAAGTCCTATGAGGATGCGCAGCTGGTCGGACGTGCCATTCGCGACGGCGTTCCGGTGGTGCTGAACCTAACTGGCGTTGCCGAGGCCGTGGCGTATCGTATTGTGGACTTTTCCGCGGGTGTGGTTTTCGGCGTGCGTGGCTCCATCGAACGTGTCACTCCGCGTGTGTTCCTGCTTAGCCCAGCTCAAGTGAATATCAAGGTTGAGGAACCGCAGGTGAATAGCTCGTCGCACGATTTGTTCGCCGACTGACGCAGACGAAAGCCATTGCGAAATCAGACTGCGTAAAGCCTCCATCACTCGTGATGGGGGCTTTGTTATGTTCTGTTGCTATGGTGGTGCTCCATGATTTTGACTTTGATCGGTAGCGTCGTTCACTTTCTGGTGAATGCCTACATTCTGGTGCTGTTCATTCGCATGATTCTCGATTGGGTAGCTGTGTTGGCGTCGGCATGGCGTCCACGGGGGTTGGCGTCGTCGCTGATTGACGCGGTCTACCAGTTGACAGAGCCTCCACTGCGCTGGCTACGCCAATATATCCGCCCTATTCCAATGGGTCCTATTTATTTCGATGTGGCATTCATCGTTCTTTATTTCATTCTCATTGTTATTGATTTCCTCATTTAATGCATGTCAAATGCCGATTTTTCGCAAAAAATCGGTGGTTCCGTGCTAGAGTCAACAAATGAAAGCAACAACAGCAAGGCATCAAGCCCAAAGCGAGGTGTAAGATTTATGGCTCTGTTGACGCCGAAAGATATCAGAGAGCATACTTTCCAGACCGTAAGGTTCAAAGAGGGGTATGACGTCGACGAAGTCGACGATTTTCTCGATCAGGTAACCGAGACGGTGGAGGCTCTAGGCAAGCAGGCAGTCGCCAGCGGCCAGGCCACTCAGGCCCTCGGCCCGGATGTTGCGGGGCTCAACTCCAAGATTTCCGAGCTCAGCGCTCAGGTTCAGTCCCTGCAGCAGGAGAACGCGACATTGAAGTCCGCCTCCGAGCAGGCAGCCGGCGCTGGTGATCAGGCAGCTCAGGCAGCTCAGGTCGCAGCAGCCAAGCTTACCGAGGCTGAGGAAAGCAACCGTGCTCTGTCGGCTCAGAACGAACAGCTCAAGGATCAGGTGGATCGTCTGTCCGCACAGGTTGACCAGCTCACCGCACAGGCGGCTGAAGCTGCCGGCCAGGCGGATTTGGGCGAACAGCTGACCTCCATGCAGCATGAGCGCGACGCATTCCGTGCGCAGACCGAAGACCTGTCCCGTCAGCTGGCTTCCGCCCAGCAGCAGGTTGTGGTGGCCCAGCAGCAGGCGGCTGAGATCCAGCAGCTCAATGCAAGGCTTGAAGAGGCTCAGGAGCAGGTCGCCCAAGCTCAGCAGCTCACGCAGCAGCATGCGGCACAGTCCCAGCAGCAGGATGAGCGTGCCCAGCAGCAGGCCGCGCAGATTCAGCAGCTTGCACAGCAGCTGCAGGAATCGCAGCAGCGTGAAGCCCAGCTGCGCGAGCAGGTCGCCAAGGTCGAGCCGAGCACCGAAACCGGAAGCCTGCAGAAGATCGCAGGAGCCGCAGCCACCGCTAATACGGAGCCGGAGCGCGCTACCGCCATGCTGACCTTGGCCATGCAGCTGCACGACCAGTATGTCGACAAGGGCAAGGCCAAGGCCAAGGAAATTACCGACGAGTCCCAGCGCAAGTACGATGAGCTCATCGGCAATGCCAACGACTACTCCAACCGTACTCGTTTCGAGGCTGACAACTATTCCGAAAGCACCCGTTCCGATGCTGATCAGTATTCGGCCGACACCCGTGCCAAGGCTGATGGTTACCTGAACCAGAAGACTCAGGAAGGCGACGCGTACTTGGCCAAGCGTGCCCAAGAAGGCGATGACTACCTGGCACAGCGCACTCAGGAGGGTAACGCCTACTTGGATCAGAAGACTCAGGAGGGCGATGCTTATCTTGCGCAGAAGACCCAGGATGGTGATGCTTATCTGGATCAGAAGACTCAGGAAGGCGATGCTTATCTTGCGCAGAAGACTCAGGAAGGCGATGCTTATCTGGATCAGAAGACTCAGGAGGGCGATGCCTACCTTGTACAGAAGACCCAGGATGGCGATACCTACTTCTCCACGAAGCACAACGAAGCCGACGAGTACGAGTCCGAAGTGCAGAAGCGTGCCTTCGACTACGATTCGAAGACCCGTACCGCAGCCGACGATTATGCTCAGCAGGTCCGCGACAATCTCGAAGCGCAGACCAAGGTCATCGAAGGTAACATTCAGGGCCTCAAGCAGTTCGAAACCGAATACCGCGCGCGTCTTACCGAATTCCTCGGACAGCTCGTGTCGCAGGTGTCCGACACGAACAACTATGATCAGGATTCCCAGAACGACTGAGATTAGGCTGTGTCTGACATCATGACAAATGATCAAAGACGGCTGCGCACTCGCGTGGCCGTCTTTGCGTGTATCGCCGTTGCGGCGCTGGTACTTGATCAGATCACCAAGGCATGGGCGCAGTCGGCGCTTGCCGACGGGCATACGGTACGTGTGATTCCGGGAATGCTTTCATTCACGTTGGTGCATAATCCGGGCGCGTCCTTGGGTATGGGATCCAACATGACGTGGTTGATTTCCCTGCTTGCCATTGTGGCTTGCGTGGCGCTGGTGGTACTGGAGATCCGTACCATTTCCATGAAATGGACGGTGGTGTTCGCTCTTGCATTCGCCGGAGCGTTAGGCAATCTCATCGACCGCGTTGCATATGCCGAAGGTTTCCTCAACGGCAAAGTCGTCGACTTCCTCAACTACGGATGGTCGGCCGGCAATGTCGCTGACATTTTCCTGATGGTGGCGGGCGTTGCCGCAGTTGCATTGCTGCTCGTAGGAGAACCGTTCAGTCAGAAGGAACTTGACGAACGGAACAAGGAACAGATGGAACGGACGGCTGGAGAGAAGAGCACATGAGCCGTCTTGTTCCCGCACCCGACGCGCTTGTCGGCAAACGTTTCGATGTCGCCGTTGCCAAAATGCTGGGCATTTCCCGTGCCAAGGCAGCGGAACTCATCGAAAGCGGGCAGGCGCGTGTACTTGGCCGTGACATTTCCAAATCGTCGACTCTGCAATCAGGCGAAACCGTGGAATTCGATATCGTCGAGGAACGAACCGATCCTGAACCAATCGCGCATGATATGGCCGTGGTCTATGAAGACGACGATGTGGTGGTGGTTGACAAACCGGTGGGTGTGGCGGCTCATGCTTCCGTCGGCTGGACCGGTCCGACGGTGCTCGGCAGTCTGCTCGACAGGGGAGTGCACATCACTTCTTATGGCGCTGCAGGGCGTCAAGGCATCGTATCCCGCCTCGACGTGGGCACATCCGGATTGATGCTCGTATGCAAGTCCGATCTCGCCTACGTGGAAATGCGCAGACAATTCGCCGAACATGAAGTCGTAAAAACCTATCATGCGCTCGTGCAAGGCAATCTCAAGGAAAACAAAGCAACCATCGAAGCACCGATCGGTCGCGCCAAAGTCTCCGATTTTCGTTTTTGCGTGACTCCTGCCGGCAAAGAGGCCATTACCCATTGGGATGTGATGGAACGTTTCGGTGAGGCGACACTAGTTTCCGTGAACCTTGAAACCGGGCGTACGCATCAGATTCGCGTGCATTTCTCATCCATCGGGCATCCACTTGCCGGAGACGCCATGTATGGCGCCAATCCGCAACTGAGCGAAACGTTAGGACTGGAACGGCAGTGGCTGCACGCGATGCAACTCGAATTCCGCCATCCGCGAACCCGTGTCTGGACTACGGTGAAATCACATTACCCAGCTGATCTGGAGCATGCGCTTGATGTGATGCGCGACAGACACGACACACAAGACAAGCCCGAAGCGTGAGCGCACGTCACCAATCACCGGTAGATTGGAACGCATGGCTACTTCCGGAAATTTCGTACAACTGCATAATCACACGCATTATTCGCTGCTTGACGGCGCATCGAAAATTCCGGATCTGGTCAAGCGTGCCAAAGAACTCAATATGCCCGCCGTCGGCATCACCGACCATGGCAACATGCATGGTGCATACGAAATGTGGAGCACCGCGGTCAAAGAGGGCGTCAAACCGATCATCGGCATCGAAGCGTATGTGACGCCGGAAACCGCGCGACAGGACCAAACCCGCGTCAGCTGGGACACCAACTGGAATCCCGATATCGATCCGCAGCATCGCCGGCGCAACCCTAACGACGTATCCGGCGGCGGCCTGATCACCCACCTTACGATGTGGGCCGAAACCGACGAAGGCCTCGTCAATCTTATGAAAGCGTCCACCGACGCGAATCTTGAGGGACGTGTCATGCGATACCCTCGAATGGATAAGGAAATCCTTGCCAAATATTCCAAAGGCATCATCGCATCTTCCGGATGCCCGTCAGGAATCATCCAAACGCGACTGCTGCTCGGCCAATTCGACGAAGCATTGCGTGCTGCAGGGGAATTACAGGATATTTTCGGACGCGACAATTTTTATATCGAATTCATGGACCACGGTCTGAAAATCGAAAAGCAAGTGACCGACGGTCTGCTGGACATTGCGAAAAAACTGAACGCGCCGCTGCTTGCCACCAACGATTCGCATTACGTGCGTGCCGAAGACGCGGGCTCGCAGGACGCCATGCTGTGCATCAACTCGGGTTCCACGTTGGACGAGCCGGGACGATTCAAATTCGACGGAACCGGCTACTACCTGAAATCTGCCGAAGAAATGCGCGAACTGTTCAAAGACATTCCCGAAGCGTGTGACAACACGTTGGAAATCGCCGAACGCTGCAATGTCATGTTCGACGATCATGAGGACGGCGCGTTCATGCCGCAATTCGACTGCCCGGAAGGCTGGGACGAGACCTCGCTGTTCCTGCGAAAAGTCGAGGAAGGCTTGGAACAGCGCTATGACGGTCATCCGCCGATCGAAGTGCTTAAGCAGGCCGATTACGAATGCGGTGTGATCTGCCAGATGCAGTTCTGCGGATACTTCCTCGTGGTGGCCGACTACATCAACTGGGCCAAATCGCATGGCGTGATGGTGGGGCCGGGCCGTGGATCCGCGGCAGGAGCCATGGTGGCGTACGCCATGGGCATCACCGAACTCGACCCGATTAAACATGGTCTGATCTTCGAACGATTCCTTAATCCGGAACGTGTGTCACTACCTGATATCGACGTCGATTTCGATCCGGATGGCCGCGGCCGAGTGCTTGATTACGTCGGCGACAAGTACGGTCGAGACAAGGTCGCGCAATGTGTGATCTACGGCACCATCAAAACCAAGCAGGCGCTGAAGGATTCCGCGCGAATCATGGGCTACGAATTCTCCATGGGCGAGCGTATCACCAAGGCGTTGCCGCCGGCGCAGACGGGTGGCAAGGATATTCCGTTGCGCGATATTTTCGAGCCGACGTCGAAACGTTATGCGGAGGCTCGTGAATTCCGTGAATTGTATGATTCCGATCCGGATGCGAAGCGTGTTACGGATGAGGCGATGGGTATTGAGGGGTTGATTCGTCAGACCGGCGTGCATGCGTGCGCCACGATCATGGGTAGCGAGCCGATTTCGAATACGTCGCCGCTGCTGGAACGTACCGATGGTACGGTTACGACCACGTTGGAATATCATACGTGTGAAACGCTTGGTTTGGTCAAGATGGATTTTCTTGGTCTTTCCAACTTAACGGTTATTCGCGATACGTTGAATAATATCGAGGCGAATGGCAAGGAGCGTATCGACCATACGAAGATTCCGTTGGATGACCGTGCCACGTACGATCTGTTGTCGCGAGGTGACACGCTTGGTGTGTTCCAGTTGGATTCCGATGGTATGCGTTCGTTGCTGAAAACGTTGAAGCCGAATAACTTCAACGATATTTCCGCATTGATCGCGTTGTATCGTCCTGGTCCGATGGATATGGATTCGCATACGAATTATGCGAAGCGTAAGAATGGTTTGCAGAAGATCACGCCGATTCATCCTGAGGTGGCTGAGCCGCTGAAGGAGGTGCTTGATGAGACGTATGGTCTGATTGTGTACCAGGAGCAGGTACAGTCGGCTGCGCGTATTTTGGCTGGTTATTCGTTGGGCAAGGCAGATGTGCTTCGTCGAGCGATGGGTAAGAAGAAGCCTGAGGTACTGGCCAAGGAGAAGGTGCCGTTCTTCGCGGGCATGAAGGAGCATGGGTATTCTCAGGAGGCGGCTCAGGCCGTGTGGGATATTTTGGTGCCGTTCTCAGGCTACGCGTTCAATAAGGCGCATTCGGCCGCATACGGTTTGATTTCGTATTGGACCGCGTATTTGAAGACGCACTATCCGGTGGAGTTCATGGCGGCTTTGCTGCAGGGTGCGAGCACGAACAAAGATAAGACCGCGTTGTATTTGGGTGAGGCTCGCCGCATGGGCATTCAGGTGTTGTCGCCTGATGTGAACGAGTCGGTGTATGAGTATTCCGCTGTTGGCGATGTGGTGCGTTTTGGTCTTGGCGCCATTCGTAACGTTGGCAAGGCTGCGGTTGATGCGATCGTCAAGGAACGTGACGGCAGTCATGGCAAGTATGTGAATTTCCCTGATTTCATCAAGCGTGTGCCGATGGAGGCATTGAATCGTCGATTGGTTGAATCGTTGATCAAGGCCGGTGCGTTTGATTCGATTGATCCGAACCGTCGTGCGTTGTTTACGATTTATGAGGCTGCGATCAATTCGGTGGTCGGTTTGAAGCGTAAGCAGGCTGAGGGCCAGTTTGATTTGTTCGCCGATTTGGAGGATTCCGGCGAAGATGATGCCGGCATGGGTGATGCCATGGTGAACGTGCCTGACGTGGAGGAGTGGGATAAGAAAACCAAGTTGAATTTCGAGCGTGAAATGCTTGGTTTGTATGTGTCCGACCATCCGTTGAGCGGCATGCAGTCGATTCTGGCGTCGTTGTGTGAAATGTCGATCGCGCATCTGATTGATCGTGCCGCAAATATGCCTGACGGTCAGCAGGTGACGGTGGCGGGCTTGATCACGAATGTGGATCGTCGCGTGTCGAAGAAGGGTAATCCTTGGGCGATTGTGACGATTGAGGATTTGGAAAGCTCCATCCAGTGCATGTTCTTCGGCAAGGTATACGAGGCCGCCGCTCCCGAACTGGCAGTCGATACGGTGGTGCAGATCCGTGGACAGGTCGAAAAACGCGATGAGACGGTGAGCATGCGTGCCACGGAATTCAACGTGCCGACGTTGGAGGCGCAAGATGAGAAGCCGGTGACGATTATGCTGCCGCCGATCGCGCTTGACCAATCGCATGTGCAGCAGTTGGGGCAGATTCTCTCGAATCATCCTGGACCCTGCGAAGTGAAGCTCGCATTGATGGACGATAAGGGCAACGCCAAGGTACTGACGTTCGGCGACCGTTTCCGCGTGCGCCGCGACACGAGTCTGTTCGCTGAAATCAAAATCCTTTTCGGTCCCAGTTCTCTGCCTTTGGGCTGACCGGTCGTGGGGATGATGCCGAAAGTTCAGCCGAATATCTCACTATGCGGCTGAACTTGAGACGTGCAGGCGTTCTCGTGACATTACGTTGTTACCATGGGGCGTTATGAGCGAAGAAAACTATATGCGAATCATTGACCTGCGCGGCAAGAAGTTGACCCGAGCTGAAATGCTGGAGGCTATGCCCCGCGCCGAGATGGGCACCAACGAGGCGACCGATCTCGTGCAGCCCATTCTTGACGATGTGAAGGCCCGCGGTGCTGCGGCCCTGCGTGACTTCGCGGAGAAATTCGACCATATCCGTCCGGAGAATCTGCGCGTGCCGGTGGAAGCCATGAAGGCCGCCGTCGACGAGTTGGATCCGGAAGTGCGTGCCGCCATCGAAGAGTCCGTGCGTCGTTCCCGCGCCGTGTCCGCTTCCCAGGTGCCGGCACCGTTCCACACCGATCTGGCTGAGGGTGCCCGCGTTTCCGAACGTTGGATTCCGGTGCAGCGTGTCGGTCTGTATGTGCCTGGAGGCAAGGCTGTCTACCCAAGCTCCGTTATCATGAACGTGGTTCCGGCACAGGCCGCCGGCGTGGAATCTCTCGCCATCGCAACCCCGCCGAGCCGTAACAATGCCGATGGTCTGCCTGACAAGACCATTCTCGCCACCTGCGCCATTCTTGGCGTTGATGAAGTGTATGCGGTCGGCGGCGCTCAGGCCGTGGCCATGTTCGCCTACGGTGCCAAGGGTTCCGAACCGCAGGACGGTGAGATCCTGTGCGATCCGGTCGACAAGATCACCGGTCCTGGCAACATTTTCGTCGCTACCGCCAAGCGTATGGTGTCGGGCATTGTCGGCATCGACGCCGTGGCAGGACCGACCGAAATCGCCATCATCGCAGACAAGGGCGCCAATCCGAGCTGGCTGGCCGCCGATCTGATCGGCCAAGCCGAGCATGACGAACTCGCCGGTTCCGTGCTCATCACCGACAGCGAAGAGATCGCCGAACAGGTGCAGGAGGATCTCAAGTACCGCGTGCCTCGCACCGAGCATTCCGAGCGTGTGAACACGTCGCTGCGTGGTCGTCAGTCCGGCATCATCCTCACCGATGGCATCGAACAGTCCATCGACGCGGCCAACGCGTATGCCGCCGAACACCTTGAGGTCCAGACCTCCGACCCGGATGCCGTGATCGCCAAGATCCGCAACGCCGGTGCCGTCTTCCGTGGCCCGTATTCTCCGGTGCCGCTGGGCGACTACATGTCCGGCTCCAACCATGTGCTGCCGACCTCCGGCACTGCACGTTTCGCCTCCGGCCTGGGCGTGCACACCTTCATGAAGCCGGTCGAAGTCATCGAATACGACGAGCAGGGCCTGAAGACCCTCGCTGCTCGCGTGAACGCCTTCGCCGTTTCGGAAGATCTGCCGGCACACGGCGAAAGCGTGCTGAGCCGCTTCATCGACGATCCGTACAACAAGGAAACCATCAAGGAACAGGAAGAGCAGGCAGGCCTTCGATGAGTGAGACTTCCAGCAACGCCATTCCGGCATATCTCCCGCTGCGTAACGATCTGATCGGCGAAGAGCCGTACGGTGCGCCGCAATTGGACGTGCCTGTATGCCTCAACGTCAACGAGAACCCGTATGCGCCGGAACCGGCAGTGGTCGAAACCATCGCGCAGCGAGTCAAGGAGATCGCCCCGTCGCTCAACCGTTACCCGGATCGTGAGCATATCGCGTTGCGTCAGGCGTTCTGCGACTATCTCGAACGCGAGTCCGGCGTTAAGATGGAAGTCGACCAGCTGTGGGGCGCCAACGGGTCCAACGAGATCATGCTGCAGCTGTTCCAGGCTTTCGGCGGTCCAGGGCGCATTGCGCTCGGTTGCGATCCGACGTATTCGATGTATCCGGAATATGCTCGCGACACGTTCACCACGTGGAAGCTTGCGCACCGCAACGAGGATTTCTCACTGAACGTCGACGCCACCATCAAAGCGATCGAAGACGTCAAGCCGGCCATGATCGTGCTCACCAGCCCGAACAATCCGACCGGCACCCCGCTGAAGATGGACGATCTCAAGCGTGTGCTCGACGCCGCCAAAACCGCTGAAGTCGAAGGTGCCGCCGAGGGCGTGCATCCGGTGGTCGTAGTGGACGAAGCCTACATCGAATTCCGTGATCCGGGCACGCCCACCGCGCTCGAACTCATCGACGAGTATGAGAATCTCGCCGTGAGCCGAACCATGAGCAAGGCGTTCGCCTTCGCAGGCGCACGAGTCGGCTATCTGGCCGCCAACAAGGGCATCATCGACTGCGTGCGCATCGTGCGCATGCCGTACCACCTGTCGGCCGTCACCCAGGCAGCCGCGCTTGCCGCATTCGAACATACCGACGAGCAGCTCAGCCGTGTGGCACACCTGCGTGACATTCGCAATCAGACCGCAGCGTGGCTCAAGGAACAAACCTACAAGGGACAGCCGCTCGAAGTGGCCGAAACACAGTCCAACTTCATCCTGTTTGGCGGTCATTTCGACGATCGCAGCCGCATCTTCGACGAACTGCTCAAGCGTGGCGTGCTCATCCGCACCGTCGGCCCCGACGGTTGGATGCGCGTGTGCATGGGCACCGATGAGGAAATGGCGCGTTTCCGTGAAGCATTGGTCGAAGTGCTGCGTATTGTGGAACAGGACTGAAATACATACGTAAAAACTGCACCAAAGCAGGATCGAGCATTTTCAAAAGGAGTCGCAACATGGCGCGTACCGCAACCATCGTTCGTGAAACCAGCGAATCCAAAGTCGAACTGAGCCTGAATCTCGACGGCACAGGCAAAACCGACATCGACACTTCGGTGCCGTTCTACAACCATATGATGACGGCACTCGGCAAGCATTCGCTGATCGACCTGACTATCAAAGCCATCGGTGACACCGACATCGACGCGCACCACACCGTCGAAGACATCGCCATCGTATTCGGCGAGGCGTTGAAGCAGGCGTTGGGTGACAAGCGTGGCATCCGTCGTTTTGCCGACGCCACCGTGCCGTTGGATGAGGCGCTCGCCAAGGCTGTGGTCGATATTTCCGGACGCCCGTACTGCGTGTGCACCGGAGAGCCGGAAGGCTTCGAATACTGCATGATCGGCGGCCATTTCACTGGCTCCCTCGTGCGTCACGTTATGGAATCCATCGCCATGCATGCCGGAATCTGCCTGCATCTGCAGGTGATCTCTGGCCGTGATCCGCACCACATCGCCGAAGCCGAGTTCAAGGCCTTGGCGCGTGCGCTGCGTTTCGCCATCGAGCCGGATCCGCGTGTCGATGGTATTCCGAGCACGAAGGGCGCTCTGTGATGAGCGACGATCGAAATAACGATTTCGACGATTTCCAAGGATTCGACGGATCCAACGATTTCGGCGATCCCAACGCTGACGGCATGCATTTCAGCGAAGAGGAATTGGAAGCGGCTATGGCCGGCTTCGAGCAGGAATTCAAGGATGCCGAGGCAAGCAAGAATGAGCGGACGGACAATCCGCCATCTAAAGCTCTCGATTCCTCCGAAGCTTCCGATGATGCGGAATCCTCCGAATCCTCGGGAATCGACGACATGCTCAACGCGGCTGAGGATTCGTTGAAATTCGAAGACGAGCTGCAGGGACTGCTTGGCAATCGTGCGAAAGTGGCTGTGATCATCACCAGACTGACCTCGCCACGATTGCTGGCGGCATTCTGCGAATTGTCCGATATTTCCGCACAATGCATCGGATCGGCGCAAGGTGCTGTCGCGGTGCTGCGCAATCTCGACGGAGACGGTCCGGAAGCGGCGGTCAAAGACATGACGATCGTCGTTGCCGGCATGCCCGCGATTCTTGCCGTCAACCGTGCGGACAAGCTCGAAGCGACGATGTACGTGGAAGGCAAGGCGGGCAAAACCTTCGCTCCGCCGGTGCTATTCACCTCCACTGCGCCGTTCGTTGAAGATCTCATGCTTGGCATCACCGATATGAACGCGCTGGAACAGGCGGATATGACCATTTTCGATTCCGCCGACCTCGATCGGGATGCAGCGATGAGCATTATCGCCGAGCATACGCGGTTCGGACGCGGCGCATCAAGCATCAGTTAACGACGGCAAACGTGAGTCATCCTGCCGAACATGCGTTACGCGACACAAGACGACTCACGCCATAGAACAACGAATGACACAAGAAGGAGAACGTCCATGACATCCGTGGTGGTTTTCGATTATGGTTTCGGCAACGTGCGTTCCATGGTTCGTGCGCTGGCCAATCTCAACCTTGACGTGACCCTCACTTCCGACCATCGGCAGGCCTTGGAAGCCGACGGTCTGGTAGTGCCCGGCGTGGGCGCTTTCGGCGCATGCATGGAAGGTCTCAAGTCGGTGGGCGGAGACACCGTGATCAAAGATCGTCTGCGTGCCGGGCGACCGGTGCTCGGTGTGTGCGTGGGCGAACAGATCATGTTCGAACGTGGTATGGAACACGGCGCCGGTACTCCGGGCCTTGGTCTGATCAAGGGAGACGTGGAACTGCTTGACGCCGATGTGGTGCCGCACATGGGATGGGACACCGTCGAGGCACCGGAAGGTTCCGTGCTCATGAAGGGTGTGGAAGGTGAACGTTTCTACTTCGTGCATTCCTTCGCCGCGATGAACGCCGCTCCTGCCGACATGTCCGGCGACCAGCTTGATTTCGATGATGCCGAGGAGCGCGTGACCTGGTGCACGTACGGGCGTAGCCGTTTCGTGGCGGCCTACGAGCGTGGTCCGCTGTTCGCCACGCAGTTCCACCCCGAAAAGTCCGCCGAAGCGGGCTCGCAGCTGCTGCGCAATTGGATTGCGACGTTCTGATGATATGAGATCGTCATCGCCTGTTTCGACGTTGACTTCATATATACGATTGATGCACGCTTATTTGATGCACATACTTGCGATTGCCATGTAATGGCGATCGGTTGATCACAGAGAGGTACAGACATGTCTTTGACATTGCTTCCCGCCGTCGATGTTCGTGATGGCAAGGCCGTTCGCCTGCGTCAGGGTGAATCCGGTTCGGAAACCGACTACGGTTCGCCGTTGGAGGCCGCTCGCACGTGGGCTGAGTCCGGTGCGGAATGGATTCACCTGGTCGATCTTGACGCCGCGTTCGGCACGGGCAACAACCGTGACCAGCTGCGTGCCATCGTCAAGGAACTGGGCGACAAGGTCAATATTGAAATGTCCGGCGGTGTGCGCGACGATGCATCGCTCGATGCGGCCTTGGAAGCAGGAGCAGCCCGTGTGAACATTGGCACGGCCGCTCTTGAGAATCCGGATTGGACCGCTTCCGTCATCAAGAAGTACGGTGATCGCGTGGCAGTCGGCCTCGATGTGCGCGGCCACACCCTCGCGGCACGCGGATGGGTGAAGGAAGGCGGCGACCTGTTCGAAACCATGGCGTTCCTGGATTCCGTCGGCTGCTCCCGTTACGTGGTCACCGACGTGGCCCGCGACGGCATGATGAGCGGCCCGAACATCGACCTGCTGCGTGAAGTCGCGGAACGTACCGATGCGAAGGTCACCGCGTCCGGCGGTATTTCCAAGCTCGATGACCTGCGTGCCATCAAGGAGCTCGCCGATTTGGGCGTGGACTCCGCCATTCTCGGCAAGTCGCTGTACGCACGCGCTTTCACCTTGGAAGAGGCTCTTGAAGTCGCACGCTGAACATTGTTCGACAAGCCAATGATGATAGGACCGTCTACAACGTGGACGGTCTTGTCATATTGCGGCGCGTGTTAACGACTTTCGTAACATGCGCATGGAACGATGGGACACTATGGATAAACAGCAAGAGTTTGCTTTGCGCACAGTCGAAGAACGCGACGTGCGCTTCATTCGTTTGTGGTTCACGGATGTGTTGGGAACATTGAAGTCCGTGGCTATCGCACCGGCTGAATTGGAAGCTGCATTCGAGGAAGGGCTCGGATTCGACGGTTCCGCGGTGGAAGGTCTCACCCGTGTGTCCGAAGACGATATGATCGTCAAACCCGATCCGTCGACCTTCCAGATTCTTCCATGGCGCGGCGGTCCGCAGGGCACTGCACGCATGTTCTGCGACGTGCTTACCCCTGATGGCGAGCCGTCGTTGGGTGATCCGCGTCATGTGCTGAAGCAGGCTCTGTCGAAAGCCAAGGAGAAGGGCTTCACCTTCTACGTGCATCCGGAAATTGAATTCTATCTGTTCGAAAGGCAGGATGATTGGTCCCAGACGCCAACCCCAATCGATGAGGGCGGCTATTTCGACCATGTGCCGCGCAGCCCTGGCATGGACTTCCGCCGTGCCACCGTCAACATGCTCGAACAGATGGGCATTTCGGTGGAATACTCGCACCATGAGGCGGGTCCAGGCCAGAATGAGATTGATTTGCGTTATGCGGATGCGCTCACCACGGCCGACAACATCATGACCTTCCGTACCGTCGTCAAGGAGATTTCGCTGGAGCGTGGCATTCATGCCAGCTTCATGCCGAAGCCGCTTTCCGACGCTCCAGGTTCAGGCATGCACACGCATTTGAGCCTGTTCGAAGGTGACTCCAACGCGTTCTATGAGGCGGGTCAGGAATTCAACATGTCCGTCACCGCACGCCAGTTCGCCGCCGGCATCCTGTACCATGCGGCTGAAATCTGCGCGGTCACCGACCAGTACGTCAACTCCTACAAGCGCCTGTGGGGCGGCAATGAGGCTCCGAGCTACATCTGCTGGGGACACAACAACCGTTCCGCGTTGCTGCGCATTCCGCAGTACAAGCCGGGCAAGGGCAATTCCGCCCGCATGGAATTCCGTGCGCTCGATCCGGTCGCCAACCCGTACCTCGCATACTCCGTGCTTTTGGCCGCGGGACTCGATGGCATCGACAAGCAGATGCAGTTGGGTGAGCCGACCAGCGATGACGTCTGGGAGCTTACCGATGCGGAACGTCAGGCCATGGGCATCCAGCCGCTGCCGGAGTCTCTTGACGAGGCGTTGAAGGTTATGGAGAAGTCCGACTTCGTGGCCAGCGTGCTCGGCGAGCACGCGTTCGAATACTTCCTGCGCAACAAGCGTCAGGAATGGGAGGAGTATCGCAAGCAGGTCACTCCGTTCGAATTGAAGAAGTACTTGCCGAGGCTGTAAGCGAACCGCAATCGTTTCATCAAAGACCGTTGCTGCAATCATAAGAAAACTGATTGCAACAACGGTCTTTTGCTTTCCGAATGATTATTTGAATCTTCTTTTGATGTTTCTGCAAGTATCGGATTAAAGTTCCAATGACTCAATTGACCGTAAATTAACGGTTTTGCGAAGAATCTCATCACTATAGTCAGAAAATATGAATGTCACAGGCGAGTTGCTTTGCGTTTCAAAAGCGACTGTCGTCGTCATTTTCACGCCAGGAGTGACCTTGCGTGTTGTGGAATAGCTATCATCGTCAAGATACGTGCTATGCAACTCAGTGCCGTCTTGGGTCGCGGAAACATCCATATAGTTCAGGAAAGCCCGGTATTTGCTTCCATTTTCGACATACCAGGATATGCGTGCGAACGCTATGTCATGATCGGCATATGAGGGGCTTGTCTTCTCAATGGAGTCTACGCGGAAATGCAGGGTGCTTTCGTCATAATCGGTTACGGATCCGTCTTCGTCGAAATTCGAAGCGTCCACTTGTTCGGGCTGAGGGACGGCCGCATAATCAATATGTTTCAAGGATCCTTCTATGTCGACTTCGTCAAAGGAAAACGCGGCGCGAACAACATTATGCTGCGAATAATTCATCAGCTGAACCACAACTGGTGAATTGGTGTCCGTAAGAACGAAACTGCTGGTGGTCTGCGAGCTTTTCTCCGGTTTCATTTCGGCGCCGGAGAACTCCGTGCGGTCGGAATCCTCGTTGGAAGTGAATGCAGGGGCAAGCTCGATGCCGTTTTGCATGACCATCAGATCTGCGACGGCATGAGGATACATCGTTTTCTTGCCGATGTTCGTGCAGGTGAGCAAAACCGTGAGCGTGGCGTCGCCGTTCAAATCCTCCGGACCTGTCTGCACGCCTTCGATGTTCACTTCCAATGCTTTTCCTCCGGTGGAGTAGAGCTTTCCAACGTCTTCGCTGACGGTTTCCTGTGTGGACAGCTCCTCGAACTGGCTTGTGGATCCATCGAAATCGGAGATGATGTTTGACATGCTGTCAGAAAGCATTCCGCCAATCGACGCTATTACAGCGATGATGATAACGATCTCCAAAACGGTGACGAAGCCGTTTTTATGGCGGCGTTGCTTCTTGTCGGAAGTGGATTGGAACTCGCGTGTGGCTCGTTCCGTTTGTATGCGCGGCGGATTATAGGGCTGCGATGGGCGTCCTTGCGGGTTCTGCGGGTTCTGCGGGTTTTGCTGATTTTGCCGCAACGCCTGTTGCAAGCTTTGCTGCATGGACTGGGCATACCGCATGGTTTGCGTGGACCAGTCGTTCAACATGGTTTGGAGCGTGTCTCCTCGTGTGGACTGATCGCCTTGCGCCTGTTGAGATCTACCGTCTTGCTTGGATCGGGTGTTTTGTGGGGCCTGCCTGTCGCGCGATGCCTGATCGCTCTGCGCGGGTTTCACATATCGCCGCTGGACATAGGATTCACGCCGCGCATGGTCACGGTTCACCTGATTAGACAGGCGTTCGGCGTTGCTGCTGGGATCGATGTAATCGGAACCCTTGAATGGGTCGATATAGTCGTTGTTGTTGAGTAGGCCCATGTAAGGCTCCTTCTGGTCAGTCCCTTCCATGAGCAATTGTATCGAAAAATCAGCCTCGAGGAGAGCCGAACATCGAATCGTAGATGATTGCGAAGTTGCGGTTGCCGTAGGTCGAACAGGCGTCGCCTTCGCCGACTCCCGCATCCAATGCGGCTGTATTCGGCTGATAAGGCGTGTAAATGTACAGCAGTGCGGTCGCCTTGTTTTCGATGTACACGTTGCTGCCGCCGCAGCTGGCGTCCGGATTATATTGAATATAGTTGAGCGTGCCCGCATGGTATCCGTAGCGATCCTCATGATGCACGTAATACTGGTAGCGTTTCGCCGCGCCATACACCTGTTTGAAAAAACCTGCATATTCCGGATCGCAGTTCGCGTCGTCCGGGCAGCTTAATCCCATGGCCGACTTGAATTGGAAGTCGCTTGGATCGGTGGCGGTAAGCAGATGCTGTTCCTTTTGCAGCACGGTAAGCAACACTTTTTGACTGATATCGCACGCCTTTCCCGACTTGTAGATGATCGCCGCGGCGCTTTCGTTCGACCTTCCCTCATATGCTTCGCAGTATTCGTTGGCAGGCTGCGATTCGGTGCTAAACGTCATGGATTTCAAGCATTTCTCGCCGTTGCATGCGGCGCCCTGCTCTTCGATGATGGCGTTCACCTGCTGCTCGCTCAGCGCGTTCCCGTTAAAGAACAGACCATCTGAAATGATGTTGCCCGGATTGAAATCGTATTTCGTCTGCAATTGTTCCTGCGAGGCGACCGCTTCGTCCACTTGCACACGCCAGCCGATGAATCGCACCAATCCAATGATCAACGCGAGCGCGGCGATAATGGCTACGGTTGTTTCGCCGACTATGAGGATGCGCTTTTTGGTGTTTGCTTTTTTCCAGACGTTACGGAGTTTGGCGAAGCTTGGCTGGTTGTTTTTCTTGGGTTTGCGGTTGTTTTTTGCTGTGGTGGTTGTTTTGCGTGTCATCGCGCATCATTGTATCGCGTTTGGCTTATCGTTTGTTTGACGATTGATTCGTCAAACGATTGACGTGAGAAGATTCAAGGAAAATGTGAGTCTGGCAAGGCGTGGGGAGCGTGAGGGGTCATGGAGGAGAAGAGTATGGCTAAGAGTGATGTGGCGAAGGAACGGTTTTTCAATCTGCCTGTGATTGTGCTGATCTCGCTGAGTTTCATGTTGGGTATGAGCGAGTTCATTGTCGTTGGCATTCTGCCGGATATCGCGGCCGGTTTGAAGGTGTCGGAGGTGACGGTCGGCAATCTTGTGTCGCTGTTCGCGTTCGTGTATGCGCCGGTCACGCCGCTCGGATCGGCGTTGTCGGCTCGTTTTCCGCGTTTTGCCACGCATCTGACGCTGGTTGGGGTGTTCCTCATTGGCAACGTGTTGTGCGCGTTCGCGCCGAATTATGGCGTGCTTGTGGTGGCGCGAATCCTTATCGCATTGGTATCTGGCACGCTGGTGGCTATCGCCATGACGTACGCGCCCGATGTAACAACTGAACAGTACCGCACGAAGTTCATCGCATGGGTGTTCTCCGGCTTCTCCATCGCATCCGTGGTGGGTGTGCCGGTTGGCACGTGGGTTGCGAACACGTTCGGCTGGCGTTGGGCGTTCCATTTGGTGAACGTGCTTACGGTGGCGCTTATTGTGCTCATGGTGATGGTGCTGCCGCGCAACAGCCATATTGTGAAGATTGGTTTTCTGCCGCAATTCCGCCTGTTTTTCGACCGTCGTATTCAGCTGGGCGTGCTTGACGTGGTGTTTGGCGCGGCGGCAACTTACGTGTTCTACACGTATCTGACGCCGATCATGCGAGACGAAGTGCATGTTCCCGAACAGTATTTAAGCGTCGGCCTGGTGATTTTCGGCGCGGCCTGCCTGTGGAGCAACCTGTATGGCGGCAAGCTTGCCGACCGTGGCAGGGGAGTGGAACCGCTGACGCATATTCGTCCGATCTACTGCGCGCACGCCGTGCTTATGGCATCGTTGATCGTAGCGCATTGGGTGCCTGTGTATGGTGCGTTGCTGCTGGTGGTGCTTGGCATGTTCATGTATCTGCAGAATTCCGCCTCGCAGGTGCTGTATATGGATGTTGCCTCGCAGTCGCATCCGGGATCGTTGAATCTGGCCGCGTCGCTCAATTCCATGTCGTTCAATATCGGCATTGCGGTCGGCTCCGCGGTTGGCGGACTGGTCAACACCCATTTGGGATTGATGTGGCTTGGCCCTGTGGGCGCGATCTTCCTACTGTGTGCGGTTGGCACCACAACCCTGCTGCTTCCGTTCGTAGCTCGAGAACGCGATTTCTACGCCAAACAGCAAGCCTGATGGCATTTGGTTGTGGTTTGAACGACCGGTTTTTGAAAGCGGCAAAGTTATAGAAGTTTTTATCTGCCATTCGTTGAGATTGCGGAAAACGATTAGGGGACTGCGATGTTGGCGAGTTGGGCAGTAGATCCGCCGACTTGCGGAGCGTAGTCGGCTAGGTCGATTACGCGGTCGCATGCGTTCCGCGTGTCCGGATCATGGGTTGCTACCAGCACGATCATGCCCTGACCGGCCAGATTGCCGAGCACATGGCTTACGGAATGCGATGTACGCGTATCCAACTGGGCGGTCGGCTCATCAACCAGCAACATGCTCGGCTTGGAGCATACCGCACGCGCGAGCATAAGACGCTGCGCCTCGCCTCCAGACAAATCGCAGAAACGCCTGTCCGCCGCATACGCCAGATCGAACAGTTCCATCGATTCCAAAGCCTTCGGTTCCGCTTCGCGGCGGTTCATTCCCTTGGCGAGCAGTGGAAACACCACATGGTCGAGCGCCGTGCGTTCCGCAACACCATACGGATTCTGAAACACCCATCCAACACGATCCACACCTTCTCGCGTCACCGTGCCAGCGTATGGTTGCTCCCATCCTGCAAGAATCGACAGCAATGTTGACTTGCCGCATCCCGACGGACCGCATATCGCAATGGTTACACCAGGTTCGGCCACGAAACTCAAATTCTCGAACAGCAGATCGGTTCCCTCAAATCGATGAGCCAACCCCTCAACCGCAACGCGCATAGCCAACCTTTCACGAGGCAATCACCTTATCAACGCACCCTTGCCAATCATTTATAGTCCGCCAATCACCCCCGTGCAACACCCACCCTACCTCATTCGTGTATATGCAAGTAAGTTTTTCGGAAACGCCGCTTGCTATGCACATTATCGTGCAGTGCTACACTCGCTGTGACGCATTAGTACGGGGGTGAAGATGGTGACTTCTTGGATGTCATTTTGCAAGACTTGCGTTCTTGCTGTCGCATTGTCAATGCTTTTGGCTGGATGCTCAATTAATCAGGATGCCACAGGCACATCTTCTGATTCTGTCACATCGGAATCATCATCCGAAAATGGGTCAACCAGTGGACAGAAATTGGCGGCGTCTTTGAGCGAATGGATCGAACAGCGGGAATCGCAAGGTAATATCGCTGAATCGCAGAAAACGATATTGGACAAAGCCAAAAGTACGGGTGAGATTTCGACGTCGGATTATGAGAAAGCTTGGTCCGATTACCGGCAGTGCATGATCGACAAAGGATATAAGGAAATCAAACTCATCAAATATCCGAGCGGACTCTATGCCGAAGCTGGACACAAACAGGGGACGACCATTCAGGAATCCCGATATTCCGATGATTCCACGGAATGCGGCGATGAGTATGTTGCAGATGTGCAAGATGTGTACGGCATTATCGTAGGCAATCCGAATCTGTATGCCGATCAAGCGCAGGCCGTGGTCGATTGTTTGCATAGAGACTCGCTCGTGCCGAAGGACTATACCGTAAGCCGGTTCAACAAGGAGTTTTCCGGAACGGATGGCAATACTTCGTTTGACATGCAGAACCTGCAAGTGCGCAGTTGCCTTGTGTCAAACGGCTACAACGTGGGATATGCGACCGACGATACGGAACAGTTGTGGTGAGAAGGTAAGTGATTCCAAGGGAATCATGGTGATGTGTTCGCTGATGGTGCTTGTTGGTTGTGAGTGAATGGGTATATGTGAGTATGACGCGACGATTCGGAATGAAACAAAGGACGGGCGGTAGGCGTTCGAAGTGCACTGCTGTGACTTGGACTCTGCTGGCAGCTGTCACGGCAGCTTGTATTGCGGTCGGATCCTGCGCATTGTGGCTGCCTGACCGCACTCCGACATTGCTCAGTTCGGCGGGGGAGAAGGCTGTGGCTCCCGCCAGCGTACAGGAATACGCGGGCACGCAGCAGGTTACCGTGGTGCCCACCATTTCCAGTGACCGTGACCTTTCTGGCAATGCGAGTGGCATGGTCACCGCAGACTGGTCCGGCAATGGCCTGACCTCAGGCAAAGGTGCCTACCAGGTGAACGATCGCACGGTAGTGGCGTTGAACACCGCAACCCCCTTGTATCGCGATCTGAAGACCGGAGACACCGGCGGCGATGTGCTCGCCCTGAATAATGAACTCAACTTACTTGGCTACAACAGCGTTCCCGGATCGGATACCTACGGGTGGGCTACCTCGGACGGGTGGAAGCAGTTAATGACCGACAACGGCAATACGTCGGACGGATCATTGTCATTGGCCGACACATTGTGGATTCCCGAACACGAAGTCGCAGTTGCCGAGTGGAACGCAACCGCCGGATCCATGGTGACGGGCGGCATCGCAATCGGCAAAATCCCCGGATCATTGACGAAACTCACCATCAAAAACGGCACTGCATCCGCGCAGGAACGTTCGTTGACGATATTCGGCATTACGGGAACATTGCCAGCCAATACCACTGAAATCACGGATGCCGGGTTCCTGCAACAAGTCGAAGCGAACGACAGTTACCAATCCGTGGACGTGGAATCCAGAAAAGCGGGATTTGACGCCACTTTGGCCTTGAGCGAACGGATGCGAGTGCTGCGCGTTCCCGCCGGCGCGGTATTCGGCATAAACGGTTCAACCGGCTGCATCGTGCCCAAATCCAATAACCATGGCAACACTCCCGTGAAAGTGTCGATCGTGGGAGGCGAACTTGGCGTGAGCCTCGTGCAAGCCAACAGCGAAGACATCGCTTCGATCTCCAATGTGGAAATCGGCAGCGGACTCAACAATTTCACCTGCGAGTAGACGATTATGCGATTACGATCGGTACTTTCCGAAGCGTTACGCAATATTGGCGCGGGAGTGAGTCATGCGATGCTCATGTTCGCAGCGGTATTGTTTGCGTCCACATTGCTCGGCGGATACGAGGCCGTCAATGTGGTGGGGCTCGAAACCGAGGCGGTGCAACGCATCAACGCCTATGCCGACGTTAACGCCATCGTCGGGGGAACGGTGGATGGAGCCGCATGCGACAGGATCGCCAACGCTGGCGGCGGTATGATGAGCACCTTGGCCGGTGCGATGCGTGCTGGTCAACAGATTGTACCGCTTGCCACGCCTGGCAAGGATATATCGTCGTATGGCGTGACGCCCGGCATGATCAGGATGATCGCCGGGAGCGCGAAGTCCGATGTGTCCGGTGTGTGGGTATCTACCGATGTGTCCAAGGATTTTGGTCTCACCAAAGGCAGCGTAATGCAGACCGAACAGGGAGCGATGAGCGTCGCAGGCGTGTTTGATTGGCCGAACGATGGTCGTGACACGCGATTCGCCTACGCGTTCCTTGTTCCTGTATCCGCGTCGAATGGCACATTCGACGAATGCTGGGTCAAACAGTGGCCGCAAAGCGGGCAGACGGGGGATTTGTTATATTCCACGCTGATCGCGTCAGGGTCGTCATCCAATGCCGGCGTGACGCAGGTGAATAAGAGTTTCGATTCGCATTACGATGCGCAAGCTTCGTACGAGCAGCGCATGACCCGTTGGATGCCGTGGCTGGGATTAGCTGTGGGGCTGATGTTCGGCGCGTTCAGCGTACGTCGTCGTAGATTGGAATACGCTGGCGCATTGCATTCAGGACAGTCCAAAGGTGCTCAATTGCTGGAAATCACTGCGGAAACGATGATTTGGAGCGGTTTGGCGTGTGTCTCTTCAGTCGCGCTATTGGGTGCGTATTGCGTTCGCATGAGCAGCGCCGATGCGATGACCGTATGGTTGGGTGCGATGCGCACGCCATGTGCGATATTCGCTGGAGTGATGGTATCAAGCATGCTCGTCGGTATGACGATACGTGAAACGCAGTTGTTCCGTTTCTTCAAGCAACGCTAAACATCGCTAACCATGGTTCGATTGAGGATGATTTCGTTAGGTTCCATTGCCGTCGATACTGGAAAACTGCAAGTATCGACGGCAATGGAATGCGAAAGATGATATGCGTTAGCTCAACGCTTTCTTGATGCGCTGCAGGCTGATCGGCTTCGGCGTGCCGAGTTCCTGCGCCCACAGTGATACGTAGAATTCTTCAAGCATCCAACGTGCGGTGGCCGCCTGCTTCATCAACGCCTCATGACGCGGACCTGCAGGCTCGCGCTCGGCCTTCGCCATGGCCTTGTCAGCCAACTGCTTGGCTTCATCAGCCTCCCAAGCCCAACGTACATCACGATTCTTGTCGTTCTTCGCCTTACCTAAACGAAGCATGTCAGCATGCAGATACCGTTCAATCGACGCCAACGCATCCGGGGGAGTCTTGCCAATGAATCCCGGATACACCAGCGTGGCGATATGCTCACGAATCGACTGCAAAACACTCAACATCGGCAGATCAGCCTTGCCTGACACGGCCTTATCAACCTCCGCATACCGCTTCAAAATAGCAATCACATCATGCGCAACCGCATATACGGTATCTTCGAACACTTCACGCACATCAAGCACCGCATTCGCCAACGCCTCATCATCCGGCAATTCGTCAACATTCGGCAGCAAACGTTTCACCGCAGCCAACTGCAGATCCTCAGTAAGATCCTTCGTGGACTGATATGGTGCGGACGCCAACATCAACGCCTCCGCACCCAACCAACGCGACGAAATACGTTCGCTGGGCATACGCAAAACATCAAGCGCACCGCGCCACAGCATGGTGGAACGGGCTTCAGTAGTGGCACCAGCCTTATGCAGCAGATTGGCCTGCTCCACAAGCTTACCCTGATTCCCGGCGTTTTCCGCCTGCTTCTTCACCATCTGCCGTGCGGAAGCCTCAGCTTGCTCCGCAAACTTGCGCTGCAACTCCACCAACGATTTGCCCGTGCCAAGCACCTTGACCGGACCTCGCGCATGCCGCCTGCCATGCTGACTCTTACGACTCGGAGGCAACTGTTGCTCCACCGAGAACGTCACGCGCAAATACGGTGTGAGCTTGCTCCACAATTCACCAGTCAACACTTCAGGGTGAATCTGCGCGCCGACAATGTTGATGGCCGCCTGCGTAAACACATGCGGCAAATCCGGCCACGTGCTCACACCCTCCGCATTGGCAGGAGCAAGATTCGGTTTCTGCTGGCTACCAGAACCAGGCAGATCCGGATATCTCTCATCAATCCACGCACGAATCTTACGAGACGTATCAGGAGCGGGAACAAACTGCACACGCAGCGTCTTCGGCAACGACTTGATCATACCGACAATCAACTCATCCAACAATCCGGGAACATTCCACGTGAACTGCTCCGGTGTCAAACGAGACAACACCTTCAACGGCACATGCACAGTCACGCCATCATGCGGATCATGCGGGTCATACACATAACTCAACCGCAAATCGATAGGGGAGCCGTCCGTGCCCAACGTATGCCAATGATCCGGATAGTCAGCCAACGACACCGACTCGGCATCAGCAAGACGCTCCACCTTCTCCGGATCAAAATCCAACAAATCCGGCTGCTCATCACGCGTCGACTTCCACCATTTCGCAAGATCCGCAACCGACGTGACAGTATTGGGAATCACCGAATTATAAAAATCGAACAGATCCTCATCACTGACCGTCTGCGCCATTTGACGTGTACGACTCGCATCGTCTGCGGCATCCTCCAACACATCGCGATTCTTCGCAATGAAATCGTCATACGAGAACCGCTGCTGAATATCGCCCTCGACCAAACCCTGACGAATCAGAAAATCACGGGCCTCCAGCGGATTGATACGACCCCACTGCACCGTACGATCCTGCACGATCGGCAAACCATACAACAGCACCTTCGCGCTCGCCACCGCGGAACCACGCGAACCAGACCAATGCGGATCCGCATACGTGGTTCGCGTCAACGAACCCGCCAACGGCTCAGCCCAAGCAGGATCGATCTGGGCGGAATATCGCGCCCACAAGCGGCTCGTCTCCACCAACTCCGTGCTCATCACCCATTGCGGCGTCGACTTGGCAACCGCGGAAGCCGGGAACAACGCGAAATGCGTGCCACGCGCACCCTGATAATCATTCTTCGCCATCTTCTGCGCACGCTTCATGGCACGTGCACGGGCAGCGCCCTTCAAACCAGCGAAATCAGACGCCTTCGGCTCACGCACGATCTGCATGCCCATCATCGACAACAAGCCCGAAAGCATCGACGTATGAATACCCTGCGCATCCCACGAACAACACAGCGAATGCGCAGCCTGCTGGTTCAACGGAAGCTGACGAATCTCAAGCGGTGGACGCGAAACCGGAATCGGATCACCAACCTTGAACTTGAATTCCTTGCACATCTCACGCAACTGCGTGACCAGATCCTTCCACTGACGAATGCGCAGCCAACTCAAATATTCAGTCTTGCAAATCTTACGAAGCGCGGAATTACTGGGCTCACCGTCAGCCTGAAACACACGATCCCACAAGTTCAACGCGGTCAGAAAATCACTGGACGAATCGGCATACCGGTTATGAATACGGTCGGCCTCCTCACGATTCTCATCCGGGCGCTCGCGAGGATCCTGCAAACTCAGAAACGCGACCACCACCAGCACCGCGGCCAACGTGTTCGGCGTAGTCGACTTTGCAGCCTCGATAACCATACGGCCCAAACGCACGTCGATCGGAATGCGCGCGAGCATACGGCCCGTGTGCGTCAGCACAACCTCGCCATGCTTACGCGCCACAGCCTTCAATTCGGTCAACTCATTGAAACCATCAGACACCGCCTTCATATCAGGCGGATCGATAAAGCCGAAATCCGTAACATCCTGCGCGGTACGAGCCACACCCACCGATAGCATATGCAACACAACCGCACCCAACGACGTGCGCAGAATCTCAGGCTCCGTGAACTCCGGACGCGTCTCAAAATCCTCACGAGAATACAAGCGAATCGCAATACCATCGGCAATACGGCCGCAACGGCCCGAACGCTGATTCGCACTCGCCTGACTGATCGGCTCAACCGGAAGCCTCTGTACCTTCGCACTCTTCGAATAACGCGAAATACGGGCGGTACCAGGATCAACCACATAACGAATGCCCGGTACCGTCAACGACGTTTCAGCCACATTCGTAGCGATCACAATACGCTGATGATCATGCAGCTCAAACACACGATGCTGCTCCTTGGCAGACAATCGTGCGAACAAGGGCACAATCTCAATCGCATCAGGACGACGCATATCAACAGCACGCGGGCCATAATGATGACGCAACGCATTCTCAAAATCATGAATATCGCGCTCGCCGGAAGCGAACACGAGAATATCGCGCGGTCCACGGTCATGACTCGAATGAATCACCAATTCGGCACAGGCGCGTGCCACAGCCGTCGGCATATCAACATTCGGCTCGCGAGAATCCTTCGCATCGGGGGCGGCAGACAATGCTTCATAGTCAGCATCGCCCGGCATCGCGCCAGTTTCAAAACCAGGCACGGAACGCATCAACGCGGGAGCGGTACCCAACGGCTCATACACGACCTGCACGGGGTAGGTGCGCCCAGAAACCTCGATAACCGGTACTTTCGTATGCAAAGCATGTTCGAAATGCTCTTGGAACTTCACCGAATCAATCGTCGCCGACGTGATCACCAATTTCAGATCACGACGTTTCGGCAACAGTGCAGTCAAATATCCAAGAAGAAAATCAATATTGAGACTACGTTCATGCGCTTCGTCAATAACGATCGTATCGTATTGCATCAGCTTCGGATCACGTTGAATCTGCGCCAGCAGAATACCGTCCGTCACCACACGAAGACGAGTCTTCGGCGAACTTTCATCGGTGAAACGCACCTGATAGCCGACCTCGTCACCCAGACGCACGCCCATCTCCGCGGCGATACGTTCGGCTACGGTACGCGCGGCCAGCCTACGCGGCTGCGTGTGCACGATCTGCCTGCCATGCGATCCGCGACCCAATTCCAACAGAATCTTCGGCAGCTGCGTGGTCTTACCGGAACCAGTCTGACCGGAAACAATCACCACCTGGCTCGACTTCACCGCCTCGGCAATATCGCCGCGCGCAGCAGAAACCGGCAGTTGGGAAGGATATTCGAATTTCATGCCTTCATAACCTCGATAACGCGGAAGCCCTTCGAACTCGCGTATTTACTTACCTCATAACCATCGCCAAGCTGCGTGGCAAGCCACGGAATCAACGAATCCGACCCCAGATTCTTCTGCACCACCAAATAGGCGGCACCACCCGCATTCAGACGCGGCAGCCATGTCATCAGCAGCTTATGCAGCACATCCTTGCCGACACGAATCGGCGGATTCGACCAAATCAAGTCAAACGTCACATCCGAAGGAATCTCATCGGCGGTGACCGCACGAATGTTTCCCACACCATTGAGCTCGGCATTGCGACGCGTCAGATCCAACGCGCGTTCATTCACGTCCAACGCCCAAATATCAGCCTTCGGCGAAGCAAAACCAAGTGTCAACGCAATCGGACCCCAACCGCAACCCAGATCAAGGAACGTACCCTCCTCAGGAGGCTCCGGAGCCTGACGAAGCAGCACGGACGTTCCCAAATCCACGCGATTGCCGGAAAACACGCCATTGGAAACCTCAACATCGGCCTCGTTGCCTCGCAACACAACATGCAGCCTCTTACGTACATCCTTCGACTGCGGATCAGCCGCGAAATACTGTTCGGCCTGTGCCATACCCACTCCTTGCAAACGCTCGCCTCCGGTATCACGCAAGCCACGCTCATCCACGTGGCGAATGCCCGATACCCATGTCTCTAGAGAATGATGATAATAAAGACACCATAGTTTAACCGTGAGAGGTGCCATTGAGCCAAGAAAACGACATCGAGCATAGCATGAGTGCCAACGACGTGTCAGGCGTGCTCGCAGACCAGTCCGAAGTGCTGCTTGATACCAACGGCGAAAACCATTTCAACGAATCCCATGACGAACAATGGCAGGAACGAGAATCCCGCAATGCGTTGAAGCATGTGTCCGGACTCGGCGAAATGCAAGACGTCACCGAAGTTGAATACCGAAAAGTCCGCCTTGAACGCGTCGTGCTCGTCGGCGTATGGTCAAGCCGTGAAACCACACAGGCACAGGCCGAAGAATCATTGCGAGAACTTGCCGCGCTTGCCGAAACCGCCGGCGCCGTGGTATGCGACGGCCTGCTGCAGCATCGTATCAAGCCGGACGCAGCTACATACGTTGGCTCCGGCAAAGCCCGCGAACTCGCCGGAATCGTGGCGCAAGAGGAAGCCGACACCATCGTTGTGGACGATGACCTGCCGCCAAGTCAACGCCGCGCCTTGGAAGACGCCACCAAAGTAAAAGTCGTCGACCGCACCGCCGTGATCCTTGACATTTTCGCCCAACACGCAACCTCACGCGAAGGCAAAGCCCAAGTGGAACTGGCGCAACTCCAGTACATGCTGCCACGACTGCGAGGCTGGGGTGGATCACTGTCGCGACAGGCAGGCGGCCGAGCCGCAGGCGACGCAGGCATCGGCTCGCGAGGACCAGGCGAAACGAAAATCGAAATGGACCGCCGCGTGATTCGCAGTCGAATCGCCAAACTCCGCAAACAGATCGAACAGATGGCTCCCGCGCGTGACGTCAAACGTGGCGCTCGCCGTCGTTTCGGATTGCCGACCGTTGCCGTGGTGGGATATACGAATGCGGGCAAATCGTCGTTGACAAATCGGCTGACCGGTTCCGCGGAACTGGTGGAGAATGCGTTGTTCGCCACACTGGACACCGCAGTGCGCAGGGCGCGCGCCAAAGATGGACGTCAATATGCGTACGTCGATACTGTCGGGTTCGTGCGTCGCCTGCCTACGCAGCTGATTGAAGCGTTCAAGTCCACGTTGGAGGAGGTCGCCGAAGCCGATCTGATTGTGCATGTGGTGGACGGGTCGCATCCGGATCCATTCTCGCAAATCGATGCGGTCGACGATGTGCTTGCCGACATCGATGGCGTTGAAACCATTCCCACGATCATCGTGTTCAACAAGGCCGACCGTATGGATGAGGCTGCACGCGAGCGTATCGAGGCGTTGATGCCGGAAGCGTACATCGTGTCGGCGTTTTCCGGCGAAGGTGTCGATGAGCTGCGTATGCAGGTGGAGTCCATGCTGCCGACGCCGAATGTGCATGTCGAGGCGTTGCTGCCATACACTGCCGGTTCATTGGTGTCGCGCGTACGTGAATACGGCAAAGTGATCAACGTCGAATACCGTGACGACGGCATGATGCTCGCAGCGGAAGTGGACGATCATTTGGCTGCGCAAATCGTGGAACAGTCAATCGACTGAAAACCTTGCGAAACAGTGCAACGCAACGGACACAGCGTTTGTGAGCGTTCACATACTTTGTGAGGCAAATCACTTTTTCAGTGCTTGCAAGTCGTGTTACGGCATGTCAAAACGTCATGCTGTATGGATAGAGTAAAGATGAAGTTCTAAGAGAAAACCTGCTACTAGCGGGACATTCTTTTCTTATAAGAGAGGTAAGCACATGGTGGATTCACCAATCAAGCCCACAAAGCTCGCTATCATCGGTGCCGGCGCAGTCGGCTCCACTCTCGCTTTCGCTGCCGCTCAGCGTGGCGTCGCACGTGAGATCGTGCTCGAAGATATTGCCAAGGAGCGCGTCGAAGCCGAAGTGCTCGACATGCAGCACGGCTCCAGCTTCTTCCCGACCGTGTCCATCGCAGGCGCCGACGATCCGGAAATCTGCCGCGATGCCGATATGATCGTCATCACCGCAGGTCCGCGTCAGAAGCCGGGCCAGTCCCGCCTTGAACTGGTCGGTGCCACCATCAACATCCTCAAGGCCATCATTCCAGGCCTCGTGAAGGTTGCTCCGAACGCCATCTACATGCTCATCACCAACCCGGTCGACATCGCAACCCATGTTGCCCAGAAGATCTCCGGCCTGCCGGCAAACCAGGTCTTCGGCTCCGGCACCAACCTGGACTCCGCACGCTTGCGCTTCCTGATCGCCCAGCAGACCGGCGTCAACGTCAAGAACGTGCATGCCTACATCGCCGGCGAACACGGCGACTCCGAAGTGCCGCTGTGGGCCTCCGCCACCATCGGTGGCGTTCCGATGTGCGACTGGACTCCGCTGCCGGGCCACGCCCCGCTCGACGCCGAAGTCCGTGAGCAGATCCACCAGGACGTCAAGAACGCCGCCTACAAGATCATCAACGGCAAGGGCGCAACCAACTACGCCATCGGCATGTCCGGCGTCGACATCATCGAAGCCGTCATGCGCGATTCCAACCGTATCCTGCCGGTGAGCTCCATGCTCCACGACTTCCACGGCATCTCCGATGTCTGCATGTCCGTGCCGACCCTCCTCAACCGCTCCGGCGTCAACACCGCCATCAACACCCCGGTGTCTGACCGCGAGCTCGCAGCCCTTAAGCGCTCTGCAGAGACGCTGAAGGAAACTGCCGCCCAATTCGGCTTCTGATAGAAAACGCGGTAACGGAGTGCCAGCTGCGTTACATGGATTTTGACGTACTTTTGTATGTCTTCGTCATATGCGCCTTGCCGTCGCACACGTTGCCACGTTTTTTGTTTGACTTGGGTATTGACAGACGGATGATGAGTCGCTAGACTGCAAGCAGAAATAACGGAAACCCCAGCCTTTGGCTGGGGTTTCTTGCGTTTTACAAGCAATGAAAATGGTATTGAGAAACAATTTCAATAAGTTCCTCAATCAATTAGGTTGAAGGATTCCATACATGGCACACGACCACACGCACGGAACAACAGCGAACGCAGGAGCGGAACATCAAAAACGACTCATGATGTCACTGGGGCTCACCTCGACGGTATTCATAGCGGAAGTCGCCAGCGCAATCATCACCGGATCATTGGCACTGCTCGTGGATGCAGGCCATATGCTCACCGACATGTCCGTACTCATCGCATCAACCGTCACCGCAATGCTGATGCGACGCAAACCCAGCAACAAACGCACTTGGGGATGGGCACGGCTCGAAGTGCTCACCGCGGCAGTCGGAGCCCTCATACTCCTCATCGTCGGCATCTACGCGCTCGTGGAAGCAGGCATGAGACTCTTCGGAGGGTCTGCTGACGAAATAAACGACGTGCGACTGTTGCTCTTCATGGGCATACTCGGCCTCGCTGCCAACATCGGATCAATCTTCATCCTCGCATCGCAAAGCGAAGATAACATGAACATGAAAGCGGCGTTCCTCGAAGTCATGAACGATGCCTTGGGATCCGTAGCCGTAATCGTATCGGCAATCGTACTCATCTGCACCGGCTGGTCCGGCTTTGACGCGGTTGCAGGCGGCATCATCGCGCTCATGATGATTCCACGTGCCATCAAACTCCTGCGCACCGCGGTTCGCGTGCTCTTGGAAGAAACACCCAACGGACTTGACCTTGACGAAGTAAGGACGCATTTGGAACAAGTGCCACATGTTATCGCCGTGCACGACCTTCACGCCAGCACCGTATCCACCGGCATGCCGATCCTCATGGCACATGTCGTGGTCGAACGAGACCTCACCATGAAGGAGGCCGCGGAAATACTCGCCCAACTACAGGATTGTCTACGTGAACATTTCCCCGTGTCGGTGCCACACACTACCTTCCAGCTTGAACCGGAGGGATACAGTTCGGCGAGCAAATCCGAAATGCATTCTTGACCAACGGGAAGCCTGCTGTGTCATGAAAAACCGCGCTCTTGGACATGAAAATCAAACGTTTGACTCACATCCAAGAGCGCGGTTGCGTAAAGGACAAGGTGATCCTTATGCCTCAGATTTTGCGGAGCACGGTGACCACCTTGCCCATGATCTCAGCATGCGTGCCATCAATGGGGGAGTAAGCGGGATTGTGCGGAATGAGCCAGACATGACCATGATCCTTGCGGAACGTCTTCACCGTGGCCTCGTCGTCGAGCAGTGCTGCCACAATATCCCCGTTCTCCGCGGTGTTTTGCTCGCGTACCACCACAAAATCGCCGTCGCAAATGGCCGCGTCGATCATGGAATCGCCGTGCACCTCAAGCATGAACAGATTTCCGGTACCGGTGAGTCGTTCGGGCAATCGCATCACATCATCCACATGCTGTTCGGCGGTGATGGGCACTCCCGCGGCGATGCGCCCCACCAAAGGAACATCTCGTGAGGCCATGATGGAACCGCTGGAATTTGATTGGCTTGGAAATGGAATGACCTGTGCCACCTTGCCTGACGAGGATTCATCGTCAAAGCTTACGACTTCAATCGCCCTGCCCTTGTTCGCATTCATGCGAATAAAACCCTTTTCGTCAAGTACCTGCAGCTGGTGTTTGACGGATGACGGACTTTTCAACCCTGCGGCTTCGCCTATTTCGCGGAACGAAGGGGCGAAACCTTGTTCGGCCAGATGCTTTTTGATGGCGCCAAGCACCTTGCGCTGACGATCGGTCAGCGTGCTCTCGTCCGGATGCGCAGCATCCTTTTTGGGTGTGAATGGGACGGTGCTCACGGTGGGCTCCTTTCAGTCTCAGATAAGCATAACGTGAAACGCTGAGAAAATCAAACATCTGTTCGAGGTGTGTTTGCAATTATCGAACATATGTGCTATGTGCAGAACGTGCGTTCGATAGAACAGCTGTTTGAGAAGGGTTGTTGTGATGATTCGTGTGCAGTAAACGAGCTGGCGCGCTTGAATAATCTGGATTCTGTTTCGTTCAGAGTGGGCAAAGGCTTATCGTTCCTGACGAGGTGTAACTCACGTGGGATTGTCCTAGTTCAATGGCTCAGGCTATTCTTGACATCATGCATTGCCCTTTTTGTCAGAATCCAGATACCAAGGTGGTCGATACCCGCATCAGCGATGACGGCCACTCCATTCGCCGTAGGCGAGAGTGCCCGAAATGTTCCAAGCGTTTCACTACGCTGGAGACCACCATGCTGTTGGTGGTGAAGCGTTCCGGCAACGTCGAACAGTTCGATAGGAACAAGGTGATTTCCGGCGTTCGAAAAGCATGCCAGGGTCGCCCGATCAAGGAAGACGATTTGAAGGCGCTCGGGCAGCAGGTTGAAGAGGACCTTCGTGCTCGAGGGCTTGCCCAGGTCAAGTCCGACGAGGTCGGCAAAGCCATTTTGAAACCGTTGCGTGATCTTGACGAGGTTGCTTACATGCGTTTCGCCAGTGTGTATCAGAACTTTGAGAATCTTGGGGATTTTCAGAACGCTATCAATGAGCTGAAAGCTGACGCGCTGAAGTAGTTTGATAGTCGCTATCGAAACGTGTGGCAATGCGTTGTCTCGTCAAGGATGGACTAAGTGACGCAGAAGTTGGGCGATTACGGCATGACATGACGATTTATGCATTGTGGGGGTTTCAGCTGCTTAGGCTGGAACCCCCACAATGCATTTATGCCGTATTGACGTATGTCGTATTGCAGACCGTCAGCTGATTACACGCATACGAATCGTGCCTTCAATGGCTGCAAGCTCGTCCAAAGCCTTCTGGCTCGGGCGCTGCGCCACATCAGTGACCACATAGCCGATTTCGCCTTCGGTGCCAAGCGCCTGAGCTGCGATATTGATGTTCTCTTCGCCAAGCACGTGGTTCACCTTGGCGAGGACGCCAGGCAGATTCGCATGAAGATGCGCGATACGGAAGTTCGAACGGATATCGGACAAGGTGATCTGCGGAAGATCAACCGACAACATCGTGGAACCTTTGAACCAATAATCCTCAAGACGCTGTGAAACGAACTGGCCGATGGATTTCTGCGCTTCAAGTGTGGAGCCGCCAATATGCGGGGTCAGAATCATATTGTCTTCATCTGAAAGGTTCGTCAGGAATTCATCGCCGCTTTTCTTCGGCTCGATAGGGAACACATCCACTGCAGCGCCTGAAATATGACCGGAATCCAAGTGCTTCTTCAACGCGTCCAAATCCGCCACGAAACCGCGGGACAGATTGATGAAAATCGAATCCTGCTTCATATGGGAGAACTGGTCCTCACCGAAGAAACCGGTATTGGACTTGCGGCCATCGACATGCAAGGTGACCACATCGGACTGCTCAAGCAGCTCGTTTAGCGTGGAGCAACGGTGAGCATTGCCCATGGCAAGCTTCTCTTCGATGTCGTAGAACACCACACGCATGCCAAGCGCCTCGGCGATAACGGAAAGCTGGGAACCGATATTGCCGTAGCCGATGATGCCGAGCGTTTTGCCTCGCACTTCATGGGAGCCGGAAGCGGACTTATCCCACGTGCCATGTTTCATGTGATGGGTGTGCGCGGGAATGCGGCGCATCAGGCAGATGATATCGCCGATGACCAGTTCCACCACGGAACGGGTGTTCGAATATGGGGCATTGAACACGGCGATGCCATGCTTGCCCGCATAGTCAAGATCGACCTGATTGGTGCCTATGCAGAAGCATCCGACCGCGGTGAGCGTCGGACGGGCATCGATGACCTTGCGGGTCACGCTGGTTTTGGATCGGATACCCAGAAGGTCAACGCCCTCCAGAGCGTCGATGAGTTCGTCTTCGTTGAGAGCGCCCTTGAGGCACTCGACTTCGAAGCCGTGATCACGCAGCGACTGCGCCGCGTCGGGATGAATGTTTTCAAGTAACAATGCTTTAGGCATGATTCCTACCTTATAGCTTGAGCAGTTTTTCGTCAGCATTTGTCCGGACTATAAGCAGGCGTTGCGTCGGTCTGGTCATGGCGACATACAGATCGGCGGCTGCCACAATGCGCGAAGGAGCGTTCTCCTCGATGATTCCCGGCTGTACCACCATCACCGCGTCATACTCCAGTCCCTTTACCATTTGGGTGGAGCAGACGGTCACCTGCTCATCCCAGGAGCTTTGCGCATCAAGACGGTCGAATTCCTTTGTCGGCAATGTTTCACGCAACTGTTCGTACACGCGCCTACGCAGTGACTTGACCATATCATCAGGCGCAATGATGGCCACACGTCCAGTGCCGTCGGCGGATATGTACGAACGAACCAGATCGACGGTCTGCTGCGCCACGGCGTCGAAAATCAGACTTTCATCGGCCAAGGTGAGACGCTTGACCGAATCAGGCACGCCGCGAACCGCATTGACGGTGGAGATGTACAAACCTTCGGCAGCCGCGAAATCGCAGGCGAGTTGCGACACTTCCTTTGGATTACGGTAGTTGATCGTCAATTCGTTGAGCTGCCAATTGCGGGAGCCGAATAGAGGATCCATCATGCGTCGCCACGAACGAGTGCCGCCTAACGCGGACGTTTGCGCTACGTCGCCCACAATGGTAAACGAACGCGATGGGCAACGGCGGATGAGCATACGCCAATCCATGGCGGTGAGCTCCTGAGCCTCATCGACGACGATATGGCCATACGTCCATTCGCGGTCCGAGGCGGCGCGCTGCGCGGTGAGTTCGGCGTCCATACCATTGATATTGTCCACCAGCATTTGCGAGGTAACGATGCCGGACCCGATGCCAGCCTGTGCCAACGTGTCCTGTGCGAATTGCTCTTCTTCGGCGCGTTTGGCGTCCAACGCCTTTTGACGGGCGACCGCCTTCGGGTCGGGGCCAAGCAGCTCCATGGCCTCATCCAACAAGGGAACGTCGCTGACTGTGAACGGCGATCCCTTCGGGCGCGTCAGCGCTTCGATGTCTCGTTCCTCAAGCCAAGGTGCGAAACGGCGAAGCTGCTGCGGCTTGCAGAACAATTGGTCGACCAGCCATTCGCCGGTCATCGGCAGCCAGGCGAGATTCAACGTCTTACGCAGTGCGTCGTTCATGCGCAGCTGCTGCATCACATCCGTCAACTCGGCTTGTTCCGGTTCGTAATCAAGTTTGTCCACATAACGGTTGCGCATGGCGATCAGCATGCTGTGCACGAAGGTTTCGCGTGCTTTGTTGTGCTGCTGTCGCGTGCGTTTGGCATCGGTGATGGCCTGTTCAATATCCGTGCGCACGATGGACACAGTGAATCCGTTGATACGAATCGACGGCAATTGCGAAGGAACGCGTTCCCTTGCTGCGACGGCGTTGGCGATGGCCTTGGCCATGCGTCGGTCGCCCTTGAGTTTTGCCACGAACGGATCGTCACGCGCTGTCGCGATTACGCCGGGAATGAGATCGGCGATGGTGCGGCTGACTACTCCGGTCTCACCAAGGGAGGGAAGCACCTGGTCGATGTAATGCAGGAACGTAGAGCTCGGACCAACCACCAGCACGCCGGAACGTTCGAGCATTCTTCGATGCGTGTAGAGCAGATATGCGGCGCGATGCAGGGCAACGGCGGTTTTGCCGGTACCCGGACCGCCCTGCACCACCACGGCCTGATTGAGGTCTGCACGGATGATACGGTCCTGTTCGGCTTGGATGGTGGCCACGATGTCGGTCATCTTGCCGGTGCGTTTGGCGTTCAATGATGCAAGCAGCGCGCCTTCACCGGTTAGCGTGCCGTCCGAGGACGCTTGACCTACTTGGTCGGAATGCACATCGAGCACCTCATCTTCGACACCGACCACTTCACGGAAACTCAGCGTGATATGGCGACGCATTACGATATCGCCATGGTGCGAAGGCGTCGCCTCATAGAACGGGCGTGCCGCGTCGGCTCGCCAATCGGTGAGGATCGGCTCATGGTGCTCGTCGGACAATCCGATACGACCGATATACCGGTGCGTGCCGTGAACATCATCGAGCCTGCCGAACACCAGACGGTCCTCGACTGCACGCAACTGGGTGAGACGGTCCTCGTACATGGTGGCGAAGGAGTCGCGTTCGGTGCGTTGCGTGGGCGAACCGTGCGAGCCCGCTGCCCGCACGGTGTCGAGACGGGCGCGAGCTTGAGCCCGTAGGTCGTCCAAGCGGCCATACGCGCGGCTGACGGCCTGTTGTTCTTCACGCAACTGGGCGGAATAACTCGACATCTACAATCCCTTCCTCACAAAACTTAGGCACTCCAATGTACCCCGAGGCTTCTACGAAAACATTATTGTCAAACGAAAAGCGATGTTTCTAGGGCAGGATGATGAGTGAATTTCGACGGAGCTTGTTCATTGTGGGGAGAAACGGACTTTTATTTGCCGATTTTTTCCATTTACGTGGGGATTTATGGTGACCTGTGGGGTAAAGTGGGAAAGAGTCTCGGGCCTGAGGTGTTCATGTGTGTCGGATAAGGAGGTGTGGTGATGGTTCAAAGTGTTGCAACCACACCATTCTCCGAGGACGATGCAATGCAGGCGGGCAACATGATGGTGGAATTGCCGCCATTGTTGCTGGGAACATACACTCCAAAAATCGACGCCAAAGGACGCATGGCACTGCCTGTGAAATTTCGCAGTCAATTGGGACCGGGCATGGTGATGGCCCGAGGTCAGGAGCGTTGTGTTTACCTGCTGCCCCAATCGGAATTTCGCCGGATCGCGTTGCAGATTCAGCGCATATCCATGGGCAATAAGGCCGCGCGCGACTATTTGCGCGTATTCCTTTCCGGTGCTGTTGACCAGGAGCCGGACAAGCAAGGACGTGTGCTCGTGCCGCAGATGTTGCGCGATTACGCGAAGTTGGGAAGCGACATTGTGGTGATTGGTGTGGGAACCCGAGCGGAGATTTGGAATAAGCAGGCATGGGAGGAATATCTCGCCGAAAAGGAGCAGGGATATTCCGATATTGCCGATGACGTATTACCGGCGGTGGAATTCTGATGACAGATGTGACAACGATTCATCAGCCAGTGTTGCTGCGTGACTGCGTGGATCTGGTGGCGCCTGCATTGGCGAAGCCAGGGTCGATCGCCGTGGATTGCACGCTTGGCTTGGCCGGGCATTCCACGGCATTCCTTAAAGCGAGCCCGCATGCTTGCCTGATCGGCATCGACCGAGACACCGAGGCGCTTGCGCTTGCCACACAGCGAATGCAGATGGAAGGCCTTGCCGATCGCTTCATACCTGTGCATGCCGCGTTCGACGATTTTGCGCAAGTGCTTGATGATCAGGAAATCGATCAAGTGAACGCCGTGTTCATGGATTTGGGATTGTCAAGTCTGCAGATTGATGAGACGGAGCGGGGATTCTCGTATTCCCACGATGCGCCTTTGGATATGCGTATGGACGTGACCCAGCCATTGACCGCTGAGCAGGTGCTTGCCGAATATTCGTTTGCCGATCTGGCACGCATTTTCCGTACGTATGGTGAGGAACGCTTCTCCAAGCAGATCGCCCGTGCGATCGTGCGTAGGCGTGAGATCGAGCCGTTGACCACATCAGGGCAGCTTAACCGTCTTGTGGATGAGGTTGTGCCGCAGGCGCACCGTCCTGCAGGAAATCCTGCCAAACGAGTGTTCCAAGCGTTGCGCATCGAAGTCAACGGTGAGCTTGACAAATTGGCGGGAACATTGCCCCAGATCGCCAACCGTCTCGCGGTGGGAGGGCGTTTGGTGGTGGAGTCGTACCATTCGCTGGAAGACAAAACCGTCAAAACATTCATGAACCAAGGTCTGAAAGCTGACGTACCTGCGGACATGCCGGTGGTTCCGCCGGATATGATGCCGTTCTTCAAGGAACTCACGCGAGGCGCCATTAAAGCCGACGAGGAGGAAATCGCCATGAATCCGAGGTCGGCTTCCGTACGATTGCGTGCAGTGGAACTGACCAGGCCAATTCCCGAACGCTGGCGAAAACGATTCGACCAGGGCAATGACTACGCAAGCATGAAACGGCAAGGAAGGAGGGGCTGAACGTGGCCGCACCAAGAACGATCGCATCAAACGCGGCTCCCGCAGGACGCCGGGACCAAACCGAAACTGTAGGCACCACTCGCCCTGAATTGCATGTCGTCAAAGGAACGCGTGCCGAAGGCAATGGTGTCAAGCGAGGATTCAAACAGCTCATCACATGGACTCGCACCAGAAGCACCCCGTTGCTGCATTTGGTCATTGCTGTCATTTTCCTTGGAATCTGCCTTGTGGGATCCTTGATGCTACGCACCCAAATGGTGCAGGATTCCTTCGACGCGAACAGGATCGAGTCGAACATCATCCGTTTGACGCAAGACGTGGGAGATGACCAGACCAAGCTCGACGAGCTTGAGGCCTCGCTACCAAGCAAAGCCGAGGAAATGGGTATGGTGCCTCAAAAAGGTGCCTTGACGATTGATCTGAACGGCTATCAGCCAAGCGGAGACGACGCTCAGTGAATCCTTTTCGCAGTACGTACACGCGTTTCCATAAGAAGCTGCTCACAAAAACCATGGCCATCGGCGTCCTTCTGGCGCTGATGGGCACGGCATGCCTTATCCAATTGGCCAACGTTCAGCTGATCAACGGCAAAAGCATGGCGCAAGCCGCGGCGCAAAGCAGAACCATCACAGTGACATTAAAGGCGAGCCGCGGAAAAATCATGGACACGAACGGTTCTATCCTCGCACAGAGCGTGGAACGATACACCATCATCGGCAATCCCGAGGGGGCGCAGGCCTTCACGCCGATAACGTGCACCAAACAGACCGGAGACATCTGCCACCAGATCAACGGCAAACCGGTAGGTGCCACAGGAGCCGCGGCCGTAGCCAGGCTGCTCGCCCCGGTACTGGACATGGATGCTACCGAATTGGGTGCCATGCTCTCGGGAACAGGTCAATACGCGGTACTGAAGAAAGACGTGACGCCGGCGGTTAAACGCAAAATCTCCAAGCTCAATTTGGACGGTATCGTCTATGCGGAACTCAGCAACGAACGTATCTATTCCAACGGAACCTTGATGGGAGCGTTGCTGGGAGGCGTCGATGGCGAAGGCAAAGGCGTCGCCGGTATCGAACAAATGGAAAACAAGACGCTGACCGGCGAAGACGGATACCAGGTCTACCAACAAGGCAACAACGGCGTCGAAATCCCCGGAACCATGACCGAATCGAAAGATGCGGTCAACGGATCCGACGTCACACTGACCATCGATCACGACGTGCAGTGGTATGTCGAAAAAGTACTGAGAGAAAGCTGCGAGAAATACAGTTCGCCATGGGGAATCGCCGTGGTGCAGGACACTCAAACAGGGGATATTCTCGCGCTCGCCGACAGCGACGAGATCGAAGCCGGCAGCGATCAGGCGAAGATGACGGTTTCCAGGGCCGTCAGCGAAACGTTTGAGCCCGGTTCCATTGGCAAGGTCTTCACAATGTCGGGCATGATCCAGCTTGGATTGCATCAGGCGTCAGACAAATTCACCGTGCCGGACCATATCACGGTGAACGGGCAGACCTACAGCGATGCGACCACCCACGGTGCCGAACACTGGACCCTTGCGGGCATTCTCGAGCAATCGTCGAACGTTGGCATGATCATCGCAGGGGAGAAGATGTCTAACGAGCAGCGATACGATTTCATCAGAAAATTCGGTATCGGCCAAGACAATAGGCTCGGACTTCCTGGCGAATCGGATGGTTTGCTATATTCGGCCGATCAATGGGATCTGCGAACCCAGAACACCGTGTTGTTTGGCCAGGCTTACACGACCAATGCACTTCAGCTGACGAATGCGGTTGCCGTGATCGCCAATAAGGGCGTCAAGAAGCCGCAGCGCATCATCAAAACGATCAGCGATGCCGAGGGACATTCCGAAGAGCAAAAGCCCAAGGGCGAGGCGACGCGCGTGATTGACGAGCAGGTGGCCTCTCAGGTGATGAACGCCATGGAATCCGTGTCCGACCATTACTCCCAGTTCATCAAGGTGGATGGTTATCGTGTCGCAGCAAAGTCCGGTACGGCGGAAGTCGCTGGTGCCGATGGCAGACTGTCGTCGATTATCAGCGATTATTCGGCGATTATTCCCGCAGACAATCCTCGCTTTGTCGTCACGGTGGTGCTGAAGGATCCGCAAGGCGTTTTTGGTGGTCTGACGGCAGGTCCGGTTACCGCGGAGATTGGTGAATTCCTTATGCAGAAGTATGAAGTGCCGGCGTCAAGTCCGCGAACTGATGCTATTCCAGTAACGTGGTGAGTATGCAAGCATGAAGAACGGAGGGGCGGAAAGATGAGCGCGGTCAGTGAGTCCATGAACAGACGAATGACATTGGGTCTGCTTGCCAGCAGATATGGCTTTGACTTGGATCCTACGTTTGCTACTGAAGTGACGATCACGTCCATTGCGGACGATATCGATTCGGTGCGGCCGGGATCGTTGTTCATGCCGTCCGCACCGGTGGATGAGCAACAGTTGCGTCAGGCTCAGACGCTTGGCGCATATGGTGCGGTGGTGCCTCATGCGTTGCGTGGTAAGACGGAAGGTATACAGATTCCTGTGATCTATGCCGAGCCGACTGCACAGCAGTTGGGTAGGCTTGCCAGCGAAATGGCGGGTAGCCCGTCCGATTCGTTGGCGGTGTTCGCCGTGGCGGGAAACGATGCGCAGGCGGTGGACCAGGGAGTGAGGGATCTTGCTGATTTCCTGCATATGCTTGGTAATCCGGTTGGTGTGATCAGCTCGGGCAATTCGCAATCGTTGGAACGATATCTCGATCTGGACTATCCATTATCGATTCTTGACGTGCAGCGTACGATGGCTGTGTGCGCTGAAGACGGTGCTGCTGCTGTGATTCTCGCTTTGAGCGAGGAGACGTTGAAAGACGACGCATTGCAGTCGGTAAGTGTCGATGTGCTTGGTTGCGATGACAATGGTCTAGGCGAAGCCGAGATCGTCAAATCGGTTGCGCGATTTGGATGCGCTGTCGGAAAGCGGACCCATATCGCCGTCCGTACGCAGGAATCCGATGTACTCGCATCGCAAGCGGCAGCGGCGTACGGGCAGACGAACAGCAGCGCATTGTCGCTGTCCATATCGATGGTGCTTGCGGCGGGTGTACGCAAGGCCAATATCAAAAGCGCGTTGCGCGTATCCCGAGATCTGAACTAGTTTCAATCGGAACGGATACGTAAAGCACACACGATAATCGCAAACAACGTGAACAGTAAACGGAACAGCAACACAGAGGAGAAAACACAGTGAGCAGCCTGACCATGATGCCAATGAGCTTGGAGGAGATCGCCCAGGCGGTTCAGGGACGGCTGATTGCCGGAACTGCGGCAGTGAATGTGCCGGTGACCACCAGCGCATTCACTGATTCACGGCAGATCGTTGAAGGTTCGGTTTTCGTAGCGATTGCCGGGGAGCGTGTGAACGGTCACGATTACGTGCCGCACGTGGGCGCTCAAGGTGCCGTTGCCGCAATAGTCGACCATGAGATTGCCGACGCCGGTGTGCCTCAGATTGTGGTGGAGGATACGGTGCTGGCCTTGGGGGCGTTGGCCAAGCACAATATCGAGCGCCGTCGCGCGCTGGGGACTCCGTTTACGGTGGTCGGCATCACCGGTTCTGTCGGCAAGACCACCACCAAGGATCTTATGAAGGCGTTGCTGTCTCATATGGGACCGACGGTCGCACCGGTCGGATCGTTTAATAACGAAATCGGCCTGCCTTTGACCTCGCTCAAAGTAAATGCCGAAACTCGTTTTCTGGTAGCGGAAATGGGTGCCAACCATGTTGGGGAAATCGCTAATCTGACGTCGCTGGTGCCGCCGGACATCGCGGTTGTGCTGAAAGTCGGCGTCGCGCATTTGGGCGAATTCGGCTCTGTGGAACGCATCGCGCAGGCCAAGTCGGAAATCATTCATGGCCTCGTTCCCGGGGGTCTTTCCGTGCTGAATGCGAACGACGAGCATGTGGCTGCGATGAGCGCCTTCGCTCCGGGCGACGTGATGTGGTTCGGACTTCCGAATGGTGATGGTGGCAATCCTGCGATCACCGCTCAGCATGTGCGTTGCGACGAGTTGGACCATCCGTTCTTCACTCTGGAAAACGGTGATGGTGAACATGCCGAAGTCACCTTGGGCATCTGCGGGCAGCATAATGTCATGAATGCGCTTGCCGCCGCTTCGGTGGCGATGCGTTTGGGCATGTCGATTGGCGAGGCCGCATCAGCATTGTCGGATGTGACGGCCATCAGCCCCCATCGTATGGCTGTTTCCACCGTGAACAAGCAGGAAACGTCATTCACGCTGATCGATGATTCATTCAACGCCAATCCTGATTCCATGAAAGCCGGTCTTGACGGATTGCTGCGTTGGAAGGCTGGTTCCGAAAGCCAGCCATTCCGTGTTGCGGTGTTGGGCGCCATGCTTGAGCTCGGTCCGGATGAAAAGGATTTGCATGTTGGCATCGGCCGGTATGCGTTGGAAGGCGGGGTTGATGCGCTGCTGACGGTTGGCAGTGCATCCGATGCTTCCCTGGACGCTCTGGCAGGTGCCATGGCGGACGGCGCATCCTCGGCGGGAGACGCTTCTCACGTCGATTGGGTTCACGATATCGATGAGGCCGATCGTCTTGTGACGCGACTCGCCATCGAACATCCAGGTGCCGTGGTGCTGCTTAAAGGTTCCCACGCTTCCGGCTTGAGCGCTCTGGCCGAACGTTGGCAGGCCCTGGCTGCACAATAGAACAAAAGCATTTGGCAAGATTTGAATAATCGACGTTATCTGAAGAATGTCTGACTGAAACGGAGAACATCAGGTGATTTCGCTCATCATCGGAATTGTGGTGTCGCTGGTCGTAACGATTGTGGGAACACCGCTGCTGATTCGTTTGGTACACAAGCTTAATTACGGGCAGTACATACGCCAAGATGGTCCGAAGTCCCATCTGGTCAAGCGTGGCACGCCTACGTTGGGTGGCGTGGTCATCAATCTGGCGGTTGTGTTGGGTTGGGGCTCGTCGGCACTGTATCGCTTCATCACCAGGGGAGAGGTGCCGTCATGGTCGGCGCTGCTGGTGCTGTTCGCCATGCTATCGATGGGTATGCTGGGATTCATCGATGATTTCGCGAAGGTTCGCAAAAAGCAGAGCGAAGGCCTGACGGTCAAAGGCAAATTCATCGGCCAGTTCATTCTCGCCACCATCTATGCGGTGCTGGCGTTGATTCTGCCGACGAATTCCGGCTTCCCCAGCGCGCAGGCCGGCATGAGCTTCATTGAAGAGCCGTTTTTCAGTTTCGAGTTCGCAGGCAAAGCCGTGGCCATCGTGTTGTTCGTGATCTGGGTGAACTTCCTGATGACCGCATGGACCAATGCCATCAACCTGACCGATGGTCTTGACGGATTGGCTGCTGGTTCTTCGATGATCGCATTCATGGGATATGCGGTGATCACTTTTTGGGAGTTCTACCACCTCAAGGGTTTGGGACATGAAGGCTTCGCCTACGCGGTGTCCGATCCTCTTGATCTGACCATCATCGCGGCCTGCGCGGCGATGGCGTGCTTCGGATTCCTGTGGTACAACTCCAATCCAGCATCCATTTTCATGGGAGATACCGGTTCTCTGGCGCTTGGCGGCTTGTTTGCGGCCATGTCAATCGCCACACATACGGAATTCTTGGCGATTATCCTTGGCGGCCTGTTTGTGATTGAAACCATGAGCGACGTTATTCAGGTCGGCTATTTCAAGATGACTCGCAAGCGTGTGTTCAAGATGGCTCCGATCCATCATCACTTCGAATTGAAGGGGTGGCCGGAAGTCAAGGTTGTAATTCGCTTCTGGATGATTGAATTGCTGTTCGTGTTAATTGCGTTGGTGATTTTCTACGGCGATTGGGTCTCCCGTTCCGGTCTGTGACGGCTGTTGCGTTCCGCTGATATGTGAACGGCTGCAACATGACTGTGATCTGTAAGGAATATCAAGGCATATGAGGTGCCGACAATCGAAGGATGATGGATATGGATATGAGCGGTAAGACCGTGATTGTGGCGGGTCTTGGAGTTTCTGGCCAAAGCATGATGGAAGTGTTGGGGTCCCGCGCCGAAAAAGTGCTTGGCGTGGATGAAAAGAAGCCCGATGCTGATTTGCACTCCTTTGATCGCATCGACTGGGATCATGTTGATTTGGTTATGACTTCGCCGGTGTTCAATCCGAGGACTCCGTTTATTCTTGAGGCGCAGCGTCGTGGCATTCCTGTGATGAGCGAGGTTGAGCTTGCTTGGCAGCTGCGAGTGAATTGCGATTCCACCGGCGAACCAGCACAATGGATCGGCATCACCGGCACCAACGGCAAAACCTCCACTACGGAAATGACTTCGGAAATGCTGACGGCTTGTGACCTGACGGCACCGGCTGTCGGCAACATCGGCAAGGCGGTATCCCATGCCGTGGTCGATCCGGCAAATGATGTGCTATGCGTTGAGCTGAGTTCCTTCCAGTTGCATTTCACCGATTCGCTGGCTTTGGATTGCGCTGCGATTACCAATATCGCGGATGATCATCTTGACTGGCATGGCGGCATTGAAAATTATGCGGCAGATAAGGCGAAGGTCTTCCACCGCGTCAAGAAGGCTTTGGTATATAACGCCGATGACGAGCGTGTGACCAGGCTGGCGTTCGCAGCCGAGACGGCGGAAGGCTGCCGCAAGGTCGGATTCACTCTGTCTGAGCCGCAAGATGGTCAGATCGGCGTGAAGGACGGTTGGATCGTCGATATGTCTGGCATCGCAGGTGGCGAGCTTGGAATGCCAGAGCAGGTCGCCAAGGTGTCTGAGTTTACGCATCTGACTGAGCCTGATGGCACGGTGTACCCGCATTTGCTTGCTGATGCGTTGACCGCATTGGCGCTGGTGCTGGGGCTTGGCGCAGACAAAGAGAAAGCCATCGCATCTCTGGAACAATTCACGCCAGGCGGGCATCGCATTCAGACTGTCGCCACCGCCACCACGCCAGATGGGGGCAGCATTCGTTTCGTGGATGATTCCAAGGCGACCAATGCACATGCAGCCAAGGCATCGCTCAATAGTTTTGCAGACAAATCCGTGGTGTGGATCGCTGGCGGATTGGCCAAGGGCAGCCGTTTCGAACAGTTGGTGGCAGAACAGTCGCACACCATCAAAGCCGCGGTCGTCATCGGCAAAGATCAGCAGCCCATCTTGGACGCGTTCGCAGCGAGTGCTCCCGACATTCCGTTGACCATCATCGATCCGGCGAATAATGACGTCATTATGGAACGGGCCGTCGATGCTGCGGGTGAATATGCCCAATCCGGCGATGTGGTGCTGATGGCGCCTGCCTGTGCGTCCATGGATCAGTTCAAGTCGTATGCCGATCGTGGAAACCAGTTCGCGCAGCAGGCTCAGCGTTGGGTGAATGAGCATGGAGAAGCCTAAAACCAAGCAGAGTGACGGTACCCGTCAGAAGAGGCAGGCTGCTGCTGAAGAACGGGTCGACGATTTTCGTGGTTATGTCGGTCTGCGAAGCATGCTTAATCCGATTTGGTGTTTTCACGGGTTTAGGGTCTCTGTGGTTATCCTCACCATTTTCGGTGTGATCATGGTGTTTTCCAGCTCTTCGGTGTATATGATTGCCAATGACCAATCTCCATGGTCACAAGCGATTAAGCAGGGCGCATTCTGCGTTCTCGGACTTATTGTGGGCGTGGCCTGCATGATGGTTCCGGCGGAGCTTATCAGAAGGGTCAGTTTCGCTTTTCTGCTCGTCGCCTTGTTCTTGCAATCGTTGACATTTACGCCGTTAGGTGTTGATGCTCAGGGTAATAAAGGTTGGATTGGTCTTTTTGGATTTACCTTCCAGCCGGCTGAGGTCGTCAAGCTTGCGCTATGCGTATGGCTGCCTCGGGAGCTGATTAGCGCGCAGAAGCGGGTAAGTAAGGTGGGGCCGGTCAATGCATATCGCAGGTTGATTACGTGGCTTGGTCTTGCATTGCTGTTGGTTATGGGCGGCAAGGATCTTGGTACGGCCATGATTCTCTTTGCGATTGCGGGAACCGCGTTGTTGCTGGGAAATTTTCCTGGCAAATGGCTGGCTATTGTGGCATGTGGCGGTCTGGCTTTGGTCGGCGGTCTTGTTATCAGCAGTCCGAACCGACTTAACCGCGTCATGGCTACATATCAGACTTGTTCCGCAGCTGATATGGAGGGTGTCTGCTATCAGGTGGTGCATGGCAAATACGCCATGGCTTCCGGAGGCTTGCTGGGCGTTGGGATCGGCAATTCCGGAGAAAAATGGGGATATCTTCCAGAAGCGCACAACGATTTCATTTTCGCCATCATTGGTGAGGAAACGGGTTTCGTCGGCGCTTCGTTGGTGATTCTGCTGTTCCTTGTGCTTGGATGGTGCATGCTGGTGGTGGCTATCCAAGCGCATGACAGATATATCACTTTGGTGCTGGCCAATATTACCGTGTGGATCGTCGGCCAGGCGTTTGTGAACATTGGTGTCGTGGTGGGGCTGTTCCCTGTTATGGGTGTGCCTTTGCCTTTCGTGTCGGCCGGTGGTTCGTCGTTGATTCTGTGTTTGGGCGCTGCGGGCGTGACCATCAGCATGATGAAACAGCAGCCGCAGATCCAAGCGGAGATTCAGAGAGTCTGAAAAGCCACTGTTGCCTGCGGGGTGCTGTCTCATGCGGCGGCAATCAAACGTAGATGAAATGTGAGTATCCTTGTAAGCATCGGTATGGCGCATGGTGTGCCGGGATACCGTGGGGCTAAGCTCGTACATTATGAGCAATCAGAAGCATATCGTTCTAGCCGGCGGTGGCACGGCAGGTCATGTCAATCCTCTGCTCGCCGTGGCACATGTGATTCGCGAGCTTGAGCCGGATGCCGATATTGCGGTGGTGGGCACTGCAGTCGGTCTGGAACACGAGTTGGTTCCGCAAGCGGGCTTCGAGCTGGAAACCATTGAAAAGGTGCCCTTCCCCCGTAGACCCAATATGGCGGCATTGAAGTTTCCTGCGCAGTGGAAGGCTGAAACGGCCAAGGTACGTGATATTCTCACCCGCCACGAGGCGCAGGTGGTCGTCGGATTCGGTGGATACACGTCGGCTCCCGTGTATGCGGCTGCGCACAAGATGGGCATTCCGATTGCGATGCATGAGCAGAACGCCCGTGCCGGCATGGCCAACAAGCTGGGTGCACGCTGGGCGTCCATGATCGGCACCGCGTACGCGCAAACCGGTTTGAAACCACGCAAGGGTGTTGAAGCCGAACGTGTGGGATTGCCGTTGCGTGCTGAAATTGCGGCAATAGCCGAAGGTATGGAACATGACCGTGCAGCCACAAGGCAAACGGCTGCAGCGCAGCTGGGAGTCGATCCGAACCGTCCTCTGGTGGTGGTGACCGGAGGATCGTTGGGTGCTGTGAACGTGAATCGTGCGGTGGCGGCTTCCGCCAAGGAATTGTTGGAACATGCGCAGGTGATTCACCTGACGGGAAAAGGCAAAGACGATGAGGTGCGTTCGTTGGTGTCGGTGAGTGCCGGAGAGCAGGTGCTTGGTGAGCTTGGACCAGAGCATGCCAACGACGGTGATTATCGAGTCGCGCCTTACTTGGAACGTATCGACCTTGCGTTCGCTTGTGCCGATCTGATTATCTGCCGTTCCGGAGCGGGCACCGTTTCGGAATTGACTGCTTTGGGACTTCCTGCGATTTATGTTCCATTACCGATCGGCAACGGCGAGCAGCGTTTCAACGCTCAGCCGGTCGTCGATGCGGAAGGTGGCCTGATGGTGGCGGACGCTGACTTCACTGCCGAATGGGTCAAACGTCATGTGCCGAATCTGCTAGCCGATTCGGATGCGCTTGCCAGGTATGGCGATAACGCTTGGAAATATGGTATTCGAGATGCCGCCGAAGTCATGGCCAAGCGTGTACTTTCCATGATTGACGAAAGGTAAGCCGTAGCGGCGGCAGGTGTGTCCGTCGCATTTGAAGTCGCGTTCCGAATCTCACCCATGATCGACCAAGTACGAGACCATGGGTGAGACCATAATGGAACAAGCTAAACATAATATGCAAGAGGAGCAGTCGTGACTGACAACCAGCGTGAGGCCGGTACCATTATTCTTGATCCAACCCATGTGTCATTCAGCCAGCAGGAAGGCGTGAACGATTTGGGGGCCACCCATTTCATCGGCATCGGAGGAGCGGGTATGAGCGTACTTGCCGAGATGCTGCACGAGCAGGGTGTGGAGGTGGATGGCTCGGATCGTGAGCCCAGCGCCAAAACCGATCGTTTGCAGGGGCTTGGCATTGCCGTCGAATTCGGGCAGCGCGAGGAAAACGTCGAAGGCAAACAAACTATTGTTTTTTCCAGTGCCATCAAGCCTGACAATCCGGAAATCGTCGCAGCGCATGCGGCGGGCGAACGCATCGTGCACCGCAGCGACATTCTTTCGTTGCTGATGAATACGAAACGTGCGGTAACGGTTGCGGGAGCCCATGGCAAAACCACAACCAGTTCCATGCTCGCCCATATTCTCACCCATGCCGGTGAGGGAAATCTGGCTGATCCAAGTTATGCCATTGGCGGATCCATCCAAGGCAAGGATGGCGTGATACTTGACGGAGGCCATGCAGGCCAAGGCGATGTGCTTGTGGCGGAAGCCGACGAATCCGATGGAAGCTTTGCCAAATATCATCCGGAAATCGCGATTGTCACCAATTCCGAAGCTGACCATCTTGACCATTATGGAACGCAGGAAAACTATCGGGCGGCTTTCGTGAACCATGTTCAGCATGCCATCAAATCGGTGGTGATGTGCGGTGACGACGAAGGGAATCTGGCTGTGTTGCGCGCTCTTGACGCGTCTGCGGCAGCACATACGGTCGTGTATGCGACACAGGATGCGGCTTCGTTGGGTGAGCTGAACGGTGCGGCATTCGTACATATCGAATCGGAAAGTGAAAGCGCGCAAAGCGGCGCCGAACATTTCACCTTGCATGTGCCTGCGGGACTGCTGGGCGAACAGGAACGTATGGTTCCCGTGACGCTCGCCGTTCCAGGCATTCACAATGCGCGCAATGCTTCTGCGGCGATTATCGCGGCAGCATTGCTGGGAGTCGACATTGAGAAGGCCGCTGAAGCGGCCACGTCGTTCCTCGGCGCAGCCCGTCGCTTCCAAGTACGCGGCACCGTCAGCCAGGTGACCGTCGTTGACGATTACGCGCATCATCCCACTGAGATTTCGGCTTTGCTGGATGCTGCCCGCCGTAAATATCCGCAATCGGCGATTCGTGTGATTTTCCAGCCGCACTTGTTCTCCCGCACCAAGTTCTTCGCGGAAGCATTCGCGGAGGCGCTGGCCAAGGCGGATGATGTGATCGTCACTGGCATTTTCCCTGCACGTGAAAAGCAGGAGGATTATCCGACGGTCGGCCCGGCCACCATTGTGGATGAGGCTCTTAAGCTCGACCATACGCCTGCCGAGGATTGGATCCGTGGTGTGGAAGACATGCATACCGCGGCGCAGATGATGGTGATGCGCGCCCATCATGGTGATGTCATCTTCACCGTTGGTGCGGGTGATATCACGCAGATGGACGAGGTGATATTGCACGCGCTGCAGGCTCATCGCTGGGATTGTGAGGGCTGATGGCGCGAAGGGTCGTCAGCTCCGGTACGGGGTCGGATGGTTCTGAAACGACGCCTGAAAAGCATGCGTCGCGCGGTAGGACCATTCAAAGCCGGAATCATTCCGACCCCCCGGCTCAGTCTCAGCCGAACGGTCGTTCCATTGCCGGAGGAACGGGACGTTCGTCTTCTTCCGTGAACCATGCGCAGGCGGAAGCCGAAATGGAGCGCGGAGGCAAGAACAAGGCGAGTCGTTCCCGGTCAGGTGACTTCGTGGATGCGCGCAATCTTGCAGGCGAGGATTTCGTTGCGAAGACGTTGGAGGAAACCACTGGCACTTTGGGGGTGGTCACCCGTCCGAAAGTGGTTGATTTCGGCGCGCGGTTGAAGGAACGACGTAAGGCGAATGCGCGTGTTGTGGCGATGCGGGCCGTCGTGTCGGCCGCGGTTGCGGCCGTTGTGGTGGCGTTGGCATGGTTGTTTTTCTTCTCATCGGTGTTTCGTCTTGAACCTGGCAATATTTCCGTTGTCGGGGCCAACGAATGGGTGAGCGAGTCGCAGGTATTGGATATTGCCGGTCAGCAGGCCGGTAAATCGATTCTGCTGGTATCAAATAACGATGTGGAGAAGACAATCAAGGAGATACCGGGAGTCACTTCCGCGCAATCCAAGAAGCAACTTCCAAACTCCCTTGAAGTGACCATCAAAGCGCAAAAGCCGGCTGCGATGCTTAAAACAGGTGAAGACAGCATGACCGCGGTCGATAGCAAAGGACGTATATTGAATTCCGTCAGCGGTGCCTCCGTGGATGGAATTCCCGTCATCGAAGTGAAGGATGTCGATACGAGTCTGAGCAACCGCTCCATTAAGGAGGCGCTGAAGATTCTGAGCTCGTTGCCTGAATCGATGCGTAACTCCATTACCAAGGTGACGGCTGAAACCCAGGATTCCATCACCACGGAAATCAATGGGGGAGACCGTGTGATTGTATGGGGTGACTCTTCCGATCTTAAGTTGAAGAAAGCCGTTGTCGACAAGATTATCAATGATCCAAATGTGATTGGAGACAAACACAACGTCGACGTGTCCGCGCCTCTACGCCCGATCATCAAATAGTGGTGAAGACATGGGAAATTAGGGGAATTACATACGTTGAGTAGTCTGGTTTGGTATGCGAAGAACCCCGGTCGCTTTGCCGTGACCGGGGTTCTTCGCAAATAGGAGGAGAGAAAAGAAGAGAGAAAAAAAGGGGGAGCTTATTATTGCGTGCCGTCAGGCGTTCGGATTGGCTTTCAGCGCCGGAGCGACGGAAACCGCCGGATCGAGACGCGGGATTAGCGTGCACTGCGTGGCGTGGTATAGGTCGGACTTGCCTGGCCAGACGGTGCCGATGACCTCGTTGTCCTTGTTCAGCTGGTGGAACCAGGAACCATTCTCGTGGTCGATCAGGTATTCGTCGATGTACTTCCAGAAGGTCGCATACCAGTCCTTGTACACCTGCTTGCCGGTGACGGTGGCCAGCGTGGCGGAGGTGTTCACGGATTCGGCGAGGGTCCAATGCATACGGTCGGTGACGACGGGCTTGCCGTTCCAATCGGTGGTGTAGGCCAAGCCAATGGTGCCTTCGGCGTTCCATGCGTCGGAAAGTGCTTGGGCGAACAGGTTTTCGGCTGCCTCGATAAGCTGCTGCTTGCCTTTTTCGGAACGCTGCTTGGAGCTCAGCGCATACTGGGTGATGAGACGAGCCCATTCAATGCCATGGCCTGGGGTTGCTCCGTACGGCTTGAACTGGTCATCCGGCTTGTCGTGGTTGCATTCGAGGTCCGGCTGCCAGTCGGCGGTGAAATGCTCTGGAATGCGCCAGCTGTTGTTGGACGCCCAGCCGACCACATGGTCGATGATACGGCCCGCACGCTCGCGGTATTCCTCGTTGTCGGTAACATCGGCGACGGCGAGGAACGCTTCGGTGGTGTGCATGTTGGCGTTGATGCCACGGTAGGAGTCAAGCTCGGTGAATTCCGTGTTCCAAGTATCGACGGCTAAGCCGATCTCATCATCCCAGAAATGCTTGTCGTAAGTTGCCAGAGCCTCTTCGAGCAGCTCGTCAGCGCCCGGACGGCCGATGAGCTTGGCGGAAGTGGCGGCAAGAATCACGAAAGCGTGAGCGTAACAGACCTTGCCTGCTTCATGTGTGGAGCCGTCTGCGGAAATGGACGGATACCATCCGCCGTTCTCATCGTCATGCAGCGGACCGCGCAGACCGGCGATGGCTTTGTCGACCAGTTCGGCTGCACCTGGCTCGCCATGCAGGAATCCCAAGGAATACACGTGTGCCATACGGCAGGTGATCCACGTGTGGATGCTTTGGGTCAGATCTGGATTGCCGGTGTCATCCAGCCAATAGGAGCCACCCTGCGGGGCGGGGAAGTTGTGGCCGAAGTGCAGAAGCTCGTTGGTTTCCGCATTGAGCAGGTCATGGTTTTCTTCGGAGCCGAATACGTAGGCTTCGGGAGAGTAAGTGCAGGTCATCGATCAAGTCCTTCCTTGACATCGTCTGCTGTGACGTGATAACTAGGTTTAAGTATTAACTATGTTAATCACTTAAGCGGTTAATGCAAGTCGACACGCGGAATTTGGAGCTGGGATTATATGCGATTTGCAATGGGGCTGGGTATGTGAGATCAGGCAAGACAAGAAGGGACTTTCGGCAATATTGCGGCAACATTTTTAGAATATCCGGTATGGCGGGGGTAATTTACAGTAAACTCAAGGATCTTTGAAAACCGTTGGAAATAAAGGAAAAGCCGCCATTTCTGGCGGCTTTCAATACGTGGAGATGCGGGGAATTGAACCCCGGTCCGATAACCGAACCCTCAGTCTTCTACGTGCGTAGTCTGCTGGCCGTGCGGCGGTTTTTCTGCCCCCATCGATATCGCAGACAACTGATGGCGAGCATATCTACAGTAAAAGTCCCTTGCCGGCCCTGTGGCTCAGCCGACAAAGCAAGTCTTCTTAACGACGCTCAACATCCTCCCAAAGACGAGAAGGAGTGAACGGAGCGGCTGCTCACTGGTTAATCCTGGCGCGAAGCTCAGGCAGCGAGAGCGAACTCAGTGCGGTTAGATTTAGCACTTATTCTTTTGTAGGGGGCATCCACGAGCGGACCCTACGTTCTCGGCACGCTTCCCTGCGACGAACAGGTCACCGTCGAAACCGATCATCCCCAATCTTGAATTATCAAGCACCCGATGCAAGACCGGACTTTTCAAGATATCACGGAATGTCAATAATCGCAAATTATATGCCGCTTTTCTTACGCTGCGAGCGAAGTCTAAACATGGGCTTACTGCCTGACCTGAATATCGAAATAATCCATACAGGTCGGTGATGCGCTGCATGAAATCGGAGGCTGACTGTGGAATATCGGATTGCGAAACGGCATTCATGGTGGTGTAGGGTTCGTTCAGGGCATCTTCTTCGTTGAGGTGCATATGCCGTGGCAATCGTGATTGCGCAAATTGCGGATTGAATATGAGGATGAAAAACGAGGCCATGATAATAGACATGGCCTCGTTGGTGATGATGAAAGGGGAAAGCAGGATTATCTACCGGCTTCGGCGAGATAATCCGGAACGCCTTCCGCCGGGTAGGTCGGCCAGCCGCCTTCCTTGGTGCACACGTAGGCCGCGGTGTTCACGGCGGCACGATGGGCTTCCTTGAGCGGAGCGCCGGTCAGCAGCTTGCCGGTGAAGGATCCGGAGAAGGAATCGCCGGCACCGACGGTATCTGCAACCTCGACATGCGGGGTCAGCAGGGTGGAGACTTCGCCATTCTTGGCAGTGATGGTGCTGAACGTGGCGCCGCCGGTCAGAATGATGTACTCGAGGTTGAAGCGGTCGATGAACCACTTACATGCCTCTTCGTCATTGCACTTAGGAATGGAGAACATGTCGCGCATCATGATCAGCTCTTCGTCGTTGATCTTGAAGATGTTCGCGTAGTCGAGCAGCTCTTCGATGAGCTCATTGGAGTAGAAGTTGGCGCGCAGGTTGATGTCGAAGAACTTCAGTGCGCTTTCCTTGGTGTGCTTGAGCAGTTCGACGATGGTGTCGTGGGATTCGGGGGAGCGCAGGCCGAGGGTGCCGAAGCAGACGGCGTCGGCCTTGGACACGGCTTCGACGAGCTCGTTGGTGAGCTTGATGTGATCCCAGGCCACGTTTTCGACGATGGTGTATTCCGGAATGCCGTTGGTCAGAGCCACATCAACCGTGCCGGTCGGGTATTCGTTGACCTGCACCAGCGTGTTGATGCCGGCCTTGTGGGCGTCTGCAAGCAGCTCATTGCCCAGCTCGTCGTTGCCGACCGCGCTGATGGCGAAGCTTTCCGCGCCATTCTGGGACGCATGATATGCGAAATTGACGGGCGCGCCGCCGGCGCGCTTGCCGGTGGGGAGCATATCCCATAGGATTTCGCCGAGAGAGATGACGATTGGCTTGGACATGGTGTTCCTTTCTTTGGTTGTGGCGTGCTATGCGACGTCAAAGAACATCGAAGGATGTTCTAGAAAACTGGTGATGGCCACGGCTGCGGCGCCGGTGACGGTGGCGTCCGTTGGAAGGCTGGACAGAGTGATTTCGGTATCGTTCCCGACTTCGGGAATGGTGCGCTCACGAACGACTTTCTTGACTTCGTCGAGCAGGGGTTGGCCTGCTTGGGAAATGATGTCTCCCAACACGATATGCGTCGGATTGAAGGCGTTGATGATGTTGACCGCGCCATAACCGATATATCGTGCGACTTCGGAAGTCAGTTCCGTGGCTGCCTTGTCTCCCGCGGAAACCTTGGCGAACAGTGCGGTGCATGCCTGTGCGTGGGTCATGGTTTCGCATCCTGGGACAATGCTTGGCTGCTCGTTGAGTCGCTCGTGGATCGCATTGGCCGAGCAGTAGCGTTCCAGGCACCCGACATTGCCGCAATCGCAGGGTTTGCCGTTGACGTCGACGGAGATGTGGCCGATTTCGGTGGCCGTGCCATGCGCCCCGTAATAGATTGAACCGTTATCGATGATGCCGAGGCCAATGCCTTCGCCAAGCAGATAGTAGGCGAGGGATCCTTCGGACAGCTCCGGGTTGAACAGGAACTGTGCCAGGGCGCCTGCGCGTGCGTCCTGCTCCACGAATACGGGCACATTGAAGGCTTCGCTGAATTCCTTGATGAAGTTGACTCGCCTCCAACCCTGCATGGATGAGACGAGCGCGGTGTGGCCTTCCTCCACTAAATATGGACCGGGAACGGCCATGCCGACCGCCACGATGCTTGGATCGTCGGCAATGAGCTGGCGCACGGTGGAGCGGATCTGTTCCACCGTTTCTGGAATGTTCTTTTCGTCGACGGTCGGCAGATCGGTAAGCGAGATGCGGTTGCATTTCAGATCGAACACTGCGATCTGAACCAGGCTTCGTGCGAATTTCACTCCTACGACATGGTATTTCGCGCAATTGAGGTTCAGTCCGATGGAACGGCGGTTCTTATCGCCTTCCATATCTCCGGTTTCTTCGATGACGTTTCTGAATAGCAGTTTCGCGGTGATTTTCGTGATGGCCGCGGGCGTAAGTCCGATGGCTTTGGCGATCTGCGCACGTGAGCTGATGCCGTTGTGGTAGAGGTATTGCAAAATCCTGGAACGATTGTTTTCTGAAATCGATGATTGCTGAGCGCTGTAACTACTCATGACACCTCCCTGCGACAGTGCATGGACCCTCGTTGAACTAGTTGATATATTAACGCCGTTAATTAGTTGATGCAAGTTCCGTCTTTCGGCGTGTCACAAGGACCGTCGATTCTCAATATGGGATTGGCTGTCTCATTATTTGACACACACTTTTCAGAAAAATATTAACTGCAAAACCGTTGTGATTGCTGAGTTTTTGTTAGATCGAGAAAGGGTGACGTCGCAAAATGAGCTTCCGTGAAATGTTCCGCTAACAAAGTGTGCCCTACCCTTGTGGCACGTCGTTTTGGAGTGCCAATTACGACAGCAGGAAGAGAAAGGATTCCATAGTGAATCACAAGAAGATTATCGCTGCAGCTGTTTCGGTTGCCGCGCTGGCCTCGCTCGCGGCATGTGGCGGAGTAAAAGATAGCGGTTCCGCATCGGGAAATGCGGATGTCATTACCGTCGGCACCACAGACAAGGTTACTAGCGTTGACCCTGCCGGCTCCTATGACAACGGTTCCTATGCCGTTCAAATCAATGTGTTCCCGTTCCTGTATGCGCAGGACTACAACACTTCTGAACTGTCTCCGGACATCGCTGCGGATGACGGTACTTGGAGTGACGACGGCACTGAGTTCACTGTTAAGATCAAGTCTGGCCTGAAGTTCGCCAATGGTCACGACCTGACTTCGTCTGATGTCAAGTTCTCCTTCGACCGTGTCAACACGATCAACGATGAGAATGGTCCGAGTTCGTTGCTGGCCAACATCGAATCCATCGATACGCCGGATGACACCACTGTGGTGTTCCATTCCAAAGTCAAGAACGATGTGACCCTCAAGCAGGTGCTTTCCAGCCCGGCCGGTCCGATTGTCGACGAAGAGGTCTTCTCCGCTGACAAGCTCACTGATGCTGACACCATCATCAAGAAGAAGGCTTTCGCCGGTCCTTACATTCTGACCTCCTACAAGGCCAATGAGGTTGCAGGCTACTCCAAGAACGACTCTTATCAGGGTCTGACCCCAGCCAAGAACAGCACTGTTCAGGTCAAGTACTTTGCCGATTCTTCCAACCTGAAGATGGCCGTGCAGCAGGGACAGGTCGACGTGGCCTACCGTTCTCTGACTCCGACCGACATCGATGATCTGTCTAAGGACTCCAAGGTCAAGGTCGTCAAGGGTCCGGGCGGTGAGGAACGCTTCCTGGTCTTCAACTTCAACATCCAGCCGTACGGCACCAAGTCCGACGAGCCGAATGCCGACAAGGCCAAGGCTGTGCGTCAGGCCGTCGCTAACCTCATCGACCGCGAGGAGTTGGCTACCAAGGTCTATAAGGACACGTACACCCCGATGTACTCCTACATTCCGGACGGTTTGGCTGGTCACGAAGACACCTTCAAGACCACGTATGGTGATGGCAGTGGCAAGCCGAGCGCCGACAAGGCCAAGAAGGTTCTTGAGGACGCAGGCGTTTCCACCCCGGTTGAGCTCAAGCTGCAGTACAATCCGGACCACTATGGATCCTCTTCCGCCGACGAGTATGCGGCTCTTAAGGCCCAGCTCGAGGAGGGTGGTCTGTTCAAGGTCGACCTGCAGTCCACCGAATGGACTCAGTACAGCAAAGACCGTGTTGTTACCGAGGATTCTGATGGATCCTACCCGGTCTACCAGCTCGGCTGGTTCCCGGATTACTCCGACCCGGATAACTATCTGTCTCCGTTCTTCCGTGACGGCAACTTCGTGAACAACGCTTACTCCAACTCTGAAATCAACAATTTGATTATGGAGCAGGCTGGTGAAACCGACGAAAGCGCCCGTGAGGATCTGCTCAAGAAGATTCAGACCCTTGAAACCGAAGACCTGTCCACCATCCCGCTGCTGCAGGGTGCGCAGGTTGCAGTTACCGGCGCCAACGTGAAGGGTGTTGTGCTCGACGCTTCTTTCCGTTTCCGTTTCGCATCTGTCACCAAGGCGTGATATGTGCGGACATGCGGCATAACCTGCCGTAGCCTGCATAGAAAACCACTGGGGATCCCCGGTCCATGGCCGGAGGTCCCCATTTCCCGAATTATCTGCCTGAAACGGCGCAGTGATTCGATATTGTTGTAATCAAAGCCGTACAGGCCCCTTATCAAGGAGCATCGCGTGTCAGACACAGCAGCTCCGGCCGTCTCTCAAGAGACGAAGCCGAAACAAGCCAAAAAGAATCATTTGTCAGGCGGATTTTTCCGTTTTGTCCTGACTCGATTCCTACTTATTATTCCAACCGTTTTCATCCTCGTCACCGTCGTGTTTTTTGTGATGCGAGCTACTGGTGATCCTATTTCTGCGGCATTGGGTGGTCGTCTTGCCCCTGACGAGTTGCAAAAACGTATTCATGCGGCCGGCTACGACCGTCCTCTTATTGTGCAATATATCGATTACCTTGGGGGGTTGCTCCATGGGGATCTCGGCACTACATTGACTGATAATCAGCCGGTTATCAGCATTCTTGTTCATTACGGATCAGCGACTTTCGAGTTGGCGCTCCTATCGCTCATTGTTGCTTTGATCGTAGGCATCGGCTTAGGTCGTGTAGCTGCGTGCAGACGCGATCACGCTGCCGATGCAGGCATTCGAACCTTTGCCATTCTGTGCTACGCCACCCCCGTGTTCTTCTTGGGATTGGTCCTCAAACTCATTTTCGCCATCTGGCTGAATGTGTTGCCGGCATCCGGTCGATGCTCGTTGTCTTCGGAAATGCAGTTCACCCGACTCGTCTCTCCGACCGGCTTCTACATTATCGATGCACTGCAGCTAGGTGATATGAGCGTGCTTACCGACGTGCTGCGTCACGCCGTGCTTCCTGCGCTGGCATTGGGATTGCTCACCGCAGGCGTGTTTATTCGTTTGGTGCGTACCAATGTGATTTCCACTTACAATTCTGGCTATGTCGAGGCTGCGCGTTCGCGTGGCGTCGCCGAAAAGCGCCTGCTCAGCAAGCATGCATGGAGGCCGGCGCTTATTCCAATCATCACCGTTATGGGCATGCAGATTGCATTGATGCTCGCCGGTGCGGTGCTTACCGAAACCACCTTCGAATGGAAGGGACTCGGATTCATGTTGTCCCAATATCTGAAAGCGCGTGACTTCGTAGCGGTGCAGGGCATTGTGATTCTGATAGCCATCATCGTGGCCGTCGTCAACTTCATCGTTGACGTTGTCGCCGCGTTGGTGGATCCGAGAGTGAGGTACTGATATGACTGCATCAGCAAATAACGTCACCGTCCCGGGTGACACTCGTCTGAACGATCTCAAAGTCAACAGGAAAGCTCCGTTCTGGGCCAAGATTCCGATCATCAAGGAGCTTCGCGTAGCGGTCGGCTGGCAGAAAGGCATGTTGATTACCGGCCTGTTACTCACTGCGTTCTTCCTGCTCGTGGCCTTGTTTGCGCCCGTAATTGCACCGTACGGCTATGCGCAGCTCAAAGATGCCAATGGAGTTTCATTCCCAGCCCAGGCAGCACCCTCATCCGAGCATATTTGGGGTACCACCGCAGGTGGTTATGACGTGTTCAGCCGTGTGATTTGGGGCTCTCGTACTGCGGTCATTGCGATTGTGATCGCTGTGCTGCTTTCTATTTTCGCGGGTGTATTGCTCGGTTTGGTTTCCGGATATTTCGGTGGTTGGGTGGATCGTGTGCTTGTCATGATCGCCGACGCCATCTACTCTTTCCCCTCGCTGCTGCTTGCGATCCTGATGGCCATTATGATTTCCGGCGGTCAGTCTGGTCTGTGGAGTGGCATTCTCGCTTCGGGTATCTCCATCACCGTGGTCTATATTCCGCAGTATTTCCGTACCATTCGATCCGAGGTCATTCGAATCAAGGAATCCGCTTACGTTGATTCCGCTCGCGTGGTGGGCGCGTCGACATGGCGCATCATGACCAAGCACCTTCTTAAGAACTCCACCAGAACGTTACCGGTTATTCTGACGTTGAACTCGTCCGAAGCGATTCTGACTCTTGCGGGATTGGGCTTCCTCGGATTCGGCATCGAACCTACCGCAGCCGCTGAATGGGGTTACGATCTGAATCGTTCCGTGTCGGACGTAACCGCAGGCATTTGGTGGACCGCAGTGTTCCCAGGTATCGCCATCGTATTGATTGTTCTGGGTATCACCTTGGTGGGCGAATCCCTCAATGACCTTGCCGACCCGCGTCTGCGTGCACGCAAATCCGCTGGTGAGGTGGTTGGATCCATCGAAGATACTTCGGTTGATCCCAGCCAGAAGCCGGGCGTTCGTAACGAGGTGATAGCCGAGCTCGCGGCCGCCAAGAATCCAATGGGAGCCAGCGATCAGCCAGTGACCGTTACGGATCGCGACCCGTCATTTACCGCCTCCGAATGGGGCTCCAAGGAAGAAGAGTGACGCAATGAGTGACGAACAAACCAATCTTGCGCAAGTCAAGGATCTGAGCGTTTCCTTCATGACCGACGCAGGATCCATCAAAGCCATCGACAAGATTAGCTTCACCATCCCACGCAAAACCGTGGTGGGTGTGGTCGGCGAATCAGGTTCCGGAAAATCCGTGACAGCACGTTCGATTATCAAGCTGTTGCCGGAGACGGCAACCACTTCCGGCGCGATTTATCTGTCGAACCGTGAAGGCAATGAGCAGCTTGACGTACTGTCCCTTTCCGGAGAAGATCTGCGCCGTATGCGCGGATCAGAAGCGGCCATGGTGTTCCAGGAACCTAATTCGGTACTTAATCCGGTGTACACCATTGGATGGCAAATCGAAGAGGGACTTCGCGCTCACGGCATGAAAGACAAGAAGGAGCTTCGTGCCAAGTCCGTGGATATCCTCAAAAAAGTAGGTATTCCTGATGCCGAAACTCGAATTGACTACTATCCGCATCAGTTCTCAGGCGGCCAAAAACAGCGTATCGTCATCGCCATGGCGTTGGTTCTCAATCCAGGTCTGATTCTGGCTGACGAACCGACTACTGCACTCGACGTGACTGTGCAGGCAGAAATTCTTGACTTGTTGCGTCTTGCCCGCGACGAATTCGGTGCTTCCGTGCTGATTATTACTCATAATATGGGTGTGATCGCCGATATCGCCGATGAAGTGGTGGTCATGTATCGAGGTCATGTGGTCGAGCAGGGCAGCGTCGAACAGATCTTCTACTCGCCAAAAGACGATTACACCAAGCGGTTGCTCGCAGCTGTGCCGCGTATCGGGCAGAAACTGGTCGTTCGTGATGAGCAGGGCAAGGTGATTGAACGCAGCAAGGATTGGCATGACCAACCCATTGCCGTCGAGGCCAAGGGACTGACTATCACCTATCCGGGGCATTTGACGCAGCCTGATTTCAAGGCGGTCAATGGCATTGATTTCACTATTCGCCGTTCTGAAGTGCTGGGATTGGTCGGCGAATCCGGTTCAGGCAAATCCACTACTGGTCGTGCCATCGCGGGCTTGCAGAAGGTGTCCGGTGGCTCCCTGAATGTGTTGGGTGTAGAAATGAACGGTGTCAAGGAACGTCAGTTCAAACCCAAGCGTGCTGATATTGGCTTTGTGTTCCAAGACCCGGGTAGCTCATTCAATCCGCTGATGACAATCGCGGAGAATGTGGCAGAACCGCTGATTGTGCATAAAAAGTACTCGTCTGTGTCGGATGCGAGCGACTATGTGGGAGATCTGCTCGAAATGGTGCAGTTGCCGCGTGCGTATATGAACCGATTCCCGCACGAGCTTTCCGGCGGTCAGCGTCAGCGTGCCTCCTTGGCGCGAGCACTGGCGCTTAAGCCAAGCCTGCTTATCGCCGACGAGCCGACTTCTGCATTGGATGTGTCGGTACAGGCGAAGGTGTTGGAACTGTTCAAGAAACTGCAGGCGGAAATAGGTTTCGCATGCCTGTTCATCACCCATGATCTTGCTGTGGTCGATATGCTGGCCGATCGCATTATGGTGATGCATAAGGGTGAGATTGTGGAACATGGTGATGCCGATCAGGTTATGAATAACCCGCAGAATCCCTACACGCAGAAGTTGTTGGCATCGCTGCCGGTGCCTGATCCGCGTGAACAGCGAGAACATCGCGCCCAGCTGCACGAATTGCTCGCCAAAGGAATTTGATTCCGGAGTGAGTTTCGCGGCTTCCTGACATACACAAGAGCTGGTGTGACGGTTCATGATCGTCACACCAGCTCTTAGTTTATATATTCAATTGTGACTGTGTTCAGCGAATCGTGCCGTTGAAGGAGAACTGTGCGTGTGCGTCTCCGTTTGCCCTGTTCTTAAGGTACTCGCGCACGTAGCCCATGCGTTCCACTGTGGTGTCGGCTAAGGGCTGAGGCAGGTCGTCGGGAGAGAACCAGCCCACGTTGAGGCTTTCCTCGTCACCTACGAACGGTTCGGCATTGCCATTCGGATCTGGCTTGCACACGAACAGGTGATCCATGTACATGGTGTTGTCGCCGTTCGCATAGGTAAGCACCTTGCGTGAGGATTTCACCGACACCAAGTCGGTGACGATAACATCCACGCCCGTTTCTTCCTTGATCTCACGCGCCACCGTGTCGGCAGGTTCCTCGCCAGGCTCATTGATGCCATATACCATGGCCCATTCACCGGTATCGGAACGTCTGCCGAGCAGCACGCGACCCTGCTCGTCTTCGACATAGCCGGAGACGCCCATCAGCCACAGGAGATCATGACCGACTTTCTTGCGTAACTCGAGAATGAATTCAGGCGTTGGCATATCAGGCCTTTGCGCCTTCGGCAGCCATGTTGGCCATCCACTCTTCGACCTCATCTATCTGCTTCGGAATGCCGGCGGAAATCCATTCCGGACCATCCTCAGTCATCAGCACATCATCTTCAATGCGAATGCCGATGCCGCGATACTCCGGTGGAATCAACAGATCATCCTCACGGAAATACAGACCCGGCTCAATCGTGAAAATCATGCCAGGACGAATCGCAGCACCCTGATACGACTCATAACGTGCCTGGGCGCAATCATGCACATCCAAACCAAGATGATGGGCCACACCACAGGCGAGCCAACGGCGATGCTGCTGTCCTTCCGGAGAAAGCGACTCCTCGACATCGACTGGAAGAATGCCCCAATCATGCAGACGCTCGGCGATCACACGCATGCACGCATGATGAATGTCGGAATACGTGGCACCCGGCTTGGCGGCTTCGAAGCCTGCCTGCTGAGAATCCAAAACCGCCTGATACAGCTTCTTCTGGAAATCGGTGAACTTGCCGTTGGTCGGGAACGTGCGCGTGATATCGGCCGTATACAAGCTATTGACTTCCACGCCGGCATCAATCAGCAGCAGATCGCCGGACTCCACGGTACCGGTGTTACGCATCCAATGCAGAATCGGCGCATGAGCGCCGGAAGCGATGATTGTATCGTAGCCGACCTCATTGCCTTCCTCGCGGGAAATGGCATTGAACGCGCCTTCCAGCATACGTTCCGAACGAGGCTTGTCGAGCGATGACGGCAGCTTGCGCAGAATATTGTCGAAACCATGCTTGGTTGCGGCAACGGCCTTGCGCATCTCACGAATTTCATATTCGTCCTTGCACATGCGAGCCTCGGCGGCAAACTCATGAAGCTTGTCATCGGCATTGGTATTGCCATCCGGATCGGCGAAGCCGTTCGCCTCGCGAATATCCTCCACCATTTCGGTGATCTGCGGATCAGCCTCGCGAATCACACGCACACGCACGGCACCAGCCTCAGAACCGACATCCTTGCTCAATGCATCAGCCAGCTGTGCAATGTCATTGGTCTCAATACCGGTCATTGCAGTCATCTCCTGCAATCCGGCACGAGGTCCAACCCAATATTCTCCATAATGGGCATCCATGAAAAAGTCCTGCGTGTAATGGTTCGCACGCGGAGCCACAAACAATTCCGGCACATGCGTCTTGCCGGCCGCAGCCTCTGGAGAATTGGGATCAACCGGATTCAACACCAGCACTGCACCGGCTTCGTAGTCTTCACCCAAACCGGTGTAATACGAAAACGTCGTATCCGGACGGAACGCATAATCGCAGTCGTTGTTGCGCACCTTCGGCTGACCGGCCGGAATCACAATACGCTCTCCGGGAAAAGCCTTACCCAGCGTGTCAAGACGAGCCTGAATGTAATGGGAAGATTCCAACGGTTCAATAGTCGGCTCATTATCATCCCAACCGGTGGTCATGAACTCCTTGAACGCCTCGGAACGCGGGCGCAGCGAACGATTGTTCACACGGTCGCTCATCGCCTGATCGGGGCCAGGGGCGCTGGACTGCTCCATGGCTTCATACTCCTTGTCTTTATCGGTAATGACTTCGTTCATCACATCTCCTGAATATTGTTATCCATGCTTACGCAATTACCGCAAACCATCCTATAACCTTTTGTGCCGCGCAACGTTCATGCAAGCACATAGAATAAGGGAGATTGAGTGAGTAATTCCAAGGTAGGGGAGGAATTCGAAAGAATATGTCATTCGAACATCCGAATCGCAACAATGAAAGCATGATCGACGTCGAACGCGACATCATGAGCCGCCCATCAGAGCGCAATACCACCAATCTTGACCTGCAACGCATGAAGATGATCCTCGACATCATGGGACATCCCGAACAGTCGTTCCGTGTGATTCACATCACCGGAACCAACGGCAAAGGGTCTACCGCGCGCATGGCCGAGGCGATCTGCCGTGCCTACGGCATGCGGACCGGTTTGTACACGTCACCGCATCTTGAACATGTCAACGAGCGCATCGCCATCGACGGGCAGCAGCTCTCCGACGACGATTTCGTTGATACCTGGGATCAAATCAAGGACCTTGTAGCCATGGTCGACATGAAGATGGAAGAACTCGACAAGCCGAAAATGAGCTTCTTCGAAGTGCTCACCGCCATGGCCATCTGGAAGTTCGCCGACGCTCCGGTCGATGTGGCCATCGTTGAAGTTGGCATGGGCGGCCGCTGGGACGCCACCAACGTGCTTGATGCCGATGCGGCCATTATTGGACCGGTCGATATGGACCATATGGCATGGCTTGGCAATACCGTGGAACAGATCGCTTCCGAAAAGGTCGGCATTATCAAGCCTGGCTGCACTGCGGTCATCGGGCGTCAACCGCATGAAGAGGCCGTCATGCCGATCATTGAAGAAGCGGCGAAGCAGAACCATGCCAATCTGGTGAGGGACGGCATCGAAGCGGAAGTCGTGACCCGCATTCCGGCAGTCGGCGGTCAGGTTGTGACCTTGCGTACGCCGAATGGCACATACGCGGAAGTGCCGGTCGCCAAATTCGGCGAACATCAGGCGCATAATGCGCTCGCGGCCCTGTGTGCGGCGGAAGTGGTGATTCCCGTCAACGGTGCGCTCGACGGCGATCTTGTGGCCGAGGCATTGAGCACGGTGAAGATTCCAGGCCGCATCGAGCAGATCCGTACGTCTCCCACCATTATTTTGGACGGCGGTCATAATGTGAATGCTGCGGAATCGTTGCGCGCCGCTATCGAGGAAAATTACGATTTCCAGCAGCTCGTTGGCGTGATCGCCATGATGGGAGACAAGCAGGTCGAAGAGTATTTGGGCGTGCTTGAACCGCTGTTGAGCCATGTGATCGTTACGGAGAATTCGTGGCGTGATCGTGTGATGCCTGCGGGAGATCTGAAAAAGATTGCCGAGCGCGTGTTTGGGGCGGAAAGGGTTACATGTGTTCCTGAACTGCCGGACGCCATTCAGGAGGCTGTCAATATGGTTGACGCCGATGATGAGCTTGGCGTTGGCTATGGTCACGGTGTGCTGATTTGCGGTAGCTTCACTACGGCTGGCGATGCGCGTCTCATGCTGGAAGAGAAAGTCAATCCCGATTTGAAGAAGCCGAAGTCGGAACGTGTCTTCCAGGAGGCTGTTGAGCCGGAGCCGCGTAAGGATCAGGACGAGGCGGATCTCGATTTCGAATCCGACGCCAATCCTGATTTCGATATCAACGATTTCGGCAGTGTCGGTCCTGATCTTGCTGAAAATGAAGATACTGATGTTTCCGAAGATGCTGCCGATACTGAACGTGCGGATGATGCATCTTCCGATGGCGTGCGGTAATCGCATATACGCATGTGAATGGTGCATCGTCGCTTGAGATCCTTGCAATCGGCGATGCATTCGTAAACAGTCCATAAGCAATACAAAAAGGATGCAGCGAACTGGTTTCGCGGCATCCTTCTTGTTATGATATTTGCACTATCTATTGTGCAGTGCGATCACTACTTGTGCAGTTTGCGACGCAGCGACTGCAGCAATGTGAGCGAACGGTAGAACGCTTTCTTGACTGGGATATCGCGACCTGCGGAAATCTGTACGATGTTCTCTGAGAATTTCGTTTTGAACCCATTCAGGCTCTTGAGCGAAGGGGCGAAATCGTTGCCGATGCCCATCAAATCGAGAACAGTGCAGCCCTGCTCTCCAAGCGCGCAGCATATAACGTAAATCAGCTTGTCAGGAACATGCTGGCTCATGATTTCCGTGCGCATGCACGCATAGTAATAGACCGCGTGATCGCCATTGATGGTGACGATGGACCATGCCACGACCTTGCCGTCGATACGTGCCGCGAATACGCGAGCATGATCAGGACCAAGATTGCTGATCATATCGACGTAGTCGCTCATCGGGGCGGGGGAGAAGCCATCACGGCGGGCGGTATCAACCATGACCTCGTAGTATTCGGAGAAATCAGCCATCGCCTGCGCGGTCTCATCGGCGCAAGCGGCAGGACTCTCCCTCAACGCCTTACGTACGTCGCGGCGGCCACGCTTCTTCATGCGTGCAAGAACCGCCTCATCACCACCGGTGATGTCCACATACACGGTCTCGTTGTAAGGAACGGTGGAAAGCACCGGGAACGAGCCTTCGAAATCCCATAAATCGATACGCAGGAACACAACGTTTTTATCGCGCTTGCGTACATCCTCAACAAGCAGGTCACGAACCTGCTTTTCCAGCTGTGCGGAAGGCTTGTCAAGCCAAGCCGGACCATGAACGGACCTCAAATAGTGGTAGCCATGGGTTTCGTAATCTATGAATGAGATGAATGCGATTGGGGCGTCGTCCTGCTTCACCACATACGCACCCCACGGCGTACGTCCGTCAATGGTGTTCTGATATTTGGCCCACACTGCGGTCTGTTCGATGGGCAGGGTAAGACCCGCCTGCACAGCCTGCTGCTCCATGGTGGCTGCGTCGGTGAATTCAAGAGTGATCATGATTGTTGGATTGTTCCTTATGGTTGGTGATTACTCGATGTTGGTCGGCTGTTGCCGCAGGTCAGGCAAGTTCAAAAATACGTTCCACAATGTGGTCGTCGCCTTCGAAGGGAACATGCTTGCCGTGGTCTTTGAACCAGCGCTCGTTGCCTTTGCCGATGATGAGGATGATATGGAGGCGGTTGGGATTCTTACGATCGATTGCTACGGTCGATTCCACTGCTTCCGTACGGTCGAGAATGATTCTCGCATCCAGATCAGGATTGGTGACACTGTCAAGCATGTCTTGGCAGACGCGTTCCACAGGCTCATCATCCGTGTCTTCGAAGGTGAGAATCAGATGGTCGATGCGATTCTGCGCGGCCCTGACGATTTCTGATCTGCGGTCATACGCTTTATTGCCTGCGGATCCAGTGACCAGCGTGACTTCAGGATCGTCCTTGCCGTAACGTTGGTCAACATAGTCGAGCAACGCCGTTACGGAAGCATAATTGTGCGCGTAATCGACAATGGCGATGGTATTCGATTTCGTATCGTGGAAATGCTCCATACGACCGGCGATACGTACCGGTTCCATATTGCGCAGCGCTTCCTTCGCGGCGGTTTCGTGGAAATCGAATCCAACGGCATGCGCAATGGCAATGGCCGCGGCGGCGTTCGCATAATTGAAATCGCCATCCAATTGCAGGCTGAGAGAGCCAATCTGTTCACCTTCCAGCGCAATGGCGAATCTACTATGGTCGGCGGATTTCGGCCACGCGGTCACATCTGCGGCCGATGCTTCGCCAAGAGCGAACGTGGCGACGGGAATATCGGCGATTGCAGCATCCTGACGAATAAGATCGGCGTGTGCGCATGCCGTGCCGAGAACCAGGGAACGGCAATTCTTTACGATCTGACGTTTGCAGTGGAAGTAATCCTCGAATGTCGGATGCTCAATGGGGCTGATATGGTCCGGGCTGATATTGAGGAATGCGGCGACGTCGAAGGTGAGTCCGAAAACACGGTCGACTTTGTACGCCTGCGACGAAACCTCCATGACCAGGTATTCCATGCCATTGTCAACAGCCTCGCGCATCATACGGAACGCATCCATGGATTCCGGAGTGGTCAGGTCGGATTCGACATAGGTATGTCCGTCAAGGCAATTGTCGACGGAGGAGAATAGTGCGCATTTTCCTCCGGAGCAGCCGTTGAGCATGGCCTGGGTGAGATAGGCGGTGGTGGTTTTCCCCTTGGTACCGGTAATGCCGACGACTTTCAGTTGATTCTGCGGATGGCCGTAGAACGCGGCGGACAGTAGGCTCATGGCCTTGCGCGCGTCGTTCACAATGAGTCCAGGGGCCGTTGTTGTTGCGGAGAAGTCGTTTTCCGCAACGTATGCGGCAAGACCACGATCATCGATGCCATTGAGATATTCCGCTTTGAAACGGCCTTTGCAGCACAGGAGTGTGCCAGATACGACCTGCCTGGTGTCGTAGGTGATTGAACCGAACGGCTTGTCGAATCCGTTGATGGTCTGCACGTCAAGCGTCCAGGCGTCTCCTTGGATGATTTCGCGCAGCAATCCGTACTCGCTGAGCAGACGCGCTGCAGATGCCAGAGTCAAAGCCATGTTTCGTGTTCTCCCTGTTCTTCGGATACCGAACAGCCATTCTACCGTCAGCTATGTGCATGGCATGTGGAAGTCGATGTGATTACAATGAAGCTGTGACTGAAGTACGAACGGAAACCATGGCAAGCAAAAGGGCGCGTTTTGAAAAACTTGCCATGCCTGTGGTTGATGCGTTGTACCGGCAGGCGATGAAGCTGACCAACGATCCCGACGACGCCCAAGATTTGGTGCAGGATACTTTCGAACGAGGATTCAAGGCATTCGACTCCTTCCAAGAGGGAACGAACTTCGCCGCATGGATGACGACCATCGAGCGCAACGCCTACTTCAATCAATACGCCAAAGCCAAGCGCAGACCGCAGCGGGCCAACGATTCCACCGGCGAATACGACGATTGGGACATCTATTCGGCTTCTGGGCATTCACCGGAAGAGCTTAAATCAGCGGAACAGGAATATTTGGACGCTTACGCGCCTGAAGAAATCATGGCGGCGCTCGCCAAGCTTTCGCCGGAACGCCGTCAGGTGTTCATCGACGCTGCGATCGACGGCAAGTCATACCAGCAGGTAGCTGACGAGCAGGGTGTGAAAATCGGTACGGTGATGAGCCGTCTCAATCGCGCGCGCACGCAGTTGAAACGAGAACTTGCCAACTATGCGAAGGAACGTGGCTATGCCACGGCGGGGAAGGGCAGAGCATGAGTGAATCGATCGAACGGCATATCACCACTGTCACCACCAGCGAGGACGGCACTGTTGTGACCCGGGTTACGCATACCAGCGTGCGCGTTAGCGCCTCCGGTGATTGTTTCGACCCCGAACGTTGCTGCGACGAGCATGAAAGGGCATTGATCGCGGCCATGCGCGCGTATCTGCGTCCGCAACACGCCCCGCAGAGTCTGATTGACCGTCTTGAAGCCACACTCGACCATTGCTGTGGCGAGTGAGCTCGTGCATGCCGTTTGACAGTGGCATTGGTATCGGCAGTGGCAGTTGGCACGACGGACTTGTGACAGACTGAAAGGAGATATGAGAAAACCCCGCGAATCAATGGTGATTCGGCGGGGTTTTCAATGTTCTGTAGCGTTATTCACGCTGGCAGGGATCAGGCGTTTGGACGCTTGCCGTGATTGGCGGCCTTCTTACGACGATCCTTGCGCTTACGTCCGCGCATGCCCATGATGGACTCCTTTACTTACGATTAACAAGCCTTCGGGATTATCGCACACAAGCAAGACGTTTGACAAATCCTGTGTTCGATACATGACCATTTCGGCTTATCCGTGGACCTTGATGTGAACGAGGTCGGTTGATTCAGACGATCAGATCACTCGGCCATACCGAGGAACAGCGACGTGCTGGTGGTTTCGCCCGGCTTGATCACAATCAGGTCGATACCCGTGTTGAACGCGTTGGCATAAGCGGTCTGCGGTTCCACTGCAACGCCGGCGGGATGCTGGGATGCGGGGAACTTCGTGCCTGTGCACACCTGGAACGAAGTAATGGTTTCATCGCCGCCAACACGGACCTTCTTGCCGTCGGCACGGGTGAACACTGCCGTGACGGAACCGTCTTCGGCATGCTCCAGATCGGTCCATGCATCGTCGAACGGCTGCTCGGTAAGCAGAGTGTCTTCGCGCAGATCGTATTTGGTGCCGTCAACCGGCTCGGTGCCGGTCGGAATGAGGTTCTCGTCTACGGTGACGTGCGTTCGAGCCGGCAGCGTGAGGCTGCATTTGGCGTTGTGCTCGTCGATTTCGTCTCCATAGCCGTTAAGGCTGTTGGCGAGCCACGGGTGAATGGCCAAAGCCCACGGCGCGTTTGCGTTGCCATTGTTGTAGGCGCTGACGGTCAAGTGCATGCCGTCAGCGGCGAGGCTGTAGGTGGCGGTGACATACAGGTCAAACGGGTAACCGACCATGTTGGGGGAGCGCCAGGCGAGGGTGACTGCGTCTTCGGCAAGCGAGATCAGCTTCCAGAACGAGCGGTAGCCGTAGCCGTGGATGGCGGTGTTGCGGTCATGCTCGTCGATTGGCAGCGAATAGGTTTTACCTTCGAACGTGTACTCGCCGCCCTTGATACGGTTCGGGAACGGAATGAGAATCTGGCCGTGGCAGCAGGTTACCAGATCATCAGGGCCAAGGGCGACGGTCAGATCCTCGCCCTTATAGGTCAGTTTGCGCATAGTTGCGCCAAGTTCGGTGATGACGGCTTCATAGTCGCCATGGGAGATGGAGAATTGCTGTCCGGTGCGGGCAGGCAGGTTGATGCAGGTCATAGTCACTCCATAGTGCCGTTGGATAGGTTCCGGTAACGGTATTGTTACCACCAACACCACAGTCTACCTGTTTTACGCCGTATGGCGATGCAGCTTCTTCGGCGTGCCGTCCATGTCTTAGTATTGATGAGGTTTTCACGAAGTGACGAAAGGCGGCCATCATGACCAAACGCATCGTACTGGCGGATCCCCGTGGCTTTTGTGCGGGCGTAGACAGGGCGATTCTGACTGTGCAGACGATTCTCAAGGCTGCCAATCCATCTCGGAATGACGATCTGCCGCCGGTGTATGTTCGTCGTCAGATTGTGCACAACAAGCATGTCGTCGAAGAATTGTCGGCTCAAGGTGCAGTATTCGTGCAGGAATTGGCTGAGATTCCCGATTCCGCGGCTTCCGCAGGAATTCCGATTGTCTTCTCTGCGCACGGCGTGTCTCCTGCAGTGAAGGCTGAGGCCGCGACTCGGGGCATGCATATTGTTGATGCCACATGCCCTTTGGTGAGCAAGGTGCATCGTGAGGTGTTGCGTTTCGTCAAAGAAGGCTACGAAATCATCTACATCGGGCATAAGGGTCATGATGAGGCTGTTGGCGTGGTCGGCGAATCTCCGGAACATGTGCATCTGATTGAGCATGAGTCGGATGTTGATTCGCTGAATTTTTCTTCGGACACGAAGTTGGTGCTGCTTTCGCAGACCACATTGAGCGTGGATGAGACGGCAGGCACTATCACCGCGTTGAAAGAGCGTTTCCCATGGCTTGAGATGCCTCCGAATTCCGATATCTGCTATGCCACGTCGAATCGTCAGGCCGCGGTCAAACTCGTTGCCGAGCAGTCGGATTGCGTGGTGATCGTCGGTTCGGCGAATTCGTCGAATTCTGTACGCTTGATGGAGGTTGCGCAGGAGGGACTGAACACGCGTTTTGACGGTGTACTTGATGGTGCTTGCGGAAAGGCCTACCGCGTGGATGATGCGTCCGAGCTTGATCCCGCATGGTTCGAGGGGGTTGAATCCGTGGGAATCTCGTCGGGCGCATCTGTACCTGACGAATTGGTGTCAGGCGTGATCGAATCGTTGCAAAGTCAAGGTTTCAATGATGTGACCACCATTGAAACCATCAAGGAAAACATGCATTTCGTGCTTCCCAGTGAACTTCGCAAGAAACCGGTCTGCTGATTGGACCTTACGATTGTCGAGTACTTTACCAAGTGCCGATAGGCGCGGCTACGCCGTCAAGCACTTTGAGCAGATCGTTGGGATTGACACCGATTGAGAAGCCGCGTTTGCCTCCCGACAGCAGTATTTCGCTATATTGCAAAGCGCTTTCGTCGAGCACGGTTTTGTGGTGTGTGCGTTGGCCGAGCGGTGAGATGCCTCCAACCACATATCCGGATTCGCGCATGGCGACCTTTGGGTCGGCCATGGCGGCTTTTTTGGCTCCGACCGCTGCGGCCAACGCCTTCAGATCCATGTGTCCGCTTACTGGAACTACGCCTACTACGCGTTCGGAGCCGGTATCGGCCATAAGCGTTTTGAATACCTGGTGCTCGTCAAAGCCAAGTTTGGTGGCGGCTTCGACCCCATAGCCGTCATCCATATGGTCGTTTGAATGTGCATATTCGTAAGTCTTGAATGGGATTCCCGCTTGTTCGAGTTGCACTGTTGCCGGTGTTGAACCGGCTCCCTTTTCATGCTTTTTCTTGCCCATGTTGCTTTACTCTAAAACGTATTTGTATCGGTACGTATTTTCGTCGGTTAACAAAAGGGCTTCCGCCGTGAAGCGAAAGCCCTTACACTAAGTTCTACTTAGAATCGTGCGGATTGTTCCGCTATTGATTCACTCGGAGATCTCGGCGAAGTACAGCAGGGTGCGCACCATGTTGCAGGTGAAGCCGTACTCGTTGTCGTACCAAGAAACGGTACGAGCCATGGTCACGCCGTCAACGGTGTTGACGTCGGTCTGGGTCGGATCGAACACGCCACCGTGGGTGTCGCCGATGATGTCGGAAGACACGATGCCATCCTCGTTGTAGCCGTAGAAGTCGGTGGAGGAGAAGGCGGCCTTGAATGCGGCGTTGATCTCGTCAGCGGTGACTTCCTTGTTCAGGACGGTGGTCAGCTCGGTGACGGAGCCATCCGGAACCTGAATACGCTGGGCGTGGCCCTGCAGCTTGCCGTTCACGGACGGAACGACCTTGCCGATGGCCTTGGCAGCACCGGTGGAGTGAGGAATGGTGTTGATTGCGGCGGCGCGGTTGTTGCGAGCCTTCGGGAAGCGCGGGCCGTCAAGGATCATCTGGGTGCCGGTGTAGGCGTGGATGGTGGTCATGAAGCCAGCCTTGATGCCCCAGTTCTCGTCCAGCAGCTTGACCATAGCGGCCATGGAGTTGGTGGTGCAGGAGCCGGCGGACACGATCACGTCAGAAGCCTTCAGGATGTCCTGGTTCACACCGAAGACGACGGTCGGGGTGGTCTCGTCCTTTGCCGGAGCGGAGATCAGGACCTTCTTGGCGCCAGCGTTGATGTGAGCCTGGGACTTCTCAGCGGAGGTGTAGAAGCCGGTGCACTCGAGCACGAACTCAACGCCATCGTTCTTGACCCACGGGATGTTGTTGGCATCCTTCTCGGCGTAAACCTTGTATTCCTTGCCATCAACCACGATGGAGTCTTCGGTGGAGGTGACCTCAACCGGGGTGCCATCGTCATGACGGAAGGTGCCGTGGGTGCTGTCGTACTTCAGCAGGTAGGCCAGCATGGACGGGGTGGTCAGATCGTTGATTGCAGCGACCTCAATGTCACCGGCCTGGCCGCCACGAGCCTGCAGCTCGAAGATGCGGCGGAAAGCCAGACGACCGATACGACCAAAGCCGTTGATACCAATCTTAACTGTCATGTAATTCTCCCTTTAGGGTAGGCCACACGTGTGCTGGGCACACAGAAGCCATTGTTTACCAACGTCACCCACTTTAGTGCGTCACCTGTACTTAAGGCAACGCATTCGCGCGTGTGTTTCAGAAAACGTCGTATTTTCTGTGAGCGCTCACGCTGCATGTGGTTTCAGGCCGCATTCGACAAGCGCAGACGAGATTTGGGTGTCCAATGGGCCGAGATCGCCCTTGAACGCATGATGCCAGGAGACCTGCGGCAGAGGAGCCTCGGCTGGGAATGTCACGATGAGCGTGCCCTGGGTAACTCCGACATGCGCGGGCAGGCCATGCCGGAACTCGTTACTGACTCCGTTGACCTTGGTGCTGGTCATGAGTACGTCGCTTAACTTGTATTTCAATCCTTTTTCGCAAACGCCGATGGAAGTGTCGGAATGCGAGAAGACGGAGATCATGCGACCCGGTTTGACATCGTTTGCTGCGAAGTCGAGATCTCCATCGCATATCGCCGTCACAATGGAATCATTGCCATGCAGAAAACCGATGGCGCCATGATTGGCGAGCAATGCCATCAATTGGATGTTGGATATCGTATGGTCGATTCGTCCTCCGAGCGCACCGTAGATATGGAAAAGCCTTGCACCGTGAAACCATCCGATTTTGAGGGCGGATAGCAGATCCGGATCGTCTTTTTCCGGTGGCAGCTCGACGGTGCGCTCGTCTGGTGTGGGGCGTTTGCCCGTGATCGAATCGAAATCACCTACTACCACGTCGGGCGTTACGTCAAGGGCGCGGGCATGATCGAGCCCGCCGTCCGCGGCGATGACGAACGAGTCCGCCGGAACCATTGGTGTTTCTCCGTAATATTCACCTGCCGCGAAAATCACGCAAGTATTGGAATTATTTGTCATACAAGGTCAGTGTAGTATGCGGATCGGCGTAGCTGTAAGGTGCGTTTTAGCTGGGCTTGTAAATACGACACGCGGTGGTCGTGGTGTGTGGTATTATCTACAAGGCTTGAGAAATCAAGAAAGCGGGATATACCCACCTGGAAGCCTTTCAGGGCCTCGGGTTCAGGCTTAATGCCTTGCCACTGTGTTGAAACAGTGAAGTGAAGATCGTATCGGAACGTTCTTCAGCGTGCCCTTATGGGTGCGTCTGGCGTGCCATGAACTTTTGAGACGTTGAAGAATTGCCAATCTGGGAGCATTCCGTTGAATGGAACATGAGGATTGGAGTCATCATCAGCGACGAACCACGCATTAACGACGAGATTCGCGTCTCCCAGGTGCGTCTGATCGGCCCGAACGGCGAACAGGTGGGAGTCATCGCGACTTCCGTCGCACTGAACCTGGCAAAGGAAGCGAACCTCGATCTCGTCGAGGTGGCGCCCAACGCGAAGCCTCCGGTTGCCAAGCTCATCGATTACGGCAAGTACAAGTACAACGAGAAGATCAAGGCTCGCGAGGCACGTCGTAACCAGAGCACTGCGGAAATCAAGGAAATTCGCTTCCGTCTGAAGATCGACGACCACGACTTCGAAGTCAAGAAGGGCCATGTTGTGCGCTTCCTGAATGGCGGAGACAAGGTCAAGGTCACCATCATGCTGCGCGGTCGCGAGCAGTCCCGTCCAATTGGTGGCGTCGAGCTGCTGCAGCGTCTTGCTAGCGAAGTGGAGGAATACGGCACTGTCGAATTCGCTCCGAAGCAGGAGGGCCGCAACATTATCATGACGCTCGCACCGAAGGGCAAGAAGGTCCACACCCAGTCCGAGCAGCGTCGTCGTGGTGATCAGTCCCGTGCCGAACGTCAGGCTCGTCAGGCCGCACGCTTGGCGGCCAAGCAGGAAGCCCAGGCTCAGGCAGCAGCCGAAGCCAAGGCCGCAGTGACGTCCGACAAACCGAAGACTTCCGAAACGAAGTAACAAACAAGGAGGGCAGCAATGCCGAAGATGAAAACTAATTCCGCCGCTTCCAAGCGCGTCCGCGTGACCGGGTCCGGCAAGCTGATGCACGCTGGCTCCGCAATGCGCCACAACCTCGAGCACAAGTCCGCTCGTAAGCGTCGCGCACTGAAGGCCGACGGCGTTCTGGCTACTTCCCAGAGCAAGAACATGAAGAAGCTGCTCGGTCGCTGAGCATAGCGAGAGCCAATAAGAAGACTTAATAGAAAGCTGAGGAATTAAATATGGCACGTGTCAAGCGCGCAGTAAACGCCCACAAGAAGCGTCGCGTCGTTCTCGAGAGGGCTTCCGGCTACCGCGGCCAGCGCTCCCGTCTGTACCGTAAGGCCAAGGAGCAGCTGCTTCACTCCTTTACCTACAACTTCCGCGACCGCAAGGCTCGCAAGGGTGACTTCCGCAAGCTGTGGATTCAGCGCATCAACGCTGCTGTCCGCGCAGAGGGCATCACTTACAACCGTTTCATTCAGGGCCTGCACCTCGCTGGCATTGAGCTGGATCGTCGCGCTCTCGCCGAGCTGGCCATCTCCGATCCGGAGACCTTCAAGGCCATCGTTGAGCAGGCCAAGGCTGCTCTTCCGGCTGATGTGAACGCTCCGAAGGAAGCCTGAGCTTCTTCGCTGATTCAGCGTGACTGATGGGAACCCTCGCTCCAGCAATGGGCGGGGGTTCTTGCATTGCGCATCGGAAACCATCCATCTCATAGCCATGGCAACGGCGGTATACGATGCAAACGGGCAACCTTCGGCGGAAGGAGGGTGATGAACGATTTCGAGCGGATGATCAGACAGTTTCTCGCACACATCGATGTTGAAAGAGGATTGTCAAAAGCAACGGTATCGGCATATGGCGCCGATCTGAAAAAATATCGGCAGTGGCTTGCCGATCATGGTATTAATGACATTACGTCCGTGACGACGCAGGATGTGGAGAACTACGTCGCTTTTCTTGACGAATCCGGGGAATCCGCCCGGAGCAAGGCCCGCCGGTTGGCCAGCATCCACGCGTTTCATCGTTTCGCAGTGAACGAACATAGCGTCGCCGACGATGTATCCGCGCAGGTGAAGGCTCCCAAAGGTGCAAACACCCTTCCTGATGTGCTGGCTATTGATGAGGTCGCCAGATTATTGGAAGCGATTCCCGTTTCCCAGAACAGAGCTCCTGGCGACGCTTCGTTGGAGGTCCCGGATGATCCTGTGATGCTTCGAGACAAGGCGCTGCTTGAATTCATGTATGCGACCGGCGCGCGAGTGTCGGAGGCATGCGGGGCGAATCTTGATGACGTCGATACGGAAGCCAGAATCGCCAAACTGATGGGCAAAGGTTCAAAACAACGTTTGGTTCCTGTCGGCAGCTACGCATGCGAGGCGATCAGCCGGTATGTGCGTTCGGGACGCCCAATACTGGAGTCGAAGTCGAAAGGTCCTCAAGAGCGTCGCGCCCTGTTTCTCAACAAGCGCGGAAGAAGATTGTCGAGACAGTCGGTTTGGGAGATCATAAGGGTTGCGGGGGAACGCGCGCACATCGACAAGCCGTTGCATCCTCATACGTTGCGTCATTCTTTCGCCACGCATCTTATTCAAGGCGGCGCTGATGTACGTACCGTGCAGGAGCTGCTTGGACATGCAAGCGTCACCACCACACAGATATACACGCACGTCAGTCCCGAAAACCTGATTGAAACGTATCTGACGTCTCACCCCCGCGCCAGATGATGGTGTTGCTGCCGTTTTGAACGGCGGCAATGGACTAGCATGGATTACAGTGAAAGTTGACACAAGGATGTTGGTAAGGTAAACGGTATGCCTACGGATTTGCTTGGACGAGATTATGAGACGTTTCCCGCTCCGGAACCGCTGCAGACGCACGGTCCGGCGAGGGTCATCGCCATGTGCAACCAGAAAGGTGGCGTTGGCAAGACCACCAGTTCCATCAATATCGCCGGTGCGTTGAGCCAGTACGGTCGTCGTGTGCTTATCGTCGATTTCGACCCGCAGGGTGCTTCCACGGTGGGACTGGGCATCAACGCCAATGCCGTGGAAGATACGGTGTACACGGCACTGTTCAATCCGCGCATGGATGTACATACCGTGATTCAACATACCGATTTCGAGAACCTCGACATCATGCCGGCCAATATCGATCTATCGGCCGCCGAGGTGCAGCTGGTCACCGAAGTTGGACGTGAACAGGTGCTGGCTGGCGTGCTGCGACAGGTCAAGGATGAATATGACGTGATCATCATTGATTGCCAGCCTTCGTTGGGCTTGCTCACGGTGAATGCGCTGACCGCGGCGGATGGCGTGATCATCCCTGTGGCTGCCGAGTTCTTTGCGTTGCGTGGCGTGGCTTTGCTGATGCAATCCATAGAAAAGGTGCAGTCCCGTATCAATCCGAGTCTGGAAGTGTATGGAGTGCTCGTCACCATGTTCACGCATACTCTGCATTGCGATGAGGTGTTGCAGCGCATTTATGAGGCGTTTCAAGGCAAGGTCTTCCACTCGGTGATCTCGCGATCCATCAAGTTGCCGGATTCAACGGTCGCTGCTGCGCCGATTACCATCTATGCGCCGAATCACAAGACGGCGAAGGAATACCGTGAGGTTGCCCGGGAGCTGATTTTCCAAGGCGTTATCGCATAGATGTTCAAGGCTCCCTTGCGGGGCCTTTTTCGTTGGCTGGATGTGTGCTGAATTGTGATGATTGATTGGTGGAACACCCAACTTATAGTCACATTGACTATAAGTGATACGTTGTGATTTCGAAACAATTCGTATTGACGGGAATTTGAAGGAGTGAAGTCGCAAGGATCATGGGAAATGCCTCGGAACGGCGTAAACAGGCAATGGCGACGGCTGCCGTGATGGCGGGTGCGTTCGTTCTGCAAAGCCAGTTGTTCGGGTATGCCAAGAGGTGTTGATGCCCGGTGGGCCGGCTGCGGGAAGTCGATGATTCCATGATGACACCATTTATGGTCGGCTTGACTATAAATGGTGTTACGCTATGTCTCATAGCAGGGAAATACCCTGCCGTGAAAGGAACGGCCATGGGCATCGGAAATGTCTCGGAAAGGCGTTTGGCGCAACCGAGCATCGGCATCTCCGTGGTGATTCTCGCGCTCGGCCCGCATGGCGACAGCGCGGCCAACGGAAGCAGCCGTCTATGGCTGCCGCTGGTCCGCCGCGTCAGACAACCCTTCATGGGTTCCTGGGCGTTACCGGGCGGTGACCTGCGTGTAGGACATTCCCTGGAGGAATCGGCGTTCAAGGCTCTGGAATCCACCACCGAACTGCATCCGAAATATCTCGAACAGCTGTACACGTTCGGCGACCCCTCACGGTCGAGCGGTGGGCTTCCCATGGTCTCCATCGTGTATTGGGCGCTCGTCGGCGAAGCCGAAACCAAGGATTTCGCCGAAAAGGACAACGTCAAATGGTTCCCGGTCGACGATCTGCCGGATCTCGCCTTCGACCATCGACGCATCATCGACTACGCCCTGTGGCGCTCGCGCAGCAAATTCGAATACCCCGACATCGCCACCAAACTCGTCGGCGAGGAATTTACCCTCAGCCAGCTGCACGACGTATACGAGGCTGTCACCGGCCAGCCGATCGACCTGGCGAACTTCCGCAGAAAAATGCTCGCATCCGGACATTTGGAAGATACTGGCAGGAAACTCCACGTGGGGCGCAGCCGCCCAGCGGCCATATACCGGTACCGGCATGACGGCGAGCCACGCGCCGAATTCACGTTTCCCACAACGGTGGAACACGGCAAACCGGAAACCCTTGCCGACGACGCGCTATCCGCGCTCATGCCGTCGTGACAGGGCACGGCGAGCCACATCGGAAATCTTTCGGCATCGGCACATCACAGCGCCATGTCGGCATCATCGTGAACACACCATATGAAAGGAACGCAGCATGACTGCAACACTCTCCTCGCCGTCCGTCGACGAAATCATCGCCAAGCTCGGCGCACAAAGCACCTGCGACGCCGGACTCACCCAGGATCCATGGCATTTCGACACCACCAAGCCGAGCTACGGACCCGGCGCATCCATGTTCGACCCGCTGCCGAGCAACGCCCCCAGACAGCAGGTGCTCCCGGAGGAATACCGTAACGCCTCCGACGAGGAACTGCAGGAACGCATCCGCGCAGCCAAATCCCGCCTTGGCAAGAAACTGCTGATCCTCGGCCACTTCTACCAGCGCGATGAAATCATCTGCCATGCCGACTTCGTGGGCGACTCCTTCCAACTCGCCAAGAACGCCACCGAACGTCCCGACGCCGACCATATCGTCTTCTGCGGCGTGCATTTCATGGCCGAAACCTCCGACATTCTCTCCACGCCCGAACAGACCGTGACCCTGCCGAATCTCTCCGCCGGCTGCTCCATGGCCGACATGGCCAACATCGACCAGGTCGAGGAATGCTGGCAGCAGCTCGGCGAAATCTGCGGCACCCAGCCCGGTTCAGATGGTCGCCAGCAGATCGTGCCCGTTACCTACATGAACTCGTCCGCCGCGCTGAAGGCGTTCTGCGGACGCAACGGCGGCATCGTATGCACCTCATCCAACGCGCACGCCGTACTCGAATGGGCATTCGCCCGCGGCAAGCGCGTCCTGTTCTTCCCCGATCAGCATTTGGGCCGCAACACCGCCCGCGCCATGGGCATCCCGCTGGAAGAAATGCCACTATGGGATCCGTTCAAGCCCGCCGGCGGCGCCGAAGACCCGTCCGTGTACGCCAATGCCAAGATGATCCTATGGAAGGGGTTCTGCTCCGTGCATCAGCGTTTCACCGTCGAACAAATCGAACGGGCCCGCAAGGCATACCCCGGCGTGAAGGTCATCGTGCACCCCGAATGTGCGATGGACGTGGTCGATGCGGCGGACGGCACCGGTTCCACCGCCTACATCGTCAAGGAAATCGCCAACGCCCCGTCCGGATCCGCCGTGGCTGTCGGCACTGAAATCAACCTCGTGAACCGTCTCGCCGCGCAATACCCCGACAAGACCGTGTTCTGCCTCGACCCCGTGGTCTGCCCGTGCTCCACCATGTACCGCATCCACCCGGCATACCTCGCCTGGGCGTTGGAAAACATCGAACAAGGCAATATCGTCAACCGCATCACCGTGGACGACGCCACAGCCCGCGACGCCAAAATCGCCCTGCAGCGCATGCTGGAGGTGCACCCGTGATCGTCGTGATCGGCGCCGGCATCGCCGGACTGTCCGCGGCGCTCGCGGCCGCGGGGGACAAGCGCGTAGGCGCGGAAGGCCTCACCACATACGGGAACGCGAACATCGCCGGGAACAACTCCTCGGATGACGTGCTGCTCGTCTGCAAGGATGAATTCGTGGAGTCCAACACCTACCATGCCCAAGGTGGCGTGGCATGTGCCATCTTCAGCGACGACAACCCGCAGCTGCATGCCGGGGACACCATGGCCGCAGGGCATGGCCTATGCGACCGCACCGCAGTGGACGTGCTCACCGATGAGGGGGCGCGCCGCGTGCGCGAACTCATCGCCGCCGGATGGCATGTGGATCGCGGCGAGGACGGTTCGGTGCTGCGCGGGCTCGAAGCCGCGCACTGCCGTTCCCGCGTGGTGCACGCCGGAGGGGACGCCACCGGCAAGGTGCTCGAACTCGATGTGAGCGCCATGGTTCGTGAGAATCGGCGCATCCACGTGCTTGAGCACGCGTTCCTGAACGATCTGATTGTGCGCGACGGGCATGTCTCCGGCGTGCGGCTCATCGTGCGGGGCGTGGACGGCGAAGCCGAATCCCGCACAATCGACGCGACGCGCGTGATCCTCGCCACGGGCGGTGCGGGCCGACTCTACCCGTACACCACCAATCCCGCCGTGGCCACCGGCGATGGACTGGCCGCCGCACTGCGTGCCGGAGCGCAGATCGCCGATCTTGAGTTCTATCAGTTCCACCCCACGGCCATGGCCATTGGCGAACACTTCCTCGTCTCCGAAGCCGTCCGAGGAGAAGGCGCGATACTGCTCGACGAGCATGGGCACCGGTTCATGACCGACGTGGACCACAAGGCCGAACTCGCACCGCGCGACGTGGTGGCACGTGCCAACTTCCGCACCATGCAGGCGCAGGGCGGCAAGCCGGTCATGCTTGACGTTTCACCCATGGCCAAAGAGAACCCTGATTTGGCGGCGTTCCTACGTCACCGGTTTCCGACCATCGACGCATACACGCGCTCCCTCGGCTTCGACTGGAGCAAGGAGCCGATTCCGGTCGCCCCAGCCGCGCATTACTGGATGGGCGGCATCCGCACCGACCTGTTCGGACGGTCCAGCATCCCCGGCCTGTATGCCGCGGGCGAATGTGCGCGAACCGGCGTGCAAGGTGCGAACCGTCTCGCCTCCAACTCACTGCTTGAAGGACTCGTTTACGGATACCGCGCGGGACTCGCCGCGGTGCGTGATACGGACGATGCCGTATGGCAGCCGCAAACTCTTAACAACAGTGCGATTGCAAGCCTGCCGGTCGCCCAAGAGCCGATGGTGCTGGACATGCCCAGCCATGATGATGGCAACGCGAACACGGGCGTATGGGACCGCAAGCACATCGAGGACGAGATGTGGAAGCATGTCGGTGTGCTGCGCGACCATGACGGGCTTGCCGCTGCGGTGACGGATCTTGCCGACGCGCTCGCCAGAGCGAACGCCGCGGTACCCGGCATGTCAGGTGCTGGTTCGTATGCCGATTGCATCGCCGTGCTGGAGAACCGTAATCTGCTCACCGTCGGATACGTCGAGGCCGTCGCCGCGCTGAACCGTTGCGAATCGCGTGGCGCGCACACCCGCACCGACTATGCGATGGTCAATCCGACCATCGCACATTCCATCGCCTACCGTCTGAAAGGAACGTCATGCTGACCCGTCAGGTCATCCGCAAGGCCGTGGAGGCCGCTCTTGAAGAGGATGCGCCCAACGGCGACATCACCTGCGCCACTACGATTCCGCTGCAGGCATGGGGAGAGGTGCGTCTCGTCGCTCGCGAGCGTGGCGTGATGAGCGGCATCGACGTGTTTGCCGCGGCATTCAAGATGCAGAATCCCGAAATCGTGGTCACGCCGGCAATCGCCGATGGTGAGCGTTTCGAACCGGGGCGGATGCTCGCCACCGTGAGCGGCCCGGTGCGTGACCTGCTCACCGCGGAACGCGTGGCATTGAACTTCACCCAGCGCATGTGCGGCATCGCCACCATGACCGACACGTTCGTGGCCGCGGCCGATCAGGCGAGAACCCTGCCCGGGTATCGCGTCCCGCGCACCTACGCCGCCACGCGCATCGTCGACACGCGCAAAACCACGCCCGGACTGCGTCCGTTCGAGAAATACGCGGTCGTCTGCGGCGGTGGGCACAACCACAGGTACGGGCTGTCCGACGCGGTGATGGTCAAGGACAACCACTTGGCCGCGCTTGCTGAACAAGGCATCGACATGGCCGGCGCGATCAGGCATATCCGCGAACAGGTGGGGCATACCACGCATATCGAGGTGGAAGTCGACCGGCTCGAACAGATTCCGGCGGCGCTCGACGGCGGCGCAGACACCATCATGCTCGACAATTTCACGCTGGAGGATACGCGCGCCGGCGTGGATATGATCGATGGCCGTGCGATTGTGGAAGCCAGCGGCACCATGACGGTGGAACGCGTACCCGAAGTGGCGTCCACGGGCGTGGACGTGATCTCCGTGGGCGCGTTGACGCACAGCGTGCGCAGCATCGACTTGGGATTGGATTGGGTGCGATGAGCGGGAACGGAGCAGGGGACGAACTGTATTTGGACGCGGCGTCCACCGAACCGGTGTCACGCGATGTAATTGAAGCGATGATGCCGTTCCTCACCGAGGCATACGCGAATCCGCTGAGCGTGCATCAGCCGGGCAAAACCGCGGCGCGTGCGCTCGACGCGGCCCGCGCCTCGCTGGCCGCCGATTTGGGGGCACGTCCGGATGATGTGATCTTCACTTCGGGTGGCACTGAATCTGACAATCTCGCCGTCAAAGGCATCGGCATGGCCCGGATGCGCATGTTGCGCGACAAGTACGGCGAATCGGTGAAACCGCGTATCATCGTCTCCGCGATTGAACATCCTGCCGTACTGCAGTCGGCAGCTTGGATGGAACGCTGGTTCGGCGTGGAAGTCGTACGCATCCCCGTCGACGAACAGGCCCATATCGATATGGCGGCGTTGGAGCGTGAACTCGCGCAAGGCGATATGACCGGCATCGACAACGGCGAACACGAAATGGCCGGGCAGGGGAGTGGAAGTACGCTCGCCCTGACCAACCGTACGCTGCTGGTGTCCGTCATGCTCGCCAACAACGAGGTCGGCACCATCGAACCCGTCGATGAGATCGCGCACATCGCGCACGCCCACGGCGTACCCATACATGTCGACGCAGTGCAGGCGGCCGGACAGATCCCGATTCGTATGCGCGACTGGGATGTGGACGCGCTGAGCGTATCCGGGCATAAGTTCGGCACCCCGAAAGGGCTCGGCGCCTTGCTGCTGCGCGGTCGCACGCCGGCCGAACCGGTGCTGTCCGGCGGCGGGCAGGAGCGGGGATTGCGATCCGGCACGCAAAACGTGGCCGGTGCCGTGGCGCTCGCCATCGCGTTGCATGAATCGAACACGCGCATGGCCGGGCAATATCAGGCGTTGACCGAATCGCGCGACAGGCTGATGGATGCCGTGCTGCGCGTCGAACCGAGGGCGCAGGTGACCGGTGACCCGAAACGCAGGCTTCCCGGTCACGCGTCGTTCGTGTTCCCCGGCCTGTCGGGCGAGGCTCTGCTGGTCGATCTGGATGCGCGTGGCATCGCCTGCTCATCCGGTTCGGCGTGCGCGCTTGGCCGCCATGAGGCGCCCGCAACGCTGTTGGCCATGGGATTCACCGCGCCGGTTGCGAAATCGGCGTTGCGTATGACCTTCCGCACGCCGCTTACGTCCGAACAGATCAACCGCGTTGCTGCGGCCATTGAGGAATCCTGCCGTTTACTCACCCACACGGACGCTGTCGCATTACCTCGCTAGTATTGGCTCGGTTTATGTGTAAGTGCAGATAATCAATCACGTACCGAACATTACGCAACAAGAACAGTAATACTAAGAGAGGTTTCGATGGCGGTTCGCGGCGATATTCGAAATGTAGCGATTGTGGCACACGTCGATCATGGCAAGACCACGCTGGTAAATGCCATGCTGGCACAGTCCCACGTGTTCAACGAGCGTGAGGAAGTTCCGGATCGTGTGATGGATTCCAATGATCTGGAGCGTGAGAAGGGCATTACCATTCTCGCCAAGAACACCGCTGTGCAGTACACCGGTCCGCTGGCAGCCAAGTACGGGCATCCGGAAGGCATCACCCTGAACATCATCGACACCCCTGGCCACGCCGATTTCGGTGGTGAGGTCGAGCGCGGTATCTCCATGGTGGACGGCGTTGTGCTCCTTGTCGACGCTTCCGAAGGCCCGCTGCCGCAGACCCGCTTCGTGCTGCGCAAGGCTCTGGAAGCCAAACTGCCGGTTATCCTGTGCGTGAATAAGACCGATCGCCCGGACGCCCGTATTGAAGAAGTCGTGGGTGAATCCTCCGACCTGTTGCTCGGCTTGGCCCAGGATGTTATCGAGGAAGGCGTCGACCTCGATGAAGACGCACTGTTCGACCTTCCGGTCATTTACTGTGCGGCAAAGGCTGGCTATGCTTCCGAAAACCAGCCGGAAAATGGCGGTCTGCCAGACAATGAAGATCTCGAACCGTTGTTCGAGGCCATCATCAAGAACATTCCGGCTCCGGAATATGAGGAAGGCGCGCCTCTTCAGGCACACGTCGCCAACATCGATTCCTCCGACTTCCTTGGACGACTCGGCTTGGTGCGCATCTACAATGGCACCCTTGAGAAGGGTAAGACCTACGGACTGTCCCGTGTGGACGGTTCCATTGAAAACTTCCGTGTTTCCGAACTGTTGCGTACGCAGGGCCTTGAGCGTACTCCGGTCGATTCCGCAGGCCCTGGCGACATCGTCGCAGTCGCAGGTGTGAACGACATCATGATCGGCGAGACCATCGTCGACCCGTCTGATCCGCGTCCGCTGCCGCTGATCCACGTTGATGACCCGGCCATCTCCATGACCTTCGGTATCAACGATTCCCCGCTTGCAGGCACTGAAGGCAAAGACCACAAGCTTACCGCCCGCATGATCAAGGATCGCCTCGACCGCGAGCTCATCGGCAACGTGTCCATCAAGGTGCTGCCGACCGAGCGTCCGGATGCTTGGGAGGTTCAGGGCCGTGGTGAACTTGCGCTGGCCGTGCTTGCCGAGCAGATGCGTCGCGAAGGCTATGAGTTGACCGTCGGCCGTCCGCAGGTGGTCACCAAGACCATCGACGGCGTGATCAACGAGCCGATGGAAAACACCACCATCGACGTTCCGGAAGAGTACATGGGCACCGTCACTCAGCTGCTTGCCGACCGTAAGGGCCGTATGGAGAACATGACCAACCACGGCACCGGTTGGGTCCGTCTGCAGTTCACCGTGCCGTCCCGTGGCCTGATTGGCTTCCGTACCGCGCTGCTGTCCGCCACCCGCGGCACCGGCATCGCATCCTCCATCTCCGCCGGCTACGCTCCGTGGGCCGGTCAGATTGTGACGCGCCAGAACGGCTCCATGGTCTGCGATCGTAAGGGTATCGCCACCCCGTACGCCATGCAGCGTCTGCAGGCGCGCGGCAACTTCTTTGTTGAGCCGCAGTCTCCGGTGTACGAGGGTCAGGTCGTCGGCGTGAACAATAAGCCGGACGAGCTTGATGTGAACATCACATTGGCCAAGCATATGACCAATATGCGTTCCTCTACCGCGGATGTGCTTGAAACTCTGACTCCGCCGATCAAGATGAGCCTCGAGGAGTCTTTGGACTTCGCCAACGAGGACGAGTGCGTGGAAGTCACCCCGGAATCCATCCGCGTGCGCAAGATCATTCTCAGCCGTGAGGACTGGTATAAGTGGCGCGCCAAGCAGCGCCGACAGAATAACGCTCAAAATAACAAGTGATTTTCGCGTTGTTCTGTCGGCTTCGCAAGCACGGTAGTGTGCTTGCTCACTTCGCCTACGGTGAGCCCGCTGGGCTCTCCGTTTGACGGCTCAGCAGGACAACGCTCAAAATAACAAGTGATTTTCGCGTTGCTTTTACGAAAAGAGATACGTGTTCTCACGTGTCTCTTTTTCTTTTCAGGTTAGCGAGAGATAGTGGAGATATGACGCAACAGATGAAGCAATCGCATGATACGGATGAATCCAATCAACGGATGGTGGCTGATGCGCGATTGATGCCATGGTCGTACCGCCTGCCGATATGGGGACGATTCCTGATCGATCTTGCTTCTGGAATCGTAGTTGGCATGGTAGGAACCATGTCTCACCGTATGGGGGCATCCATGAACGTTCCCTACGGATTGCTGATCGCCTATCTCATGGTGATCATCTCAACATGGTCCGCTCGATCGCGTGACGGCGTTTCAGGCCTCGCGTTGCATCTGATTAGTTCTTCTCTGGTGGTCTGGACAGTGATGGCTGGGTATGGTCCTGGCGGAGATGCCATGATTCCCGTTGGATTCGGCGGAGATGATCCCATGCCGTTCTTCAGTGCACAAGCGGGATATTTTTGGCTATACGGAGTCGTGCTCATTCCGATCGTGATGCTGGTATTACCGAAATGTTGGTTCGTCACGCCTCCGCGCAAGAAGACGCATGATGATGCGTTTGTTGCCGACACCCAAACGAGAGGGCCCGAAACGTCTGGCATCGCCCAACCAGTGAAATGATTGGCGGCTGATTCCATGTCAATGAGATAAGGTGCATGGAAACATCAAGACAAGAAATGGGGTTGAATGAGCGCACGAAAGCTGTTCTATCTGGGGCCGCAAGGCACCTTCACCCATCAGGCTGCGGTCAATGCATCGCAGGAGCTGGCCCATCTCGAACCTGAAGGGTTCGAATTGATGGCTTTGGACGATGTACCGCAGATTCTCGAAGCCGTGCAGCAGGGTGAGGGCTGGGGCGTCGTGGCATGGGAAAACAATGTCGAAGGCTTCGTGGTACCGAACTTGGACGCGCTGATCGACGCCAAAGACCTGGCCGGATTCGCGCGTGTGGGCGTCGATGTTACTTTTGACGCGTACGTGCGTTCGGGATCCGATCCGAAAAATGCCACCGTGGCCACCGCGCATTCGCACGGACTCGCGCAATGCAAACGTTTTATCGCGGAACACCGTTTGCAGCCGGTTCCAGCACCATCCAACGCCGCCGCATGTCGAGACATTAAAGCGAACGAAATAGCCTTTGGGCCAAGTGTCTGCGGTGAACTCTACAACGTCACACGCATCGGCACCGCCGTGCAGGATTATCAAGGCGCGCAAACTGATTTCCTTGTGCTCGCCCCGCGCGGAGAAGCAAAGAAACTGTTGGAACAGCCACGTTCCCAAGCCGGTATAGAATACGAATCCGTGTTGACGCTTATCCCGCTCGTCACCGGCCCCGGCGTACTTGCGAACCTGCTGGACGTATTCCGCGACGCGGGACTCAACATGACAAGCTTCATCTCACGGCCAATCAAAGGACGCACAGGCACCTACAGTTTTATTGCGACGTTCGATGCGGCACCGTGGGAGCAACGTTTCCACGATGCTCTGGTCGAAATCGCAGAACATGGTGACTGGGCCAAAACTCTGGCCGTATATCCGCGTAGAGAACGCCCTAATCCTCCAGTCACCTCATGGATGCTGCCCCAGGGAGGCGTACGTCTTGACGAACAGCATCTGCTAAACGATTGGCAGGACAGTGAAACGGCCAAAAAGGAGCTGATGTGGTGAAGCAACGTATCGCAATCGTGGGTCTCGGACTTATTGGGGGGTCCCTGGCGCGCAGGCTCGTCAATGCGGGCTGCGAGGTCGTCGCATGGAACCATAACGATCGGCCATATGAAACCGCGGAGGCGGACGGCATACGATGCGTGCCCACGCTGGCTGTGCTTACTGATGCAAAACCTGACGTGCTTGTGCTATGCAATCCGCTTAAAGCCATGCCGCAAATTCTGGGTGCACTCAAACCGCTGATCGATCCAAGTGTCACCACGCTCACCGATGTAGGCAGCGTCAAGGGAATGGTCAGGGAGCAGGTCAGGGCCGCAGGTCTGGAACACTGCTATGTGGGGGCGCACCCCATGGCCGGCAATGAACTTTCCGGTTGGGAATCGTCGGATCCAACGCTTTACGACGGTGCTCTTTGGGCCATTACCGTGGATGGAAACACTGAATACCAGCGTTTCCGCGCCGTTGCGACAATGATCGTCGACCATTGCGCGAATCGTCTCATCGTACTCGACGATGCGACCCACGATCGTTGCGCGGCACTGATCTCTCACATGCCACACGTCATTTCCACGGCCATGATCAACGAGCTGGTGGCCAATCCCGATCGAAACATCGCGGCAGCGCTCGCCGCCGGCTCGTGGCGAGATATGACCCGTGTTGCACTGACCGATCCGAACCGTACCCGTGCAATGGTGGAAGAGGACGCGGCCAACGTTGAAGCGTTATTGCGTAACATGGCCAATCGCTTGACGCTTATGGCCAATGTGTTGCATGGCATGACCGCGCAGCAGGGCGCGCCTACTGCGGGCGATGATAAGGAAATGGCGCGTTTCTTCGTACAGGGACAGCCATTCCGTGAATACAAGGCTCTCGCCAAAGAACCTGATTTCGCAGAACGTTGCGAAACGGCCGAACTGTCAATCCCTGAGACCGGTTGGCAGAAGATGCTGCTGGATTCGGCACGCAGGGGAGAGCATATTGTGCGATTCAACGGCTACCGTCAAGCCATGGCACAGGTGCGTTCCTCAGTATGACGCGCTATGGGCGCGGCCTGGTCATGGAACGTTCCGGAACCGGTTTGATGGTGACGACGGTGTCGGCGGGAATACTGACACGTTGCTCCGGACGCGAACCGTTGGCTGCCGCATCGCGCGTCATTTCCAGTGTCTGCCCGTCCCAAGAACGCACGTGACCGACATAATCGCGGAATTTCATGCGCTGGTCCTTTGGATCAACACCTTCGCATGTGCGCACCACAATGCGCGCGCCTGCTGGAATTTCGTTTGGAATCGGCATAATCTCCCCTTCGAATAGACGATTATCGACGGATTCGCTAAGCGAACGCTACTGGATAGCATAGTTGGTCTCCTTTCAAGTTGTGTCGGGATTGCGGTTTCTATCGGAGAATGGACACATAATGGAGAGAAATTCATGGATTCGGGCTTGCTGTTGAGCTCGGGAAAGGCTGATCGGCATGCTGTTCGATGAGAGTGCAGAGGCATTCGATACATATCTGAAAGCTAACCGTGGATTGAGTGAAAACACGCGGAAGGCATACCGAGGTGATGTCGAAGAATGTCTGCTTGCCTTGGAACGGCTTGGATGCAGGGATCTTAACGAGGTGACCATCGAAGATCTTCGCATGTGGATGGCAGAATCATCGAAAAACCATGCGAGAAGCAGCATGGCCCGAAAAACCGTGGCGGTACGTGGTTTTTTCGCGTGGACGCATGAGCATGGCGTGACGATGTCGGATCCGGCTTGTGTGCTCATGACCCCGAAGATACCCGATACGTTGCCGGAGGTGCTCAGCGAATCACAGGCCGAACAACTGATGGAACGCGTGGATGAGGAGGGTGAAACGTCTCATTCGAAGGAGCGGACCATGAAGCAGCAGGCCATTGAGCTGCGTGACGCCGCAATGCTGGAACTGCTGTATGCGACGGGCATGCGTGTGGCTGAACTGGTGGGACTCGATGTGCCGGATGTGGTCTTTTCCAATCGAACGGTCAAAGTGACCGGCAAAGGCAACAAACAACGAGTCATGCCATTTGGTGCTCCGGCGCAAAAAGCGATATGTCGTTGGCTGGATGATGGGCGTCCCCTGTTGGTGGGGGAGCAGTCCGCGGCAGCGCTGTTTCTTGGAATGCAAGGCAAACGCATTGATCAGCGGATGGTACGTCGTGTGGTGCACGCATGCGCGCGTGATGCCGGCGTTCCCGACATTAGCCCTCATGCTCTGCGGCACAGTGCCGCCACGCATATGCTTGACGGGGGAGCGGATTTGCGTGAGGTGCAGGAGCTCTTGGGACATTCCTCGCTGAAGACCACGCAACGGTACACGCATGTCTCCATCGAACAGCTGAAAGCCCGATACGGTCAGGCTTTTCCCCGTGCGTAGACGCGGTCCATGGATATTTCGTTACATTCCTGTAACAGAAATTGGTGTTTCTTCTTGATTTAGGGTGTATTTACTAGGTGGAGCTGGTACGGGGAAACGATACCGACCGGTAATCAAAATAATGAAGGGAAACATAATGAATATGAGGAAAAGCAAGGTGTTTGTCGTTGCGGCGGCGGCCTGTGTGCTTGGCATGGCGCTGGGCGGCTGTGGATCTTCCACATCTGGGGACGCGGCTAAAGGGTCGAATGTCATTACGGCATTTGACTCCGAACCGCAGAATAGCTTGATTCCGGGCAACACCAATGAAACCGGCGGTGGTCGTCCTATCGATCTGATGTTCGCCGGATTGGTGTCTTTCGATAAGGATGGCAAGGCCAAGAATGAAGTGGCCGACTCCATTACTGCCAATGATGACGCCACCCAGTACGACATCAAGCTCAAGGATGGTTGGAAGTTCACTGACGGCACCGATGTGACCGCCGAGTCCTTCACCAAGGCTTGGAGCTATACGGCCAATGCGAAGAACGCGCAGCTGTGCTCCTCCTTCTTCTCCAGCATCAAGGGCTATGACGCGCTGCAGAACACCGACAACCTCAAGGGTGACGAGCAGCTTGAAGGTCTGAAGATCGTCAACGATCACGAGTTCACCGTCGACCTGAGCCAGCCGGATTCCGCGTTCTCCATCAAGCTGGGTTACTCGGGATTCTATCCGCTGCCAGAATCCTTCTACAAGGATCCGAAGGCCTTCGGAGAGTCGCCGGTTTCCGATGGCCCGTACAAGTTCAGTTCCTGGGATCATGACAAGGAAATCAAGCTGGTCAAGAATCCCGACTACAAGGGCAATCGCAAGGTGAATAACGACGGTGTGACGTTCAAGATCTACACGGACGCCAACGCGGCCTATGCCGATGTTCAGGCCGGCAACCTTGATGTGATGGATACCGTGCCGTCCGCCGACAGCAAGACCTTCGAATCCGATTCCTCCGTGGTGCCATACAACAAGGCCGGTTCCGTGATTCAGACGTTCACCATTCCGTCGGATCTTGAACATTGGAAGACATCCACTGAAGAAGGCCAGTTGCGTCGACAGGCATTGTCCATGTCCATCGACCGTCAGGCCATCTGCGACAAGGTGCTGAATGGTTTGGGAACTCCGGCAGTCGAATTCACGTCTCCGAAGACTCCGGGCTACTCCGATTCGCTCAAGGGCAACGAGAATCTGAAATACAACAAAAAGAAGGCCAAGGAACTCTGGGAGAAGGCCAACGCCATCAGCCCGTGGACTTCCGACGACAAGCTTACGTTCTCCTATAACGCAGACGGCGGAGCCAAGCCGATTTTTGAAGCCGTGGTGAATTCCGTGAAGAACACGCTTGGTATCGACGTGACCACCAACCCGGTGCCGACCTTCCAGGAATTCCGAAACGACGTTACCGACCGTAAGATGACCGGCGCGTTCCGTACCGGCTGGCAGCCGGATTATCCGTCTCCTGAAAATTACCTGTACCAGCTGTATTCCTCCTCCGCTGCCGATGGCAATGGTTCCAACGATGGCGATTACAAGAATTCGGCGTTCGACGATCTGTGCTCCAAGGCCGCTGCCGCTCAGACCACCGACGAGGCCAACAAGCTGTACCAGCAGGCTCAGGAGATTCTGTTGAACGACCTCCCGGCCGTTCCGCTGTATTACGCCAACGCCTACGGTGTGGCTGCTACCGGCGTTTCCGGTTTCGAAATGAACTGGCAGAACCTGCCGGTCTACGAGAACATGACCAAGTCCGGCAAGTGAGCCGATCTTCGTGAGTGAATCTCGCTGAGCCAATTGAAGGAAGGGACGGATCATATCCGTTCCTTCCTTTCCATGTAATACGCACCGTTTTTTTAGGGTGAGATCAGTGTGGCCAAGAGGCGTCAGGGATAGATGCCGGCAACCAATGCATTTTTCCCAGCTGATTCCCATGAAACTGCAATATAAAGCAGTTTGTTGTGTGTTGCCACAAAACTTGCGGGGTAAATCGTTAACCTTCCCCGATGATTATGAGTAATAATCTGAAAAGGTTGACAATGAATAAGCAATAAAAGGAGAAACCAATGGGCAGATATCTTCTGCGACGCATTCTGCAGATGATCCCTGTGGTTCTCGGCACGACGCTTTTGGTGTACGCCCTGGTGTTCGCATTGCCGGGCGACCCGGTTAAGGCGATGTTTGGCGATAAGCCGGTCAATGAGGCCGTCGCTGCGCAGATTCGTGCCGAATACAATCTGGATAAACCGTTCATCGTACAGTATTTGCTGTTCCTGAAAAATGCGCTGACTCTTGATTTTGGCAAGACCTTCTCCGGCCAGCTGGTCATCGACCAGATCGGACGTGCATTCCCGGTCACTATCAAGCTCGCACTGATGGCTTTCGTGTTCGAAGCCGTATTCGGCGTGATCTTCGGCGCGATTTCCGGTCTGAACAAGGGCAAGTGGTGCGATACCGTGATCCTGATCATCTCTCTGCTGCTCATCTCCGTCCCGACCTTTGTCACGGGCTTCCTTGCCCAGTATTTCCTAGGCGTGAAGTTGCGTCTGCTTCCAGTTACGGCCGGCGCCAATCCAGGATTCATCGATCTACTGATGCCGGCAATAGTGCTTGGATCTGTGTCTATGGCATATATCATCAGATTGAGTCGTTCGGAGATTTCCTCCAATATCGCGCTTGACTATGTGCGCACCGCACGCGCCAAAGGCATGAGCAATAGGTCGGTCATGAATCGTCACGTTTTGCGTAACTCCATGATTCCTGTCGTCACTTACCTTGGTCAGGATCTTGGCACACTGATGTGCGGTGCCATGATTTCCGAAACCATCTTCAATGTGCACGGCATTGGTTACCTGACTTATCAAAGCATCATCAAGGGCGAAGGCAACCTGGTGGTGTCCATTGTGACTCTGCTTATGTTGATTTTCGCAGTGTGCAACCTGCTGGTCGATATGCTCTATGCGGCGCTTGATCCGCGAATCCGCTACGCGTGAGTTGGGAGGATTGAACAATGACTGATATGAACGAAACGAATCTTTCCCACGCACTTCCGGGACAGGAACGATATGTTGCTCCTCTTGAGGAGACGCCGCTTAAGGACGTTGACTCGGTCGACGAGTCCGTACCGGCTTCAAGCCTTTGGGCTGACGCATGGCGTACCCTGCGCAAGAACCCGATGTTCATCATCTCCGCTGTGCTTATTGTGTTCATTATCTTCGTGGCGCTGTTCCCAGGAGTGATGACCAAGCAGAATCCGAATTACTGCACGCTTGAGAACTCCTTGGAATCGGCTTCGAAGGGACATCCTTTCGGATTCGATCTGCAAGGATGCGACGTGTACTCTCGCGTGGTGTATGGTACTCGTACCTCGCTGAGCGTCGGCGTGTTCGCTACGGTGCTGGTGGTGCTGTTGGGCACGCTGATCGGTGCATTGAGCGGCTTCTTCGGAGGCTGGGTTGACGGCATTCTCAGCCGTTTGACCGATATTTTCCTGGCTTTGCCGATTTTGCTTGGTGCCATCGTGGTGCTGCAGATGTTCAAGACCAACGGTTCCATTTGGAAGATTATTCTGGTCATGACGTTGTTCGGCTGGACATCTGTTGCGCGAATTGCGCGAGGCGCTGTTATGGAAGCCAAGAATCTGGAGTTCAATACGGCTTCCACCGCACTTGGCTCAACGCCATGGCGTAACCTGTTCCGCCACATTCTGCCGAATTCCTTGGCACCGATCATTGTGGTGGGCACAACGTCTCTGGCTACCTACATCGTGTTGGAAGCAACGTTGAGCTTCCTTGGTCTGGGTCTGCCGACCACTACCGTCAGCTGGGGTGGCGACATCTCCAACGCGCAGTCCATTCTGCGTACAGATCCGATGGTGCTGTTCTACCCGTCCGCGGCGCTTGCCATCACTGTGCTTGCCTTCATCATGATGGGCGACGCTGTGAAGGATGCGCTTGATCCGAAGAGCCGTGCGTGAGTGTAAGTGAGGGATATTCGATGACTGAAATGAATACCGAAAACAAGCTCGAGGCCATGCAACGCGCCAACGGTCCGCTGCTGGAAGTCAAGAACCTCCAGGTCGACTTCACCACTGATGATGGCCGGCCGATACATGCGGTGCGCAACTCCTCTTTCAGCGTATACCCGGGTCAGTGGGTGGCTATCGTTGGTGAGTCCGGCTCCGGCAAGTCCACGTCCGCTATGGCAGTGCTTGGTCTGCTTCCAGGCACAGGCCATGTGGTCGGAGGATCCATCAAGCTTGATGGCGAGGAAATCTCCGGTTACAAGCAGAGGGATTTCGACAAGTTGCGCGGCAACAAGATGGGTCTTGTCCCGCAGGATCCGATGAGCAACCTGAACCCGGTGTGGCGTATCGGCACCCAGGTGAAGGAGGCGCTGGTCGCCAACAATATGGATATCGCCCATGAGAAGCGTTCCTCGCTGTCGAAGGCTCTCGCCGATGCTGATGTCGAGCTTAAAAACAACGACGATGAGACTTTCCTTGGCTCCAAGGATCTTCCGGAGCTGTTGTCCGCGGCGAAGGAAGCGCTGTCCAAGATCGGCAAGACCGGCGACGACTTCGACAAGACCGTGGCATACTTCGAGTCGGAGTGGGTTCCGGGATCTGAAACGCGTTGGCGCGTGGCCGACGACCTGATCAAGGCCGGCGTGGCCGAGGATGACGCTTGGTACATCGCCAAGAAGTATGTAATCGGCTCTACCATGGACGACCGCATCGCAGGTCTTCTTTCTGAGGCAGGTCTGCCGGATGCCGCCACTCGTGCACGCCAGTATCCGCACGAGTTTTCCGGTGGTATGCGCCAGCGTGCGCTCATCGCCATCGGCTTGGCATGCCGTCCGGAACTGCTGATCGCCGACGAGCCGACCTCCGCGCTTGATGTGACCGTGCAGAAGAAGATCCTTGATCACCTGCAGATGCTCACCGATTCGTTGGGAACCGCAGTGCTGTTCATCACCCATGACTTGGGCTTGGCGGCTGAGCGTGCGCAGCACATCGTGGTCATGTACAAGGGACAGGTCGTTGAGTCTGGCCCATCTCTGGAAGTACTGCAGCATCCGCAGCATCCGTACACCAGGCGACTGGTGTCGGCAGCGCCGTCGTTGGCCTCGCAGCGCATCATCTCCGTCAAGGAGCATGGTGGCGATGCCAGCCGTGTGATGGAACACAAGGTGAATGAGGATTCTCTGAAGACCGGCGAATCCATCATCACGGTGAATCATCTGACGCGCGAGTTCAAGCTGCCGCGCAAGAAGGAGATGTTCAAGGCCGTTGACGATGTGAGCTTCTCCGTCAAAAAGGGTACCACGCTGGCGATTGTAGGCGAATCCGGTTCCGGCAAGTCCACGGTGGCCAACATGGTGCTGAAGCTGCTTGAACCGACCTCAGGCACCGTCACCTATGAAGGCAAGGACATTTCCGGCTTCCAAGGCAAGGAATTGCTTGACTTCCGTCGTCACGTGCAGCCGGTGTTCCAGAATCCGTATGGTTCGCTTGACCCGATGTACTCCATTTACCGTTCCATCGAAGAACCACTGCGCATCCACGGCATTGGAGACAAGAAAAGTCGTGCTGCCCGTGTGCGTGAGTTGCTCGATATGGTGGAACTGCCGGGATCTGTGCGTTTCCGTTACCCGAACGAGCTTTCCGGTGGTCAGCGACAGCGCATCGCCATCGCACGAGCCATGGCTCTCGATCCGGACGTGATCGTCTGCGACGAGGCCGTATCCGCTTTGGACGTGCTGGTACAGGACCAGGTGTTGCGATTGCTCAATGACCTGCAGACGGAAAAGGGCCTGAGCTACCTGTTCATCACCCACGATTTGGCGGTTGTGCGCCAGATTGCCGATGAGGTCGTGGTGATGCAGCACGGCAAGCTTGTGGAGCACGCCACCACTGACGAGGTCTTCGAGCATCCGCAAAAGCAGTACACTCGTGATCTGCTTGACGCCATCCCCGGCGGCAAGCTGCAGCTCGGTCTTGACTGATCCGACCGATATGTCTCAAAATAAAGCCTTCGGCATTGCCGGAGGCTTTTCTTGTATTCCGGCTACTCTAGGACGCTATGACGATCACTATCACAACCTCTAATGTGAATGGAATCCGCGCGGCGAAACGCAAAGGCATCGAGGAATGGGCGGGTCGCAACACTCCCGACGTATGGTGCCTGCAGGAAGTACGTGCTCCGCAAAACGAAATCGATCCCATCTTTGACGAATTCGGTTTTGAATATTCGACTGCAGGCCGTATCGCTGATCAAAGTGAATTGCATCGCATGAACGAGATCTGCCGCATCAAAGGGCGTGCCGGTGTCGGTCTACTGTCGGCATTGCCTGTTGCCGAACGGCGGTATGGCTTGCCGGGACTTGATGAGGATGTTGATTCTGGACGCTGGATCGAAGCGGACGTGCAAACTCCGCAAGGCTATGCCGTTACCGTGGTTTGCGTGTATGTGCATGCGGGAAATACCGATGATCCGGAAAAAATGAAGCAGAAATACCGTTTCCTCGACACCATGCTGGTACGTATGGAGCAATTGCGCGATGAAGCTGCACATGGTGGGAAACAAGCGGTGCTGTGCGGTGATTTTAATATCGCGCACACGCCGCTCGACATCAAAAACGCCAAAGCCAACGAAACGCATGCCGGATTTCTCCCCGAAGAGCGCGCATATGTCGACAAATGGCTGGGAGAACTGGAATTTGTGGATGTGATGCGTGATCTCGCCGGAGACATCCAGGGACCGTACACATGGTGGAGTCAGCGAGGTCGTGCATTTGACAACAATGTCGGCTGGAGAATCGACTACCAGTTCGCAACACCGGAACTTGCGGAAACGGCCTGCGGATTCGTGATCGATAAGGCTCCGACCTACGACCTGCGCTGGTCCGATCATGCGCCGCTCAGCATTATGTATGACATTTAAGCCACTGTTTACCGTGCACAGACTGGGAATTGGAATATCACACCCCGATTCCCAGCCCATATTAAGCATGGGTGCTAGGCTAGTCACGGTTGCAAACGTTATGAAATGAGGAACATCATGGGATTGTTTGGATTCGGTAAGAAGAAGCGTCAGAGCGAGGAAGCTCTTGAAGCATCCGCCGAAGAAAACGAAGAGGCTGTCGACGCAGCTGAAAATGTTGACGAAGCTCAGGAGGGCGTGGCGCTTCCGAAGCCTTCCGCTGAATACGAGGGTCGCGGTGACAAGCATGGTCCGTGGGACGTGGAAGATGAGAACGTTCCTGATTACGACGAGTACCTCGATATGGGATCATATTATCTGCCGTTCCTGAAGGGCATTGAATTGCGCGTGAAAGCCAACCGTGCCACTCAGCAGGTTCTTGGCACCACCATCACCTACGGTTCCTCCAGCGTGGAGATTGAAGCGTTCGCGGCCCCGAAGACGCTCGGATTGTGGGATGACGTTCGCGCCGACCTGATTGAAGTCAACAAGGACGCGAAAGAAGTCGAAGGTGTGTTCGGCACCGAACTGGCATTGCCGGTCACCGTCAAGGGTGGACGCAAGGTGCTTACCCGCATCGTAGGCGTCGACGGTCCGCGTTGGATGCTGCGTGGCATCTTCTCCGGCAAGGCCGCCACCGATCCTGAGGGTGAGGAAGCAAAGGCGTTGAACCAGTTCTTCGCCGATATTGTGGTGGAGCGAGGCGATGATCCGTTGGCACCGCGCGACCTGATTCCCATGCATCCGCCGGTCGCTCCGGCCGAACGCAAGGCCGCGAAGGCCGCTGCGGAAGAGGCTGAGCAGAAGACTGAAATTCCAGGCAAGCCGAAAGGTCCATTCGACTCCGACCAGCAGGTTGAGGTCAAGACCACGCTGTCTCGTGGACCGATGTTCTCCGAAGTGCGCTGAGCCGCTCGAACCGATAACTAATACGTATGGCTGAAACCGAAGCAAAAAAACGAACCGGTCTTGGTGCGCTTGCCGATGCCGGTAATACTGACGATTTTTCCGTGATCGACGCCATTGGCGGTCCGAGAGGCGTTATCGAATCAATGCTGCCGGGCGTCGTGTTCGTGGTGTTGTTCGTCATCACGTCCAATTTGCAACTGACCATCGGCGTGTCCGCAGTGTTGGCCGTGCTGCAGGTGATCGTGCGCCTGTGCCAACGACAGTCCGTCATGGGAGCGGTATCAGGCTTGCTGGCAGTAGGTATCTGCCTGATTTGGGCATGGAACAGTCACGAGGCACGTAACTATTACATGTTCGGATTCCTGACCAACGCCTTTTACGTTATTCTGCTGACGATTTCACTGCTGGCCCGAGTGCCTGGCTTAGGATTGGTCATCGAGTTCATCAGAACGTTACCGACCGAACATTTTCGTGCCTGGCTTGCCGATTGGCGAGGTGACAAGGCGCTCAATCGCGCCTATACCATCATCACCGCGATGTGGATCGGGGTGTTCGCGCTGCGTCTGATCGTGCAGGTGCCGCTCTATTTCGGCAATCACGTCGGCTGGCTGGGAACGGCGCGTCTGCTGATGGGCATTCCGTTCTGGGCGCTCGCGATTTGGGTCTCGTATCTGATCGTGGCGACGCCAATGCACCGGCATAAGATGGTGCAGGAAGCTTCCGAAGACGATGCTGAGGCAGCACAAACCACCGAAATGAGGGAAGAACACTGATGGAAACAACCATCCGCATTGAACGGTACGCCGACCAAGGCCGTTGTGTCGGTCATATTGACGGACGTGTTGTGTTCGTGCGATTCGCATTGCCCGGAGAACTGGTCCGTGTCGCATTGGACGAGCCACATGATCGTGAGGATCGCTTCTGGACGGGCGAAGTGGTGGAAGTGCTCGAGGCGAGCGAAGACCGTACTGATCCAATATGGTCATTGGCAGGCCCCCTTGCCATGGGCGGTGGCGTCGGCGGCGCCGATCTGGTGCATGTGTCGCTTGCCGGGCAACTCAAGTGGAAAGCCGCGTCGGTTGCGGAACAGATGGCAAGACTCGGCCACATTGATACGGAAGTGCCCATTGAGCGTATGCCGGAAGACGATGCGGAGCAAGGTCTGCATTGGCGTACTCGCATCGAGATGATCGCTGATGCAGATGGCCGTCCGTCGATGCGCCGTCGGGGCACGCATGTGCGCGTTCCGATTGATACCATGCCGTTGGCCAGCCGTACGTTGCTGGAAGTGGCCGAGCGTGAGCATGTATGGGAGGGTGGCTTCGAGCCGGGTTCCCAGATTCGTCTATCCGTTCCGGAACCTCGCGATAATGCGTCGATTCCAGACAATTACGCCGTGCTTGTGAACGGTGAGGTGGTTGCTGGAAGCCGTGAGCTTACGGAAAAGGTGACTGTTGCCGGCCGTGCATTCGAATACAACGTGGATGCAGGCGGTTTCTGGCAGATGCATAGGCATGCGCCGATCGCTTTGACCAACCATGTGATTGATTTGGTACGCGGCGAGCTCGACGGCGCCAAATCCGCATGCCTGTGGGATTTGTATTCCGGTTCAGGTCTGTTCACGCTGCCGTTGGCTACGCTGACGGCGGAGCGCACTCGCATGTTGAGCGTCGAAGGCGGCAAAACCGCGGTAAGGAACGCGCAGCGTAATTTGAGGCACATTCATCTGGGCAACGTCGATGCACGTGTGGGCGATGTGGCGAAAACACTTGCCAACGTGCGCAATGATCTCGCCAAACCCGATGTGGTGGTGCTTGATCCGCCGCGTGCCGGCGCTCGTGCGAAAGTGTGCAGGCAGATTGCCGAAGCCGAAGCGAAAAGCGTGGTCTATATCGCATGCGATCCGGCAAGCCTCGCCAGAGATACTGCCACACTCGTGTCGCTGGGCTACGAATTGGCGGATATCCGCGCATTCGACATTTACCCCATGACCCATCATGTTGAGACTGTGGCGCTGTTCAGAAAGCACGAGCAGTGAGCATGCCGTTATTCGCACGTCGTGCGTTTTATGGAATGACCGCGATTGCGTTGCCTTGCGCGTCGCTATCTAGTTGCGTGCCGTCGAATGCCGCGGTGGGGGATACGCAATCTCCCGGTACCGCGGTGGCGCACTCCATGGAGGATCGTGACAGCCTGTCCATCGCCATGATTGGATCGGATGATGTCACTGCCGATTCCATGGCAATGGATGCCATGAAAGCCGGTAAGCTCAAGCCGGTGTACATTACCGTCTCAGGCACTGTGGACGCGCAATCCACCGCGCAGCAAGGCGTGCGTGACATGGCGCAACGCAAGGCCGACCTCATTGTCATCGCAGGAATCGACGTGGACAAAACCAATGCCGAAAACTGGAATGATGCTTTGGAAACCGCAAGAAAAGCGGGCGTTCCAGTGGCGCTTCTCGATCCTATCGCTGTGCCGGAAGACAACAAACTCTATGCGGCAACCATGACCATCAACGACCGCATGACCGAAGCGACGCCGCTCGACGATGCGGTCGTGGCCGTAGCCAACAACGATCCCCACGACCGTGAGATGCTGGTGACTACAATCGACCACTGACATGGCTCTGTGCCTTGCCTACGTGAGATGGGTGCCAAATCAGTGCTCGGCGAGTACCCTGAAAATTCCCTGATTTTTACCTGTGTTTCACAAGAAGTTGACCAGAAAACGGGACTGTGACGGTAGTCTGGCAATTATGAGCGAAAGTCGAACAATGCCTCCCATCGAAGAGACGGGGCTAACACAAGGCGAAGTGATCACCCTCAAAAAAAGCGGACTGGATAACACAGTCAAAGCATCGACTTCGCGATCTCTTGTCGACATCGTGCGAGCCAACGTGTTCACCCTGTTCAACGGCATCATTTTCGCCGCCATGGTCATGGTACTGATCACCGGTTCGTGGAAAGACGCGGTGTTCGGTCTGATCATCATCATCAATACCGGCATCGGCATCTGCACCGAACTGAAAGCCAAACGTACGCTTGACAAACTATCGATTCTGGTGGCCTCCGATTACCTTGTGCATCGCGACGGCAAAGACGTTGAAGTACCACACAACGATATCGTGCTCGGTGATCTCATGTGGATCCGCTCCGGCGAACAGGTACCCGCGGACGCACAGATCGTGCACACTTGGGGACTGGAACTGGACGAATCCATGCTCACCGGCGAATCACGGACCGTACGCAAAGGCGAAGGCTGCGACATTTTCTCCGGATCCACCGCCATCTCCGGCATGGCATTGGTGAAAGTCACCGCCACCGGGGAACACAGCTACGCAGCCAAACTTACCGCACAGGCAAAGGTCTTCAAGAAAACCGTATCCGACCTAAACAAGGGCATCAATACGATTCTGAAATTCATGACCTTCCTGGTGGTGCCGCTCTGTGTGCTGCTCATCTGGTCGCAGGTACGCACTGTTGGCGGCTGGAATGCGGCCATCTCAACCGGTGAATGGCGTTCCGCAGTCATTTCCGCAGTGGCCGGTGTGGTCGGTATGATCCCTGAAGGCCTGGTGCTGCTCACCTCGCTGAATTTCGCGCTCGCAGCCATTCGTTTGGCACGTAAGAACACGCTGGTGCAGGAGCTGGAATCCGTGGAGACTCTCGCTCGTGTGGATTGCCTGAACCTTGACAAAACCGGTACTGTCACCGACGGCACCATCCGACTTGATTCCGTGGAATTGCTGGATATTCGAAGCGCCGGCACTATGTGCGGCAACGTGAATGAGCATGACGTCAAACAGGCTCTATTCGACCTATCGAACGAAGGACAGCCCAATGGTACAGGACAGGCGATTCTGTCTGGACTACGGGAACAGGGATTTGCGGACGGCACTGTCGAGGCACGAGTACCGTTCTCGTCGGCGCGCAAGTGGAGTTCGATCTATGACGGCAATGCAGTATGGACGATGGGTGCGCCGGAAGTCATTCTTTCCCAAATCGATGGCGACCATGCCGACATACTCAAGCAAGTCAATGATTTCGCCAACGACGGCAACCGTGTGCTACTGGTCGCGCGAATCGACGGTGCAGCGCCCGACGATTACGAAACCAATCCAAAACTCAATCCGGCATCGTGCCCTGTCGCATTGGTGTGCTGTTCCGAACATATTCGCGCCGATGCCGAAGAAACGCTTGCATGGTTCCGTGAACAGGGTGTGCGTTGTCGCGTCATCTCCGGTGACAATCCTGTAACCGTTGGCGCAATCGCAAGAAAAGTGCATCTGACCGGCGTCCATGAACCACGATTCATGGACGCGCGTGAATTGCCTGCCGACATTACGGAACTGGCACAAGTACTGGAAAACGTGGATGTGCTTGGGCGTGTGCTGCCCGATCAGAAAAAGGCGATCGTGGAGGCATTGCATGCGGGTGAGCATGTGGTGGCGATGACCGGCGACGGCGTGAACGACGCGCTCGCCATCAAAGAGGCCGATCTGGGTATTGCGATGGGCAATGCTGCTCCCGCCACCAAGGCCGTGGCGCAGGTGGTGCTTGTCGATTCGAAATTTTCACATCTGCCCGATGTAGTGGCGCGAGGGCGTCAGGTCATGGCCAATATGGAACGTGTGGCAAGCCTATTCCTCGTGAAAACCGTGTATTCCGCACTGATTTCGTTGGGTGTGGTGTTGACGCAGATACCATTTCCGTATCTGCCTCGCCACATCACATATGTGGGCGGATTGACGATTGGTGTGCCGGCATTCATTCTTGCGTTGGCTCCGAACACGCGTCGTTATATTCCAGGATTCCTGAAACGTGTGCTGCATTTTGCTGTGCCCTGCGGTGTGGCTGTTGGATTGTCGATTTTGTCCACGTCGTGGCTGCTGCCGATATTCATGAAGTGGAATGTGCAGGATTCGGGTGCGCAGTTGGCGATGCTGCGTGGAGTCAACGCGATTATTCTGCTCATGATGGGAGTGTTTGTGCTTGCGCGTGTGGCAAGGCCGTTGCATTCGTGGCGTGGCATATTGGTATTGGCCTTTGCCTCAATTGGATTCGGGGGCATGTTTGTAAAACCGGTGGCGAATTTCTTTGCGCTGGTGGTGCCGACCGGGCAGATGCTGGCTGCGACGACGGTGGCAATGGCGCTTTCGGCGCTCGTGTTCTTGGTATGTTTGCGTTTGGTACCGAAAATTCCGAGTATTTTCCCATACTTTAAGAAGACACGCCAGAGCTGAATTAACTTGGCTGTATCGTAGGCAACGAATAATCAGCTGTGTTATACAGCCAAGAAGCTCGGAGGTAGCATGTCTGTGCGCGACGACCAGCTCGACACCTTGAAGGTGAACGGCGAGGATTATGAATATTACCGCATCGCAGATCTGCCGGGCATCGATCATCTGCCGTATTCGTTGAAGGTTCTCGTCGAGAATCTGGTACGTAACATCGATGGCGCCAACATCACGGATGATCATGTCAAGGCACTGTTGGATTGGGATCCGGCTGCACAGCCGAGCCATGAGATCCAGTTCACCCCGTCCCGTGTGGTCATGCAGGATTTCACCGGCGTGCCCTGCATTGTGGATCTTGCCACCATGCGTGATGCGGTCAAGGATCTTGGGGGAGACCCGGAGGTCATCAACCCGCAGGTGCAGTCCGACATGGTCATCGACCATTCCGTACAGATCGACAAGTACGGCATCGCCGACGCGGTCGAACAAAACATGGATATCGAATACCAGCGCAACGGCGAACGTTACCAGTTCCTGCGTTGGGGCCAGCAGGCATTCAAGAACTTCCGCGTGGTACCGCCGGGAACAGGCATCATCCACCAGGTCAATATCGAATATCTCGCCAAGGTCATCATGACCAAGGTCGAAGAAAACAGTGGCAAGACTCTTGCCTACCTTGATTCCTGCGTGGGCACCGACTCGCACACCACCACCGTCAATGGCTTGGGCGTGCTCGGCTGGGGCGTTGGCGGCATTGAAGCCGAAGCGGCCATGCTTGGACAGCCGATCTCCATGCTGGTGCCGCGTGTTGTCGGTTTCAAGCTTACCGGTTCCATTCCTGAAGGCGTCACCGCCACCGACGTGGTGCTGACCATCACTGACATGCTTCGTCAGCATGGTGTGGTCGGCAAATTCGTGGAATTCTACGGTGATGGCATCGCCTCGGTGCCGCTGGCCAATCGTGCCACCATCGGCAACATGGGGCCGGAATTCGGCTCCACCTGTGGCATTTTCCCGATCGACGGCGTCACTCTCGACTATCTGCGCTTGACCGGCCGTTCCGAAGACCAGATCGCATTGGTCGAAGCGTATGCCAAGGCGAACAAGCTGTGGGGCGACACCACCGATCCGAACTACGTCGAACCGCAGTATTCCGAATACCTGGAACTCGACCTCGGTACTGTCGTGCCGTCGATCGCAGGCCCGAAGCGCCCGCAGGATCGCATCAAACTGTCTGAATCCAAAGCGAAATTCGCCGAAACATTGCTCGCGTACGAAACAGACAAGACCGTGCAGGAGCCGGTTGCTGTTTCCACCGACTTCCGCGGCGACTTCGACATCACCAACGGTGATGTGGCAATCGCATCCATCACCTCGTGCACGAACACATCCAATCCGTCCGTGATGATCGCCGCCGGCCTGATTGCACGCAACGCGCATGCCAAGGGTTTGAAGCCCAAGCCGTGGGTCAAGACCTCGCTCGCACCGGGCTCCCAGGTTGTGGCCGACTATCTTAAGGCGGCTGGCTTGCAAGACGATCTCGACGCGCTCGGTTACCAGCTGGTCGGTTTCGGCTGCGCCACCTGCATCGGCAACTCCGGCCCGCTACTGCCGGAAATCTCCGAAGCCATCAACGCCAACGATCTGACCGTCACCTCAGTGCTGTCAGGCAACCGCAACTTCGAAGGCCGCATCAGCCCGGACGTCAAGATGAACTACCTGGCATCCCCGCCGCTCGTCATCGCCTATGCGCTCGCAGGCACCATGGATTTCGATTTTGAAACCCAGCCGCTTGGCAAGGATTCGGACGGCAATGATGTGTATCTGAAGGATATCTGGCCAACCAATAGCGAAGTCGCCTCCGTGGTGGATGGTACCGTCAGCCGTGAGATGTTCCTGAAGGATTACGCTTCCGTATTCGAAGGCGACCGTCGTTGGAAAGGACTTGACGTTCCGGAAGGCGAACTGTTCGCATGGAATGAGGATTCCACCTACGTGCGTAAGCAGACGTTCTTCGATGGCATGAAGGCCACTCCGGACCCCGTCGAAGACATTCATGGCGCCCGCGTGCTCGCGCTGCTCGGTGATTCCGTGACCACCGACCATATTTCTCCGGCCGGCGCGTTCAAAGCTTCCAGTCCTGCTGGCAAATACCTGACCGACCGCGGCGTCGAACCGAAGAACTTCAACTCCTATGGTTCCCGTCGAGGCAACCATGAGGTCATGGTACGTGGCACGTTCGGCAATATCCGACTGCGCAACCAGCTGCTTGCATCTGTAGGCGAGGAGGTCACTCCTGGCGGCTTTACGTATGATTTCCTTGACCAGAAGCCGGCCACGATTTTCGAGGCGTCCCGTGACTACATCGAACATGATGTACCGTTGGTGGTGCTCGCAGGCAAGGAATACGGTACCGGCTCATCTCGTGATTGGGCCGCCAAGGGAACCGTCATGCTGGGTGTCAAAGCCGTCATCACCGAAAGCTTTGAACGTATCCACCGTTCGAACCTAATCGGCATGGGCGTGCTGCCGTTGCAGTTCCCCGCAGGCGAATCCTATGAGAGCCTTGGTCTTGATGGCACTGAAACATACGATATTTCTGGTGTTGAAGGGCTTAACGATGGCGTCACTCCGAAGACGGTTCATGTCACTGCCACCCATGGTGACGGTTCCACGACCGAATTCGATGCGGTCGTGCGCATCGACACTCCTGGCGAGGCCGACTACTACCGCAACGGAGGCATCCTCCAGTACGTGCTGCGCAATCTCATGAAATAAATATCAAATGATTGAGATCGGCAAGTGACAAAGCCCGTGTCGCACTGCGCAATGCAGTATGACACGGGCTTTGTTGATGTCGGATTGTTCATGCGTTTGATACTGCGGCGGAATCGGTTTGTCGCGTCACATTGTTGACCCAACGATACTTCCGATAATGCAGCAAAGCAGGGATCATCTTGAGGCATTCATCGGTATTCAGCAAAGCATAGACCGCCAATACCGGCAGCTTCCACACGAAAGCCGCCAACAGACCGACCGGTACGACAATCAGCCACATAACGATCGCATCGCAGACAAGTCCGAACCGGGAATCGCCTCCGGCAGGGAAAATGCCGGCGATAGTCAGATTCGTCATGCACCCGCATGCAGCATAATAGGCGCAGATGAACAGCATAACCGACAGATAATGCGTGGCCTGCGGCGTCAATCCCGCCCACTGCAACGCCAAAGGACGTACCGCGATAATCAACAGGCCGGTTCCAACACCAACTGCCGCCACCAGTACACAGAGCCTATCGCCCATAACCTTCGCCTGATCGAAAGCATTGCGGCCAAGCAGATTACCGACAAGAATGCCGCCCGCATTGCCAAGGCCAAGACTCAAACAGACCAACAAATCCTTGACGATATTCGCAATGGAATTGGCCGCCACCGCATCCGTACCAAGATGACCCATAATCACGGTGTACATGGTGAAACCGCAACCCCAAACCAGCTCATTGCCCAGCACGGGCAGACTATACTTCCAAAAATCCTTCTGCAACGCCACATCCGGATGCAGCATCATCGACAACCGCAAATGTGGGCGACCATTGCGGCTGGCTACAAGCACAGACCACACCAGTTCGATAGCTCGGGAAATCACCGTGGAAATCGCCGCGCCGAAAATACCTAATGCAGGTAAACCGAACCAACCATAGATCAGCACCGCGTTCAGCGCAACATGCACGATCACGCCAACCGTGCTTATCGTCATTCCGGTGACCGCCGCACCCACATTCTTCATCAGGCACAAATACATCTGAGACAAACCGATGAACAGGTACGAAACCGACGAAACCCGCAAATACTGTGAGCCGATAGCAATCAGCGTTATGTCGTTCGTCATAATCGACATCAACGTTTCCGGAATGAGTAGCGTCAATGCGAAAAACACCAGCGACAATCCGCCGGCATACAGCATGATGAACGCCAATACACGTTCGACGGCATTCGTGTTGCCCGCACCCCAATACTGGGCCACCAGAATACTCATGCCAAGCGTGAGCGCGGCAAGACACAAACTGAAAATGAACTGGAACTGCGTGGCAAGAGACACTGCCGACAGCTCATTTTGACCAACGTTCGTCAGCATAAGAGTGTCGGCGCACGATGACAGCGCCAGCATTAGTTGTTGAAACGCGATGGGCAGGGCGAGCGTCAACGTCTGTCGAAGAAACTCGCGCCAAGTGATGGAAGATTGCATGATGATGTGAGAATGGTTGGTGCGTGTAGGAAATGTACGAGAAATACATTGATGGGGGGCGGTCGATGATAGCCAATGCCCGCACCCGAGTGAAATTGCGGTGCGTGAACTAACGATTTACTGAATCGAACCCTTCCAAGCGCGATATTCCGCTGCCTTGCCTTCCCAATATTCGCGGTCGGCATCGGTGATCTCACGGATCACGTGACATGGATTACCGACTGCCACCGAATGCGAAGGAATATCCTTGACCACTACCGATCCCGCGCCGATCACCACATCGTCACCGATGGTAATGCCGGGGCCGACCACCACATTGCCGCCGAACCAGACATCATTGCCGATGGTGATCGGGCGTGCACCTTCCGGCCCAGAGGAACGTACGGCCGCATCAATCGGATGATACGGCGTGTACAGGCCCACGCGAGGTCCGAAAAAAACGCGGTCGCCGATGGTGATGCGTGCCACATCAAGGAAAATGCAATCCATATTGGCATAGAAATTCTTGCCGATGAACGTGTTGCATCCATAATCGCAATTGAACGGTGGCTCTACGAATCCGCCTTCTCCAAAGGCACCGAACAATTCGTGAAACAGCTCGTCACGTTCCTTGAACGCGTCGTACTTGGATGTGTTGATGGCCTGCACCAAGCGACGTTTGCGCATATTCGCGTCATGCTGTTGTGGACTATCGGCCACATACAGTTCACCGGAGAGCATGCGCTCCCACTCATCTGCCGCTGACTGCTTTGCAGTATCTGCCATGGTAATGCTCCTGTGTTATGAGTCGTGCGATAGCATGCCGCACGCCCCTTCTGGTCAATAATGGTCTTACGCATATCATTCAATGGCATGATTGCCCGGCAACACAGTATCTGCCTGTATTATCGTTCCCAGAATTTGCATTATTTACCGAAATGGTGGAATACAGTGGTGAATGATATGGCATGCAATATGACCGTGACGCAAGCAGAAAGCGCGGCAACAGGCGGTTTGAACGTTTCTTGTGTATGCATGCCGATCACTGGATGGGGACGTTCGCCCAATGGTGCGGAAATGGTGCAATACGACGCTCCGATGTTCTTCTCATTCACCGAGCATTCGTTATTGAGCCAATATCCGAACATGCGTGCGGAATGCCATTGGCATATCGATTTCGAATTCACTTACATTATGCGCGGCCATATGTGGTATTTCGTGAATGGCGAAACAATCCGCCTCGATGAGGGGCAAGGCATATTCGTTAACTCGCGACAACTGCATTACGGTTTCACCAAAGACAATGCGGAATGTGAATTCTCATGCACATTGCTCAATCCCACGCGAATGGGCGCGCCCAATGCGGTATACGAACGATTCATAGCGCCGATTCTGGCGGATTCATCAATGCCATATATCGTGTTCGATACCGACAGCGAATATGGTAATGCGTTGGTTGACGGCATCAGACGAATCCATCGCGCGAAATTCGGCTGTTCGACATGCAACGAACATCCGGCGTTGTCTGGTCCGGTTTCTTCTGAATTCGTTTCATCCGAACCGGTTGACATGCTGTATAGAAAGCTGTGGTCCGATAGTGAATCGTTGACTGTACTGAGTTGTTTCTATGCCATGGTACGAGCATTGACGGCGTTTGCGGAGGAACGAGAAGGGGATGGTTCTCGTGTTGGTGGCGTTGATGAGGCGAAAATTGCCGCGCTGCGCAGCATGATTGATTATGTGCAACAGCATTATCATCAACGGGTTACGTTGGCGCAGATTGCTGCTGCGGGGTGTGTGGGACGCACGCAATGCGCGGTGTTGTTTCACGACATGGTTGGGCAGTCGCCGATTGAGTTTGTGAATGATGTGCGCGTTCGCGCTGGCGCTGAATTGCTGGCGACCACGCAATTGCCGGTTGCGGAGATTGCGGTGCGGGTGGGATTCTCACGTTCGTCGTTTTTTGCGCGAGTGTTTCAACGATATATGCATGTTACGCCATCGGCCTACCGCAGAAGCATGCGCAGATAAACGCGTTTTTGCGGTAGGCCGACGGGGTGCGTGATCAGCGCAATGCTGAAGACATATGTGATCGCCTATGTTATTTGGCGAGTTGTGTGGTAGCGGGGGAGGCGAGTGTTGGCCTTGTACGTCGGATGCGTCCAAAAGTGAGGCCAAGACAGATAAAAGTCACTCCGAACAGTGCCACCAAGCCAATGGATGATGCCCATAGGCCGATATTCACGCCGGTGGATGCTGCGGTGCCAATGCCGAACACCTGATCGATTGACGTGCAGAACCACCATCCAGGCAACAGCTTGCCGATGGTGATCATGGGATCCGGCATCATGTCCGTAGGAAATGACATGCCGGAGGTGAACATGACCAGCAGAGCGAACACGTTGACGAAGCCATTCGTCGCCATTTCGTTGAAGCCTGTCGATCCCAGCAGAAAGCCGCATGCGATCGCCATGAACGTGTAAGTCAGCAGCGACACGAATGCCAGTCCGACATTTATGATGGTGAGCCCGTCAAAGGAGACTCCGGCCAACATCATCAGCAGGAACGTCACCGCAGTGTAGGCCACGCATACCAGCAGGCCGAACGCTCCGCATGTCAACATTTGCTGTGCTTCCAACGATACCGTGCGTGCGGGCGACGAGTAGAGTCTGCGCCTGATCTCGCTGTCGTTGAACGTGCTGACCACCAGGAACGTGCATATCGGCATGACCAGCAGCAGTGGATACAGGCCGGTTTTGATCGTGCCCGCGAATGCCGACGCACCCGGTTTGACTATGCTTTCATCTTCGGAAGACGAAGACACCACGGCGATATGTGATTGTTTCGTATCGTCGTTGGCAACATCCAACACCGTTGTCATGGCGGTGCCGAGTTCGCGTTGCGATTGCGGCAGACCAAGATAGGAGGTACGCGTCAAAGAAAGGAATTCGTTGACTTCCAGCTGGGCCAGGGATCCAGCTCCGGAAGCATAGCTGACCACGGTATCGATGGTTGGCTGCGCATCCGTGCCGCCGTCCGCGTACTGTAAATAGTGCTCGGCGAAACCTTCTGGAACAATCGCAATCAAATCAACATAATTCGATGCGACAGCCTGCTGCAATGATACGGAATCGTCGTCAATGTCGACCATCTCACCATCCAAGGCGAGATAGGAACGCAACGATTCCGCCACATGGTCAGCGTTATTATCACGGTCGATCACTGCGATGCGGGCTGATTTCGGCTCATACGTCGACGCTCCGGCAGTTGAGGAGCCTCGCATGATCTGCCAGCTGATTGAGAACATCATCGTGCCGATCAGCACCAAATAGATGATCACATACAATTTGCGCGCCTTGAGAATGCGCATCGCGGCTTTACAGGTGTTCATAGCGCTGCCTCCTCAACAGAACGGTCGCCACAGCAAGGCAGACCAGGCTCATTGCAGCCAGCACGCCCACCGTGGTGAGGAACGGCCGGAAACTGTCGTAATACAGAATGTCGTAGAACAGGTTCGTTACCTGCTGTGCCGGATTCAATGTGCTCAATATGGGCGCGTGCTGCGCTATCTGATCGCTCAGAGCCATGGCGAACGAACCATACAAACCGGAAAACAGTGAAAGAATGCAAGCCAGAGCCGTGCACAATCCCTGCTTGGCGCCTGCGGGAATACCCGGCAATGCGCCGATTAATGTGCCAAACGCGCTCGTGGCGAACGATGCCATCAAACATGCGCACAAACCTGCCCATTCACGGCCGCCAAGGGAGATCTGACAACCGAAACGGATGTACAGCATGTCCACGGTCAGACTTAGGAACGAGCAGATCCAGCTGGAAAGAAAACCGGCAAGTAACTGCTGCAATTTCGGCAGGGGAGCGACGGAACGTCGGATGCCAAGCGCCGAAAGATTCGCCTGCGCCATCGATACCACGTTCACGGCTAAATTCATGGCCATCATCGCAACCATGCCAAGCAGCGCGTAATAGTAGCGTGCGGTGCTGCTCGGTTTGAAATTCGTCAACTGGATTTCTTTCGTGAACCCGCTTGACGATCCGATACTGCCGGTGAATGCGTCATCCAGCAAAGCCGACGGATTATGCTGCACGGCATTGACCACCACGTCGGTGTTGCGATTGTACAAGTCCACGATATTGCCCAATACCGTCAGGGAAATGTCCAAGCCGCTGCTTGATGCCATCACATCCGTGACGGACGATTGCGTGGCCTGTGAAATGGCCAACTGCAGTTTCCCTTCGCCGTCGACGGATAGCGCGCCTTGCGCCTTCCCGTCGGAAAGCAGCTGATTCGCGGCCTGCACTGAGCTGGTTTTCGTAGCCGTGATGAGCTTTGGCATGGCACCATCACCACTATCGGCCTTTTCATGATCGCCGTCGGAGCCGGACGAAATGCCGTCAACCAACGTTTGCGCGCCAGGGGAGGCACGCCAATCGTCATTGTCGACCACGACGACATCGATCGTGTGCAATTCGTAACTTTCTGCGATATTGCCGAACATGCCGTTGAACATGGTCGCCAGAATGATGGGAAAAGCGAACAGCCAGAACAGTGACGACTTTTCCCTGAAATGAAGTTTCAGATTGACCAGCAGTGTCTGCAGCATAATGCCAAACCTTTCAGATTATGGTTTCCACTAGTCGCGCAACGCGGTGCCGGTCAGCTCGAGGAACACGTCGTTCAGCGTCGGCTGCCGAGAGGAAAGATGCCCGATATTCGTGCCGTTGGTTTTCAGCAACGTCAGCACGTCAAGAAGATTGTGGTCGCCTCTGCGGCAACGCACCGTCAATTCGTGACCGTCATAATCGGCGCCGACCACACATGGCAGCGCTCTCAGCTCTTCCAACGTCTTCCTTATGCCGGACTCATCGTGAGTACCGCCCAAGTCATCGGTTTCCACGCTGATACGTTCGCCGGTGTCGATCATCGTCTTCAACTCGTCGGCAGTGCCCAATGCCAGATGCCTGCCGTGGTCCATGATGAGAATGCGGTCGCAGATCTGTTCGACCTCCTCCATGTAGTGGCTCGTGTAAATCACCGTCGCGCCTTCGCGGTTAAGCCGCTGAATGCCTTCCAGAATCGCATTGCGGCTCTGCGGGTCAACGGCAACGGTCGGCTCGTCGAAGAAAATCAGATCCGGCTTATGCGCCACACCGCATGCGATGTTCAATCGACGAAGCAAACCTCCCGACAGTTTCGACGGACGGAACTTGCGGTAATCGCGCAAGCCCACGAAATCCAGCGCATCCTCAACCATCGCATGGCGACGAGCCCTGTCGGGAACATACAATGAGCAGAAATAATCGATATTCTCCTCAACGGTCAGCTCGTTGAACACGGCAACATTCTGAGGCACAATGCCAATGCGACGTTTCAGCGCATAACTGGTCGGGCCTATCGGTTCGCCGAACACGCGCACCGTACCCTCATCGAACGTAAGCAATGCGAGAATGCAATTAATCGCAGTGGTCTTGCCTGAACCATTCGGGCCAAGCAAACCGAAAATCTCACCTTCACGCACGTCAAGGTCGAAATAGTCAAGCGCAAGCATATCCCCATACCGTTTGACCAGCTTCGACACCTTGACCGCGCTACCGAAACGCTCATCAGTACCGCGTTCCATATGCCCGCTCATAGCAACTCCTTACTCACATGTTCCACCGACGATGGCGGCCGTTGTTCGATGATGATTCCATTCTCTCCGATGAAAGAGGAACAACACAGTGTTTGCAGTCATGAAATACGATGCGAGACGAACGGGCAAAAGGTGACAAATGTCATCTTCGAGGCAAAGCGGGACGGTAACGACGGCATCGTGCACTACGCTGATAAGACGTGACCACGTTGGGCGGCGACAATGGAGGATGGCATGTTGCGATTGATGTTCCAAGCCATTTTCCTGGCGTTCGCGTTGATTGCGAATCTATATATGACAGGAGATGCGTCAGCCGAACTGGTATGTGGAGCGTTACTGGCCATCTGCTGCGCCTCAGTGGGGGAGTATGCACGCTCGTCGGTATGGAACGCTGCCCTATTGCTGGTGTTGGACTGCGGCGCCTGCATCATGCCTTCATGGTGCGCGATGGTGCCGATCGCCGCATACAATGTAGCCATGTTGCCTGCAGCCTCACATGACGCCGACCGGCAATACGCTATCCAACGTCAGCAAGCATCAAGACCGCACCACATCTTGCCGAGAATCATACGGATTGTCGTGCGATGGGCATGGCTCGCTCCTGCCGTGGCGTCGATGCTTCGTTGCCACGGTGCAAGCACGAACGAAAACTCTCCAATGGTCGCCGCGCTGCTGATCCTGCACATGATATTAGGATTCGCGGTCGGCATGCTATGCGCCCGCAACATCGAACTTGCATGGCAAAACAAGAGACTCCAAGATTCCAGACGCGACCAGATACGTCGGTTGCGCTCGCAATTGGCGGAAAGCGAGAAGGATCGCGCCGCCTCGGTACGTGCGGCCACGCTTGCGGAACGTACGCGCATAGCACGGGAAATCCACGACAACGTCGGTCATATGCTCACCCGCGCCATCATGCAGTCCGAAGCGTCGCAGGTGGTGGCGCAGGTTTCCGGACAGGAACAGGCGGCTCAAGGATTCGCGCAGATTCGCGACACTGTGGGCGAGGCGATGACATTGGTGCGGGGCGCGGTGCATGATCTGAAGGACGAAGGCACGGATTTCGTGGCGCAGATCGAAGCCTCCGCGCATGGTTTTGATGGTTCCAGTGGAGTGAAGGTCATGTTGAGTAACGGCATTGATGCGGCTCCGGCCGCGGTGTCACGCTGTTTCGCCACGACGATTCGTGAGGCGTTGAACAATACGATCCGTCACAGTATGGCGCGCAACGTCGATATCGTTTTGCGTGATTTTCCTGCGCTATGGCAGTTGCGTATACAGGATGACGGGGCCTTGTGGAGCGATGGCTCCCAGGAAAGAGACGCCAGCATGATGGGGGAGACTTCCGTCCGCATCCACCAGTTCCGCAGTGCCGTTCGCAAGGAGGCGATGCAAGGAGATACAGGCATTGGATTGGCCGATATCGAGGAACGTGCGCGCGCCCTCGGTGGCACAGCGGTGTGCGGCCCTTATCATGAAGGGTGGCGGGTGTTTGTGTCCATTCCCAAAACGGACAATAGCACGGCAACGCATATGGCAACGAAGGAGAACGTATGACGCGAGTCGCAATCGTCGATGATGATCCGATCGTATGCTCGTCGCTGTCCACGATCCTCAAGGCGACAGGTACCGCCGCCATCGCATGGACGGCCTGCGATGGCGAAACCGCGGTGGACCGATATGAAGACGATAATCCGGACGTGCTCCTGATCGACGTGCAGATGCCGGTCATGGATGGGCTCACTGCGTCACGCAAGATCATCGACGCCCATCCGAATGCGAAAATCCTGATCCTCACCACATTCGCGGACGAGTCGTATATCGCCAAAGCGCTGGAAATCGGCACCAAGGGCTATCTGATCAAACAGGATGTCTCATCGGTAATTCCCGCAGTGCAGTCGGTGATGGCAGGGCAGGTCGTCATGGGGGCACAGGTGTTGCAGAAACTGCACGTCGGCAATACCAGTCCAGCATGGAACGACGTTTCACAAGCGCATAAGAGCGAAGTGGCTCAGTTTCCGGGCCGTTTCACGAATCTCACCGAACGGGAGCGCGACGTGCTGCAACTGGTCGCCGAAGGCTACGATAATCGGGAGATCGCCGCGAAACTGTTCTTAAGCGAAGGTACGGTACGCAATCGCATCAGCGACATTCTCGCGAAAACCAACATCACGAATCGAACGAAGCTTGCCGTCGAATGGCTGGCCTGCCAATAAGCGACCGTCAGTAAATGACCGCTGGCCAATGGCACCCACGCAAGCGACCAACGGATACCGCTCTTAGCGTGTGCGCAGACGATAGGTCTTCCACACATCGCTGAGCTTTTGGCCGTTCGACGTGCGCTTCCACACGGTCAATCCCGCCGAACTGCCGCCGACGGCGCGTGCGGCCGCGGTCGGCGTGGAATATTCGTTGCCGTCATCCATGCGCAGCTTGCCTTCCGCGGTGACGGTCACTACCCAACGTTCGCCCTTGCGAGGCCGATCCCACACCAGCGTTTCGCCAGGAATAAGCAGACCTGCCTCAAGCACCTGTGTGATGGACACACGTTTGGACGTAGGCGAGGTGGACGTATCCTTAACCCTCAACGATTCCTCGCTGAACGTGGACAGATCATTGCGTTCGGCATCATAACGGATATTCCAATAGTCGGCGATCAGACGAACGGCCTCATCCTGCCGATACTGCAGGGTTTGAGGCGTGCAGTCCGCGATATCGGCCAGTTCCGCGGTGAGTGGGAACCGTTTGGAACTCGGGGACAGCAGCATGCGGTCACGACGGTCCTCATAAGAGGCCAATTCTGCGATCTGCTTGTCGTTGGCCTGGCTGAGCGCAAGATTGCCGATGCGGTTGGCCCAATGGTCGCGCGTCGCTTCAGGCCATGTGGCGAACGATGAATCAGAAGCTACCTGCTCTGGCATAATCGGCAAAGCATTGAGGCTACGTGGGCGGATGATACGATGCCCGGCCCGTTGCTCGTTGGCACGCACCAGCAGCAGTTTCTTCATGGCGGGACTGGTCTGCAACTCGCCACGCAGGTGGGCGAGCGCGCTGCGGCGGTCTTCGTCGGTGATGAGCAGTCCTCGGATTTGTTGGATGGTGTGGTTTTTGTCGAGGTCGCGGATGGTGCTGGCTGAGCGTGTGCGGCGGCTGAGTGGGGTTTGTCTGTTGAGACTATCTACGCCGGTTGCGCGTTCCAGGGCTGCGAGTACGTCGTGGAGTCGTTCGAGGTCGTGCAGCTGTGGTTCTTCGAGGTCTTTTTTCGGGGTGCGTGTGGCTGTTGGCGCGTGTGTGCCTGGAGTAGAGAATATGCGTGTGCCGGGGTTGCCGAGGTTGCGGATGGAGTTGACGAGCGCCCACATGGCCACCGGTTTCCAGTCGGTGGTCTGGTAGTCGTTGAGTGCGACGAGTTGACCGATGATGTCATCTGGCAGGTTGGCGTCGGTCGGGTGGCCGATGATGCGCCAGGCGTTGGCGTAGGGGGCTAGCAGATCGTCGATGAAGGAGATGACGTTCTGTTTCTTGATGTACGGTTTGAGCACGTCTTTGCGGAATTCCTCAAGCAGTTGCGTGCAGACGGCTTTATGCGAGATGATGAGGTGGATGTCGCTGAAGAACGCTTCGAGTGTTTGTGCGTCATCGCCGAGCGGGTCCATGATGTCGTCCCAGCGGGAGGCATAGGCGTTGCGTGCGACTGGGGAGATTTCCGCAATGGTTCTTGCTTTGAATACGTCGGATGCGGTGAGGGGCACCCCGCGCATGTTCATGACGTCGAAGATACGGTGTGCGCCGGTGAGGTCGTCGGTGGTTACGATGACGAGGGTGACTTCGTTGACGAGATATGAGGCGAATGCGCGGCGGTCTTGGGTTGGCATTTTCGCGAGTTCGTCGAATACTTGTCTGGTGTTGATGGCGATGTTGCGTTGCGCGTGCGATTCGATGTCGTTGTCGCGCAGGTCGAACAGTCCCTCCAGATCTCCCTCCTGCACGTACATGCGGAAGAAATTGGTGTCGCGTTCGCGTAGTTTGAGGCGCGGCTCGGCTTTGATACCGCGTAGTTTGTCTCCTGGTTCGACGATGAGGTCGTTGAGGCTTTCGATGAGTTCGGGGTCATCTTCCAGTTCTCGTAGTACGGAAATGATGATGGAAAGTGAGATGAGGCGTTGTTGCCCGTCGATGACCTGGTATTTGGTTTGTCCATCACGGACGAGGATTAGTGATCCGAGGAAATACGGTGTGCTTGGATTGTGACATGCATCCTGCAGATCGGTGACCAGTTGCGCGATGTTTTCTGTTTGCCAGGTGTACGCGCGTTGAAATGATGGGATGACGAATCGGTAATCCGAAGTGAAAATCTTGCCTAATGGTTTTTCCGTTGCGTTGATTGACATGGCGTTCCCCCTCGTTGCGTTGCTCTGTGTTCAAGTGTACGAGTGTGTGATGTCATAGTCGTGGCGGCAGGGTGGCGCGTTCCACTAGGCGGGCCATTTGCACGCGGCCCATGTAGAGTGTGTCTGCGGCTGATGAAAGATGCGCTTTGACCGTGCGTTCGGAAATGAACATTCTTTCACTGATTTCTGCATTTGTGAATCCTTCGGCCGCGAGGATGACCGCTTCACGTTCGCACTCCGGCAAAGCGTCGAGCATGGCGCGTGCTTCGTCACGTCGGGACTGAGTCTGTTGCTGGTGCAGGTGAACACAGCGCTGATGCGTCCGGAGGAATAATCCTCCAAAATCAAACGCATCATCTGGCAGATCATCGGATCATCATCAATCACGCCGACGGTGATCGGCTGCTCGTCATGGTTACGCTCGGTGCTCACCCAACCCATGGTAGTCGCACATCAAGGTGGAAGACGTTATGTTGGTCAAAACCATATTGGCATGCTCCACCAGCTCTCCGAACACGTTCCGCCAAACTGGGAAGTCCAGCCCCCTTCCTTGGATTTGCCGTATCGGGATGAGATTGCGATATCGTCGGATTGCTGACATGCACATGCACTCCTTGTGAAGGATTCGCATTGACCTGCAACGTCACCGGCGTTCCAAGCGCATGTCTACGCGCATTGCTTTGCCTGTCCGTCCTAAATGTTTTCCGATAAAATGGACGCTATTGATTCCTAATATTAAAACCAACTTGCTCTTTCGTCCCTAAATTCGGGCAAGTCACTATGCTCATAAGGATTATAATTATTCAAATTGCAACCAAACTCTTTCAATGATTTTATTTTATTATCCTTTGTCCATTCAACCAGGGAAATTCCATCAAATTCCTCTATGCTCCCATTGTTCATTTCATTTTTGAAATACCACTCCACAATCGTCTGATTTCCTTTGTGGAAAAATTGTTTGATTTCCCAAGCAACGACTTTGCCACGGGTATTCCATTCCTGAAACCAGTGCTTTACGATTTGACGGTTATTATATTTTGGACTCCAACTTTCAGTATAAATTACATCTTCTGCAAAAATATTATCAATACCTAAATCCTGTTTTGTAAGCCACATTTCAAACCATAAGTGAATAATTCTTTCTCTTTCATTCACAATCCGACACCTCACTAACTTCCGATTTTTCGGTTTCGTTCTACATCAAAACTATGAACAATTCAACCATAGAAAGCGAGGTATCAAAACTTATGTATTACACCCAAGAACAGATAGACCGGGCGAACTAAGCTGACCTTGTTTTGTTCCTGCAATCACAGGGCGAGCAGCTTACCCGCGCCGGACAGGAATACCGCTGGACGCGGCACGACAGCCTGACCGTCCGGGGAAACAAATGGTATCGCCACAGCCAAAGCAAAGGCGGCGGCCCCGTTGATTTTGTCATGGAGTTTTCGGCAAGAGCTTCACCGAAGCCGTTGAACTGCTGACAGGAGAAAAGGCGCAGCCCAACCGCCGGCCATCAAGACCGTTTATCTCTGCCTTGACAGCGACGAAGCCGGAAACGACGCTTGCAGCCGCCTCGTGAAGCTCATGCCGGAGGGCTGCGCCGTCCACCGGCTTATCCCTCTTTTCAAGGATTGGAACGAGGTGTTGCAGCACCGGGCGGAAATCACAGACGGAAAGTTTTTGCGGGAAGCAGTCTACGGCTTGAAAGAGCCACCGCAGGAGGAAATCGTTGAGATTATCCGCATGAGCGAGGTTGACACACAGACCGTCGAATGGCTATGGAAACCGTATATCCCCTTTGGGAAAATAACCATAGTACAGGGCAACCCCGGCGAGGGAAAGACCACATTTGCGCTGCGCCTTGCCGCTGCCTGCACCACTGGCGGGACGCTTCCGGGCATGAAGCCCATGCAGCCGTTTCAAGTGATTTATCAGACCGCCGAGGACGGTTTGGGCGATACCGTCAAGCCCCGCTTGATAGAAGCTGCCGCAGACCTTGACCGGGTGCTTGTGATTGATGAAGCAAAACGGGAGCTTACCCTGTCCGACGAGCGCATAGAGAAAGCAATCATACAGAACGGGGCGCGTCTGATTATCCTTGACCCCATACAAGCGTACATGGGCGAAAAAACCGACATGAACCGGGCAAACGAAGTGCGCCCCATGTTCCGCCGCCTTGCCGATGTTGCGGAGTGTACCGGGTGCGCCGTTGTGCTTATTGGACACTTAAACAAATCAGCCGGAGGGCAGAGCGCATACCGGGGATTAGGTTCTATCGACTTTCGCGCCGCAGCAAGGAGCGTCTTGCTGATCGGGTGCGTGAAGCGTGAGCCGAATATCCGGGTAATCGTGCATGACAAATCTTCTCTTGCGCCGGAGGGCAAGCCGATGGCGTTCTGTCTTGACCCCGAAACGGTCTTTTCGTGGGTAGGCGAATATGACATCACCGCCGACGAGCTGCTGTCCGGCGCGGGCGGCAACAGCGCCACCAAAACCGAACAGGCTGAAAGGCTGATACTTGACCTGCTTGCAGACGGGAAAGAGCTTGCCAGCGAGGACATTGTAAAAGCCGCAGCCGAAGCCGGAATATCCGAGAGAACGGTGCAGAACGCCAAGCGCAACATGAGCGCGGTTTTAGGCGCAAGGCGCGTGGGCGGTTCAATGGTACAACTTCATCAAGAAGGAGTAGCCCCCCCCGAACCCGCAAGCTGAAAGTGCAAAACGCAGACCCTTTGCACTTTGCACTTTCGCACTTTCACGATAATTTGCGTCAATAACTCAAAAAAGCACTTGACAAAACGCTTCATGGTGAGCCCCTCCTGCACCACACGATACGCGATCATGCTGATGGAATCATCTAACTGGCCCAACTGCTGAATATCGATCCACGTGTCGATCCGCATGCCCGCGGCGCGAACGTCACCAATCAACCGCAACAGCGAATCGCGGGTCAATTCGGCAGACTGCAACGCATCGCGCACCTGGGACCAGATGGTCGCCGCCGCTGCGGTCAATACGGAACGAAGCGTCATCTTGACATCCTGACGCCTGGCGAGCAGCGGAGTCAATGCCATAAGCACGATCAGCGAATCGAAGGGGAGCACCACCACCAGTAGGCATGCGGTCCAGAACACTGCCTGCGGGTGGCTATTGCGGGACAGAAGGATCAAGCCCGAAGAAATCGCAACGAGCGCGCATAGGATCATCCATAAATAAGGTGCGCTATCCTGCGCATACTGTTGGGACGCGAAAGATGCCTGCGCCAGACAGGCGAAACTAGCGCACGCCATCATCGGTATGGTGCACCAGATTCTGGTGCGTACCGGTACGTCGACGGGGGAAGGTCCGAAAGTTTTCCAAAACGGTCAGGAACTCGACACCGCCAAAGTGACGCACAAGTTCGCCATCTGACATGGCATGTCCCAGTCTTTCGCGTCCGGCACACTCCCCGTGTCGAACGCGAAACCTATGCGGGCTTTGAAGAAAATACGAGATTAAGCCAATATTCATGAAATCGTCAGGAAAATGCCGTATCGTGATGCGCAATCGAGCAAAAAGGAGCGATTATGGCATTCGGTCAGCAGCCCCAGGGTAACAACGCCCAGAATAACGGCTTCAACAATCAATACCAGTACAACCAACAGTACAACCAGTACAATGCGCAGCCGCAATACGCCTACGCGCCCAACGGTACCGCCGCGGTCAACGTGCAGGCCACCTATTCCTACGAGCAGGCCGAACGCAGTTCCGTCAACAGCGCATACACGCACATGACCCTCGGTTTGATCGTCACCGCCGTGGTCGCCATCATCACCCAAATGAGCGGCGCATACCTGGCACTCATCCAAACCACGGGCATCATCGGCATCTTCGCTCCCGCCATCATTGAAATCGTGCTTGCCATCTACCTTGGCGCGCGCATCCATACAATGAAGGTCTCCACCGCATACGTCATGTTCTACGTGTATGCGGCGCTCATGGGCTTCACCCTCAGCACCATCTTCATGGCCTACGATCTTGGCACCATCGGCATTTCCCTCGCATTGTGCGCTGGCTTCTTCTTCGCGCTCACCATGTTCGGACGCACCACCAAGATCAACATGCTCAAGGCCGGCCCCATCCTTTTCATCGGCCTCATCGTGCTCATCATCGCCGAAGTGATTCTCATGATCTTCGCCCCCGGCAACACCACCCTCATGATCGTCTCCGCCATCGGCCTTCTGCTTTTCGCTGGTATGACCGTCTACGACGCCCAAGCCACCCGCGCCATGCTCGAACAGTATTCCGCCCAAGGCCCCGAAATGGTCAAGAAGGTTTCCATCCTTTGCGCGCTGAATCTGTATTTGGATTTCGTGAACATGTTCATGTATATTCTCCAACTCCTTGGCAATCGCGACTGAAATCCAAATGACGGAGCGTCCTCGGAATTGCTCCTCGGTCAACGTAACGGATAAAGCCTGACCAGAATGTGGCCAGGCTTTATCCGTTGGTCAAAGACATGCTTTACGGTGGGTGCTCATGCAGAGAAAAGAGATTGGCGGCATGGCATGCCTCGTACTGGCGGCCCTCATTTGGGGATTCGCATTCGTGTCGCAAGTGCAAGGCATGGACTCCACAACACCGCTGTTCTTCGGAGCCACCCGATTCACCCTCGGATCCATCTCGCTGATACCGTTGCTTTGGGTTCGCCGCAGCACCATAGCGGAACAAGAGCGTAAACGCCGTGAAACCCAGGGAAAACCGTCCATCACCCTCGGCAACGGCGCAATCGTCGCCATGCCGAAATGGACCGGCAATCCCATCGTGGTCAGCATCATCTGCGGAATCGTGCTTTTCACCGCAAGCACCGTCCAACAATACGGCATCCTTTACTCCGGATCGGCGGGACGATCTGGCTTCATCACCGCGCTATACATCGTCATGACTCCGCTGCTTGCCTTCGTCATACTGCGTCGACGAGTGCACCTCAGCGTCGTCATCAGCGTCGCCATCTCCGTTATCGGCTTTTACCTGCTGTGCGTCACCGACGGATTCGGATCCATCACCCTGGCGGACATGGTGCTGCTGTTCACCGCGGTTCTCTTCGCTGGGCACATCCTCGTCATAGACACCTTCGGGCGAGACATGGACCCCATCCTGCTTTCATTCGGGCAGATCACCACCACCGCGATCCTCAGTTGGATCGGCTCTATCATCGAAGGATCCATCGACTGGGCCGGTGCCGCGCAAAGTTGGATCGCCATCGTCTACGCGGGCGTCTGCTCCGCTGGCGTAGCCTATACGCTTCAGGTCGTAGGGCAACAACTTGTGACCCCGACCAGAGCGTCCGTGATCATGTCGCTCGAATCGTTCTTCTCCGCGGTCGGCGGCGCACTCCTGCTTGGCGAGATCATGACCACCCGAGCCTATATCGGCTGTGCGCTCATCTTCGCGGGCACCATACTTGCCCAGCTGCCCATCGACCAGCTTCTGCACGCGGTCAAATGCAGGCAGGCGGACGTCAATCGGCCTTAGGGGCCTCGCCAGCCTGAGGCGCGCCATTAATGTCGCGGTGGATGTTCTGCATCTGCGTTTCGATATTCTGCAGACTCCTCGCACAATCAAGCAGCGTTTGCGAATGCTCCGACAGCTTCGTGTCGGGCAGATCCGTCTTATAGCGCAGAGCGTGCTCCAAACTCGCCCAATAATCCATGGCGATAGTGCGGAACTGCACCTCCACAGGCGTGTAATGCGGTCCGGAAGACAGAAAAACAGGCACCGCGTAAATCACATGCAGCGAACGGTAACCATTCTGCTTCGGATTCTTGATGTAATCCTTCACGCGCAACACCTGAATATCGTTCTGGGCAGACAGATAATTCGATACTGAATACACGTCATCGCGATAATTGCAGATCACGCGAATGCCGGCCACATCAAACAGATTGTCTTTGATCGACTCCACCGTCAGCGGCAGCTCCTTACGTTCCAGCTTGCCGAGAATGGAATTGATGGACTTCAGCCTGCGTTCCATGTGATGGATGGGATTGTGGGAGAAACGTACCTGGAATTCGGAATCAAGAATCTCCAACTTGGTGCTAATCTCATACATCGCACCCTCGTACACCTGCATCTGATCGATGAACTCGGTGATCTGATTGGATGGCAACGAACCATCGTCGAAATTTATCGATTTCAATCGCGCTTGCAGTTCACTGGTATTGATGCGGCTCTGTCTATCAAGTATCACGGTTCCATAGTGTACCCAAAAGGGGCGTGGAAAACTGGAAAAGCGCTGAAAAAACGTTATTCCTTCAATCCTTCAACATGCCAAGCACAGTACGGCGCGTGCTGGGAATCCCTGCCGATAGCATGGAACACTATGAACGAAGACATGATGACCGAGGCGGAGCGCGCCTCGAAACTCGCGGAACCTACCGCAGAAGACACCGCCACGAGAGGCAAAGGCGTGTTCTATGTGCACACCCTCGGATGCCAGATGAACGTGCACGATTCCGAACGTATCTCAGGCGTGCTTGAAGCGGACGGCTACGTGCCCGCCACCGAGGGGCAATACCTCGACCATGACGTGGATCTCATCGTCATGAACACGTGCGCGGTGCGAGAAAACGCGGCGGAGCGCATGTACGGTACCATCGGCCTGTGGGCCGAAATGAAGCGCCAGCGCCCGAACCTGCAGATCGCCGTCGGCGGCTGCATGGCACAGCTCGACCGTGAGAAAATCGCCAAAAAGGCGCCGTGGGTCGATGCCGTGTTCGGTACGAAGAACATCGGCTCACTGCCGCAGCTGCTCGATCAGGCACGTATCGAAGGCCATGCCCAGGTCAAGGTCAAAGAGGAGCTCAACTACTTCCCAAGCCAGCTTCCCACCGACCGTGCGTCGAAGGTGTCAAGCTGGGTGGCCATCTCCGTCGGATGCAACAACACCTGCACATTCTGCATTGTGCCTACCACCCGAGGCAAGGAACATGATCGTCGCCCGGGAGACATTCTTGCCGAAATTCGCCAGTGCGTGGATGAAGGAGCCAAGGAAGTCACGCTGCTCGGCCAGAACGTGAACTCGTTCGGTTACGGCATCGGAGACCGTTTCGCCTTCTCCAAGCTATTACGCGCATGCGGTGAGATCGAAGGATTGGAGCGCGTGCGATTCACTTCGCCGCATCCCGCCGCCTTTACCGACGACGTAATCGCAGCCATGGCCGAAACGCCCAATGTCATGCACCAGCTGCACTTCCCGCTGCAGTCCGGATCCGACCGAATCCTGCGCGCCATGCGCCGGTCGTATCGTTCCGCGAAGTTCCTTGACATTCTGCGAAAAATTCGTGAGGCAATGCCGGATGCGCAGATTTCCACCGACATCATCGTCGGTTTCCCGGGTGAAACCGAAGAGGACTTCCAGGAAACCTTGCGCGTGGTGGAAGAGGCGAGATTCGCGTCCGCATTCACCTTCATCTATTCGCCGCGCCCAGGCACTCCGGCCGCCGAAATGGAGCAGGTGCCGCACGACGTGGCCCAAGACCGGTTCGAACGACTCGTGGCATTGCAGGAACGAATCACCGAAGAAAATCTCAAAACCTTCGAAGGCCGTGACGTCGAAGTGATGGTCACCGGCGCATCCGGCAAGAAGGATGCCGCAACCCATCGCGTCACCGGGCGAGAGAAAACCGGCGTGCTCGTGCATGTCGGTGTGCCCGAAGGCGAGCCAATGCCGCAGGTAGGCGATTTCGTGACCGCCACCATCACCCATGCGGGGCGCCACAATCTCATCGCCGATCCCGATTTGAAGGCGGGGCAGACCTATGCCGTTCGACACTGAGACTTCTGAAACAACAGGCAAAACAGGGGATGCCGATCCTGCCTTGCAGCGTAAGGTCGTATCCATTGTCGGTCCAACCGCATCCGGCAAAACCGGGTTGGGCATTGCCGTCGCCAAAGCGTTGGCGCGCAAAGGCGAACAGGCGGAAATCATCAACGCCGACGCATACCAGATGTATCGGGGCATGGATATCGGTACGGCCAAAGCGAGCCCTGAGGAGCAGGCGCAGGTCAGGCATCATCTCATCGATATCATCGAACCGGACGATGCCATGTCCGTGGCGCGGTTCCAAGAGCTCGCCCGCGAGAAAATAGCCGAACTACAGGCCAGGGGAGTGCGTCCGATCCTTGTTGGAGGTTCCGGCCTGTACGCACGGGCGGCTATCGACGACATCTCCTTCCCCGGCACCGACCCGCAAGTACGCAAGGCGCTTGAGGAACGGGAGAAAGCCGAAGGTGCGGGCGCGCTGTTCGACGAGCTGAAGGCCAAGGATCCCGAAGCGGCGGCGCGCATGGACCCGCACAATCCGAGACGAACCATCCGCGCGCTGGAAGTCATCGAAGTGACGGGACGTCCCTATTCGGCAAGCCTTCCGCACTATCGGTACGTCATTCCTACCGTGCAAATCGGTCTCGATCTGCCTCGGGAGGAACTGGACCGTCGCATCGACATTCGCACCAAGCAGATGCTCGAAGGCGGATTCATCGAAGAAGTGGAGCGCATACGCCCCAAACTGGGCATCACCGCAGCCAAAGCGCTCGGTTACCAGCAGGTCGTCGACTATTTGGACGGGTTGCGTGACCTGAACGACACGTTCATGGACATCGCACAGAAAACGAAGCGTCTGGCACGCAAACAGATGGGATGGTTCGGCCGTGACCCGCGCATCCACTGGCTCCAAGCGCTCAATCCGGCGCTGCTAGACAATGCGATGGCCATCATCGAGCATGCCGATGCAGGCGCCTACGACGCCATAGACGTGCAGGCGGACGCCTACACCCAGCATCATCTCGGAGACCTCGCCTGAAATGAAACCCCGCTGCCATATCGGCAACGGGGTTTCATTCGCAGTATCATGCCTCCCCTCTGCCTTAAGTTAGAAAATGTGTGCGATTCGAGGAAATGACATGTCATGGTTCATCCCATGGGTAAAATCATGACCGTTATGGCACGAACAGCATCTTCCAACACGAAATCCAGCGGCAAAAGATCCGCTGGCAAGGCCCGTTCCGGCGAGACCAAGGTCATGGACGCGGTCGAACCATCGCCAGTGATGGGCGTCTTGACCAAGTACAGGCGCGACATCGCATGTTTTGTTCTGGTGATTCTCGCGGTGCTGTTCTGCGCCTCGGAATGGTTCCGGGTGCAAGGTGCGTTCGGCCGGGCGCTCCATGCCATGGCCTCCGGATTGTTTGGCCTGATGAGCATCATTTTGCCGGTTTTCCTAATGCTAGTGGTGTTCAGCCTTATGCATAAAACCCAGCGCAAAAGCGACAATGCGCGTATGGCGACGGGATGGTCCATGATCTTATGGTCTGTCTGTTCCATACTTGACGCGGCGCTTGCGTCCGACATCCAAGGCTTCGATATGGCACTGCTGCAGAAATCGGGAGGATTGCTCGGCTACGTGCTTGGTTGCCCGTTGGCATGGGGGCTTTCCAAAGCATTTGCCATCGTTATTTTCGCGGTCGTCATTCTGTTTTCGCTGTTGCTGATCACCCGTACGCGGGTTGATGAGGTTCCCGACAAAATATGCGCGTTGATGTCCCGTTTTGGTTTCGGTGCAAATAAGACGGACGATGACGAGACTGAGCAATTCCCGAATGAGGTGCGCATCGGAGATACCACGCTGTCCTTTGCCGAGGGAGTGCCGGCGCATGATGGGACCGACGATGCGGCAGCCGAAGAGAAGAAACCGATGCTGTTTTCTCGCTTAAAGCAGTTGATATCATCAAAAACCAAGAAACAGGGCGCTCAGGGCGGACTCGAATACTATGACGGCGATGAGGCGTTTCGCAATGCCGCCGAACGACATGGCGAAACGGCGGAAACCATGCTTGACGAACCATATCAGAGTGTTTCGCAGCCGCGCAGCATTTCATCCAGCGAACATTCCGCTCAGGATTCTGGCGGAACCGTCGTCATGACTCAGATGCCTGTGGCGCGTTCCCTTTCGTCAGATCCGATCGGAATTGCAAGTGGCACCATACCGAAAATTCCAGAAACCGTCCCTGCGATGGTTGGAGCGGTGCCATCCAGTGAAATCAAGTCAATCGGCGTGGCTGCGGACGATCCGTGGGCGGTCATCGATGAGAACGGCACATCCAACGGAACGCAGGTCATGGTCGATGCGGCGACCTACGAGGTCGTAGACGATCTGAATGGCGGTTTGAGCGAAGAAGGCGTTTCCGATGAATCCGACGAGATTCCGGAAGGCCCATACCATCTACCTGACCTTGGCATGCTGAAGCAAGGCGCACCGCACGCCGTGCACACGCCGGAGAACGATCGTGTGATTCGCGCGCTTACGGTCACCTTCCAGCAATTCAACGTCGATGCCAAAGTCATCGGCTTCCTGCGCGGTCCATCCGTAACCATGTACGAGGTGGAGCTTGGTCCTGGCGTGAAAGTGGAGAAGGTCACCAATCTGCAGAAAAACATTGCCTACGCGGTGGCCAGCTCCGACGTGCGCATCCTGTCGGTGATCGAAGGCAAGTCTGCCATCGGCATCGAAATACCGAACACCGACCGTGAAACCGTGGTGCTTGGCGACGTGCTTCGTTCGGACAAGGCAAGGAATGATCCGAACCCTATGCTCACAGGCGTGGGCAAGGATGTGGAAGGTCATTTTGTAACGGCCGACCTCACCAAGATGCCGCATCTTCTGGTGGCAGGCGCCACCGGTTCCGGCAAGTCCAGTTTCATCAACTCCATGCTGACATCTGTGATCATGAGGGCGACGCCTGACCAAGTGCGCATGATCATGGTTGATCCGAAACGAGTGGAACTGTCCGCTTACGCGGGCATACCGCATCTGCTGACCCCGATCATCACCGATCCGAAGAAGGCCGCGCAGGCGCTTGAATGGGTGGTCAAGGAGATGGATGCCCGCTACAGCGATCTTGAATTCTTCGGATTCCGACACATCAAGGATTTCAACGCGGCCGTGCGTGCAGGCAAAGTGCACGCGCCGGCCGGGTCGAAACGGAAGGTCGCCCCATATCCATACATCCTAGTGGTCGTCGACGAGATGGCCGATCTGATGATGGTGGCCAAGAACGATGTGGAAAGCTCCATCCAGCGCATCACGCAGCTGGCACGAGCGGCAGGTGTGCATCTGGTGCTCGCCACCCAGCGTCCGTCGGTTGATGTGGTCACCGGTCTGATCAAGGCGAATATTCCTTCACGACTTGCTTTCGCGACCTCGTCCGCCACGGATTCTCGAGTCATCCTCGACTCCACCGGAGCGGAAACCCTGATCGGTCAGGGCGATGCGCTGTTCCTGCCGATGGGACAGGCCAAACCGTTGCGCGTGCAGGGCGCATGGGTCGACGAATCGGAAATCCGTCGTGCGGTGGAGTTCGTGCGCACCCAACGCAAGCCACATTACCGCGAAGATATCGAGGAAATGTCCAAGGAAGCCGACAAGAAGGCCATCGAACCGGATGAAGACATCGGCGGCGATATGGACGTGCTGTTGCAGGCGGCGGAACTGGTGGTCACATCGCAGTTCGGCTCGACATCCATGTTGCAGCGCAAGCTGCGCGTCGGATTCGCCAAGGCAGGACGTCTCATGGATCTGCTGGAGTCGCGTGACATCGTGGGGCCGTCCGAAGGGTCCAAGGCACGCGAGGTGTTGGTGCAGCCCCAGGACCTGCCGCAGGTGCTCGCCTTCATCAAAGGCGAGACCTCGTCGCTGAATTCGGCAGCTTCTTCGGCAGCGGATTCCGAAGAGGCGATGTGATCGGGGAACGCTCCGTATGAAACGCAAATTGGTAAGCAAGTAGAAGTGTCGGGGTAACGTGAACGGTATGGAAAAGCAAGAAGAACGCAAATCATCGTTGCTTGACGGCTGGAATGCGCCGCCGAACCTTGTCACCTTCTCTCGTATCATCTTGGTCATCGTGTTTTTGGTGCTGTACGCCAAAGCTGGCGCGTGGGGCGTGGACAACGTCACCATGCGTTGGGTTGCCGCGGTCATCTTCATCATCGCGGCATGCACCGATAAGCTTGACGGTTGGATGGCTCGCAAATACAACCAAGTCACTGAACTTGGCAAGCTGATGGATCCGATCGCCGACAAACTGCTCACCTGTGGCACACTGATCGTTGCCGCCATCTTCAACGAATTCGGTAATCCGGTGCTGGGATGGGTCGTGACCGCCCTGTTCCTGATTCGTGAGATCGGTATCACCATCATGCGCTTCTTCGTGATCGACACGGGCGGCAAGGTTATCGCCGCATCCCAGGCGGGCAAGTACAAGACGCTCTGCCAGTGCATCGGTCTGGCTATGTTGATGCTGCCGATGTGGAGCTTGGCTCCGAAAGGGTTTAACGACATCCCGATGTGGATGACCGTCTACTACATCATCACGTACGCGCTGATTTATCTTGCGCTGATTCTCTGCCTGTATTCCGGCGGCGAGTATCTGGTTAATACTTTCGGCGGTCGTAAGAAGCCCGCAGACAAGACCGGAAAAGAAACCAAGTAGGGTATTCATGGTTGAATCCTTGAACCAGACGGCTGCCGCCAACCAATCGCAATGCGATGAATTGGCGACGGCCGTTCTTGCATATTGCGAAACCAATCGTTTCAAAATCGCGGCGGCCGAGTCGTTGACGGGAGGTTTGCTGGCCGATGCTTTCGTGCGTGTGCCGGGGGCGTCGAAAGTGTTTCTTGGCTCCGCCGTGACATACGACATTCGCGCCAAGGCGTCGATTCTTGGTGTGGATGCCGAGTTGTTGCGCCGAGAGGGGGCTGTCCATCCCGAAGTGGCGCGCCAGATGGCTTTCGGAACGGCGAGGCTGTACCGGCAGCGGGAGGACGGCGATTGTGTCGTCGGATTGTCGACCACCGGTGTTGCAGGTCCTGGACCTGACGGAGACAAGCCTGCGGGACTTGCCTACGTCGGCTGTTCCCTGCCGGACGGTTTTGGATCTGTTCGCTCCAGGCGAACGGAGGCTTTCGAGCTGCGCCTGCAGGGAGATAGGGAAAGCGTACGGCGTGGAGTCGTGCATTGTATTCTGCAAAAACTGAGGGAGCTTTCAGCGGATTCACAGGAATAATCTACAAAGATGAGTGTTGACCATAGTGGACAGACGTACGCACGAAAAAGGGGCTGATGAATGGAAACGATGACACTCACCGAAGAACAGAGGGAACTCAAGGCTATGGCCCCCGCAACCGCGCAGGCTGCCGGGGCTCGTGTCAGGGAACTCACACCGGCTCAGAGGCGTGCGGTGATGTTCGCGCAGCAGCAGGTGCTCCGTGCTCGTGCGGCCAAGAAAGCCAAGGACGAGCGTCAGGCCGCGTTGACGCGAATGTGGCAGGAAGAGGACTCCGAGCGTGTACGTACGCATGCTGTGCAGCATGCTCCGGAGCAGTCTGATGAGGCCAAGGAGGTTTCGTTGCGCGAGGCCATCGGTCATGTGCTGCGTGACCTGCGCACGCGAGACCATAGGACGCTTCGTGAGGTCAGCGAAAAGGCCGGTGTGTCGTTGGGGTACCTTTCCGAAGTGGAACGCGGGCAGAAGGAAGCCAGCTCTGAGCTACTGTCATCCATCGCGCAGTCCTTGGGGTTGTCCACAGCCCAGATGCTTCGCATGGTGGCTGACTATCTTGATTCCGTGACTGCCTGATTTGTGGAATATGACATGATGACGCCCGGCGATTGTTCGCTGGGCGTTTCTCTTTTCGCATATAAATCAAGTCTGTGTACACTGGGGCGCGTGCAGGAACGTGAATTTTGGCAGTTGCTTGAGGAAGTGCTCGGACGTAGCTATGGTCGATCGTTGGCGCATGATCAGGTACTTGATCGCCTTGGCGGTATGACGGCGGTCGACGCGCTCAGTGCGGGCGAGGAGCCTCGAGTGGTCTGGAATGTGCTATGCGACCAGATGGGCATCCCGGATTCCCAACGTTGGGGCAAAGATCATAACGCGCCTCCCATGCCGGTTCGTTGAGTTTTTTCGATACAACACACCTTTTCGAACAGATGTTCGCATGTTGGGATATAGTTATCCACAGACAACAACATAAACGGGCTGTTTCCAAATTCCTCAAGTCGCGTGAGAACGTTGATTTTCCAAGGAATGTTGGTTTATGACTCGTTGGATTGCATGTCTTCCGACCACAACGGTCGTTGGATTTGCAAGAACGAATGCTGTGGCCTTACGGTGAAGCCACCATTCGTCATAGTCGGCAGAAGGAGTAGTCATGGCACAGACGAGCGCGGCAAAGGGAGCCGCACAGAACAAGTCCGCGAACGGCATCGACCCGCGTCGTCAGGCCGCGCTTGATACGGCGCTTGCGCAGGTCGAGAAGAGTTTCGGCAAGGGGTCAGCCATGCGATTAGGCGATCGTCCCGAGCAGGATGTCGAGGTGATTCCTACCGGATCACTGGCATTGGATATGGCATTGGGCATCGGAGGTTTGCCGAAGGGTCGTATTGTGGAGATCTACGGTCCGGAATCCTCCGGCAAGACCACGCTGGCGCTGCATGTGGTGGCCAATGCTCAGAAAAACGGTGGGGTCGCCGCGTTCATCGATGCGGAGCATGCGCTTGATCCTGTCTATGCGCGCAAGCTTGGCGTCGACACGGATTCGCTAATCGTCTCCCAGCCCGATAACGGCGAACAGGCGCTGGAGATCGCGGATATGCTGATTCGTTCTGGAGCGCTTGACGTGATCGTCATCGATTCCGTGGCGGCATTGGTGCCGAAGGCCGAAATCGAAGGTGAAATGGGCGACAGCCACGTCGGTTTGCAGGCGCGACTGATGAGCCAGGCATTGCGTAAGATGACTGGCGCTTTGGCTCAGGCGGGCACCACGGCCATCTTCATCAACCAGCTTCGTGAGAAGATCGGCGTGTTCTTTGGCAATCCGGAAACGACCACCGGTGGCAAGGCATTGAAGTTCTACTCGTCCGTCCGCATGGATATTCGTCGCATCCAGACCATCAAGAACGGCGACGAGGCTGTGGGCAACCGCACCAAGGTCAAGGTCGTCAAGAACAAGATGGCTCCACCATTCAAGACTGCTGAGTTCGACGTGCTGTACGGCGAGGGGATTTCCAAAGAAGGATCTGTACTTGACATGGCGTTGCAGGTCAATGTCGTGAAGAAGTCTGGATCGTGGTTCACGTATGGTGGCGACCAACTGGGGCAGGGGCGTGAGAACGTGCGTCAGTTCCTCAAAGACAACCCGGAGCTCACTGAAGAGATCGAGAATAAGGTGAAAGCCGAATTCGGCCTCATTGAGCCTACCGACCAATTCGCCGAGGATAGTGACGATGCGTCGGCGAAGGATGCCAAGGGCGAGGAAAAGGCGAAATCTGCTGCCAAGCCGGAAACGGTCAAGGGCGCGGCAAGGTCTTCCAAGACCGCCGACAAGGCATGACGTATGATCAGTGCCGAGCAATTTCTTGAACAGCAGGGCCTCCAGCCGGTATCGTCCGAGGCTGGGGGCCCTGCCCTTGCCTGCGGCGGGCGGCTGCAGGACGACCGAATCGAATCCGGCTGCGGACAGGTTTTGCGCAATGATGAAGAAGACACGCCGAAGCGTGCGCGACACGCACGACACGCAGGGCGTGTCGTGGTTGGCGTGTCGCGAACCCCTGACGATCCGAATAATCTGGATGCGTGCAGGGAGGCCGCCCTCCGGTTGCTTGATGCGGCGCCGCGTCCGTCAGGTGCGGTGAGGGAGCGACTCGTTGGCAAAGGGTACGCTCCTGAAATAGTGGACGATGTGATTGCCAGACTGATTCGGGTTCGTCTCATCGACGACGAGGCGTACGCCCAGTCCGCGGTGCGGTACTGCGCATCACGACTGATGGGGCATAGGGGAGCAGTTATGGAGCTCAAACGCAAAGGTGTAGACCGCCAGCTTGCGCAACGTGTGTGCGATGAGGCCGAATCCCAAGGCGTGTTCGCCGAGGCCGCATGGGAGCTGGGACGTCGGACGGCGAGAAAAACTGCTGGATTGGATGTCGAGGTGCGTAAAAGACGGTTCTGGAGTGCTGGTGGTAGGAAAGGCCATAATCCTGAAGTTCTGCGGGAAATCGCACAGGAATTGTTCGTCTGAAACGGCTGATTCGCATAGTGGCTATGCGGGTTTTGAACACTGTTTCGCCACGGGGATCGGTCGATGCGATAAGGGAGTGAGACCTCTTATACCCCGGGTTCTGTCGTGCCTTAGGCACGGATGGCCATCCATCTCGACCTGACGTTGCCGCCAGGCTCTAGCAGCCTACCCGAAGGCTTCGGGCGAGCAGCCCTCAAACGCCTTCTGCTTGGCCTTGCTCCCGATGAGGCTTGCCATGCGGCCGACTGTTACCAGTGGCCCGGTGGTCTCTTACACCGCCGTTTCACCCTTACCTACCGGTCGAAACCGATAGGCGGTCTGTTCTCTGCTGCGCTATCTCTCAGGTCGCCCTGGGCGGACGTTATCCGCCATCGTGCTCTATGGAGCCCGGAAGTTCCTCAACCGACGGATCGGTCGCGGCCATCAAGAGGTCTCAAACGCACTATGATAGCAAGAAAACGGACGAAAGGAAAATCAAAAAAACTTTATTTTTCTTTCGTCAACTTTTCAGTGAAATCACAATGTTGCGGCTACAATGTTGACTACCGAACAGCGAAGCAGCTGTTTGGTCCGTATATAGCGGGTAACACCGCTTGAGTCTAGGGAGGTCCACATGGAAATCGTCGTTACCGGACGTCATACGCAGATCAAGCAAAGGTTCCGTGACGTTGTCGAAAGCAAGATGAATCGTGTGACCGCTATCGCTCCGGATGCGCAGCGTGTTCAGATTGTGCTGTCGCATGAGGGCAATCCGCGTCAGGCCGATACTGCCAAGCGCGTTGAAATCACTGTCATCGCCGGTCGTACTGTGGTGCGTGCCGAGGCTTCAAGCGCCGACGAGTTCAGCGCTTTGGACATGGCTCTCGACAAGCTGACCCTCCGTCTGCGTCGCACCCGTGATCGTCGCAAGGATCATCGTCGTGGCTACAGCGATCCGGCCCCGGTTGATCTTGGCGTCGTCGAGCCGACTCCGGAAGTCGAGGAGACCGCTGAGGAAGAGGTCGAAGAACCGAACAACAGCCCGGCCGACGCCGTCGCCGCCGAACTTGGTCCAGGCGAGTCCGTCGAGGTTCAGGTAGGCGACACTCCGATCGTCATCCGTCGCAAGCTGCATATCGCGGAGCCGATGACCATCGATGAGGCACTGTATGAGATGGAACTGATCGGACACGATTTCTTCCTGTTCGTGAACAAGGAAACCGGCCGTCCGTCCGTTGTCTACCATCGTCACGGCTGGAGCTATGGCGTCTTCGAGATCGACACCCCGGAGAACGTGGCAAAGTAAGACATGCAACATGGTTGGATAGGGAGATGATCTGACCGAACGGAGGCTCGCGCGTCGTACGTGCGAGCCTCTTTTCATGTTTGAGAAGGTGCTTTAAATGGCGGGAAGATGCAACACGCTGAAAATTACGTAAAATGGACGATGTTTTTCGAAAATCGCTAAATAGCGACTAGTCTCGGACGAGGTAACTCACATACACAAAGGGAGTGATTGTGGTAGATATCGTTGACAAAGCCCTGCGAATGGGCGAAGGCCGACAGATCAAGAAGCTTGAGCATGTCGCTCAGGCAACCAACGCGCTGGAGGACGAGATCGCAGCGCTCAACGACGAGGAGCTTAAGGGACAGACTGCCAAGTTCAAGCAGCGTCTCGACAACGGCGAATCCCTCGACAAGCTGATGCCGGAAGCCTTCGCCACCGTACGTGAGGCGTCCAAGCGCACCTTGGGTCTGCGTCACTTCGACGTGCAGCTCATGGGCGGCGCGGCATTGCACTGGGGCAACATCGCCGAAATGAAGACCGGTGAAGGCAAGACCCTTGTGGCAACCCTGCCGGCATACCTGAACGCGCTTGACGGCCAGGGCGTGCATGTCGTCACCGTCAACGACTATCTGGCAAGCTATCAGGCCGAACTCATGGGCCGTGTCTACCGCTTCCTTGGCATGAGTACCGGCTGCATCATCACCAACCAGAAGCCGCCGGAGCGCCGCAAGCAGTACAACGCCGACATCACCTACGGCACTAACAACGAGTTCGGTTTCGACTACCTGCGCGACAACATGGCGTGGGAAAAGTCCGATTTGGTGCAGCGCGGCCACCACTTCGCCATCGTCGATGAGGTCGACTCCATTCTCATCGACGAGGCCCGTACCCCGTTGATCATTTCCGGTCCGGCCGAAGGTGACGTGACCCGTTGGTACCGCCAGTTCGCACGTCTGGTGCTCAAGCTCACCCGCGACGAGGATTATGAGGTCGACGAGAAAAAGAAGGTTGTCGGCATTCTTGATCCAGGCATCAACAAGATCGAGGATTATCTCGGCATCGACAACCTGTACGAGCCGAACAACACCGCGCTGATCGGCTACCTGAACAACGCCATCAAGGCCAAGGAACTGTTCCTGCGCGACCGCGACTACGTGGTGACCGGCGGCGAGGTGCTCATCGTCGACGAACACACCGGCCGTATCCTGCCGGGTCGTCGCTACAATGAGGGCCTGCATCAGGCCATCGAAGCCAAGGAAAACGTGGAAGTCAAGGCTGAGAACCAGACCTTCGCCACCATTACCCTGCAGAACTACTTCCGCATGTACGACAAGCTGTCGGGCATGACCGGTACCGCAGAAACCGAGGCCGCGGAGTTCATGGGCACCTACAAGCTGGGCGTGCTCCCGATTCCGACCAACAAGCCGATGATTCGCGAAGACAAGGACGATCTGATTTTCCGTACCAAGAAGGAGAAGCTGGCCGCCATCGTGCGTGATGTGGCCAAGCGCCACAAGAAGGGCCAGCCGGTGCTGCTGGGTACCGCTTCCGTGGAATCCTCTGAAATCGTGTCGTCCCTGCTTGACGTTGCCAACATTCCTCACCAGGTGCTGAACGCGAAGCAGCATGACAAGGAAGCCGCCGTCGTGGCCGTCGCAGGCCGTAAGGGCGCCGTTACCGTGGCTACCAACATGGCAGGCCGTGGTACCGATATCATGCTCGGCGGCAACGTCGAATTCCTCGCCGATGCGAAGCTCAAGTCCGAAGGTTACTCTCCGGATGACACTCCGGACGAGTATGAAAAGCGTTGGCCGGGCACCTTGGCCGAAATCAAGGAGCAGGTCAAGGACGAGCATGAAGAGGTCGTCGAGCTCGGCGGTCTGTACGTGCTTGGTACCGAGCGTCACGAGTCCCGCCGTATCGACAATCAGCTGCGTGGCCGTTCCGGACGTCAGGGTGATCCGGGCGAGTCCCGTTTCTATCTGTCGCTCGAAGACGATCTGATGCGTCTGTTCAACACCCAGCTCGTGGCCCGCGTTATGGCCAAGGGCATGCCGGAAGGCGAGCCGATCGAAGCGAAGAGCGTTTCCAAGGGCGTGCGCACCGCACAGAAGGCCGTGGAATCCCGCAACTTCGAAATCCGTAAGAACGTGCTCAAGTACGATGATGTGATGAACAAGCAGCGCACCGTCATCTATGCCGAGCGTCAGGCCGTGCTGAAGGGCGAGGACATCCACGAGGATATCCTCAAGTTCATCGATGAGACGGTATTGAGCTACATCAAGGGCGCCAACAAGGGCTCTGACAAGCCGAAGGATTGGGATTGGGAAGGCCTGTTCAAGGCTCTGAACGCCGTCTATCCGATTGCCGTTGATCCGGAAGCAGCCAAAGATGCAGTCTCCAAGCTCAAGGGAGACAAGGCCGTCGTGGCCCTGCAGGAGCTTATCGTTTCCGACGCCAAGGACCAGTATATCGACTTCGAAGGCAAGCTTGGTGAAGAGGGTCTACGTCAGCTGGAACGTCGTGTCGTGCTCGCGGTTCTTGACCGCAAGTGGCGTGAACACCTGTATGAGATGGATTATCTCAAGGATGGTATCGGGCTGCGTGGCATGGGTCAGCGCGATCCGCTGGTCGAATACCAGCGCGAAGGCTACCAGATGTACAACTCCATGATCGAAGCGATCAAGGAGGAGACCATCCAGCTGCTGTTCCATGTCGATATCGATCGTGTCGCCACCACCGAAGACACCGATATCGAATCCGACGAGGATGGGGCCGTGGACGCGGCTGAAGCGGTGATGGGACTGGAAGGCGAGACCGAACCTACCGGCGAAATTGCTCCTGCCGAGCCGGAAACCGATGATGAGTCCGAAAAGACCGTCATCGACGAACTGGCCGACGAGCAGAAGAACGAACCTGGCATCGTTGGCATGCAGCCGATCAGCCACGCCGAAGGCAAAGTTCCGGCCAACAAGCGTCCGAAGAGCGCGGAATTGCACTCCCCATGGGCGGATGGCCGTACCTTCCCGGGAACTGGCAAGAACGCCCAGTGCCCGTGCGGTTCCGGTCGTAAGTACAAGATGTGTCACGGACAGAACGAACAGTGAAATATCGTGTGATGCTCTGATGATTCGCGCATAATGAAGGCGGTTTGCGGATTTTTCGCAGACCGCCTTTTTTGTTTCATGCTCGTTGCCCGATATGCGGAAGATAGATATTGAAAATGTCTGTGTTGTTTATGATGAGCGCTTTTCTGCAATTACCTGTTCGTGATATGGACGTTGAAAAACCATGAAATGTAGAACGGTTACAATGGCGGCGATATCGTGTCAACAACGTGACATGCTGAAGCGTCAAGGAGGGCATCATGGCCGAAATCACATGGAAGTCGATCCTCACCAAGCTGGTCGGAGGGGACCATCTGAGTGCCGAGGAATCCGAGTGGTTCGTCGATGACCTCATGAACGGCAACGCTAATCCGGCGGCCGTCGGTGCGGTTCTGGCAACCCAGCAGCAGCTTGGCTTGACTCCGGATGAGGTGCGTGGAGCGGCCAAGGCCATGGTCTCCCATGCCATCAAACTTGATATCGACGGTGAGACCACCGATATCGTCGGTACCGGTGGAGACGGCGCCGCGACGGTGAATCTGTCTTCCATGGGCGCGGTGGTGGCTGCCGCATCCGGAGTGAAAGTCGTGAAGCACGGCAATCGTGCAGCCTCTTCCAAGTGCGGCACTGCCGATTGCTTCGAGGCGCTGGGACTGCCGCTCGATCTGGAACCGGAACAGGTTGCTGAGGTCGGCAACGAGTGCGGCATCGCATTCGCTTTCGCACGTACATTCCATCCGGCAATGCGCTTCGTGGGACCTGTCCGTGCGGCGCTCGGCGTGCCATGCGTATTCAACGTTCTTGGACCTCTGACCAATCCGGCCTCGCCGAAGCACATGGCGGTGGGCTGCGCCAATCGCGCAATGAGCCCGATCATGGCTGCGGTATATGCGGCTAATGGTCGGACCGGCATGGTGTACACGTCAAGCGAGGGGCTTGACGAAATGGCTCCGACTGGTCCGGTGTCCATCTGGGAGTTCAGCAACGGCGAAGTCACTGAGAGTGAATTCGACCCGACTGTGGAGCTTGGTCTCGACAAGGTGACGGTGGCTGACTTGAAAGGTGGAGAGCCGGAGCTCAACGCTCAGCTGTTCCGTGACTTCCTTGCAGGCAAGGACGTTCCTTTCCGCACTACCGCCCTGCTCAACGCGGCATCCGCGATTGTTGCGGACGGCCATCAGGTGCCAGCTGATGCCAGCCTGACTGAACGATTCAAAGCGGCCTATGCCATTGCCGAAGAAACCGTTGATTCAGGCAAGGCCTCGGCACTGCTTGACCAGTGGATCACCGCCGCCCAGTCCAAGAAAGCTTGATATTCGGCGAAATAGCAGATCATAAGAACGTATAAGGCGTGTCTCGTCAAAACACTCAACGACGAGACACGCCTTATACGTATCGCAGCGACAAATATCACAGAGAAAAGCACAAAAGACGTAGCTGATGCAGTCTTCTCCATATGTTGCTATACGCGAGCTCCATCATCGAAAACATCGCGGCGGGTTTGTGTATGTCCCTTGTGCTGTACGATCAATCCAGCAGCGCCAATCAACGCGCACACGCCGAAAATCGATCCCAAAATCCCAGCCAAAGCAGGCATGAACGCAGATGCGATGATACCGGCGACACCAGCGATCAAAAGCACCCAAAACACCAACTTCGATATATTGACATGACCGATGGAGGGATTCGGAGGAGTGAAATCATCACCGTAACGATCCATTACACTATCGGTGTCCAACCAGCTGGAACCAGTGAAATCGCGCGGTCCACGACCTTGCGGAGTGTCATCAGTGAACGTGCCCTGATCCAAATCCTGAATCGAAAGCAACGCCTCCTTCTCACGGCGCTGCGCATGCTTTTCAAAACGTTTCGCGCTACGAGAATGCTCCACGGCCTGCAAATCGTCGGCATGCGAACTTGCGAATTCAGCCCATGCGGCATCCAAATCGTCCGCATTTGAAGAAGCCCCTTCGCCACCATTCGGCGCGGCATTTGGGCGTTCTTCATCGGCATTGCTATTGTTGAGGTCAGTCATACTGATAACTGTAATCAAGCGGATGGCCATCCGCTAGGAGGATCGTGAAAAATGCTCTACTGGTTTTTCGTCAAAGGCCTGGGACCGATCGCCATCCACCGCATGGGACCGACTGCCAAGGGACTTGAAAACATTCCGCGCGAAGGCGGTGCCATTATCGCAGCCAATCATCTTGCCGTCATCGATGACGCGCTGTTGCCGCTGACTTGTCCGCGCATGATTCATTTCATGGGCAAAGCCGAGTATTTCGAAGGCAAGGGCATCAAAGGCAAGTTCAAGAAGTGGTGGTTCACTTCGGTTGGCGTGTTCCCCGTGGATCGTTCCGGTGGGTCGAAATCGCTTGGCGCATTGAACCACGCGCGTGAAATCCTCGAAGACGGCCACCTGTTCGGCATTCATATTGAGGGCACGCGTAGCCCTGACGGTCGCCTCTATAAAGGTCATACCGGAGCTGCGCGACTTGCTTTTGAAACCGGATGCCCAATCGTTCCGTCCGCCATTATCGGATCTCGCGAGTTGCAGAAGCCCGGTCAGATTATTCCTGGTAAGGGCAAGACCACAGTGATCTACGGCGAACCGATTGCCGTGGAGAAGAAGCCCGCCGACCAGATCACGCACGACGATTTGCGCACGCTGACTGATCGCGTGACCATGGAAATTCAGAAGATGAGCGGTCAGGAATACGTGAACGAATACGCTCAGAAAGTCAAGGAACGGCTTAAGGCTCAGAAAGCCGCCGAACAGGCGAACAGCTGAGAAACCAAAGAGGAAAGCCCCGGCACGACACTACACGAGCCGGGGCTTTCCTTATGCCTATACCATGATGTTTGGCAAAGCAGGTAATGCGCTTTTAGAACAGTGAGGAATACATCTTCAATGTGATGGTGGTTGGTATGCCGTTCTCGTCGCGAAGACGCACTTCGGTGCCACCTACCGGATCCTGCGAAGCGACCTTCTTGTCTTGGTTGGAATCCAACGTGAGCTGCGAACTTACCTTGACCGTGAATCCGAGTTTTTCCAATGCGGCTTTGGTGTCAGAGGCTTTCTGCCCCACATAATTCGGCAAGGTTATGGTTTCCGGTCCTTTGGAAACCACCACGTCGACGCTGTCTCCCCAATGCAACGTATCGCCGCTGTTTACGGAAGCGGAAATCACCTGACCCTGTGGAATCTTATCGTCGAAGGATTCCGTCCAATTGGCGGTGAGCTTGAGATTATTCATCGCCTGCTGCGCCTCACCCTTCGTCTTGCCGACGATATCAGGCATGGTTACTGGCTTTGGTCCCTGCGATACGGTAACGGTAATCGTCGTATTATGTGGCAATGTGGCACCGGGATCCACGCTTAACGACAGCAACGCCCCCTGCGGCACCTCAATGGAATACGTGTCATCGGAAGCGGCGGTCTGCTCGACATTATCGAATCCGGCCTTCTTCAACGCATTGATCGGATCCTTGCCGGAAGCGCTGGTCGCGTCGAGAATATCGGAGGGAACCGTCGCCTGCCGGACTCCCTTGGAAACCACGACCTTGACCTTCTGGCCGCGACGCTTGCTGCCACGATCGCCAACATTCGCCGGATCGGTGGAGATGATATTGCCTTCCGCCACGGAATCGCTGTACTCTTCCGACACTTCATATTCGATATCGGAAACCTTCAGCAGACTTTCATAGTCGCTCCATTTCACACCGGTGATAGGGCAGGCCACGGAATCACTGCACGACATGCCATCTGGCTGAGGCATGGTCCAATAACTGCCGGGTCCTTGGTAATACCACCATGCCCAGCCGCCTGCGCCGCATGCCAGAAGAAGTGCAGCCACACCTGCGACGATAAGCGGCGTATGATGCTTTTTCGAAGATTTGTTCTTTCCCACATTGCCGTAATCGCCGTTCTGCACGACAGGGGATTGTGACGTCGTGACGTCGTCTGAGGCATTGGCGTCTACATCCGGCGGCAACGATAAGCGCGTTGTCGCCTCGGGATCAACGTTCTGCTGTTGCACCGGCATGACGGTCGTCATGTTCGGTTTGACCCTGTCCAGTTTGCGTGTGCGATCGTCGAATTGTTGCGTCGGCGGAGCAGGGGGAGCGGGCGGGGCCGGATTACCCTCATTCATCGGAGCACCGGCATCTTTCGCCTGTACGATATTGGGCGATACGTTGACGTTTGCCGCGGGAAGCTTATACTGCCAATCGCTGACCGCGAGCATGGATTGCAGTCGCTGCAACTCAGCCAATGCGGCGGAAGCGTCTGCAGGTCGTGCTTCGACCGCGCGCGCCGTGAGGTGGGCAAGGAATGCGGCCACGCCTTCATTGATGCCTTTGCAAGCGGTAACGATGCTTGGCACATCCTCATGAACATGCTTGAAGACCAACGTCACCGGATTGTCCGAAGTGAACGGCACCTTGCCTGCGAGCATTTCCCAAGCCATGATGCCCACGGAATACAAATCCCCCTGAGGTGTGGCTTGATTCTTCTCAATCATTTCCGGCGCCAGATATGCGGCCGTTCCAAGTAGAACGCCAGTGGAGGAAAGCGTTGCCTGTGAAACCGTTTTGGCCAAACCGAAATCGGTGATCTGCACGTGGCCGCGGTTGTTGAGCAGAATGTTCTCCGGCTTGATGTCGCGATGCACCACGCCCGCGCGGTGTGCGGAAGCAAGGCCATCCAACGTTTCGCCGATGATACGCAACGTTTCACGAACGCTGAACGTGCCTTGCTGGTTCATCTCGTAGCGCAGATTCACGCCGTGAACATACTCCATGACGAGGTAGTCAAGACCGTCGAATTCGCCGGTGTCATACACTTGCACGATATGCGGGTTGGCGATGGCGGCCGCGGAGCGTGCCTCGCGGTGGAACCGCTCCACGAATTGGTCACGGTGCGGCCCCTGAGCCAGCTGCGTATGCATGATTTTGATGGCGACCGTGCGCCCCAAGCGCTCGTCTACCGCCTGGTACACCGTGGCCATGCCGCCATCGGCGATTCTGCTGACGACCCGATACCGGCCTTCGATGACCTGACCTTCGGGGGCATATGGAGCTTCACTCATGGTTGATTGCTGCGGTTCCTTCTTCAAAACGCTTCACGTTGAACGTGTTCTCATTTGTAGTCTACAAGCAGAGGTTTGCGGATTATGCAACGACCGTGCGCCCTGTCCGGACACTGGTCGGAAGATATGCGGATCTCGTCACGCATTTGCACGTATGTCAGGTACGAAACGTGCGCAGGCCTCGACGAGCGGCGATTTGCGATACTCAGAAAGATCAAGCGCATCGATAGCCGATTTCGACGCATGCCACAGATCTGCGATTCTGTTGCGGGATCGCGCGATGGCTCCCGTCTGTCCAAACAGTTCAATGGCGCGTTGCACTTGAGTCTCGGAACGCGAATCGGCTTCCCACATGTCGATAAGCTCACGTCGCTGCCCATCATCCGCAGCGTTGATGGCATCGGCGAGAAGCACGGTACGCTTGCCTTCGCGAATATCTCCGCCAACAGGTTTTCCGGTATTCCTGCTTGATCCGACAACGTCCAAAAGGTCATCCGCAAGTTGGAACGCCAAACCGAGCGGCAAGCCGACCGCCACTGCGTGCCTTCGAGCATCATCCTTGCTTAAACCAGCGGCAAGCATGCCGAATTCCAAAGGGGCGATGGTGGTGTAGCTGGCAGTCTTCCAACGAAATACATTCAACGAAGCCTCCACCAGTTCGTTCGGATCGTCCAACGAGTTGAGCTCCACCGCCAAATCGAGTATCTGGCCAACCTCGACCTCGCGATGCATATTAAGCAACGCCGCAACCACATCGGAACCATAAGTAAGCTTGGATGCGGCCTTATCTGCGATATCCACGCTCGCCGTGGCCAACATGTCGCCGAGCATGATACCCAAACCATGACCGATAGCCTCACTATGCGTATCGGTGGAAAACGCACGATGCGCGGATGGCTTGCCGCGCCGCAGATCGGAATCATCGATGATGTCATCATGCACTAGGGCGCCGGTCTGAAAAACCTCCACGGCACACGCCAAATCAAGTAGCGCGTCGAAATCGCGTTCCAGCACATCCTTCGAAGCGAACGCGCGGAACGAATCCAACGTCAGCAAGGCGCGAAGCCGCTTGCCACCCTCACTCGAAGTGACCGCCTGCGTGGCGACCATGTCTGCGATAGGCCTGCAGGAAGAGGCAATCGAATCGTCCGCATGAGGGAACGCAAAATCCTTCACTAACGAAACAATGCGTGATTCAATCTGTTCCAAATCGGAGGAGCTAGTCATACCAACAGTTATCCACAGGCATTCGACAAGACCAAATCTCAATGATTGCAATAGTTGTGGCAGCGAAACCATTTTGCGAAACGCCGAAAGACCCATCCTCCGACCACAGGCCTCGAAAAACAGCGCATCGCCTCGACGCATCAGGCATAGTGCCATACAAGCGGCGCGCAGAGAAGCCGATCAATCATGCCAAGGAGGGCAGAACAATGACAGCCAACAGGACCGTACGCATCACCGGAATGGAAATGAAAGAAACCATCAACCAATTCGAACAAGATTGCCGATTGAATGGCACGCGCAAAGCGGTACGCTCCCTCATATCGGAGGCATTCCTCATATGGATGGACTCACTCGAACAGGCGTCGGTAGAGAACGACGAGCCATGCCGAGTAGGCGTGACACGTACCGAATACAGCCTCGATAAGGACACAGTCATACGAATTACAGTGGGCATGGGCGAAATGCTGTCCATACGCGATGCGTTCCTCATCTCCGCCATAGTCGACGAGCAACGCGCCAGTCGGGAGTTCCTTATGGATTTCGCCGAACGACCCAAGCAGCCCATCAACGCGCAACGTTTGGAACAGCTGCTCAGCGATGCATTCCACGACCCATCAGCCAGACCCGATATGAAACGTTGCGACCAAGCGATCAACATGCTGTTCGACATCATCGACATGATTCCCAAACCATATCGGGCGCAGCCGTTCGCCGTGATCAGCTACATCATGTGGTGGATGGGGCAGGAAGGCGCCATGGCAGCCGCCATCAGCGCGCTCGCGATAGATGATCAATGCTCGCTGGCAGCGATCGTATGTTCGGCGGTCGAACGGCATATCGAGCCTGCCTGGACATCGGAAACCTAAGGCAACACGCCGTAAAGCGGCGTGACTTGTGCGTGAAGGCCTCATTATGCGGGAATAATCGTCCTTGCAAGATGGTTTACTCACATAGTTGACGATTTGCCCTTGCCAGAAGTGGGTCCTTGTGGTATACGCTTCTGGCAGGATCAATAGGAGGATAAGTTTGGCCACCAAGGAAACGACGGCAAGCATGGAACAGGCTGATCTGACCGAAAAGACCACCTCCACGAAGAAAGCTGCCACGCGTAAGGCCTCCACCAAGAAAAGCGCAGCGAAGAAAACCCCTGCCACGAAGACCCCTCGCAAGACCACTGCCAAGAAGAGCGCCCCTGCCAAGAAGGAAGAGGAGCAGATTGAGAATGACGCCCTTGACGATGAGGACGCTCAGGTGGATGACCCTGATCTCGATGATTTCGATGACGATCTCGATGACGTCGATTCGGATGATGACGACGATCTCGATGATGACGAGGAATCCGAGCCGGAGGATGATGACGACGAGGACGAGGAAGAACGCAAGAAGCCGGAAGAGCCCAAGGAAAAGGGCGCTTTCGTGGTGCGAGACGATGACGATGATGAGAATCTGACTCCGTCCGGCAACCCGAAGCGTCGTGTGATCGCAGCGGGAGCGACCGCCGATCCTGTCAAGGATTACCTGAAGCAGATCGGTCGAGTGAGCTTGCTGAACGCGGAGCAGGAAGTCGACCTGTCCGAGCGTATTGAGGCTGGTCTGTATGCCCAGCACCTGCTGGACACCGAATCCGACCAGATGGATTTCAAGCGCAAGCGCGAGCTTAAGTGGGCCGCAAACGATGGCAGGCGCGCCAAGGACCACCTGTTGGAGGCTAACCTGCGACTCGTGGTGTCGCTGGCCAAGCGCTACACCGGACGCGGCATGCTGTTCTTGGATTTGATTCAGGAAGGCAACCTTGGTTTGATTCGAGCTGTCGAAAAGTTCGATTGGAAGAAGGGCTTCAAGTTCTCCACCTACGCCACGTGGTGGATTCGTCAGGCCATTACCCGAGCCATGGCCGATCAGGCGCGTACCATTCGCGTGCCTGTGCACATGGTCGAAGTGATCAACAAGCTATCCCGTGTGCAGCGCCAGATGCTTCAGGACCTTGGTCGTGAACCTACGCCGGATGAGCTTGCGCGCGAGCTTGACATGCCGGTCGAGAAGGTGCAGGAAGTGCAGAAGTACGGTCGTGAACCTATCTCCCTGCATACTCCACTGGGCGAGGACGGCGATTCCGAGTTCGGCGATCTGATTGAAGATACCGACGCCATCGCACCGTCCGATGCGGTTGCTTTCTCGCTGTTGCAAGAACAGTTCAGGCAGGTGCTTGAGACGCTGTCTCCGCGCGAGGCCGGTGTGATCAAGATGCGTTATGGCTTGGAAGATGGGCAGCCGAAAACGCTCGACGACATTGGCCGTGTATATGGTGTGACCCGCGAACGTATTCGCCAGATTGAGTCGAAGACCATGTCAAAGCTGCGTCACCCGTCTCGTTCGCAGACGTTGCGTGACTTCCTTGATCAGTGATCAGACGATACATATGTGAATGAAGTCGAGAAATCCGGCGGGAATGTCGAATTTCTCGGCTTCTTACGTCTACAAGACGTTTTTATGTTTTTGAAAGACCGAAGCGAATAAGCAGGTCGGAATGAGGGAAATGGCGAAGGACAAGGACAATTACGGCGCAGGCAGTCTTACTGTGCTTGAAGGTCTTGACGCGGTGCGCAAGCGCCCAGGCATGTATATCGGCACCACCGATAGCCAAGGTTTGATGCACTGTTTATGGGAGATCATCGATAATTCCGTCGATGAGGCCCTTGCTGGTGTCTGTAACCATATTGTTGTGACGCTGCATTCCGACGGTTCCGTGGAAGTTGCCGACAACGGACGAGGTATCCCTGTCGACATTGAGCCGAAGACTAAGCTTACCGGCGTAGAAGTGGTGCTGACCAAGCTGCATGCCGGCGCGAAGTTCGGCAATTCTTCGTACGGCGCCTCTGGCGGCCTGCATGGTGTGGGCTCGTCCGTGGTGAACGCGTTGAGCTCCAGGCTTGATGTGGAAGTGGATCGTGATGGCAAAACCCATCACATGTCGTTCCATCAGGGTCATCCGGGTGTGTATACCGACGTCGATCCGGAGCATCCGTCGCCGGATGCGCCGTTCAAGCGCACGCGCAAGAACCGCCCGACCGAACTTGAGATCATTGGCAAGGTCAGTCCGAAGATCACCGGTACCCGCATCCGTTACTGGGCTGATCCGGAGATTTTCAACGATACCGCAGAATTCAGCTACGAGCAGCTGATCGACCGTGTCAGGCAAACTAGCTTCCTGGTGCCGGGATTGAAAATCACCGTCATCGACGAGAATATTCCGGAAACCGGCGATGACTCCATCGATGAAATGCTGGAAGTCGACGATATTACGAATACTGCGGACGACAAATCTCAGGATTTTGAAGGAACGCAGGAAGTTGCGCAATCTCAGGAACCGGTAGCGAATAACGATGCGCAAACGCAGAAAAGCGGCGAAAGCGGCGATGCTGAAAATGCCGTCGCAGGTCAGACGGTGGAAACCGATGCCGTGGCACAACCTCAGGAATCGAAATACACGCATGCCCGTATCGAGGAATTCTGCCATACCGGTGGCGTGAGGGATTTCGTGGACTACCTGTCCAAGGGTGAAGCCGTTTCTGACATTTGGCGCGTTACTGGCGAAGACACGTACGTTGAAGAAACCCAGGCCGTTGGCGACGGCGGCGAGTTGCATGCGCAGAAGGTCACAAGAAAGTGCGCCGTTGACATCGCCATGCGGTGGACCAACGGTTACGACACCACCATGCGCAGTTTCGTCAATGTGGTGGAGACCCCCGGCGGCGGCACGCATGTGGACGGCTTCTTGTTAGGAATGACCAAGCAGATTCGTAAGGCCATTGAAGACAATGCGCGCAAGCTCAAGGTGAATCTCAAAGATTCCAACATGAAGGTCGAACGTGATGATATCCTGGCTGGTCTTGTGGCCGTCATCACCGTGCGTATCGCCGAACCGCAGTTCCAAGGCCAGACCAAGGATGTGCTTGGCACCGCGCAGGTCAAGCCGATCGTCAGCAAAATGACCGACAAGCAGTTCGGTGAGATGATCACCGGATCCAAGCGCGGCTACAAGGAACAGTCCGGTCGCGTGCTTGAGAAGATCGTCGGCGAAATGCATGCCCGCATTCAGGCGCGTAAGACTAAAGAGGTGACCCGTCGCAAGAACGCGCTCGAATCGGCGTCCATGCCTCCGAAGCTGTCTGACTGCCAGCCGGGTAATGACGATGTAGCCGAACTGTTCATCGTGGAGGGTGATTCCGCGCTTGGTACCGCCAAGGCCGCGCGTAATTCCGGCTTCCAGGCGTTGTTGCCGATTCGCGGCAAAATCCTTAACGTGCAGAAGGCGTCGCTGTCACAGATGTTGTCGAACAAGGAATGCGCGGCGATTATTCAGGTGGTCGGTGCTGGCTCCGGTGCAAGCTTCGACATTGAGCAGGCAAGATATAACAAGGTCATTATGATGACCGATGCAGATGTTGACGGTGCGCATATCCGCATTCTGCTGCTCACCTTGTTCTACCGTTACATGCGGCCGCTCATCGAGTATGGCCATGTGTATGCGGCTGTGCCTCCGTTGCATCGCATCGCCTTGACCGGAGCTCGCAAGGGGGAGTACATCTATACGTATTCCGATGATGAGCTTGCCGGAAAATTGGCGGAGCTTGACAAGAAGCACATCAGCTACAACGAAGATATCCAGCGTTACAAGGGTCTTGGTGAGATGGACGCCGATCAGTTGGCTGACACCACCATGGATCCACGCACGCGCATGCTGCGCCGTATTCGTATGGAAGATGCCGAACGGGCCAGTCAGATCTTCAGCCTGTTGATGGGCGACGATGTGCCTCCTCGAAAGGCATTCATTGTTGAGAATGCCGATGACTTCGACCGTTCCAAGATCGATACCTGATTGGTGCTTTTCGATGGTTCGCCCTCCGTTGCGTCAAAGACGTTGTGGAGGGCGTTTTCTTAGCGAAGAGGTATGTGATTTCGCGCGGTAAAGATTTAAGATTCTGCGGTAAATAGTGCAATTGAGCAGTTACCGATCGGTAGATAGATATGTTTACAATAATGGCTGATATTGTCTTCTACAGCTATCAGTTAAGAGGGAGTAGGGCGTGGCCAATCTTTTGCTTGCCGTGATCTATGTGGCGTTCATCAGTCTTGGTTTGCCGGATGCGGTGTTGGGTGCCGCATGGCCGACGATGAGTGTCGATTTGGGTGCGCCCATCTCTTGGGCTGGCGGCATTTCCATGACGATTTCCGCTGGAACCATCGTCTCTGCGCTGCTTTCCGACCGTATGACCTTGCGTTTTGGAGCGGGCAAAGTCACCGCGATTTCCGTGGCATTGACGGCGTTGGCGTTGTTTGGCTTTTCGGTGGCTCCGAACTATTGGGTGCTGATTCTGCTTGCCATCCCATACGGCTTGGGCGCTGGCGGAGTTGACGCGGCCCTCAACAATTATGTGGCCATTCACTACGAGAGCCGTCATATGAGCTGGCTGCACGCCATGTGGGGCATTGGCGCATTGACCGGCCCGTACATTATGGGATTCGCCTTGGGCGCGGGTCAAGGCTGGTCGTGGGGCTATCGTTACATCTCCATACTGCAGGTTGTGCTCACCGCCATTTTGATTTTCAGCCTGCCACTATGGAAGAAGCGCTCCGAGGTAAAGACGGACGAAGTTTCCGGCGAATCCGACGGAACGGCCAATGATGAAACTCGCAAACCGCTTGGTATACGAGGCGTGCTTGCCATTCGCGGTGCCAAAGAAATCCTGGTGATGTTCTTCTGCTACTGTGCGCTGGAATCCACGGCCATGCTGTGGGGTAGTAGCTACATGGCGCTCGGCAAAGGCATCGACAAGACCACAGCCGCCATGTGGGCCAGCCTGTTCTGCATCGGCATCACCGTAGGCCGCCTGGCGAGTGGCTTTCTGACCATGAAGTTCAACGATCCGACCATGATTCGCCTGGGCCAGGCGCTCGTGCTGATTGGTATCATTAGCATGTTGTTGCCGTTGCCGCACAATACCGGCACTATCGTGGGGCTGATGATCATTGGCCTCGGCTGCGCTCCGATTTACCCGTGCGTCATTCATTCCACGCCGGCATATTTCGGCGAAGACAAATCACAGGCGATCGTCGGCATGCAGATGGCATGCGCATACGTCGGTTCGATGTGCATGCCGCCGGTATTCGGCTTGATCGCACAGCATGTCAGCGTGCTGTGGTTCCCTCTGTACATGTTGGTTTTCCTGGTGCTGATGGTGATCATGCACGAGAGCTTGCGTAAAAAGTGCGCTGGTCAGACCATCAGCTGATAGGGCGTTGCCGCCACTGCGTCTGCGATGCCATGAGCAGCATTGTAGATTTCGCATATACGGTTAGGGCTACTGAAACCGAGCGCCACATACCATACGATAAACAGTACGGCCACGGTCGCGGTCAATGGCAGTCTTTGTGTTTTCAAACGAATAAGACATAACAGGATTACAGTGGCAAGCAAGGCGATGAATGATGCCGAAAGGTAGCGTAGCCAAGTCAAACCGTATGTGTTGATGTACAGCCCTAGTCGAAGTGCCGCTGAGGTCAGAATAATGGCTGTTAACGCCAGCAATGCGACCAATGTGATGTTGAGCATGCGTGTGCGTGGCGCGAGAGTGATCGCCAAGCCGAACAAGGTCACATTAATGGTCGTGACTGCCAACAGTTGAAAGAATCCGCTGCGTGCGTATTCGCTATAGGTCAATCCATCTGGCAGTGCGATTGAACCGTCAGTGAGCAATCCTGCGAACAGGAACCGGACTTGTACGGCACAGAACAGCGCATACACCATCAGGGTCACGGCCAGTACCACGAACGCTGTTACTGAACTGAGAGAGAAACGTTGCTCCGGCGGTGTGGAAGTGGGTTCGGTGTCGATGCTGATGAGCAGAGAGAACAGCAATGGCCACGGCAATACGATGAACATGATGTGAAGAATGAGCGCCATCGGATTGAAATCACGGAAAACGTTCAACACCTCATATTGCACTATTTGATCGGCGCCGACAAGCAACGGTATGATCGTCAAAAGCAATGGAATAGAAATCAGCAGCGCGATACCGATTTCGCGCACTTTTGAACGTTGTCTCGACGCGACTGCAAATCTTGCGAATATGACGGAAAACGGTTCCGCAAAATCGCGAATGTGAATAAACGGCTGCTGCAACCAGCCGGTAAACCAATTCCGGACAACTTGAAGTGGACGACGAACATCGTAACGCCCGTTGACCAGCTGACAGTGCAGCATAAGCAACACCGGTTGAACGAATTGCGTGGTGAGCGCGTATTCGTCGTTTCCCGAATAGTACCAGGTCGACTGAGCGAGTATATTCCACACGCCAATGGCGACGATGCTTCCTAAAACAAGCCAAACAAGAACTTGTTTTCGTGCGGTTTTCCAGTGCAGCGCGGTTACGGTAAGCGTACAGATGATCCAGAAAACCGGCAGTTCATATCCGATAAGCCATGTCGGAGGCATGCTGCAGATCAGACGGTCGAATGCGAAAGTGATGAGAAATGCAGCGCCAATGGTGATGGCCGCGCGTTTGTCGAGGGGGCGTTGCGCTATTTCTTCCTGCGTGATTTTGGGTTTCGCCAAAGGCTGTTCCTCCTGATGTGCGGATGGTTCTTGTGTTGGTTGGTTTTCTTGTGCTCTTGGTGTTTCTTGAGTCTCTCGCATTTCTCGTAATGACGATGATTGTTGAGCTTGTGATGGGGAAGTGCTGGCTGGTTCCGTCATAACAAATTCCTTCCTTGAGTGTGTTGGATGTCATCGTACATATCGAAAAACGATAGAAAAATATCGACTAACATACTTTCACAAGATTTGCATATCGAATATCGATAGATTATTATCGATATTCAGGTTTATTGGATTGAAGGAGACGGATATTATGTCGAATTCCGCGGCGAAACGTTCCATGGTGATTGGCGTATTGCGTGTGTTGATTGTGATAATTGCAATATGCTGCCTCGGACTGCAGGTCAGTGCGATTGCGGCATCCGCTGGCGTTGCTTCCAAGTATGCCGACGCTGACTCGATGCATTGGCTGTATGCGGTTGCTGCAGTGCTGATTGTCGCTTGCTTCGAGTCCGCGTTGGTGCCGCTGTGGAGATTGCTGACCTTGGTTGAAAAACGCGATGTCTTTTCCGGCAAGGCTATGCGTTGGGTGGATCACATTCTCGTATATGCGGGGATTGAAGGCGTACTGGTGCTCGCCGTGATGATTGGTCAAATCTGGTTGTCGCCTTCGCGCTTTCTGATGGCTGCGGTGGGGGTCGACGGGCAAATGTTTCCATACGTCGTGCTGGCGGTCGGTACGGCAACGCTTCTGCTGATCGCGGCGTTCGAACTGTTGATGGTGGTGATGCGCTCGCTGCTGATGCAGGCCATCGAACAGCGTGACGAATTGGCGGCGGTGATTTGATATGGTCATTCGTGTGAATCTTGATGTGATGCTCGCCAAAAGAAAAATGAGTGTCAATGAACTGGCGGAGGCTATAGGCATAACGCCGGTCAATGTTTCGGTGTTGAAGAACGGACGTGCCAAGGCAATACGGTTTTCCACGCTTGATGCCATATGTGAGACATTGCATTGCCAACCGGGGGATGTGCTCGAATGGGTTGATGGCGAAGGTAAGTGACGTCTCACGGTGATGCAATAATCGAACGTATGTACGAATGTTTGAACTTGTTCTCGGAGCCGACCAAAGCATGGTTCAAACATGCGTTCAATCGGCCCACCGAAGCCCAGCGGCAGGCGTGGCCAGTCATCCATTCCGGCGGGAACGTGCTCGTTGTGGCGCCCACTGGGTCGGGTAAAACCCTCTGTGCGTTCCTTTCGGCTCTTGACCGGCTTATGGCGGGCGGAGCGCGTTCCGCAGAAGTGGACATTCATGGCGAAACCGCGGCAACCGAGAGCCATACGGAACGAAGAACTGTGAAGAAGGGTTCCCGCAAGAAAACGAAGCGTAACGTCAAAGTGCTATACATTTCGCCTCTGAAGGCGCTTGGCGCTGATGTGGCGAAGAACCTTGAACTGCCATTGCAGGGAATTTCTCAGCAGTATGAGGCGATGGAGCTGCCCATCCCCGATGTCGAAGTGGCCATGCGCAGCGGCGACTCCACACCTGAACAACGTCGAAGAATCATCAGCCATCCGCCGGATATTCTCGTCACCACGCCGGAATCACTATTCCTGCTGCTCACCTCCAAGGCGAACAGCATATTGACGAGCGTGGAGACGGTGATCGTCGACGAGATTCATGCGGTCGCAGGTACAAAACGCGGCGCGCACCTCGCTGTCAGCCTCGAACGCCTTGATAAGTTGATTGGGCATCCAGTGCAACGCATAGGGTTATCGGCAACCGTTAATCCCGTTGAGGAAGTAGCACGGTTTCTCGGTGGTTCGCAACCGGTAACGGTGGTGAACCCCGGCGATGCTCCGGCTATGGATTTGAGGGCCGTGGTACCGTTGCACAATATGCTCGACACCAGCGCTACAGGCGGTTCGGTATGGCCGGCTCTTGAACGGTCCATTCTCGACGAGGTGTTGCGGCACCGAACCACATTGATATTTGTCAACTCGCGTGGACTGGCGGAGAAGCTTACTGCACGGCTCAACGACATGTATGCGGAGTCGAAACAGGGCACGGAAGCAACTGATCTGAGTGAGCACCGTGACTTGGGCTCGCCGGAGGGCCGCGAGCAATTCGCCGGGCACTATGACTCGGTGGTGGGATCCACCACCATGCTGGTTGAATCACATGACGATGCTGATGTGATTGCCATGGCACATCACGGGTCCGTGTCAAAAGATCGGCGCAAACGGATCGAAGAACAGTTGAAACGCGGCCAGTTGCGTTGTGTGGTGGCCACTTCCAGCTTGGAACTTGGCATCGATATGGGTTCGGTGGATCTCGTGGTTCAGGTGGCTGCCCCATTGTCGATCGCATCGGGATTGCAGCGAGTGGGCCGTGCCGACCACAATGTCGGGGGAGTCTCGCATGCGTTGTTCTTCCCCGTCACCCGACAGCAGATTATTGGCGTAACAGCCAGCATGGAATGTATGCGGGAAGGGGCTATAGAACCATTGCACATGCCTCACAATCCTCTGGATGTGCTCGCACAGCAGACCGTTGCGGCCGCGGCCATGGAAGATCTTCCCACGAATGATTGGTACGACCTCGTGCGTCGTTCCGCGCCTTTCCGAGATCTCGACCGGTCCATGTTCGATGCGGTTATCGGCATGATGACAGGCACGTACAACAGTGAGGACTTTTCCGCATTCCGCCCGCCGCTGCAATATAACGAAGAAGCGGGACTGATTTCCGCACGTCCAGGAGCGCAACGCTTGGCAGTGACCAGCGGCGGCACCATACCTGACCGTGGCATGTACACGGTGGTGCTTCCAGAAGAAGGCTCCGGTCCGGGCCCTCGGCGGGTAGGTGAGCTGGACGAGGAAATGGTATACGAATCCCGTGTGGGAGACATCATCACCTTGGGGACTTCGACTTGGCAGATCCAAGAGATCACACGAGACAGGGTAGTGGTGGTCCCCGCACCGGGCCGTACCGCACGCCTGCCATTCTGGCATGGGGACCAGGACGGTCGCGATTATGGTTTCGGATTGGCACAAGGGCGTTTGACACGCGAACTCAGCCAAAGGTTGCACAGACATGAACCAGAAAAGAATGGTGATCAGAATACGGTCCAAACTGTATCGGAAGTGCGGTTTGACCGTGAGGCCACACAACGTTTGAAACGGGACGGTCTTGACCGCAATGCCATAAGCAATCTTGCCAAACTGCTTGACGAACAACGTGAGGCGACCGATGTGATTCCTTCGGATCGTGATCTCGTGGTGGAACGTTGTCAGGATGAAGGTGGGGATTGGCGCATTATCATCCACTCGCCATACGGTAGGCGCGTGCATGAGCCTTGGGCGTTGGCTATTACCGCTCGAATCAAACAGCGGTTTGGCTTCGATGGTCAAGTGTATGCGGCCGACGACGGCATTGTTCTACGATTGCCGGACGGTTATGGCGATTTGCCGATGCATGAGCTGCTGCTGTTCGACGTGGACGAATTACAACGCATCGTTGAGACACAGGTTGGCGAGAGCGTGCTCTACATGGCCCGATTCCGCGAATGCGCAGCCAGATCACTTTTTCTGCCGCGCACTCGTCCAGGCAAGCGTGTGCCGTTATGGCAGCAGAGATTGAAGGCCGCACAACTATTGAATGCGGCCCGTACCCGTAAGAATTTTCCTCTACTGCTGGAAACCGCTCGCGAATGCCTGCAGGATGTGTACGATCTTCCCGCATTGCACACGATTATGAACGGGTTGAATACTGGGACGATACTGTTGTCGGAAGCGGTTACCGAAGCGCCGTCTCCGTTTGCGGAGAATATGCTGTTTGGTTTTGTTGGATCGGTGATGTACCAGTATGACGTGCCGCAGGCCGAACGAAGCACACAATTGCTGTCCATGGATCCGGAAGTACTGGAACGGCTCTTAGGGAGTACGGATATGGCATCGTTGTTGGATGCCGAAGTCGTTACGCAGGTGGAAGATGAGCTTGCCGAACGAACATTCTGGAATGATCTCGCCGAAGAAGATATCAACGGGCGCGTAACGAGATACGCCAAAACGCATGGCCCATTCACCTCCGACAAGATGATTGCCGAACTTGATGTTGACGCGGCTCAAGCGGTGCATGCGCTTGATGAGCTGGATGCTCGAGGTGAACTCATCAAAGGAAGGTTCACTGATTTAGGTGAGACTTCCCCAAAGGGCGCTATTCAGCAATGGCTTCACAAAGATGTTTTCCGGCGCATTCGATCGTTGTCTCTTGCCAAGGCCCGAAAAGCCGTCAAGCCGGTCGATCCGAGCGTCTATCAGGCTTTTCTGCTTGATTGTCAAGGAGTCGGTCCTGTTGGAGGTGAACGCTACGAAGGCGTCGATGGTCTGATGCGTGTCATCGAACAGTTGGAAGGCGTGTTCCTGAACGCTTCGATATGGGAATCCACGGTATTCCCGGCGCGTGTACGTGACTATCAGCCCAGCATGCTCGACGATCTCATTTCATCATCGGACGTGGTGTGGGCCGGCTCGAAAGCGAGTGGATCTAACGCCAAAGAAGCTGGTGATATCGCCTTCTACCCAGCGGGTTCTTTGCTGCTCGACCCATCTGAATCAACATTGGAAGAACTGAAAAATAATGAAACGTTGACCGTGCCGGAAGCCGTGCTAGCAGCATTGAGCGGTGGTGGAGCGTTCCCCATTCAGCAGCTTTCCGCCGCAGCCAAAACCATCTGGCAGCAGCATGCCGAAGTGCAGGTGAACCCTGAAACGGGAGAAATCATCTTTCCCGTATGGGGCGAGCAACAGTTCGAGGAAGCCCTATGGTCACTGGTATGGCAAGGAAAAGTGACGAACAGCTCGTTCACGCCAGTACGAACGCTCCTACACGGAGGCAAGCCTGTTCGCACACCTCGTCGTGCCGCACGTAGGCGCGTCACCATGCGTCCTCCAACACCATTGAGTTTGAGTGGATTATGGTCCGCTGTAGCTTGTGGTGATGGGCGAACCATTGTATCAAATAAAACGCTAAACGGTGTTATCGAGCCTGCCATGTCTAAAAACAGAGATACCGGCATTGATGATGCGGCGCATGCAGCAAGTGTGGAGGAGCGTAAGTTAGCGCTCATCGACTCGCTGCTGGATCGATATGGGGTGGTTGCCGCTCCTTTGGTTGATAAGGAACGGATTGCCGGAGGATTTTCATCACTCTATCCAGTGCTCAAACGAATGGAAGAACATGGCACACTGGTCCGAGGCATGTTCGTGAAAGGTTTCGGCGCGGCACAATTCGCAGAGCGAGAAACCGTCGACGCGCTTCGTAGCGATACGCAATGGCATAGTCAGTCCTGCGTGGCGCTCGATGTGACCGATCCCGCCAATCTTATCGGCTCCGCAATCGCCTGGCCAGAACAGGATTACCTCAAACCGGCACGTAGACCTGGCTCCATCATCGTACTCAGGCAAGGCGAACCCGTGTTGTTTGCCGTGCCAAAGAGCCATAAAATCGTCAGCTTTGCAACTGACGAGACAATATTGAAATCAGCTTGCGCCGAACTTGCCTACGCATTGCAAAGACAGCCCAGTGGCAGCATCAGTTTCAGCGAAATGAACGGCATGTCATTAAAGGAACGGAATGCGAATCGGCAGATCCTTCATGCGGCCGGCTTCGTCGACAGCCCGCAAGGCATGAAGCTCTACTGCTAGCTTGGTGTTACATCGTCTGAGCCGAAGCGAACGAAACGGACGCACTGACAAAACCGTGCCGACAACAACAATGCCCATATCTTGCAAGCACAGGCGGAACCAAGGCGATTCCAGCCATCGCAAGATACGGGCATTGCCAATGCAAAACAAGTTAGCCGACAATGGTGATTGGTGCGGAAAGCTCCGTACCAGAACCATCTCGACGCATATCCGGCTTCGGTAATTCCACGCCAGCACCGCCCTGCGTGGAAGCGTGTACGGGGTATGTGCCCACAAATGCGAGAATCAACGTATCCTGTCCCTTGAGGAAGCGCTGCGAACGAACACCACCGGTACCGCGGCCCTTCGTCGGATACATCTCCAATGGGGTTACCTTCGCGGAACCATTCTCCGTACCCGGCAACGCTTCGGAATCACCTGCAACCGTCAACACCACAGCTCCAGACGCGGAGAACAGGCCATTCTCGCCTTCTTCATAATTCCATGCCACCTTGCTGTCGGGAACCACCGCGAACGCGGCCACTGAGCAGCCTTCAGCCAGGCGAATGCCTGCCATGCCTCCGGCGGTGCGTCCCTGCGGACGTACGTTCTTTGCCTCGAACGTCAGCAGAGAGGAGTCGGTGGATACAAACACCAGCCGATCCTCGTCACGCGCTTCAGCGGCAGCCAGAACTTCATCATCATCCTTCAAATCGATGACACTCCATGAATCCATGGTGGTGGGCGATTCGCGATTCCAACGCTTGACTACACCATTGCGCGTACCCAACGCAAGAGGAGTGGGCTCTACGGTATTATCACCGGAATCGTCGGCGGATGGCATGGCGATCGCAGCGATCACACGTTCACCACGAATTGGATCGGTGTTTTCCGTCATGCCGATCAACTCTTCGGCGCGAACGCCGCCAGTCACATGGAGCGGACCATCCGCAGACACAACCGGCAATTCCACGACATGCGCCACAATCAGACGGCCGGCAGATGTGATCAAACCATATGAGGAACGCGTGGTCGTGCGGAAGATCGAAATAATCTGATCATCCTTTACACGCTGGTCGGCAGAAGAACGATTCTCCCAACGTTCCAACGCGTCTTCGGAGATGCGTGCGATCAGACCAGTGGCCGACAACATCACAGCGCACGGTTCGTCGTCGATCTGCAAAGCCATGGCTTCGGCATTGTCTTCGCCGGCTTTCTTCGCGGCCTTTGCAGCGGCGGCGACATCGGCGGCGGCGGACGACACCGTGGCTGCGGCGCGTGCCGCAGCCACAGCGGAGGCGGATACGCCATCATCGCCATGCGCCACAACAGGCACAAGCCTGCCGTCAGCGTCTTCATCCAACAGCACAGTGCGACGTGGCGTGCCATACGTGGCAACAGCTTCGTCCATTTCGGCGATCACCACGCCGTCAAGAGCCTCAGCGGAGGCGAGAATGCGATCCAACTCCTCGATACGTTGCTTTAAATCGTCGCGTTCCGCTTCAAGCTCGATGCGGCTCATTTTCGTCAGGCGACGCAAGCGCAAATCGAGAATGTACTGTGCCTGAATCTCATCCAGATCAAACACTTTGATGAGCTTCGTCTTTGCTGCTTCGGCATCGTCAGACGAGCGAATCACCTGAATCACCTCGTCGATGTCGACCATCGCAAGCAGAAGGCCTTCAACTAAATGCAGACGTTCTAGCGCCTTCTTTTTGCGGAATTCGCTACGACGGCGAATCACCACACGGCGATGGTCCACCCACACCTGAAGCATTTCCTTCAAGCCCATGGTGTGTGGGCGACCGTTGACCAATGCTACGTTATTGATGGTGAAATTGTCTTGCAGCGGCGTGTGCTTGAACAGTTGCGCCAGTACGGCGTTCGGGTCGAAGCCGGTTTTGATTTCAATGACAAGACGAGTGCCGTTATGGCGGTCCGTCAGGTCGATTGCGCCGGAAATACCCTCCAGCTTGCGATTCTTTACACCCTCGGAAATACGTTCCAACACACGTTCCGGGCCGACCATGAACGGCAGTTCCGTTACGACAATTGCCTTCTTACGAGCGGTCACGTTTTCAATATGCGTCACCGAACGCGTGGTCAACGCGCCACGACCGGTCTCGTAGGCTTCGCGAATGCCCTTACGTCCCACGATCACGCCGCCGCTCGGCCAATCAGGGCCGGGAACATAGCGCATAAGCTCTTCCAACGTGGCGTCAGGATGATGCATCAAATGTTTGGCTGCGGCAACCACTTCGCCCAGATTGTGCGTCGCCATATTTGTGGCCATGCCAACGGCGATGCCGGAACCGCCATTGACGAGCAGATTCGGGATCGCGGCAGGCAAAACGGTTGGCTCCTGCAGCTTGTTGTCGTAGTTCGGTGTGAAATCCACTGTATCTTCGGCGATATTCGCGTTCATGCCAAGCGCAGCCTGGGCCATACGAGCCTCGGTGTAACGCGATGCTGCCGGACCGTCATCAAGGGATCCGAAATTACCGTGGCCGTCTACCAGGGGCAGACGCATGGCAAACGGTTGCGCAAGACGAACCATCGCCTCATAAATCGCGGAATCGCCATGCGGGTGAAGCTTACCCATCACCTCGCCGACCACACGGGCCGACTTCATGTACGGACGATCCGGATTGAGGTTCATCTGACCCATTTGGTAGATGATGCGGCGCTGCACCGGCTTCAGACCGTCTCTGGCGTCGGGCAATGCGCGGGCATAGATCACCGAATACGCGTATTCGAGGAAGGACTTGCTCATCTCCTCGTTCAACGGTGTTTCGACGATGTTCTCTTTGACCGTACGCGGGTCAAAGGCTGGTTTTGCCGGTTTGCGGTGCGACACCATGCGGTGAATCTCCTCACGGAAAAGTAATGGTAATCAACCTAGCAATGTTACCAGCCGGTACCACCGCGGTGCTTGAATAGGAGTCATGAGTGTTGAAGTGCCAAGCGACGAAGAGCTGCTTACCATGACCGAACCGGCATGCTACGGAGATGACATGCCATCTGAAGGGGCCCGTGGGGGAGCGTTGCACCTGTCGTCAGTACTTCCTGCGGTTTCCAACGCCATTGGCTGCCCCATGCCAACGGACATTCATTCTGACCCGAAAGGTCTGCAGGAAGCGCTTGGACTGCCGGACGCGGCGTCCGCGGTCGTGGTGCTCGTGGATGGTCTCGGCTACTGGAACCTCAACATGAGACTGGGACATGCGCCCTACTTGCGGTCCCTCATGAACGAGTCCGCCAATCAACGTCCCATCGCCACATGCATGCCGAGCACTACCGTCGCGGCCATGTCTACCTTCGGTACGGGAACATGCCCCGGTATGACGGGTATGACCGGCTATACGCAGCTCAATCCGAAAACCGGCGAAATATGCCAGCTGATTTCCTTCAAAAATGCGGTTCCTCCGCTTGAGTTGCAGCAGCAGCCGACCGTATTTGAACGGCTAAGCGCACAAGACGTTCGTGTGACCAGTTCTGGATTGCCGAAATTCGCGTTTTCCGCGTTGACGCAGGCTGCCTTGCGTGGCAGTGACTACATTTCCAACGATGATCCGCGCAAGCGTGTCGCAGTCGCGGCTCGGGCGGCGAAAAATCCCGGACTGACGTACCTGTATCTGCGTGATACCGATAAGGTCGGGCATAATTACGGTTGGGATTCCGACAAATGGATTGGCACGTACGAGCGTGTTGACGCTCAGCTCGGCCTTCTCCGCCGCAGCGTGCCCAAAGGCACATTGATTGTGATTGTGGCGGACCACGGTATGATCACCACTGATCCCGAATCCGTGATTGACATTGCACAGGATCAGCGGTTCATGCAGGGCGTCGCCCATGTCGGCGGTGAACCGCGTTGCGTCATGCTCTATGCGGAACAGGGCGAGGCCCCGGAAGACATCGCCACACGGTGGCGTGATGTGCTGGGAGACCGGGCACAAGTGCGTACGCGATCGCAGGCGATTGCGGAGGGTGTGTACGGACCTGTGGTCTCGTACGTCGAACCGATGATTGGTGATGTGATCGTATCGGCCACGAAGGCCGTCACCATCGTGGATTCCCGCACTCAGGCGGAAAAGGCGATGCATCTGCCGAGCGTGCATGGCTCGCTCACCATGCTCGAGTCCGATATCCCCTGTCTGATCGACGTGGCCTAACATGCAGGGTTTGGCTCAGTCGCCGAACAGAATCTCATCCCAACTTGGCACGGCGGAACGTCCGGCGCGCCGCTTCGATTTGGTGGTGTTTTGGCTGTGTGGATCAGGTGTTTGATTCGTGTTTGCGGTGTTCGAAGCGGTATCCGATGTGGGCGCGACGGTGTTCTGAGCATTGCCTGTTGCATTGGCGTCGGTTGTCGTCATGGTGTTTTCCGGTTGGCTTGACGGCGGGACGTCGGCGGTCATGCTCGATGTGTTCGGCGTGTCGAATTCGTTAGGCGCGCCGATTGGCATGATTGGAACGGAAGGTGCCACTGAAGGGCGTGCCACCGGCATGGACGGTTCAGGCGTGTTCCATGCCGATACGGTCTGTTCGATTCGCGCCGATCGGGCGGAATTTCCCGGAAGATTCAGCGAAGCGAGGAAATTCTCGTCGGCGTGTTTCTCGGCGTGTCCTTCCTTCGGTGTGTCTTGCTCCCCGATGAGCTTGCGTGCAGCGGAATTCAAACAGCTTACGGCGTTGTCATGCATGTTCCATGACCATTCCGCGCAGATAGTATGGCCGGAGGAAACGAACTGAGCGCTGATTTTCCAAGGTTCCAAGCCAAGTCTGGTGGCCTTCCAAGTCACGTCTTCCAAACGCACCCGCGCCGCCGCGAATGTGCGTTCAATCAGTTCGGAAAGCGTACGTACACGGCTTTCCTTCGGTGCCGGAACGGCGAGGAACTGCTCAATCGCATATTGTTTCTCCGTTTCGACCGAAGCTGAGAAACGCCGAACGAGCGCTTCGCTCAACGAATATCTTTCCGCAACACGCGCGGGATCGGCGCCGGCACGAATTAACGACTGAATCTGTGAAATCGGCAGGGTGATCGGAGTGTGCGTCTGCTGTTTCCCCTGCACTTCGGAACGAATCTGCTTGGCTTCCAAAACGGCTCTTTCAAGCGCTTCATCGACCTTTACAGAGAACTTTCCGGCACCTGAAACAAAGACGAGTTCACCGGCATCATTAACATGATCGAACCGCGCTTCCTCGAGTAAATTCTCAGGCACAACACACCACTTTCCTTCAAGAATTACTGTTTATTCTATTGTGCCCCACGTGTCGGATTTTACGAGTATTTCGAATCGTGTATCCTATGCGGGGTAAAAGTCATGTATCCTATGGCGCATAAGCACCATAGATGACGAAAGGAATCTCGATGGCACAGGATTATGATTCCCCGCGCAACAAGGACGAGGACGAGGAGTCGCTCCAGGCTTTGGGCAAGAGCTCCCAGAACACTTCCAACGACATGGACGATGACGAGAATGCCATCGCCGAGGATTACGAGCTGCCGGGCGCAGACCTCAGCAATGAGGACGCTTCGGTGACCGTCATTCCTATGCAGGGGGACGAGTTCATCTGTTCCGAATGCTTCCTGGTGAAGCATCGCAGCCAGCTCGCATACACCACTGACGATGGCCAGCCGGTGTGTCAGGAGTGCGCTGCCTGATGGCGTTCGACGAAACATACAACGAGCCGGAAAACGTCGAGGTTCTAGTAAAGTCGCTGAATCCCGACCAACCGGCGGAACTGTACTATGCCCATGCCGGGGATGCCGGCGCCGATTTGCGTACCACCGAGGAAGTCACATTGAAGCCGTTCCAGAGGGCGCTGGTGCCTACGGGAGTGGCGATAGCGCTTCCAGCGGGTTATGTGGCCTTGGTACATCCACGGTCCGGTCTTGCCGTCAAACAGGGCGTTACCGTGTTGAACGCACCTGGAACCATTGACGCGGGCTACCGTGGCGAAATCAAGGTGCCTCTGATCAATCTTGATCCGGAACACACCGTGACGTTCCACCCGGGGGACCGCATCGCGCAGCTGGTCATCCAGCGTTATGTCGAGGCTAGGTTCATCGAAGCGGAGACGTTGCCCGGATCTGACCGTGCTGAGCGTGGCTTCGGATCCACCGGCGTGGCTTCCTGAACCGAGCATGCGGAGGCATGAGTGCCAAAAATCCGCAAATGCTGGCGACACAATGGTTTTCGGGGGTATCTGGCCGTGCAACACGCGGTCGGATACCTCGGACATACCGTGATGCACGGGTAGTATAGGGAGCATTGCGAGCGAGGAGGTGGACGATGGGAGACATTGAACACGAGGTTCGTTCTGCCCGAATGTTGGGCTGCGAGATCAGCACGAATCCGCTTGATCCGCTTGAGCCGATTCTGAAGATGTGCGAATACCATCATCCCGATGAGGATATGAGCATTCTGGAACGTGCTTATGAGCGTGCAGTCAAGCAGCATTCTTCACAACGGCGCAAGTCGGGCGAACCGTACATCATCCATCCGTTGGCTGTGGCGCAGATTCTTGCGGACCTTGGCATGGGGCCGCTGGTTGTGGCCGCGGGCCTACTGCATGATACGGTCGAAGACACCGACTACACGCTTGACGAGTGCCGTGCCGAGTTTGGCGATACCGTGACAGGTTTGGTCGATGGCGTCACCAAGCTTTCCAAGATGGAATACGGCGATTCCGCTCAGGCTGAAACCATCCGCAAGATGGTGGTCGCGATGAGCCGGGATGTGCGTGTGCTGGTCGTCAAACTTGCCGATCGCGTGCATAACGCGCGTACGTGGCGTTACGTCAAAACGTCGAGCGCACAGAAGAAAGCGCACGAAACGCTCGACGTGTATGCGCCACTTGCCAATCGTCTCGGTATGAATGCCATCAAAACCGAATTGGAAGAGCTCAGCTTCAAAGTGCTCTATCCGAAAATCTATAACGAAATCGTGGTGCTTGTCGCACGTCGTGCGGGCCAGCGAGACGTGTATTTGAAGCAGATTCTTGCTGAGATTAACGAAGATCTTGACGAGCAGAACATTTCGGCGTATGTGACGGGACGTCCGAAGGATTATTTCTCGATTTATCAGAAAATGATCGTACGCGGACATGATTTTGCGAATATCTACGATTTGGTGGGTGTGCGCATCATCGTCGATACGATCCAGGATTGTTATGCTGCGTTGGGTGCGGTGCATGCGCGTTGGAACCCTGTTCCAGGTCGTTTCAAGGATTACATCGCCATGCCGAAACTCAACATGTATCAGAGCTTGCACACCACGGTGGTTGGCCCTGGCGGCAAGCCTGTCGAGATTCAGATTCGCACGTGGGATATGCATCGTCGTGCGGAATTCGGTATCGCCGCGCATTGGAAGTACAAGGAGAACGGTCAGGCCGGTCGCGCGTTGAGCTCGCCTGATAAGTCCGATCGCAAGCGTGGCGAGAATCAGGAGTTGAGCGAAGCCGACAATCTCAAGTGGATTCAGCAGCTTGCCGCCTGGACGAGTGAGACTCCGGATTCCAACGAGTTTCTGGGCTCTCTGAAGGAAGATCTGGGTGCTTCCGAAGTTTACGTGTTCACACCGAAAGGCAAGATCGTATCGTTGCCTGCCGAGGCGACACCGATTGATTTCGCCTATGCGGTGCATACCGAAGTCGGTCACCGTACCATGGGTGCTCGTGTGAACGGCCGTTTGGTGCCGCTCGACACCAAGCTTGAAAACGGAGACACCGTTGAAGTGCTCACGTCGAAGTCCGAATCAGCTGGTCCGTCTCGTGACTGGCTGAGCTTCGCGAAGAGCCCGAAAGCCCGTAACAAGATTCGCCAATGGTTCAGCAAGGAACGTCGTACCGAAGCTATTGAAGAAGGTCGCGATGAACTGACGCGAGCCATGCGCAAGCGCAACCTTCCGATCGCAACATTGTTGACTCCCGAAGCGTTGGTCGGTATTGCTGACGAGTTGAATCTCGCCAATGCTGAGGCTGTGTTCGTGGCAATCGGTGAAGGGCAGATCTCCACACAGAACGTCATTTCGCACTTGGTTCGCGATGCGGGCAGCGACGAAGTGAACGAAGAAGTGGAACAGGAGGCGCTGCCGCTCAAGCAGGTGGAACGCACCAAGAAGACCACCAGCTCGCTGGGTATTTCCGTCAAAGGCGTGGGAGACATTTGGGTCAAGCTTGCCCGATGCTGCATGCCGGTGCCTGGAGACCAGATTATTGGCTTCATCACCCGCAATCAGGGCGTATCCGTGCATCGTGTGGACTGCCAGAACATGCTGGACTTGCAGAAGCGTCAGCCAGAACGCGTGGTCGACGTGCAGTGGACCAGCACCAAGGGCGTGTTCATGGTCAAGATTCAAGTGGAGGCGCTTGATCGCCCGCATCTGCTGAGTGATGTGACGCGTGTGCTTTCCGATCATGGTGTGAACATTATTTCCGGCTCCATTTCCACGGGTACCGATCGTGTGGCCACCAGCCAGTTCAGCTTTGAAATGGCTGATCCGCAGCATTTGAACACTTTGCTTGCCGCAGTGCGTAAGATCGAAGGCGTGTTCGACGTGTACCGTATCACCGGTGCCAAGGATTCCGCCGAACCACGCTTGCGTAAAATCTGACACAATCAGTGCGGTCGTGAGACTCATCTGAACTGCTGCAGATCCTCTCGGAAATAATGAAAAGCCCCTCAAGTGAGGGGCTTTTCATTATTTTGCTATGAAGCTTGTTGATGCGAAACTTACTTCAACACTTCGATGGAAGTGATGCCGACCGGCTCGAGCGGAGCGTCGGAACGATCGGTTGCCACGGAATCGAGCTTGTCGACAACGGCCTTGGACTCGTCATCCGCGACTTCGCCGAAGATGGTGTGATGGCCGTTGAGCCATTCGGTCGGCACGGTGGTGATGAAGAACTGGGAGCCGTTGGTGCCGTGGATCTTGCCGTCCATGCCGCGGCGCAGGCCGGCATTCGCCATGGCCAGCAGGTACGGGCGATCGAAGGTCAGACCAGGAACGATTTCATCATCGAAGTTGTAACCTGGACCGCCGGTGCCGGTGCCCAGCGGGCAGCCGCCCTGAATCATGAAATCCTTGATGATGCGGTGGAAGGTCAGACCATCGTAGAACGGCTTGTGGCTCGGCTGGCCGGTGAATGGGTCGGCCCATTCCTTTTCGCCGGTGGCGAGGCCGAGGAAGTTGGCCACGGTTTCCGGGGTCTTGTCGTCGAACAGGTCGATCTTGATGTCGCCTTCAGTGGTGTGCATGATAACTGTAGTCATGGCTCCAAGTGTCTCATGGGCTTGAGACCGGCGATGGTGCGATTGCGGTAATGACGCAGAGAGCCGTGGAATGGCCGCGGCCGATAGCCGGGAAGCCGAGCCGCAACGTGAGATGTCATGCGAGTTGGCTCGCGATGATCAACGCGCCGGCAATAACCATGAGCGCCGAGAAAACACGCAAAAAGAGTCCTTTTGCGTGTCTTCCCAGTTTTTTGGATCCGATTGCGACGGATATCAGGACCAGTCCGACGGCCAGCGGCACCAAGGCCAGCAGAAGCAGCGGTTTTTCCATGGCATCTCCTCTCGAACGCTGTGATTCAGATGTTTCGATGCTCGGTTTTTCTGCGCTTGCTGACAAGGGCCATGGAGCAGCATGTCGATACGCACAGATTCACTATGCAGGTCGCTGCCGGCAGTAGCCGTATGAACGGCTGACTGTAGAAATCGATAACATCCGGCTCCATGGATCCTGAGTACATTTCAAAAACCGGATACGATGCGAGAGCCAGCGCCGAACTCACGAGGAACGGTATCCAAATGACGGACAGCCGCAGGATGGATACCGTTCGGCCTTCCCGATGAACTTTTTTCGAGAACATAAAAAGAGACCAAGAGGCCACTGCGATTAATGCACCCGTGCAATACAACAGACCGGGGAACTCGCTACGCATGATTCCGTCCTTACTTCAGTTGCAGGTAATTTGGCTTATCGATGTTCTGGATGGTTCGAGGTTATACGGTGTTTTGAGATTGCCATACCTGACATGGCAGTCGAATTGTTCCTTCATCATTTTTGAAGCTGTTGGATAGGCCGTCCAATGACGACTCGAGCTAAACTGGGGAGGGACCGTTGCCCATGCTGATTCTGCGTAATAGTATCTTGTCGGTGTAGCCGTTGCTGCCCACCAAGTGGGTCGTAAGGATAACGACCACATGCCATTACGTGCAATCCAGCCTCCCTTAGCAAACCATTGATTGGACCATGAACCGCGTGCGGCTGTTGTATCCATTCGGATGTTGGACCCAATCAATCACTTCCGATCTATCCATCCCTATTTCCTCATATACTGCCTGATTGTATTTCATGCCGTCTGCCAGTGCGGAGGTCGGGGTGATGATTGCGACGCTGATTGCTGTGATCGTCGCCAATGTTGCCAATGCTTGTTTTTCCATTATGATTCCTTCCCTGATTGCAACTTCGGTTTTGGAAATCGCATACCATTCGAAACAGTGAACTGATTTTGTAGAGGGATATCGTTTTGCATCAAGAGATTTCGGCTGCTCATGGTGTGGTTCCGCAGCCAATAAGAGTGGTACCTTTTCCATGGCATCTCCTCTCGAACGCTGT
>CWHB01000023.1_pt2 | contig 115168 bp, 98 predicted proteins | sample 670591 | NCBI WGS metagenome assembly CWHB01 (sample SAMEA3735853, study PRJEB9488) | human gut metagenome | biome: ENVO:mammalia-associated habitat; material: ENVO:feces | place: Malawi | collected 2009-02-27
GTAATGGTCGCCCTCGCCATGGTGCTCGCGTTGTCGGTGGCCGGCACCGCGAGCGGCGAGGACATGCCGGCCGGCGAACCGGGCGTGGAAGCCCGATCCGATGCGGCGGTGATCGACAAGACGGGCCCGTCAACGCCCGCGAATTCGTGGCAGGTGGTGGATTGCGCCTACGCGGCGTCATCCCCATGCCAGACGGTCGCGGACAAGGTCCGTGTCCGCAAGAGCGTCGAGGCCACCGGCACGGAGAACGAGTTCCGCGTCCACCTGCGGATCGACAAGAAGGACGACAGCACCTCGCGCATCCTGACCGCCCAGGTCGCCTACGACAACAACATGAGCGAAGGCTCCATAGGATACGCCAACAAGTACAACGGCGATTTAGGCGGCGGCGGACGCACCGGCTACTACAGGATCAGGATCATCGACGGCAACAACGTGCTGGCCGAATCCGAAACGCATTCCCTGCAGTTGCCGAACAACAACAAGGTCGGCGCCATCTTCATGGCCCCCACCATCAAGCGTGGCGACCTGGCATTGTGCGTGTGGAAGCGAAACGTCGGAAAGGGCAACGGCAGCCAGTCCGACCCGTACCTGATCGAATTCGACGTCAACTGGCCCGACTACCCCAAGATATTCGACACCGACACCACCAGCGTCAGCCTCGACAAGGTGACGGACGCCATGGGACACGACATCGCCTATGAAAACGATGTGCGGGGCGACTACGCGGACGGCGGCGTCCGATACTCCGACGGCACGCTTTCCTGGACGCCCCGGGAGAAGACCGGCGTGAAGGCCGGCAGCGACGGATGGGTGCCGAACGTCGCGGAACTGTCCTACCGCATCCGCCTCGACACCACGGCCCAGGACTTCCACAGCGGCGGCCTGCCGACAGAACACCAGGCCACGGACGACACGAAATACCCGACCAACGGGAAGGCGACGCTCGACTACACGGTGAAGGTCACGGGCTCGAACCCCAGCAGCACGCCGAAGAACATCGACTTCCCCGTCCCCGCGGTACGCGGACTGAGATACGACCTGCTCGCCCACAAGACCGCCCAGGACGGCAGACCCCTGCAGGGGGCCGTGTTCGCCCTGTACGCGGCCGACGGCACCACCCCGGTCGGCGCGGACGGCAAACAGGCGGCGGACGGGCGGGCCCTGACCGCCACGTCCGACGCGCAGGGCCGCGTCACGTTCACCGGACTGCCGTACGGCACCTACACGGTCAAGGAGACCACCCCGCCCGCAGGATACGCGAAAAGCGACGAGTCATGGCAAGCCATTCTGTGCTACACCACCACGCCCGACGCGTTGAAGGACTCCACCATCCAACAGCTCGACGCCATGGCCGAACGGACGGAGGCGTTCGTGAACCAGCGCCTGACGGCCAAGGTCACGCTCGCCGCCGTGAAACGACTCGTAGGACGCGACGGGCGGGCCGGCGACACGTTCACCTTCACCCTCACCCCGGCCGGCGGCGCCGCGACCGCCGCGACCGCGACCGCGGACATGTCCGGGACGGTCGAGGGGAAGGACGTGACGGCCGGATTCCCGCAGATCACCTTCGAGACGCCCATCACCGGCTCTTCCACGCATTCGTACACCATCAGCGAATCCCAGGCCGCCCCCATCGACGGCCTGCGGTACTCGAGGGCCGAATACCGTGCCGACGTGACCGTCAACGCCGACGGAACGTCCTCCGTCGCATACACGAGGCTACGCGACGACGCCGGGAACAAGGCGGAAGCCGGCGGAGCATCCGCCTCGCAGGCGTTGTTCGTGAACGTCCAGGTCTCGAGCTCGCTGCCGTTGACGGGCGCGTCCGAGGCCCGGAACAACACGATCCTCGGCCTGTCCGTCATCGCCGCGGCGCTCGTGCTGGCCGTCCTCGGAGCGAAACGCTCCAAGGCGTAGCAACAGATTTCGCGGGCCGCACGTGCGGCCCGCGGCCCGTTCGGCCGGACGGCCGGACGGTCTTCCATGAAAGAAGGAGAGTTCCCTATGAAACTCACTAAGATCACGGCGATGGTCGCGGCCATCGCCACCGCCGCGGGACTGGGTGCCGTCGCGGCCTCCAGCGCCAGCGCGGAAGTGCAGACGGGCGGCGATAAGACCATCACGCTGAACGCCACGAGCGCGGACCAATTGACCGGCCACACGTTCAAGGCCGTGAAGGTCGCGTCCTACGACGTGTACGGCACCTCCCCGAACCAGAGCGTCACCCTCAAGACCGAGGACGCCCTCAAGCGGGATATCGCCGACTACCTGAAGTATACGGGCACCGGCGATCCGCTCGCCTGGGCGCAGCAGCAGGACAAGGCCAAGCTCGACCAGTCCACGGCGAGCCCGTGGCTCGGCGACGGCACCACCCGCGGCCTCGCCGACAAGCTCGCGTCCAAGGTCACGACCGACGTCACGCCGACCCTGTCCGGCGACGCCAAGCAGGCCACGTTCACGCTGGCCAGCCCGGGCCTGTGGCTGATCGTCGACCAGGCCGCGACCGGCAAGAGCAGCAAGGCCCTGCCGATCCTCGCCGGCACCCCGCTGACCATCAACAACAACACGGTGTACTCCTCCGGTTCCATCGACATGAAGAACCAGACCGCGTCGGTCGGCAAGACCGTGACCGACCAGACCGTCGCAGCCGGCCAGGACGCCTCCTACACGATCACGACCAAGGTCCCGAACTACGTGGGCTACAAGGTCGAGGGCTACCAGTTCACCGTGTCCGATAAGTTCGCGGACAGCGCGCCACTGGCCTACAAGACCGGCACCCTGACCGTCAAGATCGGCGACAATGTTTTGAATGCCGGCACCGACTACACGGTCACCGGCTTCGACCTCTCGTCCAAGACCTTCACCATCGACCTGAGCGCCTACATCAAGGCCAAGGGCTTCGAGGGCGTCCTCGCCGAGGACTCCAAGTTCACGAACGCCGGCCTGGTCGGCAAGACCGTGACCGTCGAATACAAGGCCACCGTGACCGGCAGCACCGGCAACAACGGCGCCGCGAACACCCCGACGATCCACTATCCGAACGATCCGAGCAACAACGAGAACAAGCAGGACGTGCCGGGCACCCCGGTCAAGGTCTTCAACTTCGCCTACACCCTGGTCAAGAAGGACAAGACCACCGGCGCCACGCTCGAGGGCGCCAAGTTCGCCATCAAGAATGCCGCCGGCAAGTACCTCGCCTACACCCGCGACCAGGACGGCAACAACAAGTGGATCACCCTCGACGGCAAGCCGGAATCCACCGCCGACGGCACCCCCTCCGGCGTGTTCGCCACCGACAGTGACGGCAAGGTGACCTTCCGGGCCCTTGACGAGGGCAAGTACACCATCGAGGAGATCGCAGCCCCGACCGGCTACGTCAACCCGGGCGTGTCCTTCAGCTTCACGATCGCGGCCAACATCTCCGGCACCGGCGAAGCCCAGACCGCAGCCCCGACCTACACGATCGACGCCGATGGCGCCGCCAGCGACGTGTGGCATCTCGTCGGCAACGGCAGCACCGCCGAAGTGGTCGTGGAGAACGTGAAGAGCATCACCCAGCTGCCGCTCACCGGCGGCGCGGGCACCGTGCTGTTCACCGTGGTCGCGGCCCTCCTGATCGGCGCCGGCGTGACCGTCGGTGTCAAGTCCCGCAAGGCGAGCACCATCGCCTGAATAATCTGATGGGCATCTCCTTGGCCCTTCGGGTCCTTCTCTCTCCGGGGATGTCCATTTGAAAGAGAGGCTGTCTTCCCATGGAATCCAAATCCACCATGGGAAGACGGCCTCTATCGCGCATATGTTGCCTCACGCGGAAAGGAGCGATGATGAAAAAGGAATTCACCCCGGACGAGATTGGATATCTGAGCGGTCTGAGCGCCGTCGCCACCGTCACCCCAACTCGGATTATTTATTCGGAAGGATTCAAAAGGAAATTCGTCCACGAATACAAGAACGGCAAGAAACCAACCTCCATCTTCCGTGACGCGGGGCTCCCGGTCGTGATTATCGGACGGAAAAGAATCGAACGTTGCACATACAGATGGATCAGGGAAGGCCGTTACCAGGACCACATGCTCCCGAACGATGAAACCGACGGATCGTATTCCGTAAAACGAAACGAGGTCGAGTGCGGGCGTCGTGCCGAATTGGAGAGCCTAATGGTGAGTCTCTCATCGGCCTTGTCGAGAGCCTCGCAGATCGTCGACATGATTAGAGACGAATTGCATGATACCCATGTAAAGGCATCTGACGGTGAAACGTCATGGTCTCAAACCAAGAAGACCGGTCCATCTCAGTAAAGCTGTTTCAGGGCGGTGCGGGAAGGATGCCGACGCGGAATCCCGGTTCCCAATGGGATAGGTTGTTCACTCGGTCTGACGTAGATCAATACAAAGCAAATCGTTTCTCCTTATATTTCCAAACAGTCAGAGTTTTCGACAATGAAGCCGAAGTGTGAAGGAATCAAAAACGATGACCTATCATGAAAGGTTGATTGGCGTTTGATGGATGGAACATTTTCTTGGAAAACAGACCCGATTGTGCTGACTGGCTTCAGTCTCGATGGTCTTGCTCCCGCGTCATCTTCTGAATGCATTTTTGGAATATGCTGAACGAACGAAAACTCTTTTGTGATAAAAACCATGCCGTCGATGAGAAGATAAATCCAGCAACGGAACATTCGGCCCCGTTTAAGCACCTTTGGGAAATGCATTACTATTGCAGGAACCGACTGGCGGACAATAAAGTACGTCTTACAACATCGAAGACGCTTTAAAAGCGTGCACTACTCATGCTCTTTTAGCCCGAACCGGCGGATGATTCCGTCGCGGTCCTCGTCGCTGTTGCCCCACCAGGATACGAACCCTGACGGATCGATCTCACCCGCCTGCCTGCTCATCCTGGCCATAATCCTCAACACTGCCGGAGAGAACACCCTGCGCAAGCGCACGTTTTCCATACGGTCCCCTCTCAGCCACGCGCAGACCAAGCGATGACTTTTGCGCGCGCGACCGATGACCTTGAACGAGCCGCCAATCGTTCTCGTGTCCGCCCACTCACTGGAGATGTAGACCTTCGTTCCGGCCGAGAATATCTTCGTACCGTGCATGATGTGATGGTCCTGGCCGGTCTCGTGCGCGTCCACGACATTGGCGACGGGACACCACGACCAGACCTCATCGTCCGCCCCATCCTTTTCGCCTTCGTCTTGCACTAAAACATCCATAATGCCAATTTATCCATCAACAACAGTGCGCCAATAACTGATAGAGACCTTTAGGGATGCTTCTATCAGCCGAAGACGTGATCGGAACTAGTAATGATTTTCCATGTACAATAGCGGATTTTGACGAGCATCACACGTTTCTCCCCCCCCCTATAACAATAAACTCATCACATTAGATAGATGAATGTGCCCGAATCAATGATGGAGAGGGGTTCGGAGACATTATGAATGGGGGCCACCTGTACACCGGATCCGAACCTACTTGAGTCAATGAGGTCAGTTGGATATAGTTTGAACACCGCTGTAGCCAATATTATCGGTAATTCAATCGCAGCCCAAGCACAACGAATCAACGTTCGATATTTGGAGCTACTTATTCATCTTTCACACACCTATAGATGGTAGAACGCCCCACGTTCATCATCGCAGCAATCTGATTAACAGTCACTGATTTAGACTCATACAGACGCCGCACTTCCCTGACCTGTTTCTCGTCGAGCTTCGCCGGACGACCTCCTTTCCGGCCTCGTGCGCGCGCCGCCGCAAGTCCGGCGCGGGTGCGTTCGCGGATCAGGTCGCGCTCGAACTGTGCGAGCGATCCGAAGATGTTGAACACGAGCGTGCCGCCCGGATTGCTCGTATCGATCGCCTCGGTCAACGAGCGGAACTGCACTCCCCTCCCGTCGAACGTGGTCATCAGGTCGACCAGGTTCTGCATACTCCTTCCTAAGCGGTCCAGCTTCCACACCACGACGGTGTCGCCCTCGCGCAGGAGGTCGAGCATATGGTCGAGTTCCGGACGGTGCGTCTTCGCGCCGGACGCCATGTCCGTGAAAATCCGGTCGCATCCCGCCTTCACAAGTGCGTCCTTCTGCAGGTCGGTGGTCTGGTCGCCGGTACTGACCCTCGCGTATCCGTAAATCATGCTCGACATGCCCCAAACCATACCATTACTCGTCAAAGACACGGAGTTTCGGAACGTTGATTACGGGACGGGTTATGGGATGTCTCCCGCCGGAGTGTCGCGGACGGTCTCCACGTTCCGTCCCTCATCCTGAAAACCTCCGTTTTCGAAACGCGCCGATGAGTTGCGCACCAGCTCCACCTGTCTGATCGCGTGGGCAGCCGCCTCAGGCTCAAACAGGATAACTGACCGAGCCTCATTCGGTTTATGTAAAACGTATATACCGTCTTTACATGCCATCCGCTTCCGAGCAGGAAGCGGCTCGGAATGTTGCGACCCATCGGCGCGTCTCCGCGCCTTCGGCCACATCGTCTCCTTCCAGGGAATCAGCCCACTCTGCGCCCGCGGGCAACCCATCGTTGTCTTCCGGAATCTCAATCGAATGTTTTAGAAATACCTGTCGAAGCTGAAGATGGATGAATCGTTTATCAGAGGCTGGCTATGTTTATAGTCGGGTCTGGATAGAAAGAAGGTTGCAATTCATGCATATTATTAAATCATTGCTGCACTGGTTCAAACGAGTGCTTCCCATTGTCTTAAGTGTTCTATCTTTTATTTTTACAGTTGCGATTCTCCTATACATTCTGGGCGTCACCCTTGAGAGGGGGAACCTGCTTCAAGTTATTTGGCCCCTGTCTTCAAGCTGGCCTTCTATATTAACAATCGTGCTTTGCTGTGTATGGATTCGAGGCGCATGTGCGTATCTCAAATCTTTTACATGGCAGTTTGTATATTTGCTTTTTTTGCTTTGCTCCTTTGCGGTTGTCGAATTCCACTACGCTCCAGAGGAGGGAAAGGCGGGACTTGAAATGTTCGACGCCTTCTTTTGGATGATGGTATTCGTTTTTGGGGGCATACTGTTGATGATGGACGTAGTAAAGCTGTGCCGCGGCGAGCACAGCCCCTCTGAGAATGAGAAGTTCAATCTAAATGTCTGGAAGGTACTCTCCTATCCTATTTTCTTCTTTCTTTTTGGCAGTTTGGTGAGCGTTATTCCCGGGATGAGTGACCTAATTAAAAACGCAGGTATAGGCAAGACAATGGTGGCCTTGCTCGTCGTCACATGCCCATTGGAAGTTATAAAAACCTGCTGGGACGCCATGGGGAAAGACGACAATATCGAAGTTGAGAAAAAATTGGATGATTTGCTTTCAAAGGTCCAGAATGCCACCGATCTGGCATCTTCCCTGAAAGACTCACAGAATAGAATTGAGGAAAGAGTTCAGGACATCGATGAGAAAATCTCTCGGCCGGCAGATGATGAGCCTGGCATATCGTTTCGGAAATCCAACTCGACGTACGAACTCAAGATAACCATGCGGCGGCGCTAGGAATGTCCCATAGGTCCCAACACCATACAATCGCTCTTTGAGCTTCGGAATTACTGCCAAGCGTGGGGTCCTTATACTCATCTCACAAGGTCGAACAGTTCATTATTCCAGCCGCGTCTGGTATTGGCATGGATATATGCGAACTGAGCGGAACCGGAGCACCGTGAGACACCGGACGCTATCGGCAAGTCCCATTCCGACAACGGCGGAGCCCGCCGGCCCTCCCTCACGGACGCCGGCACGGGAGCGGTGAGAACAAAAACGCGGCTGATGCCATCAGCCGAATGACCGATAGCATCAGCCGCGACGCCGCACGACGAGGCAATCAAGATGGCCCGACATCAATGACACAAAGTCCCGGCGCGTATCCGCAAGCTGCTGAGACCCGGCATCGTCATCCCCGGGGATAGTGGAAGCGCGGCTCGATGTCCCGTGATTCCAATACCGCCGCGACTTCGCGGGCGTGCGCGTCCACCGGCCGATAATCGCCTCGACCGCTCCCGTACTTGTCGCAATGCGTCTGGGAACGGTGATACGGCAAACTGACATGGCCCTGCGATCCCGCCGCCTCGTCCACGGCGTCCAAAACCGTTTCGGCCGCACGCATATGCAGATTCAGTATATGCTCCAACCATTCCTGTGCGTCCGCTGCCGGACCATATGAGCCACCGCGGTAGACAAAGATTTTTGATTTTGAAATGGGTCACGACAAATCCCCCGACGTGCCATAAACGACCGTTTAAGGAACAGTTCGACGAATCATTGGAATGGGATAATTCCAGAATGCAGCATCCGCCATCATATATGCACCATGCAGCACATCGCTGATGTTCCGTAGAGATATTAAACAACAGAATCGAGAGCGTCCCCAACATCATTACAGTGTCGGGTATGAACCATCAGTGGTGAAATCATGAGAACGCAAGTATCATCGGCAATATGGTCTACCCTGTCGTAAAAGAGAGGGCAATTCACCTATTCACACGTTGGAGCGATACCACAATGACGAATTTTTTCTATGACGACTCCCCATTGAGTAGACAAAAAGCCGGCAACGATACGGTGTCCAGTCTGGATAAGTTCGGAAGGACGAAACTCATAAAGAATCTCGCACATAAGATAGTCGAATCAGTTTCCGATAATGGGAGTCTAGTCGTAAGCATCGAGGGTCCTTGGGGCTTTGGCAAGACCTCCGCCAAGAACATGCTGGTGGAATCGCTGAATGAATTCTGGTCGAAGGAGATGCAAGAATTCCATGATAGCGAGGGTTCGCAAGGCGTTTATCCGAGGTTGGTAAACGTGGAGTTTGACCCTTGGCTCTTTTCCGGATGCAACGATGTGGTCGTCCTGATGTTCTCGTCAATCAGAAATGCGATAGATGAGTATTTAGCCAAGGAATCGGAAGAAAAAGCTTCCATTGTCTCAAAAATTAAATTCTTGAGAAAAATTGCAGACGTTACATCCAATCTTGACAAGACTGGAACCTTGAAAACCATATCGGAGGGATTGCAACGGGTGTCCGACAGCTTGGATCCTGCGAGCAAAAACACCAAACCCCTGATTCAGGCACGTGATGAATTAATCAGACAATTGAGGATGCTTCCGAAAAATTATGCGATAATCGTCTACATTGATGAGATCGACAGATTGGACGACAAGGATATCGCCGCCCTGTTCAAAGCATTGAAATCCGTCGGAAATCTCCCCCATATCGTGTACGTGCCGGTGTTCGACAGGCAAATCGTCGCTTCGGCCCTTGACAATGTGTCGCAGCCCGGCAGAGGCTACGAATATCTGGAGAAGATCGTCCAGATTCCAATTGTGCTTCCTGAAATACCGACAGATGTCGTCTGGGCAGATTTCAAAAAGGAAGTAGACAGCCTCTTCGCAGATGATTATAAAACAACTAGGCAAAACCACTCAGCATGCAATCTCTTCAAATTGAATAAACACATGTTTGAGAAACTTGAAAGCAGTTTACTTGATTCCATGAAATGTGACCTCATACCATCAAAACAACCTGTAGAGGTTAAATCTCGTCCAGTGAGATTTTATATGCGCCACAAAGATTATACTCCAGATAAGCGTGAAGAACTAATAAAATCCATTGTTAATTATCAGGAAAATAAAATAGAAAAAGACAACTTTTCATTCACAGAATACAATGTAGATAATATCTGCAACTTCATCATGCGCAATGATAACAGGCAGTTAGATTTCATTTCGCATAATAAGAAGAATCTAACTAACTACATTACAAAAAATAAAAAACAGCGATTCGATTTTATTTTAAATATCAAAGATGATTTAGCAGCCTATTTTAAAGATGATGCAGACAGCCGCCGGTATTTCATTAAAGCGAATAAAAGCGAAATAGTAGATTTCTCTACGCGGAATGTAGATTTTCTGAAAGATTACACCAAAACACACTCGGATGCAGTGGCAAATTACTTCTGTGATGACTTCGACGTACTGCGTGGCTACATCGTTCGCCACGCCGATCAGGTAAAAGCATTCATTTACGATGAATTCCTCAGAAATAATATACGAGGGGCAGTAAACATGCCCGATTCTGCAGTTACTTATTTTATAGAAAATAAGCGCAGCTTACAAAAATATATTATAAGCAACGTAGATATGATAGCAGAATATTTAGTAGATGTATCAACAGGTATTGTCCCATTATCATATATTTCAGAAAAGGAAAAATTTAATAAATTTATTGACGCGAATAGTGATACACTCGTTGAGTTAGCGACTGATAATCAGAATATACTATCAAATTTTATTAGCACAAAGGAAGGCAACATTAATCTAAACGAACACTTTTTTGAAAACTACATTGAAAAATGCGACAAAATCAATGGCATGGATGGCGTTTTAAAGAGCTACATTGAAGAACATGCGGCACCGGTATCAAAACAAGTCACTATGGAATTAGAAACCGAATTGGATCAATCCATCACGAAGCTCGAAGACAAATCATCGAAACGACAATTATTGGAATCATGCGTAAGACCATTTGTAAGCAGCTATCGTGATATGCACCGTATAATCAACGCATTCAGAATTCCTGCATTACAGCTCAAAGACACAGTCAATTTGGCCGAATTGCTGTACATAACAGCAATCAAGCTTTATGATCATGACTTTTATGATTGGATATACCAACATCGCGACGATCTCGTGAGCAAACAGCCAATGCTGTCAGGAAGGCCGCGGAACCATGACCAATATGTCATTGGCGAACTCGATGGTCTCCCATCCCAGAATCAGCGTCCATCAGATGGCGTTGCAGACCGTAGGCGTATTGCATTATCCATCCTATTCCCAGAATATCAGAAGATGCATTTCAACGCTGGGAACGATTGCGATGACGTGGCATTTGTGATCGATGGTTCCGATAGCGGCATCAGCAATGAATCCCTCTTCAAAAAAATTTTTTCCGCCGTTGACTGAACTCTCATGATAAAAGGGCTGCGTTACCGTCTTCAAAAAATGTTCGCAGCCCCTTATTACATCAACCGGACTGCATCCCATTTAAGACCATCTGCATATCCAGTATTTTCCATGACTTATACGCGTAGAACAGTTGTCTGTCCAGATCAAACCGCCGGCAGTTCCTGAACGGCCAGTCTACGTGTATGTAGAAGTTCGCGCGTCAAACCACCCACTAGCTTATGGCCGGTGTCATCGCTGTATTTCCGTAGGAGCATATCGATCGAATTAATCAGATCATCCTTATCCTGACCTTTTGTGTAATAGAAGCCCAGAAAGGAATTCATCCCTTCATTCGCATTGGTGATATTGGCTTTGTCGAAATACTGCTTCAGATAGGGGTAGTCCGCATCACCCAGAGACAGGCTGAAAAACTTGATGTCATGCAAGTGACTGTCACTCTGCAACTTTTCGAAGACCGAATCCAAGTCCGTACTATTCCCGGAAACACTGAGAGCTAGGGAACGCTCAGCTTTTGTGAAACGGGAAACACTGGATATTTCGCCATACTTTTCCGCCGCGGAGGTTTGAGACACCTCCACCTTTGCAGAACGATTCGCATTTGGTATTCCATATTCTTTTTCCATGAATTGTTCTGCATCTCCAATTCCGAAAAAGGCGTTCCTCTCACGCAACGATCCATGCACATTAGCAAAATTCAGAGAATCCTGCGACCTATTCCATGAAGACCTATTCCATGGATCGGTGAAATTAAAGGAAAGAATATACTGATGATTGACTTCTGCACTATTCTGAACACTTTCAGGGATACACGCATCACAGATTTCTTCGAAAAGCTTGCGAGATCGATCCATGTAATTAGGTGAATTAGGAGTTTCCCTTTTAGCGTCAGAACTTTCTTCAGATAATCGCGAAAATCGGATTCGAAGTCCCTGAGTTCTTCCAGAAGAATCCTCCGTTTACTCGCTCTAGCACTGAGGCGATTCATTTCCCAATCATGGGAGAACTCACCCACAAACTTAATCTTGGCTCTAACTCTAGCCGCAGCCTTATCCGCAGCCCCAGCCTTAGCCAAAAGATATGAATCAACAGCTTGAATGATCCGCTTGTCAACGGAATCTTTCTGTATGCCACCGTCTGTTTCCTCGTACGGATTCATTCGATCGATACGTTCAGCGTCGCAGACGAATTCCTCTATATTCGATTCGAGGTCCTTCCAAGTTGGAGCACGCCCCTTATTCCGGTCATGATAGTAGGCGAATATGAAGAACCAGGCGATCGGGATGTTCTTACCTCCATTATCTTTAAAGGCCTTTCGCTGTTTGGTATGGGTCGGCGTGCCCATCGACATGTCGCGGCATAGAAGACCACGGACCGCGGCAAGTATCCCCGACGTTCCGTAAACGACTGTTTATAGGACAAGTCAACTTGCTGATTTTGCCCCGCATCTCCTTAGTCCAATAGAACTCCGGAAGAAGGAACGGAATGCGGGATGAGCTCCGGACAGGACGTCCAGGCCGCAAAACGGCATTCAATGAATTCGTATGGCAGGCATCCGCAATATTTATTGCAGAGGAAGGATGCTTTTGGGGATAATCGCGAATCTGACTATCGAGACGGACCGCAACCGATGACGTGACGGCATAGCCGTATGGCCGGCAGAAACGCGACTTCGGACGGACGGCGGGAGAACCGCATAATGGAGACGGACGATATGGTGACGACGACCACAAGGAGAGGCATATGGATGCCATGCACGCGATGGACATCGTGCTCCGCGCATATCCCGGCGGCGTGATCCTCGGGATGGCGGAATCCAACGCGGGATTCATCTTCAGTCTCGGAACGCCAGAGGAAAAACACATGCCTCCGATTCCCGGAGGACTGTCCGTGGCAGTAGATAGAAACGACGGCCGGACGATCCAGCTCCTGCCGGGAAGCGAGGAGTTCTACCGCTTCCTGACGGGAGCCAGGCGCATATACCCGAACGGTCCCGAACAAGGCCAGACTGGTGGTTCATGACGGCGAAGAGGCTCAGGAGATGCTCGAATCACTTATCAAGGAGGGGCAATGGTGAACATCGGCGCCTTCGACGCAGCGAATACATCGAAGGCGCGGACGACGCTATCGCGTATCTCAACGCGGCGGCTGAGACCGGCGATCCCGCACTCCTTCAGGCCGCCATCGGCGATATAGCCAAGGCTTGCGGCATGGGGCAGATCGCCAAGGAGGCCGGTGTCGGCCGCGAGAGCCTCTACAAAAGTCTCGACAGGGAAGGCAATCCGAGCTTCCGGACTATCGTCCGAGTCGTCAACGCGCTCGGCGGACGACTCGTCATCGAGCCCACGCCCGCCACGGTGTGACATTTCCCGTAACCCGCGAGACCGAATCGGAGAGTAGTTGGGGTCGCCGTACGGGCCTATGTACGGGGCTGCGGCCTGCGGCGGAGTCCGGCGAGGGTGTTGATCCGTCCGTATGCCGCGGTGTACGCCTCGTAGGCGATGCGCATGACGTGCTGCGTCTCGGCCAAGACGATGCGGGCCTGTCTCACGTATTCGCCCATGGCCCGGGCGCGTTTGTTGGCCGGCACGGCCATGATGGATTCCTTCTGTTCGGGGCGGGCGGGGATGAACCCCGCCCGCATGATGGTTGGAGGTTAGAAGGAGAAGGCGGGCACGACAGCCAGACGGTCGAGCGCCCAGTTGTAGTCGGGGGTGCCAATCGAGCTCACGTAGAAGAAGTAGTAGGCGTAGCCCGGGTGAGACGAACGCCCCCACCAAACGTTGTAGTGGAGACCCGCCGGCCGGGAGCCGGAGGCGGTCCGGTACATGTCCGCGAGGATCGTGTTGGACGAGTAGTTGTTCGTCACGCGTCCCTTGAAGAACTCGTATTGGCCGCCTTCCTGGTTCATAGCTTGGAATCCTTTGTAATCCTTCCATCCGTCGTATATGGTGGGCACGAGCTCCCTGTATGACACGAGCCACAGCCTGTCGGACGTGGCCGAAGCGGCCGAACCGGATGTGCCTCCATATTCCATGTTGTTGGACTGCTTCAGTACGGTGGATACGTCGGTCCGGAAGGCCTCGGGGAACATGTCCCACACCTCTCCCCCGTTCATCCACCGGCGGAGACCGCTGTCACGCCAGCCTCCCCTGTTCGTGGCTTCTCCCGAACAGCTGGCCGTATCGTCGGACGGCATGACGCCGTTCATGCAGTAGGCCTTCGGCATGGCATTCACGGCCATGAACGTGAGTCCGGCCTTGCGTCCGCTGCCATCGGCGAGGTCGTCGTACAGGATGCCGATGAGACGGAACGGCAGTTTGGACCCGTCCGACAGGGTGATGCTGCCGCGCACGTCCTTCTGCAGGTCCGTTTCCATCGTCGTGTAGTATCGGCTGGCCGTGCCGTTCACGCTCAGATCGTTGGCTATCTGCTTCAGTCCGTTGGCGTTCCATCCGGCGTAGCAGACCGTGTCCGACGTGCCGCATTTCTGTGGTTCGTCGGCCAGGGCCGTGCTGGTTGCCAATCCTCCCGCCAACGCGGCCGTCACGGCCGTGATGGCCGCGAGGACGCGCCACATGGCGTGTCCCGCCGTGTGACGGATGCGATGCTCATGCCTTGTCATTCGTGTTCTCCTTCTTGCTCTTGCTGTTCCTCACGTACATTCCCACTCCCGTGCCGGTGCATGCGATGCCGAGGATGAGGATGACGGGCAGGATGCCCAGGCCCGTCATCGGCATGCTGCGCGTCCAGTCGGTGGCTGGGACCACGCCCGCGTCGATGTGGGGCTTGTCGGGGCTGGTTTCGGTCAGGGTGATGGTCGGCGTGGCCCTGCCGTGGTCGTCCTCTCCGGTGGACGCGTCGGAGTCCGTGGAGGACATGTCGCGTGCCGGATCGGTGTCGCCCTGGTCGGTCTTGGTGAAATCGGCCCGGTCGACGCGGGTGAACTGGACGGTGTAGGAGGCGAGTCTCAATCCGGTGAACCGGTAGGTGCCGTCCTTCGTGGTCGTGGTGGTCGAGACCTGGTGGCCCTGCATGTCGTAGAGGAACACCTTCTGTCCGCCGATCCGTTCGGTCTCGTCCGTCTGGCGGATGCCGTCACGGTTCGTGTCGCGCCAGTACAGGCCGCTGATGGAGCCCGATACCGGTTTGCGCGTGTACGCGGGGATGATGCCGCCGACCTGGTCGCAGGAGTCCTCGTGCCAGTCTGCGAACGTGTGCTCATGGTCGGCGCCCTGGTAGTCGGTGCCGGTCATGCACGCCTTGTTGCCGGTGATGTCGTTGGACGACTTGTCCAGTTTCGTGTCGTCGGGCTTGTCCGGAATGGTTTTGCCGTTGGCGCGCGCGTTCGGCGTGCCCTTATAGGGCGTGTCCGTCGAATCGAACCATGCCTGGTTGCGGACGGTCTGCGTCTTGTCCTCGCGGTTGACGGTGCCGGTCATGTGGAACACGACCTGGCCGCCCGGTTCGACCGTGTAGGGCAGGTTGTAGGTGCGGGTGGTGTCCGTGCCGTCGTCCGATTCTCCTGTCGGGGTGACGGGCATGGCGGTCGGGTCCACCGTCGTGGCCGTGCCTTTCAGGCCGGTGTCGCGCATGGCGCCCGACTTGCCGTCGCCGTACGGGTCGTAGCCGGCGATCATGACCTTGTCGGACACGATGAGCGCGTCACGGTCTCCGCCCGCGACGGCGGATGCGGTGACGCCCGTGTCGGCTGGCGTGGAGACGATGTCCTTGTTGCCGGCAGTGTCGTCGTCCGTCCAATACGTGCCGTTGCCGGTCCGGCCGTTCGCGAGCTGTCCGTCGCCGTTCCAGCCCCAGGTCCACAGGTGGCCGTCGTTGGTGATGGCGTAGTAGGAGTGGTGGCCCGCGGCGATGGATTTGACGTCCTTCAATCCGACGACGCGGCTGTAGCCGTCCCAGACGGTGCCGTCCGCGTGGAGGCAGAGCACCGTGTACGGTCCGTCCGCGACCTGCGTGCAGTTGCCGTTCCTGTACAACACGGACGCATTGTTGTCTGTGCTGTACCGAACGGTGCCGTCCGATGCCAGCGCGGCCCAGATGTTCGCGGTGGCGCTGACCTGGGTGAACGTCGTTCCCGGCTGGACCGGTGTCCAGTCGGGTGTGCCCCATCCGGTGCTCCAGAGGGTGCCGTCCGACGTGATGGCGAGGGTGAAGTCGTTGCCGCATGCCACGTCGGTGAACGTCCTGTCGGACGCGGTCTCGGTCCATGTGGTCCGGTTGTCCGTGTCTCCCGTGCCCAGCTGGCCCTTGCCGTTCCATCCGGCGGTCCACAGGTGTCCGTCCGTGTCGATGGCGGCGGAGTGTTTGCCTCCGGCCGCGACCTTGCTCCACGTGCCGTCCACGATGGTCGGCCTGTTGGTGTTGGACGGCGTGTACCCGTAGTCCGTGTCGGGCGCGAAGCCGAGCTGGCCGTACTGGTTGTCGCCCCACGCGTACAGGATGCCCTCGTTGGTGAGGACGAACTTGTGGCCGCCGCTGGTGGCGACCTGCTTCGTGCCGCCTGGTTCGATGCTGACGGTGCCCGCGGTGGCGGTCACGTCATGGATTTTGGAGCTCATCCTGTCGGTGAGGACGCTGGACGCGTCGAACCGGGTGTTGCCTTTGTTCTCGACCTTCACGTCCCAGTTGACGGTGCATGCCGCGTCGTCGCAGGACAGGCCGGTGCGGGTCTTGTCGACGGTGGCCTTCGGGTCGGGTTTCGCGTAGCCGAAGTCGATGCGGGTCTTGTCCATGCCGATGCCGAGCGGGATACAGTCGGACGTGTCCTTGGCCTGTTCTTGGAGCTTGTTGCTCCAGCTGCGCGTGTTCTCCACGCTCATGGTCTTGCCGTAGTAGGTTTCCACCTGGGTTTGCACGCCGCTGCCGGTCGTGGTGCCGGATTCGCGTTTGACCTGGGTGAGGTAGCCACCCGAATGCAATCCGGTGAACGAATACCGGCCGGTTTCGTCGGTCTTGGCCTGTGCGACGGGCTTCCCGGTCGGATTGCCGTCCTGGTCGGCCTGGTAGAGGCTGACCTGGACGCCTTGGATGCGTTGCTCGTCCTTGCCGATGAGGGTGTTCTGGTTCTGGTCCCACCAGACCGTGCCGGTGATGGAGCTTGAGACGATCCCGCTGGCGGCGGGGAACGGAATGTGTTCCTCGGTGTTGTCGGCGTGCTGGATGTGGTTCGCGCCGATCCACATGTTGTACTGGTCGTCCTTCCGGTTGTCGGACGGGATGATGGTGATCGTGCCGGTCGATGCGGCGACCATCATCTTCTTGCCGTCCGTCTGGCTGCCGTACTGGGCTTCCTGGATGGCGGACGTGACGAGGATCGCGCGGATCTGGCTTTTGTCCTGGATCTGGCTCCAGGATTTCCACGTGTAGTCGCCCGGAGTGAGGCTGGTCTTGTCCTCGATGGCGTATTTGAGTGTGGTGTGGGTGGAATCGTCACCGATGACCGGTTCCGTTTCCATCGTGTACGTGCCCGTGTAGTGGGACGAGCCGAGATCGTATTCGTTCCATGATCCGTCAAGACCGGTATTGTTCTTGCCGGTCATGGCCTGGTCGTCGTTACGGGGCAGTTTGATGACGGTCCGCATGCTGCCGTTCATGCCGGTGTCCTTGACGTACACGTTCCATGTGAAGGAGACCGGATCGTTGATTTCGTTCTTGTCTTGGTCGGCTTTGATCATGCCGCTGCTGCCGCCCGCGATGGACACCAGGTAGGATGCATCGGCCGTTGCGGTCGCAGTGCTTGCGGGGATCTGTCCGACCTGTGCGAAGCCCGCGGTGAGGCTGATGGTGGATTTGGCGGTTCCGGCCGCGAGGTTGCTGGTCGTGCCGTGCCATGCGATCCGGGGCAGGCTCGCGTTGCCGGTCTGGTCGTAGGTTGGCAGGATCCGGCCGTCCGCATTGTTCAACGTGAACGTGAGCTGGGTCGCGTATCCGCCGCATGGTCCGCTCTTGCCGGCCGGTTCGGCCGTCATGTTCCATGCCGTGTTGTCGTTGACGGGATTGGTGGTGTTCGCGTCGACGCATACCGTCGCGGTCGGCGTGACCGGGGTTTGGGAGGATTGCACGTTCGTGACGGTCGGTGTTGCGGTCCAGGTGACGGTGTCGCCGGGACGGGAGTCGATGTCGCGGTGTTCGCCGGTGTTCGCGTCGGTCACGGTCGCGGTGTAGTCGATGTTCGTGGCCGGGGTGCCGGGCGCGACGATGGTTGTGTAGTCGCTGTCGGTCCAGTCGCCCCATGCTTCGAAGTTGCCGCGCATCCAATCGTGGGCGCTGACGTTCCCTTCGGTCGGATCGCCGGTCATGAGGGTCAGGAACCGGACGTAATAGTTGCCCTTGGGCAGGCTGTCCACGTTCCGCGGGGTGATCACGATCTTGATGGATTGGGTTTGGCCGGTGGGTTCGCCCTCATGCCATGTGGCCTTCTTGTCGTCGGCCTTGGACCATGCCTGGCTTTCGGTCCAGTACGTGTGGATCCATTCCGCGGGAATCGTTTCCAGTCCGGCCACGTCGCTCGTGACGGCCAGTCCGCCCTTGTACCGCTGTTGCGTGTCGTCCCATGAATCCCAGAAGGTCACGGAGCATCCCGTCCCTTCCGCATCCTTGCAGGCGGAGTCCTTGGTCTGGTTGCCGGTGAGGACGGTGCGTACCTCGCTGCCTTGGGCGACCTTCGCGGAATCGTCCTTGAACGAGGTGTAGTGGGTGACGGTCTGGCTGCTGCCGGCCGTGTCGAACGTCATGCTTTCGCCGTCGAAGATGGTGCGCCCGTAAGCGTACGGGCGTTCCAACGTTTTGGAGAACACGTACACGCTGCCCTTCGGGACCGGTGGGGTCCATCGTTTGACGAGCGCTCGGCTCGTGTTGTTGTTGGGATACGGGTAGCCTTCGATCGCTCCGGTCCCGCTGTCGGCGGTGGACTCGTCCTTGGCCTGGCCGCTGCCTGGTTCCACGCCGTCGCCCATGTTCGTCAACGCGTCCTGGCCTTCGGCCATGAAGCTTGTCCGGTCGACGTCGAGTTTCACGTCGTAGGATCTGAGTTCGCCGTCACGAATGCAACCGTTCGTGTCCGACGTGTCCGACGTGCAGCCTGTGATCGCGGGAACGGCCCATTCGACCTTCTGGTCGCCGGTCACGTTCTCGATATGGAGTTTGCCGTCCGTGGCTTGGATGGGTTGGCCGGCGAGTTTGAACGTGGTGCCTTCGGGGAACGGGCTTACGTCGAGCGTGCCGGACCATTTGCCGTTCGTGGAAGCGCCGTTGCTGGAATAGTCCTTGTAATGCAACGCCTTGACCTTGAGGTCGAAATAGCCTGACAGCTGTTCGCCGGCCTTCCAGAGCGTCTGCCGTTCTTCCGGCCAATGATTGTCCTTCAATCCGCCGTTGTCGACCTCGACGTCGGCCGCCGGGGCGCTCACGACGGTGATTTCGTCGGTACGGTACGTGTCGGCCGGCCCGCCGTCTCGTTTGACGGACACTTTGAGGACTTGTCCGCTTTTCGCGGTGCCGCCCGTGTCCTTCGCTTTCATGAAGAACGTTTGGGTCATGGATTCGACCACGCCGGCCGGCACCGTGTACGTGCAGGATCCGGTGTCGCCCTTCGCCGTGACCTGCTTGCCGGCCGCGCAGAAGCTGCCGCTCGCGGCCGGTTCGAGATAGGGCGCGTCCGTCGTGTCGAAGCTGACGGTCACGTCTCGTTTGCCCGCGGCGGTGAAGTCGAGTCGCAGCGAGTATTCCACGGTGTCGCCGGACGCGACGATCCCATCGGTAGGCGAGTCGTCCCCGGGCGTGAACCCGTTCTTCGAGTTCACGAACGTTTGCGCGCTGGTGCCGTGGCCGGTGCCGTCCGCGATCTTGGTGACGCGGGTGGTCGTGTACGAGGGTTTGGTCTCGTCGGCCGACGCGGGATTCGTGGCCGTGGAGGCCGTGAGTCCCACGATCAGGGTCGCCATGGCCGTGACGCCCGCCGTGAGGCGGGCGAACGGACTACGCGAGATGCTTTCCATGTTTCTTTCCCTTTCTTCCGGTTGGGATGGTTCCCTTGACGGTGAAGACGAACAGGCCGGCCGCGATCCATGGCAGGATCATCCATGCGATGAGGATGGGATTGGCCGCGTGGCTGGTGGATCGGACGGTTTTCTTCGGCGTGGGCGTGACGCGTGTGCCGGTCACGAGGAGCCGTCGCGTGTTGATGCCGTATGGCGTGCAGGTCAGGAGCGTGACCAGGTCCTTGCCGGGTTGGATCGTGAGCTGGTCGAAATCGTCAGGGTTCACGGCCTTGATGCTCGTGACCTTGTAGACGAGGGTCCGGTCGAGGACCGTGATGGTGAACGTGTCGCCTTTTTTCGCTCCGCGGCCGACTTGGAGACGGTCGAACATGAGCTGGTCGGCGAGTCCGGTGTGCGCGGAGATGACCGCGTGGGTGCCGTTGCCTCCCACGGGCAGGCTGGTGCCGTACATGTGGCCCGCGCCCGCGTCGAGCGTCCTCTTTGACGTGCCGTGGCGGACGGGCAGGCTGATGTCGAGTTTCGGATAGTCGATGACGGCCATGATGCCGTCCTTGGGTGTGGCGAGCTGGCTGTTGTAGTTCGTGTCCTGCTCGCTGACGCTGGAACCGTCCGTGTTCCACGGGTCGGTGGCCTCGCCCATGATGGTTTGTCCTTCCATGGCGAGTTGCATGTTGTATTCGTTGGCGTTCTGCAGGATGCGTCGGCGTTCCCGCTGTTTGAGTGTTTTGGCCCGGTCTACGTGGCTGCTGGCCGTTTGGATGGCTTGGTCCGCGTTCACGCTCATGAACACGGGAGGGAGGGTGAGGATGAGGACGCCCGTCATGATGATCGCGACGGCCGCGGTCTGGCTTTTCAGCCAGACGCCGATTCGTCCGAGGATGGAACGTTTGTGCGTTCCACCGGTCTTGGCTTGTGGCCCCATCCCCTGTTCCTTTCCTATGCGTCTGCCGGGTCTACTTGGCTGCGTTCATGCGACGGCGTGCGAGCAGGACGCCGCCCGTGGCGGTGAGCAGGAGGCCCGTGGCGGCGTACACGGCGAGCCATGCGGCACCGGTCTTCGGCATTTCGTTGAAGTGGCGGCAGTTGGTCACGGTGAACGTGAACTTGTTGTCGGACACGACGAGCTGGTTCGCGTCGCCCTTGGTGAGGGCCGCGGTGTAGGTGCCGGCCTGGTCGCCGTCCTGCTGGACGGTCACGGTCGCAATGAATTCGGGCAGGATGTTGTTGCCGAACGGGCTCTTGGTTTCCCTGACCACGTATGCGCCGTCGAGTCCGGTGACGTCCACGTCGCCCGCGACGACGGTCGCGGTGGTGCCGCTGGTTTCGGTCGGGTCGGCGAGACGGTAGCCGTTAGTGGTCTTGACGAACTTGAGGGCCTTGCCGTCCGCCTTGCCGTCCTTGGCCTTGTAGATGTTGAACTCGGCTCCGTTGAGGGCCTTGCCGTTGGCGTCCTTCTTGCTGATCGCGAGGGCGCCGACGTACACCTTGGTGCTGTTGCCTGGGATGGTGCCATGGTCGGTGGCGACGTTCGGATTGTGGGAGTATTCCATGCTGATGTTGTTCGGGTTGCCGTCGCCGCCGATGACGGCGTTCTTGTTCACGGTCGCCGTGTAGGTGACGTAGATAGGCTGGTAGACCGGATAGTTGGCCTTGTCGGCGACGATGTCGGACGAGCCGTCCGAGGTCGGGGCGAACAGGAAGGTGACGATGGTGCTTCCGTCGGCCTGCGGGGTCGTGACGGTCTTGATGTTGACTTCCTTGGGATGCTCGCCGGCCCACGTGTAGGCCTTGGCGTCGTTGTTGAACGTCAGGCCCTTGCTCATGGTGTCGTTGAGGGCGAGGTAGTAGTGGTCGTATCCGGTCCAGTTCGGCACTTGGGCTTGTACGCCGTATTCGATTTTGTCGCCGATGGACGCCTCCCAGGTCTGTCCTCGTGATTCCGTCGAACTCGGCTGGGCGTCTTCTGGGTGGCATCTATTGATGAGATCGAGGTCTCCGGTCTTGTCGATCCCGTTGCAGATCGACTTCACTGGCGCATGCACGTAATTGACCTTGTAGTCGATGGTGCCGAGCGTGACGGTGTTCTTGTTGTCGATCATGAGCTTGGTCATGCCGTTGATGCCGGTGCCGTTCATCATCGCGATGGACGCCTGGCCTTCGGTGGTGCGGTCGAGGATGACGTAGATGCCCGGATCGACGTCCGCGGTCATGGTCTTGGTGTTGGATCCCTGCGTCAGTGCGGTGCCCGGGGCGTTCTTGATGGCCTGCTCGTTCTTGAGCTGGTCGAGGAAGTTGCGTAGCTGGCCGGCCCATGGACTGTCCTTGGAGTCGAGGAGGTTCATGGCGACCCATGCCATCGGATTGGCCTTCTCGTATGCGGCGGCCTGTTCCTTGGTGCCGGTGGTGTCGATGCCGGCCTTGGCGATCGCGTCGTTGATCGCCGTGGCGTAGCCCGCGTCGGCCAGATCGTAGCCGCTGATCACGTTCTCGCCGTTGTCGAGCGCGTATTGGGCGGCGGTGTAGGAGGCCAGACGGATCGCGACGAGGGTCTTGGAGCTGATGTCCGCGTCGGCGGTGACGGTGAGTGGCTGCTTCCTGGCGAGATCGGCCGCGCTGACGGCCGTGTCCGCCGCCATGCCGGTGCCGGCGAAGCCCGCGGCGAGCGTGGCCGCGGCCGCGAGCGAGGCCAGGACGGCCCTGACTGGCTTGAATGTCATGATGGTTCCTTTCATTGATGGCGCATGCGCGTCGTTCTTCTTTCCCGTTCCCACGGGTGTCCCGCGGTCGGATCGTCTGGTATTGAGACCGGTGGAACGACGCGAAATATAAGCCGTTGACGGTTGGCTGCATGAAGAACGCCCCGTATCAGGTGGTGCTGATGCGGGGCGTTGACGGGACCGGGTGTCCGGAAGGGGGTTCATTCCTCGGAGGTCGGTATGACGGTGGTCTCCTGCTGCGGTGTGGGTTGGGCGGACTGTTGGGCCTGCTGGTTGGCGAGCATCTGCTGCTGGATGAGCACGCTGTTGGTCTGTGCCGCGTACTGCTGCTGCGCCATGTTCATGCTTTCCTCGTGGCGCAGCTGGTCCGCGTCGGTGAACACGAGCTTCTGGATCTCCTGGGCGAGCTGCATGAGCTTGTTCTTTTCGAGGATGCTCACGGTGATGGTGTTCGCACCGCCCGAGGGATCGTGGAACACGAGGCTCGCGCTCATCGTGTTCGCGAGGTTCGCGGCCGCGACGAGGATCAGGACGAGCGCGACGGCCACGCTGCTGTCGAGGCATCCGAGTCCGATGAACAGGAACACGACGCCCCAGACGAGGCTTCCGAGGTTGAACTTCGTGCTCGTGTCGACCGATGCGACGTTGCGCAACGGGATGGTCTTCGTGTCCGCGCCGAGCGGGATCAGGCCGAACAGGGTGTTCGGGCTCTTGTATTGGATGCGGGTCGAGCTTGCGGCGATGCTGGTCTTGAGCCAGAAGATGATCACGCTGGGACTGAAACGGTCCCCGATGATGTTTTTCTCGCCTGGCGCGAACGTGAATTCGGTCATGGTCTGCTGTGTTTCGGCCATTGTCCGTTCTCTCCTTGTTTTTCTGTGTTGTTGGTTGGTTTCTACTCGTCGGTTGACGGGAAGTTTGCGTGTCCGCCCAGTTTGAGGGCTTGTTCGATGCGGCGCAGCCGTAGGTCGAGTTCGTTCTGGCGTCGTACGATCGCGAGGGCGATGCGCATGGTGCATGCGTGGTCGAGCATCGGATCGTCCGTACGCTGGCCCGTGGTTTCGGATTTGTCCTCGTTCATGGGACTGTCGGCCTTTCTATGGGTGGGATGGTTCCACGAGCGTGAGTTCGGTGATGAGCCGGTTGACGTCGCGGGCGATGTCCAACTGTCTGTCTTGGACGCATTCGTGCCAGAGGCTCGTGGCCGTTTCCACGAGACCGTCCAGGTCGCGGCCGCTGCCGGCCGGCAGCGTGTCCGGGTCGTATCCGCGTCCGCGGAGCGTGGGACACATGGCTGTGAACGTGCGGCCCGCTATATGGCGGGTCCTGTCGTCCGCATACATGTCGCCTGCGGTGGCCTTGACGTCGGATATGAGCGTGATGAGCCGGAGTCTCAGCTGTTCCTTTTCCATGATTCCGATATCGTTTGCGGTAATGTCCGTGTGCATGGGCGTCTCCCTCCCCTGTCTCCATGCGTTCCTGTTCTGTTCCGTCCTGTCCCCTCCGCTGATATCAGGGGCGTACGGGTCGGGCTCATGCGTTTGCATGCATGCGGTCGCCAATGCGGGGAGGGTTTCGGTGGTTGGGTCGTTGTCGGATTACGCGATGGTTCCCGCGTTGGGATGGAGTCCTTCGTCCCAACGCCCGTATGGCGGACTGCCGGTCACGTTGCGGGTACGGCAGGTCGAGCAGCCCCGTGGCGGGTTCCTTCCCCTCGCCGTGTTCGACCGGTTCGACCTGTCCGATCCGGTGGCGTTGAGGCCGCGGGAGAACCGTTCGCCGCAGGCGGTGGGATCGGCCGTGGATTATCTGACGCGTTTCGTGACGTCCGGCAGGCTCCTTCCCGCGTTCTCGTCGTGTTTGGAGGGTGCCCGTGCGGCTGGCGGGCAGGCCGAGGCGATGCGTCTGCTGGAACGCGTGGATGGCCTGTCGGACGGGTCGATACGTGCCGTGTGCGATCTGGTCGTCTTCGACCAGGTGGCCCGTGCGGGACGTTCGTCCATGCCTGTGTCCCGTGTGACGGCCGACGTGGATACGTGTTGGAACATTCGTCGCATGGTGCAGCGTTCGTGCCGGTTCCTGGACGCGTACGGTCCGGCCGTCTGGTTCGGCCCGTCGTTCGATGGCGCGTACACGCGGCTCGTGTCGTATGGCGATGGTGATCTGTTGACCCGGGACACGTTGTGGGATTTCAAGACGTCCAGAAGGGTTCCGACCCGTGATAACACGCTGCAGTTGCTGTGTTACTGGCTGTTGGGATTGCATTCCACGCATGCCGCGTACCGTCGTGTCCGTCGTCTTGGCTTCTACAATCCCCGTTTGGACGTCGTATGGCTGCTGCCCGTGTCGGACATACCGGAGGATGTGGTCCGCGAAGTGTGCGTGCGGGTGTTGGGCTACGAGGACCGGTGGCGGTTCCTCGACGTTTAGATCATGCGTGGAATATGGGCAGGATTCCCGTGACCCATGACAGGCGGTTTGCCGTGACCGCCGCGAACAGGGCGAATCCCGCGACCGTGCCGCACAGGTGCATGGTCGCGGAGCCGATGGAGCACAGGAGTCTGACGGTCCGGGTCGACGCCTGGGCGACACGCAGGAGGATCTGTCCCGCGACGACCGTGAGCACGATGATGCCGGCGAGCGATGCGGGACTCAATGCGGCGAACGTGTGCCATGCGAGCATGGTCTGGTGCCACGTCCACCGTCCGAGCGTTTCGAGCATGTCGTTCATCGTCCGTCCCTTTCGGTGATGTCGTATACGGGGATCCACATGAGGATGCTCATGGTCGTCAGGAGCGTGGAGATGATGGCATGCGTGCCGGGCGTGCCGGACCATCCCTGTTCCACGAGCCGGACGATGGCGTTGGACAGGCCGACCGTGTACGCGGCCAACGCGATCCATGCGACCGTCCGGACGATGATCTGCGTGCGGAGGGTTCCGTATCGTCTGGTTCCCATGTACGGGCCGCAGACCTGCACGCACAGGATGACGCCCGCCACGTACAGCAGGCATCGTGTCAGGTCGAGCCAGCTCATCGCATTCCCCTGCCGGCCTTGTCCACGACGTATCTGCGGACGGGTCGGATCCTGTACGGTTTGTGGCATGCGGCGCATTCGATGACGGTTTCGTCGCGTTGGTCCACGTCCTGCCATTCGTCCTTCGTATAGGACGGGCGTGCGCCGCATGACGGGCAGCGTACGGGGCATTGCCATGTCGTGTCGTTCATTGCGTCAGTTTCCTTTTCTTGATTTCGCAGATCGTGGCGCGCATGTTCGCGATCTCGGCCTCTATGGCGTCCAATTGCAGTTCGAGGGTCGTGGTGTCCATCTGGTTCGTGATGTTCGTGTCCGAGTCCGTGGCGGAGGACACGATGGTTTTCCCGCCGTAGAGTTTCTTCCACCGGTCCATGCATCGTTCGATGCGTTTGTGTCCGATGTTTTCCGGGCCGAGGCCGCGCGAACGGAAGATCTTCGTCGGCCCCTCGCCGTTACGGTACCGGTTTACCGCTTCGACGCGGAACCATGCCGCGTACGAGATCCTGTCCGCCGTGCAGTCCACGACCGCGGGCAGGCTGCGCAGGTATATCTGCATGTCCTCGCTGAATCCTTCCGTCATCGTGGTTCCTTTCCGTCGTGCACGAGCCGGTCCGCGTAGGCGAGCCGGGCGCTCATCATGTCCATGAGGAGGCTCATGTCGTCCTGGCTCATGCGCATGGATTCGGCCCATGGGCGTGAGAACGGGTCCTCATGCCGGTTCAGGGCGTCGCGCGCCTGCGCGTAGAGGCGTTCGGCTCTGCCTTTCTTGTCGTTGCCGCTCATATGGTTCTCCTTGCTGTCATGCCTGTGGTCCGATGGACCACAGGTGTCCGTCGTTGCCGTCCGGGACGGGTTCGAACATTCCGTCCCTCAACGCCTGTCTGATACGGTTCCATGTCTTTCTCGGATCCGTCACATGCTCCTCTTCGAGGATCCGTTGGACGTGTCCGCCATGGTCGTGCAGGTGCTGGGCGCACCATGCGACACCGTCCACGAACGCGGCCGTCTGTTCCTCGATGTCGGTTTCGGTCTCGTACCGGTTTCGTGCGGTGAGTTCCGCGTCCATGAGGAAGACGCTGGTGTTGGCTTGGCTCGCCATCATGCGTTTCGCCTCGTCCATGCGTGCGGTGTCGGTCAGGTCGCTCATTGCGTGTTGTTCTCCTTGTCGTACTGGTCGAGCAGGCTGTGGATCCATTCGACCGCCCGTTCGCGTTCCATTCCCGTGGGAATCCACGCGGCGGGGATGCGGATCCAATCGTCCTCGTCCTTTGGTTTCTTGGCCGGCGCGGGCGCGACCGTGGCGATGGTGCCCGCGTCCAACGGCTCGTGCTGCTGCTCGTCCAACGCGCGGATCGTTTTGGCCTGTTTCTCGGCGAGCTTGCGTTTCGGGTCGGAGTCGAGCCATGCGGCGACGTTTTGTTGGGTGTCGGGTTTGGTGCGCACGATCTGCAGGCCGCTTCGCGCGGGAAGGCTGCCGTTGTCGAGGTGCGGCATGAGGGATTCGTGGAGGTGTCCGAGCTGCACGAGTCGTGCGGCGCTTTTCTCGCTCATGTCGTTCTCGTCGCCGAGCTGTTCGCGTGTGGTGCGTCCGTCGTCGTTCATGCTGCCTTGGTGGAGGATCGCGTCATGGCGCATGCGCATGGCCTTGGCCTGTTCGGACAGTGGGATGCTGGGACGTGACTTGTTGCTGTCGACCATGGTGATGGTCGCGGTGTCGTCGTCCATGTCGCGGATTACGGCCGGCACTTCCTCAAGTCCCGCGAGGCGGGCGGCGTGCGCGCGGCGGTGGCCGCTGATGATCTGGTAGCGTCCGTCCACGGGACGCAGGAGGAGCGGGGCGACCACGCCGAGCATGCGTACGGACTCCACGAGTTCGTCCATGGCCTGGTCGTCGTTCACGCTGTAGGGATGGTTCGGGAACGGGTCGAGCAGATCCACGCGCACCTTGGACACATCCCGGTCGTCCGTGTCCGGGACCGGGCCGGAACCGAACGCGCCGGGCAGGTTGCTGAGGTTGAGGTTCATCGGGCATCCTCCCCCATGATCCACGGCATGACCTCGTCGGCCAGTCGCAGGTAGGCTTGGGCGACCTTGCTGTCGTGCTTGAACGCGATGATGCTTTGCGCCTTGGCGGACGCCTCCTCGGTATCGGCCGCCCTGGGGATGATGGTGTCGAACATCGCCAGCCCCTGTTCGCGTTGCGCCTGGAGGCTTTCCACGATCCGTCCCTGCATCGTCCTTCGCGGATCCTTCATGGTGATGAGCGCGCCGATGATCTCCAATCCCGGATTGAGGAGCTTCGCGTCGGAATACTGCGCCAGGAGCAGGTCGAGTCCCTTGATGGAGAGGTATTGGGCGCACATCGGCACGATCATGCCGTCCGCGGCGACCATGTCGTTCGCGGTGAGGTTGCCGAGGTTCGGGGCGCAGTCGATGATGATGACGTCGTAGTCGTCCATGACCGGTTCGAGCACGCGGCGCAGGATCGTCTCGCGTCCCATGGAGACGGACGAGAGGTACATTTCGACGCGGCTGAGCATGACGTTGCTGGCGAGCAGGTCCACGTTGTCGTGGATGTGGCGGATCGTGGCGCGGGTGTTGGGATCCTCGTGGTTCGCGACGTTGAGGATCGGCGTCGCGATGATCTGCTCGTCGGGGAGCTGGTCGGGCTGGTCGATGCCGCACAGGATGCTCAGGCTTGCCTGGTGGTCCATGTCCACGAGCAGGACCCTGAGTCCCTTGAGCGCCAATGCGTCGCCCAGGTTCTGCGTGGTGGTGGTCTTGCCGGTCCCGCCCTTCTGGTTCGTGACGGCGATGATCTTGGCCTTGCCCATGATGGTTCCTTTCGTTTTCAGTTTGGTTTTGTACGGGATCCGGACTCGTGTTATATGAGTGGCCGTTACTCCCCCTGTACGTATGGTTTCTGCCCCCTGTTCTGATATAAGTGTTTTGGTTTGGTCGGGGATATGCGTGCCGGTGCCATGTATGCCTATTGGGACTTTGATTCGAGGGAGGTTCGGGCGTGGCTGCTGATGCGAGGTTGATGGATCTGTCCGGGACGCGGTTGGGTGTCGTGCTGTTGTTCGGCAGGGTCGTGCAGGTGATCGCCTCTCCTGATGGCGTGCATGATCTGCAGGTCGCTTATCTGCAGGATCGTTCGCGTCGTGTGGTGCGGTTGCATTCCGCTGGTTCGCTGGCTCGCGCGGTGCATGTGGGTGACGCGGTGCTGGTCAAGGGTGTCGTGGAGCCGGGCATGACGGGTGGTTTCCGCATCTCGTTCCGTCCTGACGGGTTGAGGGTCGCCCATACGCATGGGAATTCGTTCGACGCCGGCCTCGTGTTCCGCGCGTTGTCGCGGTCCGATGCTGACTAGTGGTCCGATGGACCACAGGTGTCCGTCGTGGTCTGCCGTCCGTTGAGCAGCAGGGTGAGTTTGCGTCTTTCCTCGCGCATGCGTTCGATCTCGTCGTCCAGGTTGCGAATCTCCCTTTCGATTGAGTCCTCGTCGGACATCATCATGCCGATGTATTCCTCGGCTATGCGTTCGGCCACTTCCTTGCGGTGTTCGGGAACGATGCGCTGGTAGTATCCGACGGCCACGTCCATGTCCTCGTGGCCGAGTTCGTCCATGGTTTCCCGGATGGTTCCGCCTTTGACCATGAACATGGTCGCGTGGGTCGCCCTGAGCGTGTGGAAGGTCACGTCCTTGCGTGAGATGTTCTTTTTGGCGACCTTGAACTGTTGTTGCAGGGTTGGTGGCGGCAGTATCGCGTTGACGTCGTTGCCCGCGTGGAACAGCATCGTGTCGGGGTTCCTGTCCGGGCAATGCGTTCTGATGTGTTCTTCGATGATCGGTACGAGCGTGGCCGGGATGGGCAGGGTGCGGCTGCTGCGTTTGGTTTTCGGCGCGCACAGTTGGTATGGGCCGCAGTCCTCGTCTCCCCTGTCGACGCTGTGTCTGACGGTGAGGACTCGGTTGTTGAGGTCGATGTCGCGTAATCGCAGGCCGCATATCTCCCCCGCCCTGAGTCCGCCGACCAGGAGGCTGAGCCAGACGGCCAGTCGCGTGTATTCGGGCATGGCGTTGGCGAGTATGGCGACTTCCGTGCTGGTCAATGGTTCCACGTCGCGTTTCGTGGGTTTGCCTTTGCGGGTGACGTATGTGCAGGGATTCTTTTCGATCAGGCCTCGATTGCAGGCTGCTTTCATGAGGCGTTTCATCATGCGCATCGTTGTTTCCCGGCCGTTGGGAGTGTCGATGTCATGTTCGAGTCTTCCGACCCATCTTTGGATGTCGTTTTCGGTGATGGCCGTGAGTCTGCGTCCGGTGAAGTAGAGCAGCACTCTTCTCTTGGCGAGACTGGTTCTTCGTTTCGTCCGGCCGCGTAGGGTATGGGTTTTGCCGTATTCCCTGAAGTATTCCTCCACCCATTCCTCGAACAGCATGCCGGTTCCGTGATGCTGTTCCTTCCTCATGGATGGTGGCGTCCATTCGCTGATGCCTTTGTTGTGGAGGACGACGAGGTATGATTCCTCGTCCAGCCATTGGTATGCCTGGGTGAGGTATTCGGGCTGGAATTGTTTCGAGATTCTATGTGTGTGATCGGTCGGGTCGACGTATCGTGCCACATATGCGGTGACGTTTCCTTCCTCGTCGTGCCGCGCTATGACCGTTCCCCAACGTCTTTTCTTTCCACTCGCCATTCCAACCTCTTTATCGTTTGAAGTGCACCCTGAATTACACCTCGGCTCTTATCCGTAATGGAATATAACGTTTTATGCGTTTCCCTCGATCTGCGTTGAATATCTCATTTTGGTTTTGGGGATCACGAGTGGGTTTATTGGCGTATTTGTTTTGATTATCGTGCGGTTATCGTCAGGCGAAACATGAGTTGTGTCTTGTTGATGCTTGCCATTGCCAGCATTACCGGTAGGCATACGCCCATTGTTTCGGTGTATGACTTGGTGGGCGCGGCGTTTGGTTTCACAATTGATTGGTCATCGCACTCGTGCCGCGCGAGTGCTAATACGTTCGCTTCCAGAGTACGTGTTTCTCGTTTTTTTCGATATCGATCTCCCGAAATGCTCGTCATACCACCAATCGAACAGAACAATCGCACGAGAATGTTAATTGTTAGCGCTAACAGAACACAAACTACCAAAACACGCCAAAAATCCATCACAACGTCACCTCACGTCGCTACTATGGGAAACGCAATGTGAGGGCGTCGAGCGCTCGGCACAAGCCGGATACGCGGCCCGACCAATTGGAAGGAAAGTAATCCATGACCGAATTCAAGGAGACCGAGCTGGACGAGCGCGCCATCAAGATGGCCAAGGTCCTGTCGGCCGACGCGGTTGAGCGTGCGGGACACGGCCACCCGGGTTCCCCCGTCTCCCTGGCGCCTATCGCCTACACTCTGTATCAGCATTTCATCAAGCATGATCCGAACGATCCCAACTGGGAAGGTCGCGACCGCTTCATCCTTTCCGGCGGCCACGCCTCCCTCACCCAGTACGTCCAGCTGTACTTCTCCGGCTACGGCCTGACCCTGGACGATCTGAAGAACTTCCGTGGCGGCGCTGACACCCGTACTCCGGGCCATCCGGAATATGGCCTGACCCCGGGCATCGAAATGACCACTGGTCCGCTGGGCCAGGGCTTCGCTTCCGCCATCGGTTTCGCCTATGGCCAGCGCTTCCAGCGTGGCCTGCTTGATCCGGAAGCTCCGGCAGGCGAGTCCCCGTTTGACCACAACATCTGGGTCATCTGCGGCGAAGGCGATATCGAAGAAGGTATCTCCGGCGAAGCTGCATCCCTTGCTGCCAACCAGCAGCTGGGCAACCTGACCGTAATCTTCGATGCCAACCGCATCCAGATCGAAGGCGACACCAACCTGGTTCTGGCTGAAGACGTGCTCAAGCGCTTCCAGGCCTACGGCTGGTACACCGACGAGTTCAGCTTCATTCAGCCTGACGGCTCCTACAAGGAGGATGTCGAGGGTCTGGCCGACACCATTGCCAAGGCTCATGAAGCTGCCCCGAACCAGCCGAAGCTCATCAAGGTCGACACCCTGATCGCTTGGCCGACCCCGGGCAAGACCAACGATCCGTCTTCTCATGGCTCCAAGCTGGGCGCCGAAGCCGTCGCAGGCCTCAAGGAACTGCTCGGCTACGATCCGGAAGAGTCCTTCCATGTCGACGAAGAGGCTCTGGCTCACGCACGCAAGGTTGCTGAGCGCGGTCTCGAAGCCCACAAGGAATGGGACGAGAAGTACAACGCATGGCGCAAGGCCAACCCGGACAACGCCGCTCTGTACGACCGCCTCAAGGCTGGCGAGCTGCCGGAAGGCTTCGACAAGGCCATTGATGACCTTGAAGCCACTTTCGAAGTCGGCAAGGGCGTTGCAACCCGTGGCGCTTCCGGCTCCGTGCTGAATGCCATCGCCGCTGTCATGCCGGAACTCTGGGGCGGCTCCGCCGACCTCGGTGGCTCCAACAAGACCGATCTGAAGGGCGCTGCCACCTTCGCTCCCGCCGAGTGCGCCACCAAGCAGTGGCCGGTCTGCAGCCCGTACGGCCGTCAGCTGCACTTCGGCGTGCGCGAATTCACCATGGGTACCATCACCAACGGCATCCTTCTGGGCTCCCACACCCGTCCGTTCGGCGGCACCTTCTTCATGTTCTCCGACTACGAGCGTTCCGCCGTGCGTCTGGCCGCCCTCATGCAGATTCCGAACCTGTATGTGTGGTCCCACGACTCCGTCGCCGTCGGCGAAGATGGCCCGACCCACCAGCCGGTGGAGCATCTGGCCTCCTTCCGCGCCATCCCGCAGCTTGAGGTCGTTCGTCCGGCCGATGCTTACGAGACTGCCGAAGCTTACCGCTACTTCTTCGAGAAGAAGAACACTCTGCCGGCAGCTATGGTGCTGACCCGTCAGGGCGTTCCGGTTCTCGCTGAGACCGCCGAGAAGGCCAAGGACGGCGTCAAGAAGGGCGCCTACGTGCTCGTTGACACTGAAGGCACCCCAGACGTCATCATCATGGCCACCGGTTCCGAAGTGCAGTGGGCCGTGTCCGCAGCCAAGACCCTGGCTGACGAAGGCATCAAGGCTCGCGTTGTGTCCGCTCCGTCCCTCGAATGGTTCGAGGAGCAGGACGCCGAGTACAAGGAAGCCGTGCTTCCGGCCTCCGTCAAGGCTCGTGTCTCCGTTGAGGCTGGCGTTGCCATGCCGTGGTACAAGTACCTCGGCTCCTACGGCAAGCCGGTTTCCATCGAGCAGTTCGGCCTGCAGGGCGACGGCGCTCAGAACATGATCGACCTGGGCATCACCGCCGAGCATGTTGTCGAAGCCGCCAAGGCCTCCATCGCGGAAGTCGAAGCCGCCAAGTGATTCGACGGGGAGGGGCACAATGCATGTGCCTCTCCCCTTTTACCGCACAATAGATAAAGATTTGATCCAAAAAGGTATCAAGGAGAAAAACAATGACTGAAGCAACTCAGCGCACCTCTGACTCCGGTGTCTCGATCTGGCTGGACGACCTGTCCCGCACCCGTATTGAGTCCGGCAACCTGCAGGAGCTCATCAAGGACAAGAACGTCGTTGGCGTCACCACCAACCCGTCCATCTTCCAGAAGGCTCTGAGCCAGGTCGGCCCGTACGATGCACAGCTCAAGGAGCTCGGCAAGGTTGACGTTGAGACCGCTATCCGCGAGCTCACCACCACCGACGTGCGTAACGCCACCGACATCTTCCGTGAGATCGCCGAAGCCACCGATTTCGTCGATGGCCGCGTCTCCATCGAAGTTGATCCGCGTCTGGCCCACGAGACTGAAGCCACTGAGAAGCAGGCTGTCGAGCTCTGGGAGAAGGTCAACCGTCCGAACGCCATGATCAAGATCCCGGCAACCCTCGAAGGCCTGCCGGCAATCACCGCAACCCTGGCCAAGGGCATCTCCGTCAACGTCACCCTGATCTTCTCGCTCGAGCGTTACGAGCAGGTCATCGACGCCTTCATCGAAGGCATCGCTCAGGCTGACGCCAACGGCCATGACCTGAAGCACATCGGTTCCGTCGCTTCCTTCTTCGTGTCCCGCGTGGACACCGCCGTCGACAACAAGCTTGAGGAGATCGGCTCCGATGAGGCCAAGGCTCTCGAGGGCAAGGCCGCTATCGCCAACGCTCGCCTCGCTTACGAGCTGTTCGAGAACAAGTTCGCCAACGATCCGCGTTGGGCTGCTCTCGAAGCCAAGGGTGCCAAGAAGCAGCGTCCACTGTGGGCCTCCACCGGCACCAAGAACCCGGCCTACTCCGATTGCGTCTACGTTGACGAGCTCGTCGCTCCGCTCATCGTGAACACCATGCCGGAGAAGACCCTGAACGCTCTCGCCGATCACGGCAACGGCGCCCCGACCATCAAGGGCACCTACGAAGAGTCCCACGCCATCATGGCCAAGCTCGCTGAGCTGGGCATCGACTTCAAGGCTGTCACCGACAAGCTGGAAGCCGACGGCGTCGCTTCCTTCATCAAGTCCTGGGATTCCGTCCTCACCGACGTCCAGGCCGGCATCGACCGTGTCAACGGCTGAGCTTCTTGCTTAGGCGTTAGAGCGATTTAAGCTAAAGAAGTTCCCCCTGCCAGAGTTCTGGCAGGGGGAACTTCTTTTATTGTTCTACATGTCTTTCATGTTTATTCCACACGAGGCGTAAAACCGGTAGCCTGCCGAATCACTTGAATCGCCTGCGCGTCGCACCCTCCAAGGGGGCAACAACATCACCGCTCATGCTCCCTACCTCCTCTCCGGAAGTGGTGCATGATTCAACTTCAATTCTGGATGCCACCCTAGCATAGGGTTGCACCGTCGCAAACACCCTAGCTTGGGCGGTATTTCAAGGTTCCTAGGCTTGGCTTTATCGTAGCCGAAGTAACCAAGGACGCTCTAGCCGCGTACCGAAATCGCGCAGACTTGCCGCCTTGTGTTGAGCTGCATATGCAGGTTTTCTTCAATCTCCCTTAAGTGCATATTTGGGTGCACTTTTTGTTCAAGGGAGAGCAATCATGCCAAAAACCAACATTCCAGTGGGGAAAGTCATGTCCAAGCCGCGTAGCCAATGGGGTACCGTCATTCCCCGATACGACGATTCCGGTAGCCTCAGCGCATGGCAGGTTCGTTATCCGAACCCCGTGGATCATGGCAAGAAGGTGCAGAAGCAATTCAAGCCACATCAGGAGCACGAGGCTCATGTGTGGTTGGAGAACGAGCATCATCTGGTCGATCTACATACCAAAGGCATCCAAACGTGGGTTCATCCCCGTGACCGCATGAGGCGGGAACGAGCCAACCAGATGATGTTCAAGGAGTATGTCGAGCAATGGGCCGTCGAATACACGCTGCCCAACGGCGAACGGATAGCCGGCGGAACCAGACGCAACCTGTACCTGGACATCGCCCATTTCATGCCCGCGTTCGAAGGACTGCGCCTGACGGAAATCAAGCCCAGACATATCAAAAACTGGTATGACGGCCCGCATCCCGAGGGGCAGTGGTCGTTCCGACGGGCCTGCATGCGGCTCAAGGCCGTGTTCCGCTCGGCCACAACCATGAGCATGGATGGGTCCCCGCCATTGCTTAAGGACAATCCGTTCATCTTTCCGATACCGCCGGAACCGGATTCCGTAAGGGAGGACATACCGCCGGTCACTCCCAAGCAACTGCGCGTGCTGGCCGAGAACATGCCGGATTACACGCGGCTGACGGTGTTTCTCTCCACGCTTGCCGGCGGGCTGCGATGCGGGGAACTCTGCGGCCTGCAAGTCGGTGACATTGACTTGGATAACAAGATTCTGCGTGTGCGCAGGTCGGTCAACCGGGGACATCTGGATCGAGGAGAGGCAAGGTTCGCCAAGACCAAGACCAAGCGCAGCGTCCGGGACCTTCCCATCCCGGACTCCTTGGTCGATATGATTCGCGAGCACCTGCATACGTTCTGCGATTTGGATGACCCCACTTCACCGGTGTTCGTGCCCAGAAGGGTCAAGGTCATGAGCCAGACCACGCTGGAGGCGCAGTTTGCCAGGGCGCGTAAGAAGGCGGGACGCTCCGATCTGATGTTGCATGACCTGCGCGCCAGCCACGCCACCCTCCTGATGCTCAAGGGCGGCACGTTGCGCGAGGTGATGAACCAGCTTGGCCATGCCAGCGAAAAGGTCGCCATCAAGCATTATCAGCGCGTCGTCGCGGAGCACCAACGCCAAATCGTCAACCTACTGGCCGACGAGTTCCTTCAGGAAGCCTATGCGGAGGGAACGCAGACGGACAGTTTGGAAGACATCGTCAACGTCACCGAGCAAAGGGTGCGCGAACTGACCCGGATGATCGCGGACTTCAAGCAAGTCATCGACGAGCTCAACCTGGCCAGCTGAAAGACGGACAGTACCCCGACAAGGCATCCCGCGATGACGGCACGCCTAATCGGGGAACTGTTCTTTGCTAGACTGAACTTTCTTTGCCTTTTTAACATTGGCTGATGATTGCGAGAGTTTGACGATGATTGATCTAGGTGAATGGAAGCCGCTGGCGATGGCGGCATTGCGAGAGGCGTTCGGCGAACGCTTGCTGTGCATGGGATTGCAGGGTAGTTATCTGCGTGGCGAGGTCCGGCCGGACAGCGACATCGACTTGCTGGTGGTGCTCGACCATGTGGATCTGACCGATCTTGACCACTTCCACGAGGCGATGCGCACGGTGCCGGAGGGAGACAAGGCCGTCGGCTTCACCTGCGGGCGCGACGAACTGGCCGCATGGCCCGCCTATGAGCTCGCGCAGTTCGAGCATGGCACCCAGGTCTGGCATGGCAACCTGTGCGCTTTGCTTCCCGCCTATGGTCCGGCCGATGTCCGGCTGGGCGCGAGGGTGAGCGTGGCGAACCTTTATCACATGACCAATCACACGTATCTGACGACGCGGGAGCTGTCTGCGGATGCCCGTCTGGACGCTTTACGCGCCATGCTCAAGGGGTTCTTCTTCTCCTTGCAGATCGTCCACGCAGTCCGTGCCGGCGTGTTCGTCCCGACCAAGTGTGAACTGCTTGCCGCTCTGGACGACCCATCGGAGCGCATGCTGCTCGCGCACAGCATCGACCCTAGCGAAGCCCGAGAAGAGGATTACTCGACATTGCAGCAATGGTGCTCAGCCGTTATGCGATCCCTATGATCGGATGAACCAATTCATCTGTCATTCGGTTTTCGGCTGATTGATGCGGGACTGATACAGCAACGCGGCTGCGGTCTGTCGAAAAGTTCCTAAACACTTGGCCCCGGCGACAATCGCCGGGACTTTTCCATATCTGCGTGCCATGCAACAACCATAGCGACATTGACGTTTGGCTGTGGTCGTCGGGTGACGCCCGCCGATTGCGGAGAGAATGCTTCAGACGGGGCTACGCGACATACTCTCCTCCATCGTCGGGCGGATCGCGGCCCTGGGCCATGCGCTTGCAGCGTATGACATTGCTCTTGGCCGCTCGCATGGCTCGCGGGCATGGGCCGCGTGGAAGCGGACTTGGGGGTTCGGACACCACGGAAAGGACCGATGGATATGACTGGCACCATTGCCCAAGTGCGTCCGGCCGACGAGCGGCTGGCGGAGCGACTGGCCGAGGAATACCGGCAGGCGCGCATCGATATGGGGCCGCGTGAGGCGGCGGCCGAATGGTTCACGCCCCTGCTGAGGAAGTGGCGCAGGCTGCTGGCTGGCAAAGGCGAGGGCTTCACGGCCCGCGAGCAATTGGCGTTGGCCGTGACGCTGGACGCCGACTTTCGTTCTCGCGACACGCTTATCGTGACCGCAATCAGCCCGGAGGTTTCCATGAAGCAACTGCGCGTCATGGTCGAGGAACGATATTCGCTGAAATCGACGGCGCTGCTGGAGCGCGTGTTGGAGGGTTGGTTCCACGCCGGCCAGAAGCCCGACACGTCACGCCTCGACCTCGCGGTGGACATCCTCGCCGGGTTCGTCGAGCGCGTGCCCCAGAGCAGGCGGGCCCAGTTGCTGACGGTGTGCGCCTACCTGTCGTGGTCGGCCGGCCATGTCGGCCGCGTGGCGGAATGGGGGCTCAAGGCCCTGCTGGCGGACGAGGAATGCTCGCTGGCCGCCCTCGTGGTCACGGCCTGCGAGCACGGAATGCTGCCTGATTGGGCGCTCTGAACAACGACATGATTCCGGCGGGCCGCCGGGCGCGGCCCGCCGCTTCCCACTTCAATCACTCAGACAACTCTTTTTCGAAAGGAAACCCATCATGGAAACCGCAAACACCATCGCCGCCATCAATGAAACCACCGGCCTTGCGCCAGCCGCCGGCGGAGTGGTCATGCTCGAAACGGCGCTTATCGACCCGAATCCGGCGAATCCCCGCCGCGACGTGGGCGATGTGGGCGAGCTGGCCGATTCCATCCGCGCCCAAGGCATCCGACAGAACCTGCTGGTCGTGCCCGCGCCGGAGGGACGGTTCACGCTGGTCATCGGCCATCGGCGGCTGGCGGCCGCGAAACTGGCGGGATTGGAACGGGTTCCGGCGGTCGTGGCCGAGCTGGACGAACGGGAACAGCGCGAGCTGATGCTGGTCGAGAACAGCCAGCGAACCGACCTGACCGTCGTCGAGGAAGCCGATGGCTACCAAGGATTGTTGGACTTGGGGTCGAGCGTCGAGGAGGCCGCGCGCAAGACCGGTCGTTCGGTGTCGCTGGTGCGCCGCCGTCTCAAGGTCGCGGCCATCGACGATGATGTGCGCTCACATGTGGGCGCGGCCCAGCTGTCCATCGAGGATTGGGAGACCATCGCCGACTACGAGGCTTGGCCGGACTTGCAGGAACGGCTCGCCACGATCTTCACGCCCAACTCGCGGTCGGACTCGATGCGCGTGGAATTACGCGCCAACTCCAAGGTAAACACCACCGCCAGAACCACCGAGGTCAACGGCTTGACCGCCACGTCATGCACGTTCACGGCCAACTGGTAAAGCGCCGGATTCCACGTCTCCGGCCCCTGCGACAGCATGCCAGTGGCTATCGAACCGGCGCCACCGCCCCCGATCATGTTGAGCATCGCAACGATGAAATCCTCCATGCCGGGATCCCCGATGCCTCAAACCGGCTCAGCCCAACGCCACGGCGCTGAAGATCTGCGCCGCCGCGATAATCATGCCGCCGCCCACGATCTGCCACAGGCCCGACTGCGTCTGCGGCCCGTTATGATCCTTCAAACCACCACCGAATGTCACCGCGCCCCACACCAGCCACAAGCCACCGCCAATCGTCGCGAACTTCACGAACAACTCCAGCACCTGGTTCATCAAATCCACAGCCGCACTCCTCCGCACAGGAACGGCACGGCCCATCGCCATGCCTACGCATACGGCCATCCTCGTGCAGTCCCGTGGAATCAGCGGCGGACAAATTCACACAGCATTCGTTCAGCATACTTACAGAAATAGGTAAATCAAGACGCTATAGTATTCGCCAAAAGATGCCCGGGAAAGGGGAAAGAATGCAAAATAACGACCAGCAGCAGAATGATCTTTGGATTAAGCAATCTCTCGGCGCTGCTTCAAACTGGGAAGAACTAGACGAAGCCGATCGAGTCTCCCTTCGGAAAGCAGCAGCATGGTACGCAATCATCGCCATCGGATTAGCTATTGGTGCGGGGATTCTCTCATTCACCATTCTGCAAGACGGCGCAAAGGCTACACTCGTGACTTCGTCGCTCGCCATCATTGGCGCGGTCTTTCCTGCGATAGAAAAAGTCGTGTCGGGATCGATGGAATACTTTGAATCAACAAACGAGAAACTTCATGTTGCAAAACTTAAATTGATGCGCAGTTATTTCAACCTATATGCATTGATTCTGGTCGGTGCTGCGCTTCTCGATTTCATTGCCGCAGCATTCCTCGGCCTGTGGCAATAACGTTTGGAGATGACGTGAAATGGCAGATGACATTTGCCGAATCTGCGGTAAAGAAGGGCCGCTGAGCTTTGAACACATCCCTCCTCAATCTGTGGGTAATGATCACACGGTGAAGCTCTATTCAGGCGTTGACGCCGTGAAGAGCAGCTTGACCGGGCAGGATGACATGGAAGGCCTGAAGTATCGGCAATTGCAAAGAGGACAAGGATTCAAGACGATTTGCAGCTCATGCAATAGTTATCTTGGTCAAAACTACGTCAAGCCATTCAGTGAGTTCTATCGTGCAACTGGACAGCAAATCCTTGTCTCTGACTTTCAGGAAGGGGATAAATCCATTCATTTCAAGACAGATAGGCTCATGCCTCTTGCATTTGTGAAGCAGGTGATGTCGAACTTCTGTGTATCAGCTGGTGATATGCATGACTGTAAGGACTATCTCTTGGATAGGGAGAGCACTGTTTTCCCCAGCGATACAGACTCCATATGTTTATAGTCGATAACCTGCGTGAACAAAAGCTGTTCACCGGATGGATGGTTCCCATATTTGCGGATTACACGTGCTGCAAAATGGCATGTATCAGGATACCGCCATTCGCTTTCACTTTGTTTGATCTCAGTTCTAGTAATAAGGTGCCTGAATGGCCAGGCAACATAACCGATTTAGCTAGAGTGCCGTGGGGAGAGAAACCTGGCATCGAGTTTCACTTGCCAGTGCTTAAAGCAGCGAATCATAGTCCGCTGTCATGGGGGAACGTTGGCTAAAGCCGATGGGGAACAGACGAAATAGGCCCGCAGGACTACGCCTGCGGGCCTAGTATGCACTGCCCCGTTTTGCCGGGACAGTTGCATGGTATCACCGTCTAACTGCCAACTGGAATACGAAAGTTGGCTCTAAGCAGCAGATGGGTGGTTGTTATTAGTTCATGGGCGGCTCCTTGGAATTGATAGTGGTGACGAGTTGGGCGAAGTCCGGCTCGGGGCCATCTCCATTGGGACTGCCATCACGGCCAGCGCCATCATCATTCGCGTCGTTCTCGTGCCCGGTGTGGCGGCCGTTGGCGCGGGTGAGGCGGATCGCGGCGGTTGCACCGGTGCCGAGGAGCGCGAGGACGAGGATGACGGCGATGAGGCCGGCGATGTTGGTGCCGGTGGTCGCCAGATTGTCCTTGGGCTGGTAGCCGTTCCAGTCGTCGGTGTTGCTGGTCACGGTGGTGTCCGCGCACAGGGTTCGCCCGTCGATCTCCACCGCGTCCTCGGGCAGTTTCTCCTCGTCTTTGCCGTCGAAGGGGTCGGGGTCGGAGACGACGCATTGGACGAGCGGCACACCGGTGACGATGGCGCGGTCGGTGTGATGCTCGCTCACGCCACTGAGGGTGGCCTTGACCTCCGCGCTGTCTCCGGGCTTGAGGATCAGCGTCTGCCAGTCATCGGGATACTCGAACTCGCCGATCTGGCCGTCGCCGGCGACGAGCTGGTCGGTGAGGCTCAGCTCGCTCGCCTTGAACCAAGGGCCGTCTCCGGTGTCAGGGTCGGTGGGCGATGCGTTGGTGATGGTGAACACGATGCGAGTGTCGCTCCCGTTCATGTTCAGCGCCTCGTCAACGGTGTCACGGTCGCCGTCGGGCCAGCCGGATTGCTCGTCCCATTTCTCGATGGTGAGCCGGGGCGTCATGTCGGGCGTGTGCGTGGTGACGGTGTTCGAGGGCCGTTCGACCCCGTTGATGGTCTCGGTGAACTGGTTGGCCACGGGACCGCCCACGGCGATGCGCTGGCATTGGATGAACGCGGTCCACGCCTGCTCATGCTCGGTGTCGGCCGACACGAGTCCAAGCATCAGCTCCGTGGCACGCACGGTGACCACGCCGCGCTCGTCGGTGGCGAGCTCGAAGAGTTCTCCGCCGAAACGGCTGGCGTTGAAGTCGGAGCCGGCGATGCGTTCGCCCCGCTCGGCCAGGGTCTCGTCGTCCTTGATGAGGTCGCAGGCGGCGTAGACGGCCCATTGGCCGGTGAACTTGTCGTACCGGGTGTCGAGCGGGTCGCTGATGGACCAGTCGGAGATCTGCGGGTAGGCGCGGTCGGGCGGCAGCGTGGAGCTGTCGAGCCGGTAGAGGAACAGGCTGTTGAGATAGATGCTCTTGCCATCCACGTTCTGCCCGTCCACCTTGACCACGACATCCTTGGCCGGGTTGATCGGCTTCAAGGGGTTGGAAACCTGGTTGGTGTCCTTGCGCACGTCGTTGACCAGCTGGGTGGCCGTGTTCGTGACCACGTAATCGTCGGTGACCTTGATGACGGTCATCGGCAGCGTGACCTCATACGAGGTGCCCAGAAGCGACTGGTCGATGGCCGGGTCCTTCAACGGGTCGTGGTCCTTGTCGCCAAGTGCGGCGTAGATCTTGAGATCGGCTGGCTGGGGGTCGCCCTTGATGGTCTCTCCCGTCGCCGGAACCTCGGTGTCAACGGTTTCGGCGAACACGTATGCCACGCCGTCGATGGCCTGGATGTTGAACCGGTCGGTCACATCCCTGCCGTTGGCCTTGTCGGTCACGGTGATGTGGCTCTCGTCGAGTTCGAGGTATTCGTCGTCCCAGTCATCGACCATGCCCAGCCGCCACACCTTGTAGGCATGGTTCGTCTGCTTGGCATCGAGGTCGATCCGATAGTAGATGCGGTCTCCAAGCAACGCGGTCTTGCCGTCGATCGAAATGGACGGGTCGGCCTGGGTGTCCTCCTTGCCCGGCTGGAAGTCGGGCGGATCGTTCCACACCTTGTTGCTTGGTGTGACCGAGTTGTTCAAGGTCAACGCCCACTGGTTGTCAACCACGGTGTCGGCCGGAGCGTCCTCGGCCACGACGCCCTCGAATCTGATGATGATTCTGGGATTCGTGCCCGCCAGCCAGTTCGCCCGCACATAGTCGTCGGCGAACACGAGACGCACGGCATGGTTCGCGTCGTTCCACTCGCTGCGGTACTGGCTCTTGGGGATGAACTTGCCGGTGGTCAGGTCGGTGACCTCCAGGGTCTGCTTGTCCGGCTGGAAGTGCTCGTCATACGTGTCGGTGACCGCCACCTCGACAATGGTGTAGGCAAGACTGTCGGGCAAATGCGGCTGGGTCTCCAGACGGTATTCGAGACGCTGGCCGGGGAAGACGATCTTGCCGTCCACGCTGTCCTGGCCGCCGCCTTGGGAGGATTCCCCGACCACATCTTTGACCACGGGCGGCACGTAACCGCAGACCTTCGGCTCGTTGGTCTCGACCGTGTGGGTGTTGATGGTCTGCGAGCCGGCGTTGGTCAGCTCCGCGCCGTTCTTGCCGGCGGTGCAGAACGTGATCTCGTCGTCCGCTTCGATGCCGAAGTCATCGCGCACCTGGCCCGCCCCGGCCCCGTTGGCGTAGTTCGCGCGGCCGGGCACGAGCATCGTGATCTGCCTGGCCTTCTCCAAGTCCTTCAACCCGGTCAGGTAGGAGGCCTTGGTCGTGGCGGTGACTACGGTGCCATCGATCGTGATGTCCCACTGGTCGGTGATGTCACGGCCACGGTTGGCGATGTCGCTCACGCTGCTGGCACGATCGGTGCCCGCGTCCGCCTCGTACACTCGGACGTTCGCCGCTTCATCGGCGTCGAACAGGTAATCGGCGGCTGTCCAATCATCGACCAAGGTGAGCGTCTGCGGAGCCTGGATCAGGTTCGCCGGCACGGTGCCGTTGACCACGGAGGCCACGCGGTCTCCGTCGAGGAACACCTTGCCGTCGCCGCCGGTCTGGTTGGTGCGGTCGGGGTCGATCACGGCCTGCCACTTGCCATTAGTGTCGAGCATGATCCAGCTTTTGTCGGGATTGGGACGCCAGGTGTCGAACTCGCGTTCTCCCGCGTCGGCCTCGGGCAGCTGGTTCCACTTGCCCCACGCATGGTCGCTGATGTTCTGGTAATCGGATGGCAGGCTGACGGTCACATCGAAGCCGAACACATACTCGTGGCCGAACGGCATCATGCCCTTGTCGGCCGAACGGACCGCGCTGACCGTGTTCGATGCGCGGTCCCAACCGATCTCGAACTCGTTGGAGACATCGCGATTGTTGTCGGTGGCGTCCACGAGCGTGAAGCCGTCCACCGTGTAATCGACGCCGTTGGGTTCGATCACGTCCCTGAAACTCAGCTCGTAACCGCCCCGGCCGGTCCCATACGTGATGGTGGTGCGGTTGGTCATTCGGCCGGCGCTGACGCCTTCCTCGATGCTTTTGACCGGATCGGCCGGCGGCACGGCGCTGACCTTCCAGGTCTCCGCCGGATCCCGGTCCGTGGTGTCCACGGCCGCCTGCATGCTTCCCTGCCTGGGCACTTGGATGTCGATCCAATATGTGCCCTCGGCCCAGGAATCCATGCCGAAATCACCCGGCGAGGCCAGGTTGTCGATCACGGTGTCGCCGCTGTTGGCGAAGCTGATCGGCTTGCTCACGCTGCCCGTCGGCGTGTAGGGGCCGCCATCGTAGTGCACGATCGCGGTGCCGTGCAGGGTCTCCTTGATCGACGAGCCGCCGTTGTTCGCGTGGATGGTGTCGCCGACCGGCGTGGTCGAGCCGACCTGCATGTCGGTCTGCTGGCGGTGCGAGGTGGTGACGGTCAACGGATAATCGACGGGCGGCTGGTTCTTGGCCAGCACGACCACACGGAACGAGGCATCGGGATTGGCGTTGATGGAATCCTGCACCAGGCTATCCACCGAACGCACGCCAAGCCGATCGGTCCACGTGGTGCCGGTCGTGTACGACTGGCCTTGGTACTGGTAGGTGCCGCGCCCTTCGGCGGCCCATTGGGACTCCCAACGCTGACGCGCGTTCGAACTGACATAGGAACCGCTGAACACGCCGTTGCCGAGGCGCGCGTAGCCGACAGCGACCATCCGGCATTCCGCGTCACCCTCCCCGGTGTATGAGGCCTTGCACTCCGAGATCGCGTCGGCAAGGATGGCATTCATATCCACGAACTGATTCGACCCATCCTCCAAATCGGAAGACAGGGTGGTGCCCGAATCACGTATCGCCTGCTTCATGCCCTCCAGAGTGGCGGGCCAGGAATCCTTGTAGATCCAATGCGCGTCGGCGGTCTGCGATGGAACCTGCCCGCCGGAACCGCCACCGCCCTCGCCGGAACCGCCACCACCGCCCTCGGCGAACGCGGCTGGCGCCAGATATCCCAAGGCCAACGCCCCTGCGGTCAGGGCAGCCATCAGCATCGTGCGCCTGCTCTTCTTCCCACCTGACATACGTATCCGTCCTTTCAGTCGGAAGCGCCCCATGATGCGCTCCCTCCCGTTTCACACGGATACGGAAAATGCGGGCGACCATTCACGGCCGCCCGCATCCTTCCTTGTCCCTGGAAGAAGAACGCACCGGCGGGCCTTCCGCCGGGACGCCTTTCCCAGCTTCCCCCTGCCAGCCGTAGCCAGCGGCGGACAACTGCAATCGCATGAAACGGTTTAATGGGACTATCTGCCTTTCTTTTCTGATATGTGTGCCTTTTGATACGCTATTGGCTTAGTTACCGGCTGGAGGTTCGGGCTGAACCAGTAAATGAAGAGGGATGAATGGCGGGAATTGCATTTTTTGATATCGACGGAACGCTCACATACGGCATTAGCTCTGGCGCATTTATTGCGGACCAGTTGGGTACCGGCGACAGGATGCGAGATGCAGAGGATCGATACGCACGCGGTGAGATCGGAAATGACACGGTATGCGATATTGATGCTCGTGGATACACTGGCCATCGGGTAAGTGAAATTCACGGATGGTTGAACGATCTCCCGCTTGTGCAAGGAATCGCACAGTCCGTTGCGGAATGCAAGTCGAGGGGAATCAAGCCAGTCCTCGCATCCTGCGCTTGGACAGTCGTTTCCGAGAGCCTTGCACAGAGATTTGGATTTGAAGCATGGTGCGGTCCAGAACTTGCTGTCAAGGATGGCGTGTTTATTGGTAAAACAGCGGCATATGCCGATGAACAAACCAAAGTAACATTCATGAGGCAGCAATGTGAATGCTTGGGAGTTGAAGCTTCGAATTGCATCGCTATTGGTGACAGTCGTTCTGACCTACCGCTGTTCAAAGCCGTCGGTGTCTCGCTTGCCTTCAACGCGGACAAGCAGACACGTGCTGCTGCGACTTTTGCTTTCGAAGGAGCGGATCTATCCACTGCGCTAGCCCGTCTCTTTGAACATTTGCCAGTTGAAAGCTGACTTCAGACTGACAGGCTGCACACTGAGGACAAGATTGGGAACGAGCCTCCCAAAAAGCTTTTCGAGGTCGTATCATTCGTGAGCTTCATGCGTGAACACCTGCGCGGTGGTGCGGTTCACGCCGACTACACGTTGCGTCATGTGGCACATTGCGAAAGCCTGCCCACATTCATCGAGGATGGATGGTGGTGCTGGCTCTTATCAAGAGCAAAGCCGAAAACATAATAAGGAATAGACTGCATCTGTATGTCAGATTGTTTGCTTGTATGAATGCGGGACTTGCAGCCGCACATATCACAGTGGGTGGCTTACGCACTGGCTCCATGCGGATGATGTGTGGAACACTGCCTCAATCCGCGAGAGCCACGCGCATGACCAGTTCACCGTCGTGTTCGCTAATGATGGTGAAGCCAAGCGACTCGTAGAGATGGAGGGCGTTGGCGTTGGTGCGCTGGACCGAGAGGCTGGCTGCGGCGTGACCATCGGTTCGCAGTCGGTCCAGTAACGCCGTCATCAGGCGGTGCCCTATGCCTCGGTTCCGCCAGTCGGGAAGCAAGGATATGGAGACTTCCGGCGTTGCCGTGTCGATGGTACCGTAGCCTGCGGAGTTGTTCGGGAAGATTCTGGCCCATGCGGCACCCACGATTTGCGGACCGTTCGGTAGTCCGGCGCGAGCAACCATGCAGGCATCGTCGGGCCGTCCGAATCCCTCGATATATCGCCGCAATTCCGGCAGCTCGACAACGCTCCTGTCCGGTGCCGGGGTTCCCGGCGATACATGAATCGCCTGATACAGGAACTCGACGAGCAACGGATATTCCTCCGGTCGCATCGCCGTGATTGCGATGGCCGAAGGAACATGAGCCATGTTCGCCTCCATGTGAAGTTTTTTGCCATGTGCTCGCGGCATAATCGGTCGTGTCATACTGGTGTCCTCTTGCTCGGTCATTGCCATCGATACAGCTTCATACGAAAAGGAATGCGTCTTGCCGATATCCAAGTCTTACGAAGGAACGTAAACTCATAGATAGCGTCATGACGCGCATCGCCATCGAATCGATGTGACGGCATTCAGAAACCATTCGTCATGGCTGACTGCGACCAATGCGCCCGCATAGGAGGATAGCGTATTAGCAAGTGCCTGTTTGGAGTGCAGGTCGAGGTGGTTGGTCGGCTCATCCATGATGATGAGCTGTGGCTGTTCAATCATGCCGAGGCACAACAGAAGTTTGCGTAGTTCGCCTGGCGAGGGATTGCCGCCGGCGAGCAGTCTGTCGGGGTCGGCGTTAAGTTGGGCGTAGGCGCTGAGCACAATGGCGCGTTGCTCGTCCGTCAAAGCATGCAAGCGGTTCATTGCGTTGGCGGTATCCATGTCGCTGGAATTTTGGGGAATATAGAGATATGGCATTCTCTCCGAATGCCGCTGCGCTTCATCACGCTCCAGCGCTTCGATCAATCGTCGTATCAATGCGGTTTTACCGCTGCCATTTGGACCGCTGATGCCGATGCGGTCGCGCGGGCCGATGCTCAGCATATCGGGTTGGTCCGCGATGGCGTGGTCGTTGGGGATGCGCGTCAATTCCCTGCGTGAGCTCGGCATGACGTTCATCCAGATGGTGCCGTCGTAGCGTTTGGCCGCTTCACTGAGGTGAGCAAGTCTGTCGGTGGCGGCGGCGATACGCCCGTCGAATTGCGCGCTTGTCTGTGCGACAGTGGTGCCGATAGCCGGTTTCAGATTTTTCAGGGCTTTGCGAGCGTCGATGTCCTTGATATCGATGCGCATTCCCTGATTCTTCCGCATATCCAGTTCGCGCGCACGCTGCGCCCGCTCCCGCTTGATGCGCTGCATGCGTTGCAGCTCCTTTCGAGTGGACTGTATGGCGGCCGTATCGGCACGTTGATTGTCGCGCATCTGCTGCGCGGCCTGGGTATATCCACCCTGATAGGTGTTCGCCGCCGTGATGTTACGCCCACGCGCATGTCGGCGCTCCAGCATCACGCAGCGCGAACACGTCGCGTCGATCAGTTCGACATCATGGGAGATCACGATGCCTATGCCATCGAACCGACGCATCGCCTGCGTGATGGCTTGGCGCGTCCTGCCGTCCACATGATTGGTTGGCTCGTCCAACACCAGCACGTCGGGATCGCCGGCCAGCGCACAAGCGATTTGCAGCCGCTTGGCTTCGCCTCCAGAGAGAGTCTCGTATCGGTATGCCCAATCGTCGCCGATGTTCAGCGCGTCGCGGATGGCGATGGTCTCGCCCGTCCAATCCGCCGCGAAATCATCCAGATTCGTAGGCGTTTCATCAGTACGTTGCGGACAGTAGGCGACTGCCATCTTGCACGGGTTCGGCGAGACTGTCCCCGAATCGGGGGAAAGCATGCCGCAGGCGAGTTTGGCCAGTGTGGTCTTGCCAATGCCATTGGCTCCCAGCACTGCGGCCCAGCCGGCCGCGAATGTCGCGGACAGATGTTCGAACAATGGTTCCGGCGCGCCCGGATAGCAGTAGGAAATATCGGTTAGTGTCAATATCTGACTCATGGAAGCCTCTTTCGATAAGGCGCATTAATCAAACTGTGACTATCGAAAAGTGGCGGACTGTGCCATTTATTGCCAAGCTGCATTCAGAAAGCAGTCCTCGTGACGGCACCGAAAGTCGCTATGCTAACGAGAACTTCATCGAATCAGGCATTGCGATTGGTACAATGGCAGATACGCGCGATAATGCGCAGAACACGCGGAATCTCTCCTCATGCAATCCGCCACTGCTCAAATCACCAATGCTCTAAGGCCTTCCTGCTTCGGAACCACCTTGGCATGTCAGGTGTTCCATCAAATTTAGTTGGATTTTACCATAGCAACTATCAATTCCTCAATCCTCGCATCTCGGCATGTACGGTGTCCCTTATTCAGTCGTTGCTGGCGAGTCGGTCGAGTTCGTGTTCGATGGCGTGGCGCAGGATCTGTTGCATGGCGTGCCGTGTTCGGCGGCGGCGATTTTGAGGCGGTTCTTCAGCCGGACGGGCAGGCGCAGGGAGAGCATGACCAGCGGTTCGCCGGCGTTGTTCTTCCCGGTGGGTTGTTTGTCTTCGGCCTGTTGGTCGAGGACTTTGTCGAAGGGCACAGGTCGGGGCAGTGGCTGGTAGTTGCCTTTCATGCCAGTTCCTCCTTGGCGATGCGCGTCAGTTCGTCGGCCAGTTCCCGGTATTCGTACAGTTGTTTGGGGTTCATGCCGAGCGAGGTCTTGATCGGTTGTCGTTTGGCGATGAAGGTGTCGAAGCGCGCGGTGTCGGTTTGCTCCAACGTGGCTAGGGTCTGGGCCCAGGCGTTGGTGTTCGCCTCGACGCGCACCGGCAGCAGGGCCGCCCTGGTGGCATGTCGGGCGCGGTCGAGCGCGTCCCATGCCTGCTGGAGGTCCATCGGCGAGTCCGAGGTGGGTAGGATGACGAAATCGGCCACGGCCAGCGTCTTGTCGAGCAGCGGGCCTTGCGGAGGGGCGTCGATGATCGACCATTCCTTTGTGGCCGGGGCGCCGCCCAGGTGGGCGAGGGTGGCCATGTTGGCCGGCAGCACGTCGAATGGTAGCGGGTCTCCCGCCTGTTCGGCGGCGGCCGCCCATAGGCTGGCGCTGGACTGCGGGTCCGCGTCGTAGACTGCCACCTCGATGCCGCGCCGGGCCAGCACGGCGGCCAGATAGATGCAGCTGGTGGTTTTGGCCACCCCGCCCTTTGCGTTCGCCAACGCTACTCGCATGATGCTTCCTCCTTGGATTCGGGACCATTCGCCGGATCGTCGGCATGGTTGATTGTTTGATTGCTTGGTTGTCGGATTGTTTGATTGTCTGCTTGCATGATGGTTTGACGGTCATGTGGCCCGTCTCCGGGCTGGGCGCGGCCTGCGGCGCGCCATCGGCGTTGCCCGCGTTCCATGCTGGCCTTGTCCCGGGCCGTGTCGAAGACCTCGGGATGGGCTTGGATCCAGTCGGCGAACAGGCCCCAGCGGCGTGCCCAGGGCACCGTGCGGTCGCGGCAGGGCACGCCGTCGGCCTCCGCCAGGCGGGCGATCTGACGGCGGTCGGTGCACGAGCGGCCGCCGTACAAGCCCCATTCCAAGCCGGCGGCACCGGCGTAGGCTAGGCATTCGGCCCTCACCGGGCAGTCATGTTCGCATACCGATGCGCCCGCCTGCCGGAACACGCGGGCCAAGGGATGCGTGTCCTCGAACTCCAGACCCCACATCAGGTCGGCCCACGGCTGCGGGAAATCCACGCAGCATCCCATGCTCTTCCACGCCTCCGGCGAACGGGGCATGGCTTCCGTCATGCCGGTCATGACTTGGCCTCCTCGTGGGATTCCTCGGCGTGCTCGGCCTGGTCCAGACCGATGGCGTGGGTGGCTTGGTTGCGCCGGTCATAGGCGCACACCGGGCACTCGGCCTGTCCGGCTTCGCCGTCGAGGTGCGCTTGGCATAACGCGACCGACAGGATGCCGCCGCCGTAGACCGGCACCCGCCAGGCCAGCCCCGAGCTGACCGCCACCGGCCGGTCGGGATCATGGACCGGCGTGAGCTCGGCAGCGGTGGTATGACTACCGGAACGCTGTGGCCCTCGTGCCTGCTTGGCGCGCATGTCGAGGCTGACCTGTGCGAAGTAGCGTTCGACCATCGTGCCGTCCACCAGCCATGAGATCCAGCGCGGGTTGCCATACGCCCAGTCAAGGATCGTCTCGACCTCCGCCAGAGAGCGTTCCGTCAGCAGTTCGTGGACCTTGCGCCGGTCGCGCATCGACGCTGGCCTGGCGGACTTCGGGTCGATGGCTGCCACACGGTCATGGATCAGCGTTAGCACGCGAACCTCCTGCAGGGCCCGGGAACGTACCCGCTCGTCCGCATCCTCCGCCCCTGGCGTCCACAGCGGATCGCGTACGCCCTTGGGAGGCAGCGCCAGACGCCAATCCGGTGCATCACGCTCGCTTCGCTCCTCCTCGGGTTGTTCCCCGGCGAGGGGAATGTCCCCGTAGGGGGACAAGGGGAGCATTGGTTATCACTTGTCTATTGGGTGACACCATGTCACCTCTCTTCGGACAGGATGTCACCTCACCGGCTGGATCGCCTTGGGGTGACATTGTGTCAGGTGACACTGCGTCAGGTGACGCCATGTCACCCCGCGCGCACTCCTTGCTCCGCGATGGTTCGGCTGTACTGGGTTTCGCTGGAACGTCCTTGCCTGCGTCGGTCTCGCCGGGATCGGTGATATCCTCCGGCTCGGTCTGCGCGCCCTTCATCACCACGTCCCACACCTTGGAACGATGCCCCCTGGGGATGGGCTCGTGGCTGCGGGGATTGCGCGCGGCCAGCTCCTGGTCACCCTCGCGCAAGTAGCCCAGCTCCTGCAAGCGTTTCAACGCGCGCAGCACGGAACGGCGCGTGCAATGGCAATGTGCCGCGATGGTGTTGACCGACGGCCACGCGCCGCACCCGTCGTCGTAATACGCCCTTCGCGCCAGATACACCAACACGAACTTCTCCGACAGGCTCAGCCGCTCGTCCTGCAACCGCCACGCCCACTGCTCCGCCGGCCCGCTCATCGCGCATCCTCCTCGCGACCCCTGGCATCATGGAGCCGTTCGCCGATGCGGTCGCCCAACGCGGCCGCGCGGCACAACGCCCACACCGCCAGCAGACACACGACGATTGCGACGACGGCCACCGCCGCCACAGCCCGGCCCATCTCAGGCGCTCCGGCGACGACGGCGCGACGAGCGCGCGGGATGCAGCAGCACCGCCAGCAGGTGCGCGCGGGCGATCCGCACACGCAGCGACGGGATGGTTTTCATGGCTCCCGCCGCACGCGGGGCGGAAGCGATGGTAGGATTGGTCATTGCGATAACTCTCTTTCAATGGAGGGCGAATCCCGGGACTCTTGTCACTTGAATCGCTCGGAATCCCGCCCAAGGTTGTCGATCAGCTCCGCACCAAGCGCCAACACGGTGCGGAGCGCTTTCGTTTCCCATGTTTTTCCTGGCCCAGTTCGACCAGACCGAACCGGGGAGGCGGTCGTATTGCACAACCAAGCGCGCCGCCCATAGCATGGTGCGCACAAACCCCCAAGGGCACGCAAACGAAAGGAACGGACATGACCGGCAACACCACGGCAAGGACACAGGCAATCGAATTGGGAGAACGCCTGCGGGAAGTCGCCGCGTGGAACGTGCGCCTGCACCTGGCCAAGGAAGAACTCGAACAGCAGGCCCTGTGCGAGGCGACCGGCGTGACCAAGGCCACCATATCGGCCAGAATGAACCTCGACGCCGCATGGGATCTCAACGCCATCGCGGCCGCGGCCGTCACCCTGGGCATGCCGCCGGCCGAACTGCTCGACGACACGCTGTACGACATCGTCAACAACGACGACACGAACACGAACGAGGGCAAAGGTGCATCGTTGGTGGCAGCGCTGACCTCGATGCTCCTGGCACGCCACATCGCCGGCAGGTGCAACCCGTTGAAAACAAAAGGCTCCTGCCGAATCACAATGATGGCGACAGGAGCAAATCGGTACCCCCAGAGAGGGTATGATCGTTGCGAATTCACGACGGAACGATTGCTCGACCCTAAGGCCAGAGCCATCGTAACCCCATTTATGGTCAATGTGACTATAAATATTTTGGGGTGGAGCGTCGCGATACTGCGCGCGCTTCACCCCATGAATGTCCTTCAAACAACCAAGGTCATCATGCCTGATGATATGTACTCAAGAAATCAGCGATCTCACCTATGGTTTCCTTCAACATCGTGATACGCGGCAGATATACCACCCTGAAATGATCTGGATTCTGCCAGTTGAACGCACCGCCATGACTGATTAGAATATGCTTGTCATGCAGCAGGTCCAACGCGAACTGCTCGTCAGAGTGAATATTGAACTTTTTGACGTCTAGCTTCGGGAAGATATAGAACGCCGCCTTCGGCTTAACTGCGGTAACGCCGGGAATTTCATTGAGCATCCGATAGACCAGTTCGCGCTGCTCGTACACGCGGCCACCTGGCTTGATGTAGTCTTTGACACTCTGATGCCCACCCAAAGCGGTCTGCACCACCGACTGAGCAGGAACATTCGAACACATACGCATGTTCGCCAGCATGTTCAGGCCCTCGATGTAATCCTTTGCAATACGCTTGTTGCCGGAAAGTATCATCCATCCAATGCGGTATCCGGCAATCATATGCGACTTTGACAGACCGGAGAACGTCACGCAGAACAGGTCCGGAGCCAGCGATGCGATGGAAATATGCTCCAACCCATCCATGACTAGGCGATCATAAATCTCATCGGAGAAAATAATGAGCTGATGTTCCCGGGCAATGTCGACAATCTGCTGCAACAGTTCCTTCGGATAAAGCGCTCCGGTCGGATTATTTGGATTGATGATGACAATTGCTTTGGTCTTATCCGTGATTTTAGAGCGGATATCGTCGATATCGGGATACCATTCGGATCCCTCGTCACAGATATAATGCACGGCGGTGCCGCCGGCCAAATTCACGCAGGCGGTCCACAGAGGATAGTCCGGCGAAGGCACTAGCACTTCGTCGCCGTTGTCCAACAATGCGGACAGCGACAGGTTGATGAGCTCGCTGACGCCATTGCCAGTAAAGATATCATCGATGGAGACATTCGGAATATTCTTGAGCTGTGCATACTGCATGATGGCTTTGCGTGCCGAGAACAGGCCCTTGGACGGTGAATATCCTTCGGTCTCAGGCAGCTGTTGCGCCATGTCATACACAACTTCATCCGGAGTCCGGAATCCGAATGGCGCAGGATTGCCGATATTGAGTTTCAGAATATGCGTTCCCGCTGCTTCCATGCGTGCCGCCTCGTCCGCCACCGGACCACGAACGTCGTAGAGCACATTGTCGAGCTTATGGGATTTCGCAAAGGTGCGCATAGTCTTTCCTTCTTTTGATTGCGCTGATGCAGGATTGCTATCATGTCGGGTTTCATCAGACTCGATTGCAGGCAAGGCGGCGGGGTTCTGCTCCATGGGAACGTCCTTTCCCATCAGCCAATCCTCATTGACCTGCAGAAAAGCCGCAAGAAAATGGGCGATATCGGCACGTGGCACGGTTTTGCCGCTCACGTACTGACTCATATGACTTTTACCAAGTTTGATATTGAACTTCTCAGCCGCATGCACAAAGTCAATTTGTTTGACATTGCGGAACGCCATTGCGGCGTTCAACCGGCTGGAGAATGATTCTGTCATACCAGTCCTCCCAGTTCAATTCTCGTCAAATATTAGTTCAAATCCTAGCACAAGCCGCCTATTGAAATCACGGAAGTTCAATATCGAAATGTAACTATTTCGCATCCCTTTGCAAAAAAGTTCAATTCATGAAGTTCAACTCATGTAACTCTTGAACATTACGAGACGTCACAATAGATTATCTTCAATCCACTGTGCCACACCGTCATCGTTGTTGGATGGGCAGATTTCATCTGCGATGTTCAACACATCCGGATTGGCATTCGCTACCGCCACTCCCCTGCCGGATTTACATAGCATGGCAATGTCGACCAAATCATCGCCGAATGAGACGGTTTTGCTTATTGGCGTCTCAAAATGCTCTGCAAGCAGATCCAATGCATGTTCCTTGTTGGCTTGAGGATTCATTAACATCCACAGCGATCCCTCAGAGATGTGAACATCAAAGTCGCTGGGCACAAGAGAACCGACCTGATTCCACTGCTCATCGTTAGGGAAGATAATGAGCTTATCGGCAATACCTTCAGGAACATCGTCGAAGTCAGTGTATCGCCAAGTCTGTGTTTTCCAGTATTTCGTAACGTCGAAATTGGTGTATCTCACATCATCCATGACAATGCCGACTTCCATGCCGGGCAGTTCAGTCAACAGATTCTTGCAGACTTCGCATGCTCGCTGTGAGGAGAACCCGATTTTCTTAAGATGGCCATCTTCCGGCAGTATCGGCGAAGTAAGCATTTCATAATTTGATGAAGATGGATTGAAATCGATCAATGCTCCATTGAGATAGGCGACGGCATCAACCGGCAGTTTTTCCACGAACGAAAAGCCTGTGCTGACCGGACGTGCCGTTTCCACAGCGAAAGTCACGCCATTATCGTGCATGCGGTTAATCACATCGATGGAACGTTGTGTGAGAAAACGTTCCTCGAATGTTTCACCATCATGCAGCAAGGTACCGTCCAAATCCGCGACAACCATCGTGGTTTCTTGGGTTTTCTCGATTTTCAAAGACGTCAAATCAATCCTTCGCTCGTATGTTGCAGCCAATACTACGATAGAAACACTTCGGCCCATGGCTGGATTACAGTCATGGGCCGAAGCAAAAAGCCAATCAGATGAGGTTGAATTTCGTCATCAGACCGAGGGCGATAATGATGGCGACCCACAGTATTGCGATGATGACAGTCCAACGATTCAGGTTCTTTTCGGCGACGCCAGAGGAACCCGCATTCTGGGTGAGGCCGCCGCCGAACATATCGGACAGACCGCCACCCTTACCCTTGTGCATAAGAATCAACAGGGTGAGCAAGAGGCTGAAAATAACAAGAATAATCTGCAGCACAAGCTTGACGATGGCCATAGCGGACACGAGTGAACCTCCAGTTCGTAAACACTGTCGTTAACAATAGCGCAAGGTATTGAGAAAATCGAATAATGACCGTACCTTGAAAGATCAACTCGATAAAAACATTATTCCGCGAACATCATACCGTCGCATTCATGGTGAGCTGGCAGATTCTGGTGAGCTCATCCACATTCAGCGCGGCGCCGCCGATAAGGAATCCGTCCACATCGGGCTCGCCAATCAATTCTTCGGCATTCTTTGAAGATACGGAGCCTCCATACAGAATGCGCACAGCCTCTCCCACATGTATTCCGAAAGTCGCAGACAGATCATCCCGAATCGCTTTGGCCGCGTCCTGAGCGGATTGTGGAGTGGCCACCATTCCGGTGCCGATGGCCCATACCGGCTCATACGCTACTATCAGACGCGATGCTTCCTCGTCGGAAAGATCGCGCGTGACGTCATGCACCTGCCCCACGGCGAAATCAAGCTCAATGCCTTTGCGACGTTCCTCATAGCTTTCGCCAACGCAAAGAATCGGTTGCATGCCGGCCGCCAAAACAGCGCGTACCTGGTCCACGATGTTCGCGTCATCTTCCGGATGGTATTTACGGCGTTCAGAATGGCCGACAATTACATACGAACAGCCAAGGTGAGCGATCATATCGGCAGACACATCTCCGGTGAACGCGCCCTGCGATGTTACGGAAACAGCCTGTGCGCCGTAGCGAACCTTCAAATTGTCAGATTCGACCAACACCTGCACGCTGCGCAACGATGTGAAGGACGGCATCAATGCGATTTCACAATGGCGGTAGTCAAAATGGATGTCACGAAGTTTCCATGCGAGCTGTTGAACGAAATAGGTGGCTTCAAGATGATCGAAGTTCATCTTCCAATTGCCGGCGACCAGTGGAATTCGTTGCGATGCCATGTGTTTGCCCGTCTCCGTTCTTATTTCATTCAGTGTTAGTACGCCGTAATTTCGGTTTAGTGAAAACAAGAGGTGCTCCCCCACCTTTGTCGATAAGGGAGCACCTCCAGATTATGCGTTAAGCAATTAGTCGAGCACCTTCAGGCCCGGCAGTTCCTTGCCCTCAAGGAACTCGAGGGAAGCGCCGCCACCGGTAGAGATGTGCGAGAAGCCATCCTCCGGGAAGCCGAGGTTGCGCACTGCGGAAGCGGAGTCACCGCCACCGACAATGGTGAACGCGCCAGCTGCGGTTGCGTCGACCAAGCCCTGAGCCACGGCCTTGGTACCGGCTGCGAATGCCGGAACCTCGAACACGCCCATCGGGCCGTTCCACACGACGGTCTTGGAATCCACAATCTTGTCGTGGAAGAGCTTCTGGGAATCCGGACCGATGTCCAGACCCATCTTGTCGGCCGGAATGGCATCGGCTGCCACGACTTCCGGAGCGATGTCCTCATCGGACTTCGGGAAAACCGGGTTCACCACGATGTCGGTCGGCAGTACGAGCTCAACGCCGTTCTGCTCGGCACGATCGATGTAGCCCTTGACTGTTTCGACCTGATCCTCTTCCAGCAGGGAAGTGCCGACCTCGAGGCCCTTAGCCTTGAGGAAGGTGTAGACCATACCACCGCCGATGACCAGACGGTTGGCCTTGTCAAGCAGGTTCTCGATCACGCCGAGCTTGTCGGAAACCTTGGAACCGCCAAGCACGACGGTCAGCGGACGCTCCGGCTCGACGGTGGCGCGGGACAGAGCCTTGACTTCCTTCTCGACCAGCAGGCCGGCGGCTGCCGGCAGATCAGCTGCAACGTCGTAGTTGGAGCCCTGCGCACGGTGAACGACGCCGAAACCGTCGGACACGAACGCTTCACCGAGAGCTGCGATCTTCTTGGCGTAAGCGGAACGCTCCTCCGGATCCTTGCTGGTTTCTTCCGGGTTGTAGCGCACGTTCTGCAGCAGCACGACATCGCCATCGTTCATTGCGGCGACCTTGGCCTGAGCGTCTTCGCCGTAGGTGTCTTCAGCCAGCGGAACCTCAATACCGAGCAGCTCGCCAAGACGAGCGGCGACCGGAGCGAGGGACAGTTCCGGAACGACCTTGCCCTTCGGGCGGCCGAGGTGGGCCATCAGAATGACCTTTGCGCCTTCTTCGCGCAGAGCCTTGATGGTCGGCAGAGCGGCCTTGATGCGACCGTCATCGGTAATCGTGGTGCCGTCCAGCGGAACGTTGAAATCAGCGCGAACGAGAACGCGCTTGCCCTTGAGATCTCCAAGATCCTTGAGTGTCTTCATGTATATCCTTTCCTAGCCGCTTGTAAGCGTGGAATGGCCATATTGCCATTTACGAATAATACAAGCTCAAACGAACAAAAACACCATGCTGTTCGAAAACAGGCATGGTGTTTCGTGCAAAAACTCAATCAGACCGACTGTCGGCGCGCCTTCTCGGTTTTTTCGGCGAGCTGCAGCAGTCGGCGAATGCGACCGGCGATGGCATCCTTGGTAATCGGAGGATCGGCCAAACGTCCCAGCTGTTCCAACGACGCATCCGCATGATCGAGACGGAGCTGGCCCGCAGACTTGAGGTTATCGGGAATATCGTCGCCGAGGATTTCAAATGCCTGATGCACCTTATCACATGCTTCCGCGGCCGCCTTGGCGCTGCGGCGCATGTTGGCGTCATCGAAGTTGGCCAAACGGTTTGCCTTGCCTCGCGCTTCGCCGTCGGAACGCTTTCCAGTCCATTCGCGTGCTGAACGCGGGGCACCCATAAGGATGAGCATGCGTTCGATGGCATCAGGGTCACGCAGGGTCACGCGCTCGGAGCTGCGCAGCTTACGTGGCTTGGCGGTGATGCCCAAGCGTCGTGCAGTGGAAACCAGCGCCAGAGCGGCCTCATGGTTCGGGCATACGATCTCGAGATAGCTGGCCTTGCCCGGGTCGGACAGGCGGCCGTTCGCAAGGAACGCGCCACGCCATGCAGCTTTGATCTGCGCGATCTTGCCGTTGACGATATCGCTCGGCAGGCCAAGCACCATGTTCTTCGTGTAGCGACTGTATAGACCGGTCTGCAGCACAAGTGCCGCACTGCCCTTCGGCACGCGGATCACATAACGCTGCACCGTACCGGTCGGCGTTTGCCTAGAGACAGGAGTGAGCGTGGCTTCGTGGCCATACAGGTTCTTGATGGTGTCTTGCAGCCAAGTGGCCGCATCTTGGGAGTCGAGCTGCACCTGCACAAGAATGTGGTGATCCACCGAGTGCAAACCATTGCCGAACCGAATCATTGCCGTAGCCTGTGCCTTTTTGGCGATTGGCAATTCATTGTCGATTGCGGACAGCTCGCTTTTGACGTCATCCAGAAGAGCCAAGAGCCAACCTCCTACCTTGCTGTTCTTCCCTAAATTTCAGGCGAGTCGCGGAATCACTCCGCACCGCCACGGCTTACTGTGATACCGAATATCTTGGACAATCACAGCTTGATTTCTTTATATATGGACACTATTTTCTCATAATACGATCATTTTTCCGCTGACCGCTTATCAAGCTCACGTGCGGAAACGGAAACCGATAGCCCCCTCGCACGCAGTCGCTTGGCCAAGGCCTCGCTCATCGCAACGGAACGATGCTGTCCTCCGGTGCAACCGATTGCAATCGTCACATAATGCTTGTCTTCCTGCGCATACCCTTCGATCGCAATCGCAATCGCTTTTTCGTATGCGTCAAGGAAATCGGCGGCACCTTCGCTGGAAAGCACGTAATCGCTGACTGCCTTGTCTCGTCCGGTGAGCGAACGCAACTCCGGAACCCAGAATGGGTTCGGCAGGAATCTCACGTCGGCGACAAAATCGGCGTCGATGGGAATACCATATTTGAAACCGAAACTGAAGATGTGTACGGAAACCGTGGTCGGCCCAGATCCAAGCATGGCCTCATATAGTTTCGTGGACAGCTGATGGATGCTCAACGACGACGTGTCAATGACGATGTCCGCACGCTCCTTGAGATTCTCAAGAAGGTCACGCTCCTCGAGAATGCCGTCGATCAGCCGGTTGCCCTGTTGCAACGGATGCGGCCTGCGTACGGATTCGTATCGTTTGATCAACACCTCGTTGCTGGCGTCGAGGAACAGGATGCGTGTTTTCACACCAAGATCATCCAAATGGCTGAGCACTGCGGACAGATCGGCGAAATAATCGCGGGAACGCACATCCACGACTGCCGCAAGCTTATGGATGTTGGATCCGGTGGTCATCATCATGTCGACCAGCGGCACCAACAGTTTGGGAGGCATGTTATCGACCACATACCAGCCCATATCCTCAATACTGTTGGCCGCATGTGATCGCCCCGCACCACTCATGCCGGTGATTAGCAATACTTCAAAACCTTCGGCAGGCGAAGGAGCGCTGGCATGCGTGCCATTCGCTTGTGCGTCGATATCTTCCTGTGTCATCACAGAGCCTCCTCAAGTGCGATGCGCATGGCTTGTTCCAACCGCGCGGTGCGGTCCTGATTAATCATGCCACTCGGCGGATCATTATTCCAGATTCCCGTCATCAGGCAAACCTGCACCATTGCTTGGTACAATAGCATTTCCTCGCCGCCGATGGCGGTTCCTCCCCTTTGACGCCAAGCTTGCATCAGTTTGGTAGGACGTGGATCGTACACGACATCAAGCAATGTTCCACCCATGTTCGCATTTGACGTTTCCAAAGCTTCGGCGATACTGTCCGCAGCCAGACCAGGGATGGTGTTTACCGCCATATCTGCATGGCGTAACGCCTCAACAGCATGATCCATTCCGACAATGGTTATCGGGCGTTCCGACGGCAAATATCGTTCGGCAAGAGGTTTGAGAGCGGTATTCTTTTCGGGATGGCGAGCTACGACGATGACATGTCCGATTGCGGGGGATTCAACGCACGCGGCCAACGCTGACGTCGCCGTGTTGCCGTTGCCGATGATTACGGCCGTTCCCGAACGGTCCGTCTTCGGTTTCGTCCTGCGCGCCTGATACGAGTGTTCGAAAGCGAGCTCGATGCCTCGCACATCCGTGTTATACAGCTTGATGGCGGGAAGATTCGGATTGCCGTTGACGCAGGTCCCGTTCCAATCGAACACCGCGGTGTTGGCTACCATAAGTTCCTTCGCCCACATATTGCAGGGCGTACCATACGGTTGGATTGTTTTCTTCAATGGCATGGTCAGACTGAGACCAGCCCAAGTCGGGTCAAGCGATTCGAGAAAACCTTCAAGATCGGGCTCTCCTACTTCATGCTTGTCGTACGCCCAATCATCAAGTCCTAACGCCTGATAAGCGGCATTGTGCAGCACTGGAGACAACGAATGCGCGATCGGCTTACCCAAAACCGCGCACCGATGATTGACCTCAGTCATATTCCCTCCCTTAATACTCACCGTCATCATGCTAGCAATTCGATTATCTTTTTCCGCTACTCAATCCTAATCCATTCCATCCTTCGGGCTATTCGACGAAACTGCATCTTCCGTCGGTCGCTGCCCGTCATGGGCGTGCAACGCCTGATAAATGGCTTCGGCTTTGGCTTTCCCAACGCCTTTGACCTGCTCGAAATCCTCGACATTCGCCTCTCGCATGGCACGAACCGAACCAAAATGGTTCAGCAGACGCTTCTGATACGCCTCTCCGACGCCGGGAATATCGTCCAATGCGGAACGCAATGCACCTTTCCTTCGTGTCTGGCGATGGTAGGTAATGGCGAAACGATGCGACTCGTCACGAACACGTTGCAGCAGATACATGCCTTCGGACTGACGTTTGAGGATGATTGGATAATCGTCGTCCGGAACCCATACCTCTTCCAAACGTTTCGCCAATCCACAGACGGCCACATCATCCACGCCGCAATCCTCAAGTGCTTTCGCTGCCGCCATGACCTGCGGTTTGCCACCGTCAACTACCACGAGATTCGGCTTATAGGCGAAATGATGACGGTTGACGTTCTGCTGCACCGACGGCTCCTCGCCCTGTTCGGATGCTCGTCGTTCGTTGTCCATGCTTTCGCCGGAATCGCCTGCGATATTGCCATGCCGGAATCGACGTGTCAGCGTCTCATACAATGCGCTCAAATCGTCAAGCGCGCCTTGCCCGTCCGCGCCGCGAATGGCGAAACGACGATATTCCGACTTCTTGGCGATCGCATCCTCGAACACTACCATGGAAGCGACCTGGAACGCGCCACCAACGGTATTGGAAATGTCGTAGCATTCGATACGTAACGGCGCCTGTTCAAGCCCAAGCGCCTTGGCGACATCATTCATGGCCGTAGTGCGGGCACCCATATCGCTGATACGGCTCATTTTGCTGCGCTGCATCGACTGCTTGGCATTGTCGTTGGCACGGTCCAGGAGTTGCTTTTTATCTCCCCTGCTGACCACGCGAATGCTCACGGCACCGCCGCGCAGTCCGCTGAGCCACGATTCCAACTCCTCACGCCGGGCTGGCTCGATGGGAACGATCACCTCACGCGGCACCGGAGAGATAGGAGCGAGCAAATCCGCACGACCAGTCTGCCCCTGACGTTCATTGCGTTCTCGTGTTGCCTGTGCGCGCGCCAAAGCATTGGTCGCAGTCACGGTTTGCGTTGATCCGATGGCATTACGTTGTTCGGTGACGACAGTTGACTGGGGGGCATTGGATGTATCCCCCGCGGTTTCCGAATACACTTGTACGATGAGGTCGGCGATCAGCTCCTCGTCTGTCACATCCTCAACCCGTTCCACGCTCCAATTGCGTTCTCCGCGAATGGAACCGGCACGCACGTAAAACGCATGTACGGATGCTTCCAGCTCATCCGATTCGACGCCGAAAAAGTCGGCATCGACATCGGAATCGAACACTACGGCATTCTGCTCGACCACCGTGGACAGCATTTGGATTTGATCACGCAATCGTGCTGCCTTTTCAAACTCAAGTTCAGCACTTGCTTCTTTCATTTCGCGAGTGAGCTGTGCGATATACGATTTGCCGATGCGACCGGTCAGCACGCCGACGAGCTGCTCGCACATTTTCCGGTGTTCCGCTGCATTGATGCGCCCGACACAAGGTGCCGAACACTTGCCGATCGAAGCCAACAGGCATGGGCGCCGGGTAACTTCCGCCTTGTGATAGACGTTTTGCGAACAGGTACGCACGGGGAAGGTTTTCAGCAGACGATCAAGACTATGCCGCAAATCCCATACCTTGGCATAGGGGCCGAAATATCTGGTATCACGACGTTTGCGGCTTCTGGTCACCCACACCCTCGGCACGCGCTCTGAGGATGAAATCGCCAAATACGGGTAGGTTTTGTCGTCTCGGAACACGACGTTGAATCGTGGATCAAACTCTTTGATCCACGTGTATTCCAATGTCAATGACTCAAGTTCGGTACCTACGACCGTCCATTCCAGGCTGCGTGCCGTAAGCACCATGGTCTGGGTACGCGGATGCAGCTGATACAACGGCTGGAAGTAGTTGGTCAAACGGTTGCGCAGGTTTTTGGCCTTGCCCACATAAATGACCCTGCCTTCGCCGTCTCGCCACTTATAGACGCCCGGCTGTGCCGGAATATCGGATGTTTTCGGACGAAACAGGTCGCGCGAATCCCCCAGCAGAGGCGCGCCATTCTTGTTAACTCTTCCGCAGGAAGGCGCATTTCCGTCAGAAAGGGCACTCCTTACGGTATCGCTGCTGTCAACGTTCATCTGCTCGGCGGTTTTGCGCCAAACTTCCGGACTGTGACGTTCAATGGGTGTGCTCACAGCATGTCCTTAAGGAATTTGCCGGTCCAGGACCGCTCGCACTGCGCCACCTGTTCCGGCGTGCCTTCAGTAACGATAGTGCCGCCTCCATCTCCGCCCTCTGGGCCAAGATCAATAAGCCAGTCAGCCGATTTGACCACATCGAGATTGTGTTCAATAACGATGACGGTATTGCCTTTGTCTACCAATCCCTGCAGGACAAGCAGTAGTTTGCGCACATCTTCAAAATGTAAGCCTGTGGTAGGTTCATCAAGAATATATACGGTTTTACCCGTAGACCTTCGTTGCAATTCCGTGGCAAGTTTCACTCGCTGCGATTCGCCTCCGGAAAGCGTTGGAGCTGGCTGTCCGAGTCGGATATATCCCAGGCCCACCTGAACGAGCGTGTCGAGATAGCGAGAAATGGAAGGATAGGCCTTGAAGAACTGGGCAGCCTCTTCGATTGGCATGTCAAGCACATCGGCAACGGATTTGCCGTTGTATTTCACTTCCAGCGTTTCGCGATTGTAACGTTTGCCATGGCATTCCTCGCAGTCCACGTACACGTCCGGCAGGAAGTTCATTTCGATTTTCAGCGTGCCGTCGCCGTGGCAGGCTTCGCACCGTCCGCCCTTGACATTGAACGAAAAACGTCCTGGACCATATCCGCGTACCTGAGCTTCGGGAGTCTTAGCAAACAACGTGCGGATTTTGTCCCATACTCCGGTATAGGTGGCCGGATTGGAACGAGGGGTACGCCCAATCGGGTTCTGATCGACGTGGATCACTTTGTCGCACTGGTCCACGCCTTCCACCCGGGTATGCTTGCCGGGCACGATGCGTGCGCCGTTAAGTTTGTCGGCAAGCACCGGATACAGAATCTGATTGACCAAAGTGGACTTGCCGGAACCGGAAACACCCGTCACGCAGGTGAAGACTCCCAGTGGGAAATTAACCGTCAGATCCTTCAGATTGTTTTCACGGGCTCCGACCACGCGCAGTTGTTTGGTTTTGCGTACTTTGCGTCGGGACTGTGGCACTTCGATCTTTCTACGACCGGCGATATAGTCTCCTGTAACCGAGCGTGGAGCGTCAATGAGCTTTTTTGCGGGGCCAGAATAGATGACCTCGCCACCATGCTCGCCAGCTCCCGGTCCGATGTCGATGACCCAGTCGGCATTCTTGATGGTGTCCTCATCATGCTCCACGACAATCAGCGTATTGCCGAGATCGCGTAGGTGATGCAACGTGGTGATCAGGCGTTCGTTGTCTCGCTGATGCAAGCCGATGGACGGTTCGTCAAGTACATACATCACGCCCACCAGTCCGGAACCGATCTGCGTCGCCAAACGGATACGCTGTGCCTCGCCGCCAGACAAGGTCTTGGCCGCACGGGACAACGTCAGGTAGTTGAGTCCGACGTCGTTGAGGAATCCAAGGCGGGCACGAATCTCCTTCAGAACTTCGCCTGCGATTTGGGCGGCCGATCCTTCAAGTTGCAAGCCGTTCGCCCATGCGAGGCTTGTCTCGGCGGACATGTCACACACGTCGGCGATGGACTCGCCGCCAACGGTCACTGCCAATACCTCAGGGCGAAGTCTACGTCCCTGGCATGCCTGGCATGGCACTTCGCGCATGTACGATTCGTAGTACTGTTTCATCTGGTCGGAATCGGTCTCGTCGTGCCTGCGCATCAGTGTGCGCACTATACCTTCAAAACCGGTGGAGTATTCGCGCATGCGACCCCAACGATTACGATATGAGACTTGAACCTTGAAATCGCGCCCATACATGATGGCCTGACGAGCCTCCTCCGGAAGATCTTTCCAAGGAGTGTCAAGATCGAATCCCATCTCATCGCCGAGCCCCTCAAGCACATGACGGTAATATTCGCCAGTGCCTTTGGTCATGCCCCACGGTTCGATGGCATTCTCGTTCAGGGTTTTGCTGGGATCGGGAATCACTAGTTCCGGATCAATCTCCAGCTTGTATCCGATGCCGGTGCACACGGGGCAGGCGCCGTACGGCGCATTGAATGAGAATGTACGAGGCTCGATCTCGTCAAGCTCAAGCTGATGGCCGTTCGGACATGCTCGTTTCTCGGAAAACGGTTTGCGGCGGCCGGGATCCTTCTCATCCAAATCCACAAAATCAGCTACAACGATACCCTTGGCGAGTTTCAACGCGGTTTCAATGGAATCGGTCAAACGCTGACGAATGCCGTCTTTGACCACCAGTCGGTCCACCACCACTTCGATGGTGTGCTTCTTCTGCTTGGCAAGTTTGATATCGTCAGACAGCTGCTTCTTCTCGCCGTCGATCAGCACGCGCGCGTAGCCGTCGCCTCGTAACAGATTAAGTAAGTCCTCGAACTCTCCTTTACGCCCGCGAACGACCGGTGCGAGTATCTGGAATCGTGTACGTTCCGGATACTGCAGCAGCGCATCCACCATTTGCTGTGGCGTCTGCGCACTTACCAACGCGCCGCATTCCGGGCAATGTGGAACGCCCGTACGTGCGAACAGCAGTCGCAGGTAATCGTAAATCTCCGTAATCGTACCGACTGTCGAACGCGGATTACGATTCGTGGTCTTCTGATCAATCGACACGGCCGGGCTCAAGCCTTCGATGAAATCGACATCCGGCTTGTCCATCTGCCCCAGGAACTGCCTCGCGTACGCCGACAGTGACTCCACATACCTGCGTTGGCCTTCGGCGAACAGCGTGTCGAACGCAAGCGAGGATTTGCCGGAGCCAGACAACCCTGTGAACACCACCATGCGATTGCGTGGAAACTCAAGGTCCACGTTCTTCAGATTATGCTCACGAGCGCCCTGGATGATGATTTTGAGGTCGTTGGGTAGGTGTTTGAGGTCGGCTGTGAGTGATCCGTTTTTTGGTTTGAGGGGGGCTTTTTTGATTTCTTTTGTGAGGAATGCGTCGCTGGTGAGTATGCGTTCGATTATGGTTTCGCCGTTTGTCGTGTTGTTGTGTTTGGTTGTCACGGCTTGCCTCCGCTGTGGGTGTTTTGGGTTCTGGTTGTTTAGGATACCTTATTTTTTATTGTGATTTCGAACGGGTGTTCTATTTGTGGTGTGTTGTTTTCCATTGGTATTGGGTGTGGAGTATTGCTATTGCGTCGTTGATGGGGATGCGTTCTTGTTCAATTCGTAGGTAGGTTGTGTTTTTTCCGGTGCAGAGTTGTTCGTATAGGTTTCTTTCGTTTGATGTGAGTTTTGGTGTTGGTTTGGGGGTGCGTGTTTTGAGGGGTTTGTTTTTGGTGTCGAGTTTGGTGCCGTATGGTTCGTATGTTTTGTATGCGTTGGTGTCCATGAGTATGGAGTCGCAGGTGATGCCGGTTTCGCGTAGTTCGGAGAGTATTTCGAGGCCGTCGGCGTCCATGTCTCCCCAGTAGATGATGTTGGGTGTGGTTGTGAGCCATGGTAGTAGTGTTTTGATTCGGGTTGCTGCGTGTCCGCTGCCGAATATGCAGATGGCGTGTTCTGTTGTGGGTATGGCTTGGTAGGGGGCTTTGTTTTCCACGATGATGATGTGGGTGATGTCGTGTGGTGTGTTGTTTGTCCATGGTTGTGTCACGATGAGGTCTGGTTGGTTGTGGTGTTGTGTGTCGAGGTATCGGAGTCGGATTTCGCCGGGTCGTTCGTTGAGAGCCAGTTGTTCTCGGTTGAGGAGTTTGCATATTGCTTTGCGGCGGTTTGATGTTGCGTTGCCTAGCCATTTTGCGCTGAATCCGGGGATGGGGATCATGCGTGGGGTCATGTTTTCGGTGTTGTGGTCGGCGAAGTAGTGTGCGGCTCGTGTGATGAGGTTGAAGTCGGTGTCGTCATGGTCTTTGAGGATTTTGGCGATGCTTATGGAGGTGTTTTCGTCGAGGTTGAATTGGTTGGCGATGGCGTGCGCGCGTTGGTGTTCGCGTTGGTAGAGTTTGCATGTTTGTGGTGTGGCGATGTTGAGGGCCGTGTCGAGGTCGGGTATGGTGACTGAGTCGATGAGCTGGCTGGTTTGTCGGACGATTCCGTTGGAGATGATTTTGGTTTTCTCGCTGGTTTCGCAGTGGTAGTGCTGTGCCCAGTTGCGGATGGCGTCGTCTTGGGTGCGGATGTGTGCGTAGTGTGTTTCGAGTTCGGCTTGTCTGGGTAGTCGGATGATTTTGCGCAATGGCCAGGGGGTGTTGGCGTCATACATGTGCTTGGTGAGATAGTCGGTGACGTATCTGTTGAGTTGGCTGTAGATGTCGCTGTTGGTGCTTCTGGCCGTTGTCATGGTTATGCCTCTGTTGCGGGGTTTGTCTGTTCGCTGGTGGTGGGTTGCGTTTCGTTTTGCGCGATGGTCGCGCTGTCGAGTTCCTGCAGGTATGAGTTGCCGGTGGTTGGGTCCTTGTATGCCACGTATGCTCTGTTGGAGACGTTGAGGATTTCCGCGGTTTTGCTTTCCGGGGCGGAGACGATGATTTGGAAGCCGAGTCGTGGCAGTACGGTGAGCGCGCGTTTGGTGTAGCGGCCGTCGGCTTTGATGAGTGCTTCGTCGAGGAAGAGCGTGGTGTAGGTGGGGTGTGCGGTGAGGTCTCCGCCGAGTAGGTAGATGAGGGCTGCACCGTAGACGAATGAGGTGAGTTCTTGCAGGGCTCCGCCGGATTTTCCTCCGGTGGAGCTGATGCGTTCGTCGGGGGCGTTGTTGTGGTGCACGATTGCGTAGAACGAGCTGCGTACGCGTGGGTCGAGGTTGCGTGCGCCGTATTCTTTGATGCCGTTGGCGTCGTGTATTTTTTCGAGTTCGTTGTTCAGTCTGTTGATGAATGTTTCGCAGTTGTTGAATGCTTTGCGTGTTTCTGTGGGGTTGTTGGTTGCGTTGCGTGTCCAGTCTTCGAGTTTTGACAGGATGCGGCTGAGGGAGGTTTCGAATTGGCGGTCGGTGGGGCTGAAGGTCACGTCGAGTGATAGTCTGCCGCCTCGTGGGCCGAATTGTTGCTCTTTGAGCATGCTGTTGATGCGGTTGAGCTGTTCTTTGATGTTTTCTTCGTCGGTGCGTAGCGCGCGGTTGAGCTGTTGGAAGCTCATGTAGAGTTTTTTGACGCTGTTGGCGTATTCTTCGTCGGTTGCTGCGCGGGTGACGAGCATGTTGAGTTCGTTGAGTTCGTCGAGGAAGTATCGGTAGTCTTCCACGCTTGCCATGACGGTGTTGTCGTCTGTGGAGTGGTTTTTGAGGTAGTCGTCCATGATGCGTTCCGTGTCAGCGCGCAGTTGGTTGGCTCTGGCGTTGATTTCTTGGATTCGAGTGCGTGCGATGCGTGATATGTTGCGTAGCACGCGCGTGTGGAATGGTGTTTCGTTTTCATGGTCGAAGAGGCCTGCGATGAGTTTCGGCCGGTCTTGCGCGTGCACGGATGCGCCGAAGCAGCTGTCGTATGCGTCGGCGAGTAGGTTCGACACCATGCTGGATAGTGTGGAGTCATCGAAATCGGTGTTGCCATGGGCGTCGAGCCATGATTGTTCGGCTTGGACGGCGTGTTGGGCGTTGTCAAGGTCGTTTTCGGCTTGATACTGGTTTTTGTTTTCGGCGGTGGCTTGTTGGCTGAGCTGTTTCAGTTCGGCTTGCAGTTGGCCGAGTTCCGGGTTGCCTTCGATGCGTTCGATCTGCTTGCGGATTCGTGTTTCCTGTTCCTGCAGTCCGTCCACGTCGATTTTGTTCCATGGCATGTCGGCTATGATTCGTGCGAGCTCATGCTCGTCTTGCAGCAGGCTGATGGCGTTGGACATTTGTTCGATTTGACGGTCGGCGTCGTTCAACGCCCGTTCGGCCTTGTCGAGCTGGTTTTTCAGTTCGGCCAAGTATTGTTCGTTCATGAAGCCGATGACTTGGTGCAGTCCTTTGCTGCCGTGGAATCCACGGTCGCCGGATTTGATCTGACCGTCGGCCTGCACCTGTCGTTCAATGCGGTTCGAATCGTCGATGGCATGAACGCAACGCGCGTCGAAGTGCGGTGACGTCGTCTGCGTTTTCAGCCATCCGACGAACGGCGAATCCTCCCGATACTGCAGTTTCGACGACATCCAGCCCTCACTGCTGGAGGAATCGTATCGCATGCCGGTATCGACGAACCGCCAGGTGCGGCGCGTCATGAGGTTCGGGTCGATGGCGCTGATCTTCGCCGCGAATCCTTGTTCGTGGCGTTTGTCGACGAGAATGGTTTGCGCGATGGGCGCGTAGGCGACGTTCATTGCCAAGCGCCACTGTTCATTCTGTTCGTTCACGTCCATCAGTTCGGCCACATACGGCAGTTCAGACGCGTCCAGTCCGGTCGCCCGCATGATGAGCGTGCGCGCGTCGTCCATATCGTCGCTGATGCGTGTTTTGTGCGCGAGCTTGCGCTGGTAGTCTCGTCGTAGGATGTCACGGTCGCGCTGCCGGTCGTGACGCTCCCCCACCAATTGTCGGAATTTGACGTTCGCATCCCGCAGTCGTTCCTCATACGTGTCGAACGTTTCGGCAAGTATGGCGCGTTTGGCGTCCCATGCTTGCTCGCTATCGGGAAGCCTGTATTCGACCTGTTCGAATCGTTCGGCTATGGCATGTCGTTGCCTGCGCGCCTCGTCAATGTCCTGGCGCACGCGTTGCAGATCTTTGCCGAGCTGCTGCAGGCTGCCGCCGTCGATGCCGCGGATGCGTTCCTTAATGGCGTCGACTCGCGTGTTGAGCTCGCCGACGCGTTGTTTTGCCCGGTCGATGGCCTCCTGCGATTCCCTGACCTTGCGTTGCATGGCCGGCAGCCCCGCGCGCACTTCGCCGGCCATGCGCGAGCACGCCCATACGGACAGCGTCTCGCCGCCATGCTCGCTGTCAGGATTGATGAGCTCGTATTCGCGTCGTTCGCTGGTTTGCTTCGCGTATTCGCCGTAACGTGTCTGAATGTTCTGCAGGATGGCGACGCGGCCCCTTTTGTCTTCCATGCTGCGGAAGTTCTCATTGAACCGGTTGTAGTCGTTGACGGTTTCGCGGGCGAGAGGGATGGATTCCGGTATGTCGAGCACGCCCTGTTTGAAAATGTCGTCGAGTTTCGAGGGTGCGTCCGCTGATTGGATTTTATGCAGGAGACGGCAGGCGTCGGCGCTCAATCCCATGTCTTGCCAGACGGAGGCGTGGAAAGCCGCGGCGTTGGCATGCGTGGTGCATTCCGGATAGGTTTTTTCGAACATGGACCGGGTGAATGGCGTGTCGCGGTACTGGTCCATGAGCCGTGGGTCGATGGTTCGATTCCACGTGACATACCGGCGGCGCAGGCCGTCCTGCCCGTCTCCGGCGCTCAGATAGAGGAATTTGCCGCAGGAAAGCAGGCCTCCGTCGGTTTTGTTCACGTATGTGTCGACGATCGCTCCCCAAATGTTCTGCGGAACGCCGTCCGCGTCCCTGCCACGCAGGAAGATCGGCGTTTCGCCGTTCTCACTGTCGCTCACGCCGATCATGCCACGCAGATAGGTGTAGTCGTTACGTTCCGAACGACCGGAATTCGACGCCTTATTGTAGGGGGTTCCGGATGGGTAAAGCAGCGAGATCTGCGCGTCGACGAGAGTGGATTTGCCTGATTCGCTGGCGCCGGCGAGCAGCGTCACAGGCATGGTGTCGTCCATGGATGGGCGGAATTCATGCCAGCCTCCATATGAGCCCCAGTTGACGATCTGTCGGCTTTGCAGCATCCACCTGTCGGAAACGATCTTCATGCCGTCTGCCATCAGTGCTCCTCCTCATCGAAACGGTCGTCGTCGATGTTGAAATCGAATGCGTCTTGTTCCATACCGGCCGTCATCCTGTCGTCCGTACCGGCAATGTCGTTGTCGTCGGCGGGTACGCTCCCGTCCGCGGCTCCGGATCCGAGCCACTGGTCGGCAAGATTCCTGTCAAGCACCATGGGCACCAGGGGCGTGAGAACGTACATGTCGTCGTCCTCGGTCGGCGCGAGATACCCGTAGGTGCGCATGCGCGAGACGATGGACGTGATCTTCCTCGCCGTGCCTTCCTCGTCGTTGCTGGCGGTGAGGAATCCCGCGCCGGTGGCGAGCAGCGCGCGGATGTCGTCGAAACTGATGAGCCAATCGCACGGTTCGGCGTTCTGGTTCTCGTATTCCAACACCTTGATGCGAAGCGCGGCAAGCGTGGCGGCCTCCTCGCGGGTCAGGCTCATGCGTGTTTTCAACGAACGGATGCTTGTTTCCGAATCGGTGACCGGCGACGCGTACATGATGTGATATTTCGTATTGTCGACCAGTCTGAGCATGTCGTTGTTGAGCGAACGTTCCACAGCCTCGCGGTGCTCGCAGGCATGGTCGTACAGGCTTCCATCGATGTAACGTTCGCGTTTGAGCGCGATCGCTGCCATGCGCGCCTCGATGGGCATGTCGCCGGTATCGCCGTTGAACAGCGCGGGCATGGCCTGCGGACTGTCCGATCCTTCGAACGACGGTTCGTTTCCCGTCGGTGTCTCTTCTTCGATGCTGGTTTCGATGTCGTCCGTCATGCTTATTTCTCCTCGATGATGTCGTCGAGCGTTGCTTCGGTGGTGAGAATGGGTTTGGTGCGCCATACGCGTTCGCTGCCGTCGATCGATACGCAGTGCCATGTCACGTATGACGAGTCGTCCTGCGTGCGCAGGGCGCTGAGGAAGCCGACCAGTTCGCTTTCCCTCCGTTCGTTTTTCGGCAGCCGGTTGAAGCTTTCCGCGAGATCCACGAACATGCCGTCCGATGTCGTCACCGGATTGCGGCGAATAAGCCCGATCATGCGTGTCAGACGCGGCCCGCATATTTCGACCATGTTCTTGAGGTCGGGCGCTTCGACGGTCGCTGTTGGAGCGTCGTTCAGACTGGATGATATGGCTCGCGCCATTGATTTGGCTGGCCGTGACGGCAATGCTTGGAATTGCGCCTGCCCCGCGCCCGTATGGTAGGGGCGTGACGGATCGTTGGGACTGGCTTTGGCTTCGGCGCTGGTTTTCGCGAACAGCTGGTTGAGTTTTGCGAGCATGGTCCGATAACTGGTGTCCGTCTGTTGGCGTACGAGACGGCTGACCGCCTCATCGGACGTACGGATCTGCCGACGCACGTCTTCGATACCCTCGTAGATGCGTTTGAGTTCGGAACGCACCTGGTTGAGCAGTACACTCGGCTCACCATCCAAATATGGGTTTCTGGCGATGTCTCGCACCGCATCATCGATTTCGCGCCGGCCCTCGTCGGTGACGATGACCTGGAACGCGTCTTCGAAACGGCGTCCGCTGTCGGATTCGCGGAACGCTCGTCGATATTCGTCATGGTATGCGGTGAGGATGCTTTCCACACTCAGAGCGCCAGCCTGCATACGCCGGCGGAGCGCGTCGCCGTTGTCCCGTTCGGACAGGGCAAGCTCACGTAGGTCGATGGGCACGCCACGCAGGGTGTTATGGATCACACCGATGATATCGCTGACCTGTTCGGACGTGAGCTTCTCCAAAGCCTCGCTATGCTCCAGCTCGTCGATCTCCTTCTGCCGTTCCTCGATGTCTTTCTTCAGCAGGCGGATGCGCTCGCGCGGATCGGCGGTCAACTGCATGCGCGCGTTTTCGATTTCCATGATGATGCTGTTGGCCTGCGCGCCGGACAACGCTTTCGTGGTGTCTTCAAGCCTGTCGAGCGCTTCGATGGCACGGTGCGCTCGCGCGGTGAGCCGATACAGGTATCGATGCGAGGCCACGTCCATGGAATTGGCGAGCCAAGCGTAGTCACCCTCCCCTTCGCGGGTAAGGTCAAGCAGAATTGAATGTGCGGTGTCGCGTGTGGTCTGTCCGTCTTTCAACGTGTAGTCGCCGGTTTCGATAAGTCTGTTGAGGCTGCGTGCGAACCGCTCTTCTACGATTTCGCGCGGCAGTTCGCCGGTCAACGGGTCGAACGTGGATCGCAACAGTGCGACATACAGCATGGAATTTGCACGCAGCAGCAACCGTAGCACGCCGGTTTCGTATACGGGGCGGAGTCGCTCCATCTCCCGTCTGATTTCAGCCAACAATACGCCTTTCCATGTGTCCCTATGCCTTGACGCAAGTCTTCATTGTAAACGAGAACACGAAAAAGACGTCGCATTTACAGTATGAATGCGACGTCTTTTTCCATGTTCATGAAAAGAGGGAAACTCCCTCCGTCTGGTCTCAGTCTAGATGCTCATGCTCATGAGCTGGGCCGCGTACTCCTCCACTAGTTCGCTGTCTCGTTCCGTCCATTCGTGGCTGGCGGAATCGTCCGGCACGAAAATAATGTCGCTGTTCTCATTCATTTGTTTTTGCCTCCGTCCGTTCCGCTCTCCCCGGCATCGTTGCCCGTTCGACGGAACTGTTCCAAGTTTTCCGCATGGATTGTCCCTTTTCAAGAGAACGTTCACATTGTGATCAAACGTTTTTCAGCAGGGAGGAATCCAGCTCGGATTCGGAATCCGTTAGTCGGATACTTGGCTTTGCAATCCCGTAGTCTCTTTGCTGAGATATGAAAAAAAGCTTCCTTTCGGAAGCTTTCAAATAGAGCGGACAACGGGACTCGAACCCGCGGTCTCAACCTTGGCAAGGTTGCGCTTTACCAACTAAGCTATGTCCGCAAATGTTTTCCACCGTGGTGGGCAACGAGTAGAAAATATACATGAAGCATGCCGACTCCGCAAATCACGGCGTGTCGCGCTATTTTCCAACGACTAAAGCCGATGTTGCTCCATGGTTCGCGGAGCCGATGGCAACGATACAGCCGGCGTTCCGACCGATCTCGCCCTTAGTGCATCCGGCTGCCATATGGCTTGCCGTTCCGCCATTTGCGTTCCCGTTGCTCTCTTCGTCTTATGGCAGGCACCCACCATCCAACTGCGGCGGATAACGCAAACAGTGTTGAGGGGTGATAAACGAAACGTGGATCTTATCCGGATGCATCGTTGACGGCGTTTGGAGTTAATAGACCCCTCGTTCTGGATGCAAGCTTGCAGTGACTGCGGCGAAGCCGTATAAAGTCTTCGCTTAACGATGGCATGCTGTTAAAACCGGTTCAGCTTGTTGGTAGTTCCAAAAGCAGAGGATTAGGGATTGACGGATCAAGCTTGATGAGCAACGCCGTTAACCACCCTGATTCGCCCAGCATAAGTCCCACCGAATCCAATTGTCCTGACAGGATACCACTTTTCGCACCTTCAGAGCGGATTCGTGAAATCACTCGACGCAGGTACTGATCGCTAGCTGCAGCATCTTTCTCATATGAGCTCAAAATATTTTTCAGAGCAAGCCAATTGCCGAGAGTCCCGTGGCAAAGGCAATCACTAGAGTTAAGAGGACTAACTATTATCCGTTTAGCGAGAGTGCCCAGAAAATCATTCTGTTGTTTGTAGTCGGAGGAATCATATTGTGCCATAATGATGCCCGGCGCACCATGACACCACCGCATAGGATAGGAGGGAGCATTGTCCGTGGACCTAGCGTCACGCCACAGCCCTCTTTCTTTGTTAAAAAATTGGTTGTCGAAAGCCAAAGCGCGGACTGCGTAATCGTGTATTTCATCCGAATTGGTGAAATCTGCGGTCTTTGACAGAGCCCATCCTATCCCCGTAGCTCCGTGGGCAAATCCTCCCAGCATGATACCCGTGCTCTTTTGCGGCCACGCCAGCGTATCATCATCTCCTCGTACCGCTTGGTGGATTATCCGTTGGGCAAGCTGCTTAGTTATCTGGATTGTAGAATCATCCTGTCCTAATACACCCGAAGCCAGAACCGCACATGCGCCGGCACTGCCAGACATAATATCTAGCAGTGTATCTTTTTTAGATTCTTCTTGAATTCGATCCAGCACAACAGCCTTTGCAGGCATGTCCAACTTGTGACCGGTCTCTCGCATATAGCATGTACAGGCGTAAATAAGTCCTGATATCCCGCTGAATGCTCCCAATGGGATATCAACACGGTGATTTGTCCAATCGTTGATTATATCGCACAACGACAAGGCAATCCTTGATGCAAGTTCGAGAGTTTGTGAACCGGAATTAGGCAATGCAATATAGGCATGTGTAAGGGCGACACAAAGACCTGCCGCACCATCATAAAGAGAGTATCCAATGGGTTTGATTTCGTATTTTCCTTTCTCCTCGTCGTTACACATGGTGTTCCATGTGACGTCATTTTTCCCGCAAATAGATTTATCGATCAGATCGCGTTGCAGAGAATAGGCCATGTCCCGAATATTAAAATTTAATCCTCCATCATGTTTCATAAAAATGGAGACCCCAGTTTTGCGCCGCCACTGTACGGATGTCCTAAAATAGGGTATAGTCAGAAATGACTGCTGTATATAATTGATAGATTCTTGCAAATCCTCTTGTCCAAGAGACAGCAAACGTTTAGCAAGATAAAATCTTGCGCTTTCCCGATAGTAGTTGGACGCTTCTTTACCAGTGCAAGAAAAGAGTGAGGTGCTGTCAAAGTCCGTTTGAAACAGTGGAATATCACAGTGCCGTAGCTGTAATTCCTCATCCCAACACATGTAATTATGGAAGCGAGAAAAGGGGGAAACCGACCATACCTTGCGAAGTAAATCATCCATTTGTATACCACTATGCATACGACTAGGCTGACGCATTTCGGAAAGAAGCATGGAATAAGATCTCGTTGGACGCATGACGCAACGAATGCGAAAACCACTACTGTCTCGGACATACTTAGTGAGGTCGCTCAGCTTGTCGAGTATTGCTTGATATGTTGCGGAAAATCCTTCCATAAATAAGTTGCCATATTGCGGAAGGTCACTTGGTTTAAGATTGCCTGGTTGGTTATGGCTTCTCCCTGTTGACGCATTCACTCTCTTTATCGTCATTGCATCAGTAAACGGATGAACGATGCAAGTAATCGTCGCTGTCTGTGATTTCAGACTGCCAGAGAACGCACTGACATCAATATCAGTATTCTCTCCTGTTTTCATAACAGTGGGAAGAATGCCTGTACCTAGTACCGTGGAATTTAATTGAGCTACTGCCTTTTCTATAGCTTTTTCACAAAAAAGACTACGATTCTGCGCGATTGTTTCTAAATCAATGGGTACCGGACCGTAAACAGAGGCGATGATATTATCCATATGCATGTCGGAAGAACCTAATGCATGGCAAACAGCGAGCACCGATCCCATCTGAATCTCGTAAGAAGAGAGATCCACGGCGTGTGCCGCCGTAGGTATATATTCCACCCAGCCATAATCGAGTTTCGTGAGGCTTTTTGGAGAAAGTAGCGGGAAAGGCTGGAACTTCGACTCGTTGATAATTCTGATGAATCCGTGGTAGAAGTCGTAGGCACCGCAGTCACGAGGCTTGTACATCACTTTATCGCCATTGCTATAGGAAACAGTCAATACCCGGGAGCCGCCATTATGCGGATCGCCTCCCATAGAGTCCGCCGCCACCGCCTCTGATGCGAGTGCCGATACGAATCCCTCAGCAATAAGTTGTCTCTCATCCGACACAAGCCTGTCAAGAAACTCGTTGGTGTTTTTTCGCCATTGCATGACCTGCTGAATCATCAGACGTGCAAGCATGGGATATTTCGCGTAAAAAGCATCTCTGACGCCAGCCGATCTAAAGCTCTCATTGAATTCGTTATATCCAGTAGTCCGTGTTTTTGTTGGATTGGATTGAAGACACGTGAATTCATTAACGAAGCATCTGATAGATATATTCGCTAATGATTCCGCCAAGGAATCCGTAAGCGTTTGAAGTAATTCAGACCGAAGTCTTCCACGCCATGGGTTAAGCCATTCACACTGGTTGGCGACGACGGATTCCAAAGCTCCGCTGAAAGGCAATCTGTCCAGTTGGGTAGACTCCACTATAAGAGGGCGGCTCGGATGATATTTCTTCGTCACACCATGCAAGAGAATGGGTTTCACTAATTTGAACCAAGAAACATCCGCACGAGGAATCCATCCTTGGCCGGACAATAATGCAGATAATGATCCCTTGGTTAGCCCATGCTGTTGAAGATAGATTTGAAACTGCTTGTCATCCAGATTATCGGCATTTTGCCAAGCAGTAGCAGAAATTGTTTTCCACGAAACTGAAGTGTATCGTTCATCAACATGCAGCGACTGTACCAGCGGCGTCTTTTCCATAGAAGTTTATTGTCTTTCGATTTATTTGCGTATTTCTGGTAGCACTTATTTCGATGTGGGTGTTTTACGAGGGGGCGAAACGACTAGCGTCCCACCCCCTTCATATGTTGATATCGTCAGTTGCAAGAGCAGACGAAGGTACCGCATTCCTGCGTCAGAGTACAAACCCATCCGCTGCTAGCCATGTATGGGCTGACAATCTTGGTGAATTCCTTATCAATCTGCTTTTGATCAGTCGGAGTCGCATCGAGCGCAGCAGCGTCCGCGTCCCAAACTTCGCTGACGACTTCATCTTCTACAGCGGTATTCATCATTATTCCTTTCTATTGTGGTTATTATTAACCTTCCTTGGATTATTACCCGAGGAAATTTTGATAGCCGACTCAGCTGGTGAGGCCTTGTGCGGCTTGTATTCGGGTGGCGTTACGTGCGGGAATGGCCGCGGCGAGGAACGCTGCGAAGAGGATGACGGGGATAAGCACGCCGATCTGCGTCCATGGCAGTTGCGTGGTGAATTGGCTGGTCATGCCGCCGATTTGGGCTTTGACGCCGGCGATGCCGAGCGGCAGTCCGACCAGCAGGCCAACAAACGTGCCGATGATGGTCAGGGTCAGCGCTTCGATGACAATCTCCGTGCGGATTACGCCGCGTCTGGTACCGAGCGCGCGCAGCATGCTGATTTCGTTGGTTCGTTCGATGACGGACAGCGCAAGCTGGTTGGCGAGCCCGGTCAGGCTGATGGTGACGGTGATGGCGAGCATCGCGTAGGAGAGCATGAGCAGCATGTTGAGCACGTTGAGGATGTCGTTGCTTTCTGCGATGCCGCCGCCGACGGTGGCGTTCGGGTCGGCCGCGGCCAGATGGTTGACCTGGCCGGCGAGCTTGGCCCGGTCGATGCCGGGTCTGGTCTTGAACCAGACCATGCTGGTCTTCAATTTCGGCTGGATTGCGGCCGCGTTCGGCAGAGAGCCGAGTTGGCTGTCGGTGATGATGACCGCAAGCTCCGGTGATTCGGTGAGCTGCGAGGCATGCGCCCTGACAGTGAGCGGCGTACCGGCGATCGTGATGGTGAGTTGGTCGCCTTCCTTGATGCCGATGGTGCTCATGTAGCGCGGGTGAACGAGCGCGACGGGCGTGCCGCCGCTTATCCCGGCATGCCAGCCGTCGTCGGCGGTGAAGGTTCCGGCGGCCTTGTCGGGGATCACGTCGAGCACTTTGGGTGTGGTCTTCGCCCCTTCTGGCGCATGGTCGATAGCGATGGTGCGGACCGGGTAGGAGGCCCGCGCGTCGGTAATCTCACTGGCGCGTTGCAATACCTTGTCGGAGAGCGGGCTGTTGTCCGGCATGTAGAGGGCGGCGCTGACCGGATAACGGTAGTCAAGGTCGGCATCGATGGTGGCGGTGCCGGTGGCCGCGGCCGAGGAGAGCGCGGCGATCAGGCTGATGCCGAACGCGACCGCGGTGATGGTGCCGCCCGCGCGACGCGCGTTCGCCGTCAGACTAGATGCCGCCAGTTTGCCCGGCAAGCCACACGCGGACAGGATCATGCCGATGGCGGGCATGAGCATCGCGACGAACACGGGCAGTGCGAGCACGAGTCCGAGCGCCAGGGCGAGGCCGCCGACCAGTGCGATGGGCATATGGAAGCCGGTGGAGCCGGCCCACAGCAACGCGATGCCTGCAATCATGCACGGCGCGCCGAATCCCATGCGCAGGATACGACCATGATGCGCCCTGCCGCCGGTGTCCGTATCGTCACCACTGGTCTGCGCGGCCCCGTCCAATGCCTGGATCGGAGGGATGCGCGTGGCATGGCGCACGGTCGTCCACGCGGTCAGCACCGTCGCCGCAACGGACAGGAGCAGCGCTCCCGCCAGCAGGAACGGGTTGGCGGCGAATCCGCCGAACGCCTGACCCATCGCCACCATGGCCGCGTAGCCGCCGCCCGCGCCGACCAGTGCGCCGATGATCGTGCCGGCCAATGCGGTGATCAACGCTTCGGACAGCACCAGCGAACGGATGTTCGCACGTTTGGCCCCGATCAGGCGCAGCATGGCGATATCCCTCGTACGCTGTGCGATCAGCGTCCTGTACGTGCTGGAGATCACCATCATCGCGCACAACAGGGCGATGACGGCGAACACCGCCATGATCACGGTCAGCTGCGTGGAGCCGCCGGCCATCATCGCCGACGCCTGCCGGATCATCTCACTGCCCTCGACGGCCGTGACGCCATCCGCCCGGGCCGTCGCGGCGAGCCGCTCCGTGACTGCATCGATATCGGAGGGATCATCGAGTTTGACGAACAGTTCGCCCGGCGTCGCTTCACCGAAGTACGACGGATCGGCGTAGATCGCGTAGTCGGTGCCGGTCATCGGCTTGAACCGCACATCGTTGATGCCGCTGACCGACACCACACGCTTCGTCCCGTCGGACGATTTCAACGTGACCGTGCCACCGACGTTCACGCCAAGGCCATCGGCCGTATCACGCGAGACGACGACCTGGTCGGCGGATGCCGGCCAGTCGCCGGACTCCAATCCGAACCAGCGCAGGGACGGGTCGCGGGATACGGAATACACATTCGCCGTGCCGCGCGCGGCGGAACCATATGCGGTGACCGTGGCCGCATAATACGGGGCCGTGGCCCTCACCTTGCCGCTGACACGCGCTTTGGTGAGCACGTCCTCGGCCCACGAGGGCTTCAATGATTTCACGTCGGCGTCGTCGGGGTCGATGATGACGTCCACGGGTTTCAACGGCGCGGCCGTGACGGTGGCCATGCTCGCGGTGGACGTGCCCTGGAACACGACCGTTCCAGCCAGCATCATTGCCGACAGGACCACCGCCAACAGGACGGCGAGCAGTCGGGACGGGGAATGCTTGATCTGCGCCCACGCCACCCGGATCATCGCGCACCCGCTTCCGCATTCGCGGGTTCGGCGCCCTGTCCGAGCACGCGCACCACATCCGCGGCCGCCGGATGCGCGATATCGGCGGCGATCAGCCCGTCGCGCACCACGAGCGCCCGATCCGTGTAGGCGGCGGCGTTCGGGTCATGCGTGACCATCACGATCGTCTGCCCGTGACGCGTCGCCATATCCCGAAGAATCGCCAGCAACTGGCGCGACGACTTCACGTCCAGTGCGCCGGTCGGCTCGTCCGCGAACACCACCGCGGGATTCCCCGCCAGCGCACGGGCGACCGCCACACGCTGGCGTTGCCCACCGCTCATCTCCTGCGGCTTGTGATCAAGCCGGTTCTCGATGCCCAGCTCGCGCGCGATCTCGCGTATGGCCTGCCGGTCGGGTCGCCTGCCGCGCAGCGTGAACGGCAGTTCGATGTTCTGCTCCGCCGTCAGATATGGCAGCAGGTTGAAATCCTGGAAGATGAACCCGATCAGGTCACGTCGCAGATCGGACAACGCGTCATCCGACAACGTCGAAATATCCGTTCCATCGATAATCACCCGCCCCGAAGTCGGCGTATCCAAACCCGCCAGCAGATGCAGCAACGTGGTCTTGCCCGACCCCGACGGGCCTACGATCGCTGTGAACCTGCCCTTCTCGAACCGGGCCGTGATGCCCGACACTGCAACCGTCTCAGTCACGCCGGAACCATACGTCTTGCGCACGTCAAGCGCCTCCACGGCAGCCGGATATGCGTCCAAGCCGCTGTTTGCCCCCCATGTGTCCGTCATGTCGGCACCTTCCTGTTGTGTTCCAATCGTTCCGGTGATCGATAGCCGAAACATCCTTTCAGGAGTCAGCCTACGGGGGCCGAATCGTACGGGATATCATCCGCATGAATCAATTCACGCTCGACCGGCACCGAGGTACGAACGACCTGGTACCTAGGTATGAACTCCCGTGGAATGAGGAATAGGAAACCATCATTGCGAATCATGGTATCGGCCAACCGGCACGGGTAACGTCGTTGGTATGAAGGTTCATACGGAGGATACGATCGCCCTGTTCGGCGTGCTGATGTGCTTACTGTTCGGCGCGGCGGGCATGGGAGATTGGGTATGGGCGAGCGTGGCCGTCGCCTCCATCGTGTTCATGAGACGGCGGTTCGCCGTGTTCGCCGTATTGACTGCCATTGCTCCCTTCGCCTACACGACGGTCTATGGTTCGTTCACGTTGATCGGCCAGCTCATGGCAGTAATATCCGCGTTCCTGTGCGGGGCCAGTCGGGTGAAGCATTGTCGACTGGCTGGCTTGGCATCGTGTCTGCTGCCCGTCGCCGCGTTCGGCTTGCATCTGGTGATCATCCGCTCGAGGGATTGGACGATGCCCGTGGCCGGGTTGTTCGCAGGCAGTCCGATGCTGGCAGCATGGCAGGCGGGCCGGCTCAACCGCGCCAAGGACATGAGGCTTAAGGCGGAGGAAGAACGCCGGATCATGGCCGAACATGACAGCGACATGCGTGCGCGACTGGCCGTCTTGGAGGAACGCATGCGCATCAACCATGAGATGCACGACATCCTCGCCCACACGCTCACCGGCATCACCGTCCAAGCCGAAAGCGGCAGAGCGACCACCGCTGACCCCACAGCGCGCACGGCGTTCGCGGACATCTCCCAAGCCTCGCGCGAGGCCGTCGCCGATCTGCGGGCCCTGCTATCCGACAACACGAAAGAAGACCATTCACCGGAGCCCACGCTCGACCAGTTCGACGAACTCATCGCCGGATACCGAAGGCACGGACTGGTCATCGACCTGCACCAGGAGTATACGCAATCGCCGTACCTGCCGACGGGACTGTCCCACGCCGTATACCGGGTGGCCGAGGAATGCCTGACCAACGCGTTGCGCTACGCGCAACCCCGCTGCGTCAACCTGTCCCTGACCATCACTGGAGACGATATCCGACTGCACTGCGAAAACCCGTATACGTCTCTCCCCCGCACCGACGTCACCGAACGACAGCGGCATGGGCATGGTCTTGACGGCATTCGGTGGAGGTGCGAGCAGTACGATGGTCATGCCAGCGTCAGCATGACGAATGGGCTCTGTTCGGTCGATGCCGTCTGGCCACTGCCCCATCAACGGGAATCGTTGGCGACGGCATCGAACGAGACTGCTGACGGACACGGGCAAGGAGGACGGCAATGCTGACGATGACGAATGCGGACGGGACACGACTCATACGCGTGATGCTGGTCGACGACCAGACATTGATCCTCGACGGATTCGTGCGCATCATCGACGCACAACCCGACATGAGCGTCATCGCCTCGGCCACGGACGGCGAAACCGCGATACGCACGGCTCATCAGGCCAAACCGGACGTGATCCTCATGGACGTGCGCATGCCCGGACTCGACGGCATCCAGACTACGCGCGTCATCATTCACGATCTGCCGGAAACGCGCATCATCGGTCTGACTTCATACGACACTGATGCCTACGCGATTGCCATGCTCGATGCCGGAGCCAGCGGATTCCTCCTCAAAAACAGCAACGTCGAACGGTTCCTCGACGCCATACGCGCCACCGTCTCGGGCAACACCGTCATGGACGCCACCACCATGAACCGCCTCAACCAGCGTCTCGCCGCCGCTTCCGCCCGAACGTCAACGACGGCAGAGGCATCCGAGGACAACGATCTCCCCGATTTCACCAGCCGGGAACGTGACATCCTTGCCCGCGTCGTCCAAGGCGATTCCAACGAACGGATCGCCGCGAGCTTGGGCGTCAGCGTGTCCACCGTCAAAACCCACATCGGCAATATCCTCAGGAAAACCGGCCAAACCAACCGCGTGCGGCTCATCGTCTGGGCCACACGTCACCTTCGCAGAATGTGAAAACCCTCTGCCGGAGAGAGTCTGCAGCGAAAAACCGTTTCATATGTCATCTCCGGATGACATTTTCCTGCGTCTTCTTGCTGCTCATTGTCCCCTCGATGGAGAGTAGGTATCGAAAGTCCGACACGCATGTGGAGCTCATATACGCCAACACGTACACGAGCGTGGAACGACTGCGCTCGGACGTCAACCGGTACGTGTGGTGGTACGACCACCAGCGGCTCCACTCGACCCTCGGATACATGAGCCCCGTGGAGTTCACACAACAAGGAAACACCCTCTAGGAACAGTCCAACACACCGTTGCCAATCCACGGATCATCAACGACAGGGCGAGAGAGTCATACCGGAACCGGCAACCCGGCCCCGACCATCGGGACCTGCCAAACATGGTAATGGGTGGACGTAAGCGGTCGACACGACTCGAGAGCGACTAGGCGTCCCACTGATAACGGGCGAGATCGACGCGCAGTCCGGAAGCACCGGCGTTTGAGTCTTTCGTCTCGTCTGACTCGTTTAGTTCGGACATGCCTTTTGGAAGGATGAAGGTAACGCCTTCCTCTTCGAGCAGAAGCCGCTGTCTTTCCGGACCACCGAACGCGAATCCGGGTGCCAATGAACCGTCTCGAAACACCACGCGATGACACGGAATCACACCCGGTTCAGGGTTCGAATGCAGGGCATAGCCGACGAAACGAGCGTTGCGTGGCGCTCCAGCTAAAGCCGCAACCTGCCCATAGGTGGCGACTTTGCCCTTTGGAATGCGCCGCACCACCTCATAAACACGCTTATTGAACAGCCCTTTCTCCATCAGCGCCCCTTTCGCGGTCGATAAATCCTATGACTGACCTTACTAAGACTATTATGGTCTTGTTTTTCATGATGGAAGGGACATGATGAACGATCCGATCATTTATGGTTGCGGGCGTTCGGTATGATGTTCGATTGGCGTTTGGCCTTATGAAAACGATGGGTAGGCCGCTATGTGCGGCACAACCAGTTTGGAACGACAGTAACGAAAGTGCAGAGGTGTTGAGGCATGGCAATTGAAGCGCAGGAGCTTGAGATTCAGATCGGCGCGCGCACGTTGCTGCATCCCACGAATTTCCACGTCGCCAAGGGCGACAAGATCGGTCTGGTCGGCCGTAACGGTGCCGGCAAGACCACGCTCACCCGCGTGATCACCGGCGACATGCTGCCCACCGCCGGCAAAGTGCGTGTATCGGGCAAGCTCGGCTATCTGCCGCAGGACACGCATGCTGCCGATCCGGAACAGACCGCGCTCGACCGCATGATGAGCGCGCGAGACATCGCATCGATCATCAGTCGTATCCGCAAGGCCGAAAAGGAGATGACCGATCCGGATCCGGACGTCATGACCCGCGCGATGAACCGTTACGACAAGGCCATGCAGGATTTCGAAAAGGCCGGAGGCTATGCGGCGCAATCCGAGGCGACCGCGATGGCCGCAAGCCTCGGTCTGCCGCAGGAAGTCATGGGCCAGCAATTGGGCACGCTTTCCGGCGGCCAGCGTCGTCGTATCGAACTGGCCCGCATCCTGTTCTCCGACGCGGACACGCTGATCCTCGACGAGCCGACCAACCATTTGGACGCCGACTCCATCGAATGGTTGCGCGGCTACCTGAAGAAATACGAGGGTGGATTCCTGGTCATCTCCCACTCCACCGAACTGCTCGACGAAGTGGTCAACAAGGTCTGGCATCTGGACGCGCAGCTCGGCCAGATCGACATGTATTCCCTCGGTTGGAAAGCCTACCTGCACCAGCGTGCTGTGGACGAGGAACGTCGCCGTCGCGAACGTGAAGTGGCAGAGAAGAAGGCGGAACGCCTCATGCAGCAGGGTATCCGCTTGCATGCGAAGGCAACCAAGGCCGTGGCCGCGCAGAACATGATGCGTCGTGCGGAGAAACTTCTCGAGAACACATCCGAGGCACAAAAGCAGGAGAAAGTGGCGGATATTCGGTTCCCGGAGCCGGCTCCGTGCGGTCGCACGCCGATCATGGCGAAGGACGTTTCGAAAGCGTATGGTTCGAACATCGTGTTCGCCGGCGTGAACTTGGCCATTGATAAGGGTTCGCGTGTGGTGATTTTGGGATACAACGGTGCAGGTAAGACCACCACCCTTCGTCTGCTCGCGCATTTGGAAGAGCCGGACACCGGTTCCGTGGATTACGGTCACGGCTGTAAGATCGGCTATTTTGCACAGGAACATGACACGCTTGATTTGAACGCCACGGTGCTCGAAAACCTCATTCACGTGGCCCCGGAACTGAACGATACGCAGGCGCGTTCGATTCTTGGCTCGTTCCTGTTTTCGGGCGATGATGCGTTGAAGCCGGCCCGTGTGCTTTCCGGTGGTGAAAAGACCCGCTTGGCGTTGGCGACATTGGTGACGAGCCGTGCGAACGTGCTGCTGCTTGACGAACCGACCAACAATCTTGATCCGGCTTCACGCGATGAGATCCTCAAGGCCATCGCCAAGTATGAAGGCGCCATTGTGCTCGTCACCCATGATGAGGGTGCGGTGCAGGCCTTGAACCCTGAACGTGTGCTGCTCATGCCTGACGGCGACGAAGACCTATGGAACGACTCCTATCTGGAACTGGTCGCCGAAGAGTAAACCGAGTAATTCGAGTTTTATTGGGATTGAAAATGCCGGACGCGAGAAACGTCCGGCATTTTCTTTTCGCATGCGCTTCACAAGTATTTGACGATCCACAAACTTGCCTTGGGACCTGCGAACAATCCATGGCTTGCAAGCGGTCCCGACTCATGAATCGCATGTTGATTGCCAATTGTCGGCTTGAGCTGATTTGTTTGTCTGGAAGTCGCCATGCCAATCGTCTGAATCATTTTCGGATTTCGCCACGCATCCCCTAGCCTCCGCGCTCCTCTTGCGAAGGCAACGTGTGGAACAGGCCAGAGGGACGCGACCTGTGCACAAGCCTTCATCGGCTTCGATTGGTGAGCGGCTCCCAAGGTTCAAGCTCAACCGGCTGATCGTCCAGTATTTCGCGCGTGGCCTCGTCAAGATACTCTTTGCGAATGATCAGTTCGGTAACATAACGGTCGAACCAAGCATCGGACGCCACATAATAGCCATCCTGACCATTATCCTTACCCCAACTGTTCTCCACCTTCCAACGATTCGGGCGACCATCCTCATCTAAATTCACGCCGGTCAAAGTCATGGCATGATTGCTTGGGCAATCGCCATACTCCAACCCCCTAGCCTTGTCGAACGTGAATTCCGTACCGAAAAGCTGGTCAACGCGCACGGTATCGCAATCAAAGAAGCCATCGCCACGCAGCGAAAACTGCATGCAATCACAAGCGAACCAAATCGGATGACCACCACTGATCTGGTCCACGGCAGCCTTCTTGAACACGTCAAGAGGCACGTTCACGAACTCCATATCACCCGCCTCAGCCACATTGGCTGAAAAACGAATACGATACCGCTTGCCAAACGGACGGCTTTCCACCGGCACATTGCACAACGTAACCAGATCGTTCACGTCCACCGGCACGTACTTCTTGTAAAACTCCATCGGAGTGATGCCGAACTCACGAATCTGCGGACGCTCATCCTTACCGGTCTTCGCAGCCTTTTCAGACGAACCATCCCCCGCGGTTTTCTTCTTGGCATCATCCTTGTCATCGCTCATACGCGCAAGAAAATCAAAACGCTCCGGAGGCTCCCCCAGCGCGATCGCACACATGCGATACACCGTGGCCATATCCTCATTCTTCAACGCACGCAATTCATCCAGCGACGTTCCAGCCGTATGACGATCACGCAAATCGGACGCGAACTCACGCAGCTTCGTATTCAAATACTGCTTGAACGCATCCGAATTCCTCGAATTAGCCGACTCCGGATAAGCGCTCTTCGGCACCAAACCATACTTGTTCACCAAATCGGCGAACATCTGCCACCAACCACCATCATCGGCCGGACCATAATTAATCGCCTCGAACACACGACTATCCAACGGCTCATCCAACGTGGCAAGCACATTCTCCAAATACGTGTTCGACTTCTCCATCGCATCCCAGAAAAATAGGTAGGTTTCCGAAAACTCGAAGTCCTCCAAATTCCAACGATGCATCAACTCATAACGCAACGTATTAAGCGCCGCAAACATCCAACAACGCCCCGAACTACGCTGATTGGTGATACTCCCCTGCTTCAGTTCAATGGAGAAATCATTCTGCAGTACGCGCTCGCCCTTGTAGTCGGTAGCTGCGGCAAGTACGCCGGACGATACTGCCGCATTGGCGGCCACCAGATTGGCTCGGTCAGCGTTGAAGTCCACGGAATACTGTTTGAGCAGCGCTGGGTCGAGTGCTTTGACATCACTCATGGTTTATGGTCCTTTCGATGTGTTTGATTTCGGATTCTATGCCGCGTAAACGGCAACGCAGGTCGGATTCCACGTCCACGCCGTCGCGTTGCGCCTTGCGTATGATGGCGATGATTTCGTCGGCATAAGGATGACTGACATCATGCTGTTCGCCCGTCCGTCCTGCGTTTGGATTGAATGCGGTTTCGAGCTGGTCACGATACTGCGATTTGTGCACTCTCGATACGATTTTCGTGGCACGTGGCAGTGCGCCTTGTGCGTGGGAGATGCCTTCGAGCACGGACTTGCGATGCTTCTCTTTCTGCTTCATCGCTTCCCACAGTTTCAGCGTATCTTGTGCGCTTTCCGGTGCCGGTACGGAATCGTCGGCAGCATCGTCTGTTTGGAAGACGTGCGGATGGCGGGTGATGAGCTTGTTGACGAGACGATTGCACACTTCATCGATATTGAACGGATCCTGCGCATCCACGGCACATACTTGCGCTTGGAAGACGGATTGTAGCAGCATGTCGCCGAGCTCCTCGCGCATATTGTCTCGATCGTTCGTTTCCACGGCGTCGATGTATTCGTAGGTTTCTTCCAACAGTGGTTTAAGCAGGCTTGTATTGGTCTGTTCGCCGTCCCAAGGGCATCCGCCTGGTTCGTGCAGAATGCGTACGACTTGCTTGACACGGTCTAACGCGCTAGGTGCATCGCGTACAGGGTCAAGTTTCGAACAATGCTCGAATCCTTCGGGCAACTGGTAATCATCATGTGCAGCTTCAGTCATGCCACCGATTGTTCTCGCATGTGCCGACCATGCAGCTGCAGCCGACAGCGGGCAGATTCCTCCAGTCGGTGGAGGAATCGGTACGTTCACGGTCGCCTCGATGCGGTCGCCGAGGAGCCCAACGACAGGCCACGGATCGGATGCCGGAGAAGATACGTGCGCACAAGCTCAAGGAGACACCTAATAAGAAAGCGTGCGAAAAGGAGGAGCTGGCACTCCGAATTCGTCGGAATGCCAGCTCCTCATGAAAAGCCCGTATCGTCGTTTCACCCTCTACGGTTCATGACCGTAGGCACATTGCACGCCGCTACGAAACGATTTTGTGGTCGGTGCGGTAAAGGTCGGGCTCTACGTAGATTTCGAAACGGAACCATGGCAGTGCGGCACGCACGCTTCGTTCGATCTTGTTCACGGTTTCAACGTCGTAGTCGCGGTCGAGCTTGCTGGTCTGCACTTTGACGCACAACAAAATATCGTCTTCGGACATGTGCACGGTCTGCATATTCAGCAACCGCTCCACACCAGACGTCGAAATAACGGCCTGCTCAATCTTCTTTCGAGTATCCGAATCGACGGCCTCGCCAATCAGCAACGAACCCGATTTGAACATCAGCAGCAGCGATCCAGTAATCAACACAAGACCAACCATCAAACCGCCGAGCGCATCAAATATCTCATTATCGAGCAGAATCGCAAGACCGATGCCCGCCCCTGCGAATGCCAAACCGATCAGAGCAAGCGTATCTTCCATGATGACGGACGCGAGCTCCGCCGACTTGGTACGCCTCCAGAAACGGAACACACCCATATGGGCCACACCCGTGCGCTCCATACGCTCGTTGGCTTCCTTGATGCTTTGATACAGGCCGTAGCCTTCCAGACAAGCGCTGATAACCACCACGATGAACGCCACCAGCAGTTCCATCTGGTTGACGTCACGCAAAGCGGGATTTTCGGCAATGGCGAACAGTTTCTTCACCGCCTCGGAAGTGGAGAAGAAACCGCCGACGAAGAACAGTAGCGTCGCCACTACGAACGAAGCGAGATATTTAGCGCGATACAGGCCGAACGGGTGATCACCGTCCGTTTTGTGCTTGGAGAAGCGCCCGCCTGCCATGAGTACGATTTCGTTGGAGCAGTCGGCGATGGAATGCACCGATTCGGAAAGCATTGCGGACGATCCGGTGAAGAACGCCGCGGCGAGTTTGGCGATGGCCACGCCGATATTGGCTCCAAGCGCCGCTTTTACGGCTGCTCCTTGATGCTCTGCCTCTTGTTGACGAATGTCGTTCGTATTGCTCGCGCTACTGTCGTTGGAATCTCGCGATTCGTTCATTGCCTTTCCATTTCTTTCTGGGGTTAATACAAGACATGTTCAATCATACATAGGGCGTTGCCATAGGGTGCATTAGGATTGATACGCTTGCAGATTCAGCGGAAAATCACTTTCTTGCACAGCGGATATCCCCATGCGAACTGGCATGCCATGGTCATGAACTTCACCAACACCGCGTTCCATCCGAATGCGGAAGGCAGCCATGCCAGCATGGTGGAACCAAACAAGTAATTCCAAATCCACAGCAGAATGAACAATGCCACACTGCGTCCGAAATTGCTGGACGATTTGAACGTGACATTGCGGTTCATCAGAAAGTTATACGAAGCCGATAGCGTGATGGCCACGCCGTTCGCGCCAGAAGACGGCACGGATAGCAGATGCAATAGGGTGAACGATCCGAATTCCACAATGGTTTGCGTTGCGGAAACCAGCAGATACTTGCCTAGGGTTTTCGGCTGTTTCGTTTCGCCCCGTACCGTCGATTCGTCTGGCCCGTTTGCCTCATTCCGTTTGATGCCGCTCATGCATATAACCTCTTGCTTTGATTTAATTGAGAACACTATAACGCTCCATCTCACATTCCCGTCTTTTTGATGCATTGCTTCGGGAAACTGACTAGTCTTCGTTAGGTATTTTTAACTGTCAGCAAAAGGAGCGTCCAATGACATATTCCCAGAACGCGCCGTTCCGCGCCGACGTGGTCGGCTCATACCTGCGTCCGGCAGAGCTCAAGAAGGCCCGCGCCGATTTCGCAGCAGGCAAGATTGACAAGGCCGCCCTCAAGGCCGTGGAAGATAAGGCCATTATCGAACTGGTCGCCAAGCAGAAGGCTGCCGGCCTGCATGTCATCACCGACGGTGAGTTCCGTCGTGGCTGGTGGCATCTCGACTGTATGTGGGGCTTCGCCGGCGTGGAAAAGGTGTCGATGGACAAGGGCTATTTCTTCCACGATGAGGAGACCCGCGCCGAATCCGCACGCCTGACTGGCAAGATCGCGTTCGACCAGAATCACCCGTTCATCGAGCATTTCAAGTTCATCAAGCAGTTCGAAGACGACACTGTCGTCTCACGCCAGACCGTTCCGGCCCCGGCACAGCTGTATGCGGAGCTGTTCCGCCCGGAAAACATCGCTTCCGTGCACGAGTTCTACGGCGACACCCAGAAGGATTACGACGAGCTTGCCGATGACACCGCCAAGGCCTTCCATGGTCTGATCATGGCGCTGTATGAGGCCGGTTGCCGCAACGTTCAGCTAGACGACTGCACATGGGGCATGTTCTGCGATCCGAACTTCAACCAGCATTACACCACCGACGAGTTCGCCGCCATGCAGGAACAGTATGCCGCCATGAACAATGCCGCCATCGAGGATCTGCCGGAGGATCTGGTAATCACCACGCACGACTGCCGTGGCAATTACCACTCCACGTGGGCTTCCGCCGGCGGATACGCCACTGTGGCCGACGTGCTTTTCGGCAAGGAAAACGTTGCCGCCTACTACTTGGAGTTCGACGATGACCGTTCCGGTGGCTTCGAACCGCTCGACAAGGTTTCCGGCGACAAGCAGGTCGTGCTCGGCCTGATTACCTCCAAAAAGCCGGAACTGGAAGATCCGGAAACGATCAAGGCCCGCATTGCCGAAGCGGCCCAGTATGTGCCGCTCGACCGTCTGTGCCTGTCCACCCAGTGCGGTTTCGCCTCCACTGAGGAAGGCAACAAGCTCACCGAGGAACAGCAGTGGGCTAAGATCGCGCTCGTACAGTCCATCGCCAAGGATGTGTGGGGCGAGTGACGCCCGCACACGAGTAGCAATATACATAGAGGGGCCGTTTGCCAATCCAATCATGGCTGGCAAACGGCCCCTTCCATATCGGAGCGAGAATCAAGCAAGGATCGAAGCAAGCTATCAAGGCATCGGTCGATGTAAAACCTTACTGCAATCAGCCCTGCATCTGATCCGCGGCATCATTAATGCAACGAATCGCATTCAGCGTACGCGGATACCCGATATACGGCGTACACTGCGAAATGACGGCAATCAGAAAAGCCTTCCCATTGCCGATGCCCATATTGGCCTTCGCATGAGACGTCAACTGCGGTTCGCAACCACCCTGCGCGGCGAGGAAGCAGAACGTGATCATCTCGCGTTCGCGATTGTTCAATCCTCCGCGCGTGTAATAGTCACCGAAGCAGTTGTCGGCAAGCCACTTGTTGATGTGTTGTGTCTCTTCGGGGCCGGATTGCGCGAATCCACGCATATGCTCGCCGAAGAGTTCGATCTGCTTGTCTTCGCCCGCCTTGGCGCGTGTTTCCGGCGTGGTGGTGCCTTGCGATTCGAGTGGCAGATGCACGTTGGCCGCGCCGAGGAAGTTGTTGAGCTTCTTCAGGAACGTTAGGGTTTTGCCGAAACCGCAGTAGGCGGTCGCCTGATACACCATTTCCTTGATGGCGATGGAGGACAGTCCGGTTTCGTAAGCCACCGGCAGCATCATTTCGAAAGCGTCCAGTCCCTGAACTCCTACCAGCACGGCGAGGATGGCCAGAGAACGGGTTTTGTCATCCAGATCAGGATGGTTCGCTCCCGGTTCGTTCACCACTTCGTCATAAGCGAAATTCGAGAAGAATTCGATGAATTCCGGATCGGTTTGTGACAACGTCCTGTCATTATTCCAAAACGAATTCATCCGTTTATGCAGCTCTTCGAACAAGACTTGCTTCCTTTCGTTTGATTTGCGCTTATTCTATCGTCGGCATGTTGCTCAGACTTCGCTGATGCGCAGCAGCGACTTTACGGTTCGGCGCTCGTCCATGGCCGCGTACGCTTCCTGAATATCGTCGAGCGTGTATTCGGAGGTGTAGACGATGCCCGGATTGATGTTGCCGTCGAGCACTTCCTTGAGCAGTCGATGCATATCGTACGTGCGCACTGGTGCCGGACCGCCGCGCAGACCGACGTTGCGGTAGAACAGTCCCGGAATGTCGGCTTCCACACCGTGCGGCAGGCCGACGCGGCCGACCACTGCGCCTGCTCGCGCCACCTTCATGGCGGTGTCGTTCGACAGCGCGGATCCCACGCATTCAAGCACTGCGTCGGCACCGTAGCCGTCGGTCATTCCCAGCACCTTGTCCACGGCCTCGTCGCCGCGTTCCTCTACGAAATCGGTGGCACCGAATTCGCGTGCGATACGTTGGCGGTCGGCATGGCGGCTCATGGAAATTATGCGGGTGGCGCCCATCAGCTTGGCGGACAGCACTCCGCACAGGCCGACCGCACCGTCGCCGAACACGACTGCGGTGTCTCCCGGCTTGATTTCGGCGGAAGCGGCTGCATGGTAACCGGTCGACATCACGTCAGAGAGGGTGAGCAGCGATGCGAGCATTTCGTCGGAGAAGCTCTTCGCGTCGCCCGGAACGACCACCAGCGTGCCGTCGGCTTCGGGAACGCGCAGGTATTCCGCCTGGCAGCCCAATCCCTCGTCTCCGAAATATCCGCCGTGGGGGCAGCTGGATTCGAAACCGGCCTTGCATACCGGGCACCTGCCGCAGCTGAACGGGAACGGTACGATCACGAAATCGCCCGGCTTGACCACGGTCACGTCGTCGCCGATCTGATCAACCACGCCGATGGCTTCATGGCCGGCCTGGGTGTTGGGCTCCTTGCTACCGTCACGGTAGAACCACAGGTCGGATCCGCATACGCATGCGCGTACCACGCGGATGATGGCGTCTCCCCCATCGATGATGGTCGGTTCGACATGTTCCTCACATGCCATCTGCTTGACTCCCTTGAAGATCGCTGCCTTCATGAGTTGCTCCTTTGTTGTACGAATTGAATTAAGGTAACGTCTGCGATGACGCCTCGACTTATGCGTCAGCCTTGCTACGAATCTGTTTTTTCACTGTTTCGATGACATCGTGGTTTTCTTCCAGAAGTCGTTGCGCTTCGTCGTCATGGCCTTCCGCCACGGCACGCCAATACAATGTTTTGAGGGAAACATAGGCTTGCTGCATGCGGATGCTTTCGGCTTTTGCGGCCAAACGCAACGCCTGCGCGTCCAGTAGCGCCATTTGCCTGCGCGCACCTTCGGTTCCGTCGAAACGGTTTTTCAGATACTCGCGCATGGCATCAAGCGGCATGCCAGTCGCAGACAAGCAGGAAATAGTAACCAACGATTGAATGTCTTCGTCGGTGTAGGCACGATGGCCAGAACTTGGGTCACGTGCGATCGGGGCAATGATGCCGATCTGCTCGTAGTAGCGCAAAGTGGATTCGGGAAGTCCGGAAATCATGGATGCCTCACGAATCGTATGCCATGTTGTGGTACTCATACCCTGCACTGTAAAAACTTAAAGTGCTTGAAGTCTACTTGGCGTGTCGCATGCTATCGGATAGCAAAAGAACCTGTAATCCTGGAAATTAGCTAAGTTGCGTCTGCAAAGAGTAACTGACGTGTTCATCGCAAGGAACATAGGACCATGATGTTTTGGCCGACTGCCGTCTCACGACAAGAAGCTCTTATGCTGCTGAGTTTAATGAAATCGTGCGGATCAGGTGTGCTGGACTGGGCCGTACGCCTGGATTTGGCGTACTTGTAACGGTATTTTGAACACAGGGAGATCCATGATGCATGTTCGGCAAGTAGCATGTCGTATAATGCCTTTCGTCGTTCCTGCCCGAGCCGCGCAGGTCGAGGAACGGCCCACGGCGACTGCCGCGATCTCCGACTCACGGTGCGCGGCATCGACCAACGCAAGGATTCATTATCATTATGGCGAAGCCATTCTCTGAAATTCATAATACGGACGCGAAGCTGTCGAAGCAGGTAAGGCGGTCTTTGAAAACAACCCAAGGAACACGCAAGACCCTCACGTGGCGTGTGGTCGATATCGTGGTCGGCGCGGCAGTAGGCGTGATGTCGGGAGTGATGTTCTGGGTGTTCGACGGCCTCTCGTATGGTCTTTTTCCGTTGCTGACTTTGATTCTTCCTGGTTCGGCGGCGCTGCTTCATGCTTTGTTCTACTTCCCCGCCACGCTGGGTTCCCTGATCGTGCGCAAGCCGGGAGCTTCGGCCTATGTGCTTTTAGTCGCATCGTTCGTCGAGGTGGTGCTCGGCACGAAATACAACGTGAGCCTGATTGTGATCGCGTTGGTGCAGGCGGCAGCCGCGGAAGCGGTATTTGCGTTGTTCCGCTACCGTCGTTGGACGCTCGGCGTCACCATTCTGTCTGCTTTGTCGGTTGGAATCGTCTACAACTTCTATCTGCTGTTCTTCTACTATCAGGCATTCTCGTTCTTCAGCCCGCGAGGCATCATCGGCACCATTTGCGAGCTGCTCAGCGCGGTGGCATTCGCCGGTTTCGGCTCCTGGGGAATGTATTGCGCTTTACGCAAGTCAGGTGTTCTGTCGCGATTCGCTTCCTCGCGTAAGGAACATAACGAGGAAAACGTCTGAAAGCACGTTTGAAAGCATTCCTCGACCATTTTTAAATTATTTTTCCAAATAAATCTCATTAGTTTTACTGATCAAAAGGGCACAACGCCGGTTGCGACGTTGTGCCCTTTTATACTGTCCGCAGTGCGATCACTGCGGAATCTTCGGAACTGGAATCTTCGAACTCGAAATTCCCGGAATCAATCGGCGGTGATCAGCTCGCTCGAATCCATGTCGAAGTCGGACATGGCAAACGAGCGGATCGCCGGATCCTCATACGTGTTCATGTAATACGTGTTGGTCTTTCCGGAATAACCGCTGGTGAACAGCGTACGCTCGAACTGGCCGTTGCCCATCTTGGACATGCCGTCAGCCATCTGTACGGAAGCCAGCGTGTGGAACAGACGAGACACATTGGCGGACTCATTGTTCTGCTGTGGATAGTGCGTGTTGGTGTAGGCGACGCGTACGAAACGCGACGGCGAACTCACGTCACCGGGAATGCCATGCATGCTCACGCCGGCACCCCATGCGCTCAGTTCCGCCTTGCCCCAAGTGGTCGGTTCCGCCATTTCGTTGCTCACGCACATGTAGTTGCGCAGGTTTTCCATATGGAAGTCGAAGGTCGGCTGGTTGGTGAGCACGTCCACATCGTCATGATGAACGTGCATGCCGTCAGACATCTGCTCGACGACGATGCTTCGGGTGCCGTCACCAATGAACCAGTGCAGCAGGGATTCCTGCTGGCCGGGCACGACCTGCGAAACGAGCGTCACGTTCTTCAACGCTTCTTCGACTTCGTCGACACTGTCGAAATTGCGCGCCACCCACAGCGGGAATTCGAAGGTAGCGACGTTTTCGGTTCCTTCGACCGGCTCGTGCACAAAGGAGGCGTATCCGGGGAAGTTCAGTCCGGCAATGGCCAGGCCATGCTCGTTGGCGCAGTCGAAATACATGGGGCGGTCGGCCAAGACCACGCCCACGCCGATCACCGCATTCGGTTCGTTCTTGCCTTCGGCCCCATAGACATAGTCGTACTGGTAGCCTCGCGGAGTGACCAGAATGGTCTCGCCGTAGGAGAAGCTCCAGTCGAGATTACGGCCGAAATACATGTTTCCCTCATCGTCGGAGAAACGAACACCAGTGCACATATGGACTCCCTTCCATGATTTGCCGTGGTTTTCTTGCTTGCGTGTTCATGGTAAACGCCGCTTGCTGGGAAAATCTTAAGTTTTGCTCGTGGAAGAACCTGCTTTGGCTACCTCATCCATAGTATCGTTCTCCTCAATCATGAATTTCGTGTAAAACGTGCCTGCCGCAATATCCGGGTTATTGGCCAAAAGTTCCTATAAGCCGAGAACCTCGGCATCTTCGTTGATTCCTCGAATATGACGATGAATATGACAAAAGCCCTTGGTTTCCAAGGGCTTTCAAATGGCTCCTGCGACTGGGCTTGAACCAGTGACCGTCCGATTAACAGTCGGATGCTCTGCCAACTGAGCTACGCAGGAATGCGCTGTGCACAAGACAAAAATGTTACACCAAAACTTGTGGATTGCAAATCTTCAGCGTGTCACATGCGTGTTTCGGCTTGCAAAACGTTTCCATTCGATGCCTTCAGCCCAATCTCACATGGAGATCTTCGTTAATGGCATAGCCGAATCGATTGCGAAATCAGGGCTTGACGGGGCCACTCCAGCCTCTACCAGATTGACTCCCAGCATGGCCACCATGGCGCCATTGTCGGTGCACAGTTTAAGCTGCGGCACGCGTACCTCGACACCATATTCCGCTCCAACCTCCAACAGTTTGGCGCGAAGCTGCGAATTCGCGGAGAAGCCGCCTCCCACAATCAACGTCTTCGAATCGTACTGCTCACAGCCGCGCATCGCCTTCTTGGCGAGCACGGTCGCCACGGAATCCGCCAATGACGCGCACACGTCATCCACGGGAATCTCATTGCCTTGCGCCTGCTGTTCCTCGATCCAACGCGCGACGGCCGTCTTCACGCCGGAGAAGCTGAAATCGTACGGATGCTGCTGGCCCGCTTTGCCTTGGGTGAGTCCTTGCGGCACCTTGATGGCGTGCGGATCACCCAATTGCGCATGACGGTCGATATGAGGACCGCCCGGATATGGGAAGCCCAGCAGGCGGGCGACCTTGTCGAAGCATTCGCCGGCCGCATCATCAAGCGTTGTGCCGACCACGTCGATATGGCGTGCGACATCCTCGACATGCAGCAGAGACGTGTGCCCGCCGGAAACGATCAACGCGAGCGTGTCTTTGGGGAACGGACCGAACTGCAGTTGTGTGACTGCGATATGCCCAATCACATGGTTGATGCCGTAAATCGGCTTGTTCGCCGCCCAGGCAAGCGATTTCGCACCGGACACGCCAACGGCGAGGCAGCCAGCAAGGCCGGGACCCGCGGACACGGCGATCGCATCGACGTCAGACAATGTCATGTTCGCGTCAGCCAACGCCTTGGAAACGCATGGCACGAACGCTTCGGCGTGGGCGCGTGACGCGATTTCAGGAATCACACCCCCGTAACGTGCGTGTTCATCCATGGAGGACGCGACGACGTTGGAGATCAGGGTGCGCCCCTGCACTACCGCGGCCGCGGTCTCGTCGCAGGTGGATTCGATGCCGAGTACGATTGGTTCGCTCATTGCTACTCCGTTTGCTGCTTTGCTTGCTGTTCCGTTTGGTTGTTCTGTTTTATTGTTCCGCTGCTGCGAAGCCGACGATCCTCGGCTCAAGATCAAGGCTCATGGTGTATGCGTCGATGCCTTCGGGCTGGTAGTAGCGTTTGCGCAAGCCCATTCTGGCAAAACCGAACCGTTCATACAGTGCCAAGGCCGGAATATTGTCGACGCGCACTTCAAGCAACATGCGTTGCGCCCCCTGCTCGCGCGCCCGCGCAATCAACGCTTCCATCAATGAAGCCGCGATTCCCCGCCGTTGGAACTGCTTGCCGACGCCGATCGTCATGATTTCCGCATCATCACCGTCATACCAGAAACCGGCATAGCCGCGCACGACGGGCTGCTTCGCAGCGAAACCATCTGCACCCGGCCTATCTGCGGCCGCGCAATCCACAATACCGAAATCATTAATATCGAACAGATACGTGCGTGCCGGCGCGTGGAATTCCTGACGGATTGACTGCTCGCTCCACGCTCCCCTGCCGAACAGGTCCGCTTCCAGAGCGGCCATCTGCGGCACAACGATTTCCTCGTCGATATTCGTATGGTCAACGATCATGGGCCTGCCGTCACTCCGTACGTTCCGCACCGGCATGGTTGAGCACATGCTTCAACGGGTTCGGCACCGACACGTCCGGCCTGCGCAGATACAACGGTTCGATCGGCTCCGGATTCGCCAAAGCCTGTTGCGAAGTGGCGAAGGCCGCGAAACGTTCCAGTCCAGACGTGCCCTCGTCGAGCAGCGCATGGTCGCTCACCATGCCGCCTTCGGGAAGACTTGCCCACGATTGCGCGTATTTCGCCGCTCCATGGCCGATGACATCGACCACATATTCCACGTTTGTATCTGACTGGCGAAGCTGTTCCACTACCTCGTTGACACGTCTTGCGATCGATTCGGGATAGTCGATATCCATGTCGATCAGGGTTTTCACATAGCCGCTTTCAACGTTTGCGTCACGGTCTTCGCCTGCGCTGCCGCCGACCTCATAGCCGTTGCCGTCCAGCAATGTGAAATACAGCTGCTTGCGTCGCGCATCGTTCACGGCGAGCGTCAGATGATGGCGGCCGTCACGCTCCGCGTCGCGCACAAGCACCTGCGGGGAAAGCACATTCTGCCCGATAAGCTGCGCACCGGTGGCGAAGGCGAGCGCTTTGGCTGCGACGATTCCTGCGCGTAGTCCGGTGAAGGGTGCTGGTCCGATGCCGACGATGATGCGGTCGATGTTTTTCGGTGTGAGGCCGGCTTGTTCCACGGTTGCGGCGATGTTCGCCTGTAGTTTTTCGACGTGGGTGCGTGAGTCGGTTTCGATGATGGGGTCGTGTCCGACCATACCGACGGTTGAGCCGTATGAAGTGTCGATCACCAGTGTCTGCATTTTGTGGAAACTCCTTATGCCAAGCTGGGAACTACTGTACAACCGATGCTGGAATCGTGGTTGCTGGCTGTGTTTTAGCGGATTTTAGCGGATGTTGCGTGTGATGTTGAAGGTTTGCCAGGATTTGCCGACGGGAATGAAGGTTACGGTGCGTACGCCGTTGCTGGTGAGTTCGTTGCTGGCCGTATTGGTCGTTGTGTCTGTGCCGTCGGTGTTGAGTGGCCGGTCGATGTGGATTTCGAGGCGTTCCGGTGCGAGTGCGGCAGCCATTTGTTCGCCCCATTCCATGAGGATGATGGTGTTGTCGCTGGGGTCTTCGAGTTCTTCGTCGAGTCCGAGTGATTCGAGTTCGTCGAGTAGTCGTTCGACGGCGTTTTGGCCTGGGGCGTAGGCGTTGCCGCCGAGTCGGTAGGCGTCGACGTGTATGAGGTGGGCGGAGTTGCCGTTGGGGAATTGGCCTTCGAGTTCGCGCGCGATGGTGAAGGTTGGTGAGACGATGGGTTCGCTGATGTTGAGTCCTGCGCCGAAGCCTTGTGCGAAGGTGGTTTTTCCTGCGCCGAGTGGCCCGGAGAGGAGTATGATGTCTCCTCCGCGGGTGAGGCGTGCGACGTGTTTGCCGAGTTCGCGCATGGCTTCGCCGGTTGCCGCTTCAATGGTGACGGTTTTGGTGGTGTCGCTGGTTGCGTTGGTGATGCTGGTGGTGGCCTCGCTCATGTTAGTTGGTTCGTCCTTTGTTGCTGATCAGTTCGATGGATCGTTCCAGCGCGTAGACCGGGTCCGATCCGTTGGTTTTGCTTTGTTCGTCGGCCCATGCGAGCATTTGGATGCATCGGCTCATGCCGTCGGATGTCCATCCGGGAAGCTGCCTGGTGGCGTTTTTCAGCACCCATGAATTGGTTTTCGCTTCCGCCTCGCTGATGGTGCCGGAGCGTACGGCTGACGCCTTGGCCATGGTGCGTAGTTTCATGGCGAGCGCTCCGATGAGTGCGATTGGCGCGGTGCCTTGTTCGACCGAGGCGCGCATGGCGATGATGGCGTCGGCTGTCCGCCCGGAGAGTGCGAGGTCTGCCACGCGGAAGCCGTCTACTTGGGGGTTGGCGGTGAGGTATTGGTTGACGCGTTCCAATGTTATGGGATTGTCGTCGAAGTCGAAGCAGAGTTGGCTTGCCATGGCTGCGAGTTCGCCGGTTTTGTCGCCGAGTACGGCTACGAGTTGTTGTGCGGCCATGGGTTCGATGCGTCGGTTGCGTCGCTCGAAGCATTGTATGGTGAAGTTGAGTTTCGCTTCGGCTTTTTTGAGGTCTGCAACGGTTTCTTTGACGGCTCCGGCTTTGGTGAGTTGGTCGATGAGTCGTTTGCCTTTGATGCCGCCTTCATGCTGGCAGATGACGATGCTGGTTTCGGTTGGATTGTTGACGGCTTGCTTGCAGTAGGAGACCATGGTTTCGCCGAGTTTGTCGTCGGCGTTTTGCAGGTTGGATACGATGACGATTGACTGTTCGGAGAGCAGTGATGGGCTTACCGCTTCGTCGAAGGCGTAATGGTCGGCGTTGGTTGCATCGAGTTCGATGGTTTCCGCGTCGGGATGTTTGCGTTGCGCTTGGTGGCGCAGGTCGCGTACGGCTTGCTCGTTGAGGTACGGGTCGCCTCCATAGATGAGGTGGAAGGTCGCTGCGGATGGTTTCGGCATAGTATTCAATCTCGCTGTATCGGTGGACAAGATTCATTTGTTCCATTTCATGGTTTTGAGCGTGTTGTGGGTTCGTTCGCCCCATGCTTTCACGCGTTCGACGGGATTGTGTATGAGTCGTCGGCCTGGCAGGTTTGGTTCTGGTGTTGCGATGCGGAAGAAGAGTGTGCCGGCGAGTCGTGCGACCATGTATCCGACGGCTTCGACGAGGATGATCAGCAGAGCGCCGCCCGCGCCTCCGGTCCATGGAATGGTGGCTTGCTCTCCCGATCCGAGGTTGAGGGCCATGAGTTCCATGACGGCGGTACCCCAGGACGCCAGGTTGGCGAACATGGATCCCATGTTTGGCAGTATCCATGAGATGGCGAGGCTGGCGAGTCCAGCAAGTGTGGAAAAGCCCACGAAGGGTGCGACGACCAGATTGGCCGGAATGGAGTAGACGGGCAGTTCCGGTTCGATGAGCACTTGGATCGGCAGGGTGAACAATTGCGCGGCTATGGTCATGGCCATGGTCTGTGCGATGAACGCCGGCATGATCGGCGTGAGCCATGCGCTTAACGGCCCTGCGAACAGTACGATGCCGAGCACGGCCGCGCATGATAGTGCGAATCCGAAACTGCGTGACATGTGCGGATTGACCATGAGCATGCCCAAAGTGGTCCAGTTGAGGGCGGTCAAAGCCTGTGTTCTTCGCCCGAGGAACAGGAAGCCCGCTCCGGCCAAACCCATCAGCAGGGCTCGTGACACCGAATCGGAGGGGAACACGCACATCGACAGCATGATGTATGACATGCCGATGGCGATGGCCGTGACGCGTCTCGGCAATAGGAAAAACGAACAGGTGGTACGTATCAGAGTGGCGATAACCGCGAGATGCCCGCCGCTGACCGCCATCAGATGCAGTATGCCCGAACGTTGGAAGGCGTCTTCAAGCAGATTGGCGTATGTGGAATCAATGCCCGTGCCAGTCTTGCCATTGCCGCTGTCTGGTGGAATGTAATCCTGTCCGAGAATACCTAATGTCAGTCCGGGAACAAGTACTTTTCCTTGGTCGGAAAGCCGTGACGTCTGTTCGAAGAACGCCTGCTGCATCATGTCGATCACGCGCAATGCGGGATTGGGTGCCCGTAGGCGTTCCACAGAGGCGATGTCCGTCAGCCATAGCGGCATGGCACCGTATTGCGACACTGCGAGCGTGCCCCGCATCCGGTATTCGCAGCCTTGTTTGAGTGTGCCGCAGTTCGGCCGGTCCGCATAGACGCGCACCCGCATCATGCTTGGCTGCGTGACCTGGCTTGCCGTGATCGTCGAAATCGTCGCATCGATCTGGCAATCGTTCGTACGCCTGTTCGAATTCACTGCGGGAGATGTCGTGCGTACCAGCGTGACAACGTCGCTTTCGCCATTTCTGGCCGCGTACGAGGCCGCATCCCTCCATTGCAATACGTCATAGGTCAACGCGGAAGACGCGCATGCCGTCGCCGCGACCACGCATACGATAATGCCGAAATGCCATGCCGCGACCGTCCGCCGTATGCCGACCGGCAATCGCAGGATAGACGATCTCATGAACGGCAATCCCAACAATCCCAACAATGCCAGCAATGGCACAGTCAACACTAAAACGAGCGGCAGCATGCCGAGTCTGCCTTCCTGTTCGACGCAGTAGTCGAATCCCGCATGTGTGGCCAGACTCGCAGCCCACCCGCACAGGGCGGCCGGCAGCAGTCGCCAATCCCTGCTCCCCTGCTCCCTATCCCGCCATTCGAACGTGTTTCCTCTCATCGTGCGCACACTTGGTCTCGGAATTTCGTCAGCGTTTTCTCGCCAATGCCTTTGACTTCCAACAATTGGTCGACATTGTCGAAACGGCCGATCTGATTGCGGTAGTCGATGATGCGTTGCGCGGTCACCGGGCCTACGCCTTTCAAGGTTTGCAGTTCGTCGGATCCGGCGGTGTTGATGTTCAGCAGATCGTCAGCCGGATCGGAAGGTTCCGTCGGTTCGGATGTTGGCTCGTTCTGGTCGTTTTGTTCCATGGAAGGCTGCTGGTTTGGTGTTGTTGCCGTGGATGACGTCCCGTCTTTCATGATTTCGTTCGCCTGTGATTGTTCGGATTGCGTGATCTGCGTCTGTTGGAGCGCGCTGTAGTGGATGGCCTGTTGCACAAGCATGGTCAGGCTTGCGCACAGCGCGCACGACAGGGTGAGTATGGCGATGACCGCGTGGATGGGCTGAAAGACGAGTCGTGGACGATCACGTTTGGGCCCATCCTGTTCCGTCGACTTGTCGGCAGGTTTGACTCCGGCCAGCTCCCGCAATGAAGGTTTCGCAGGTTCCGACGTTTGTTCACGGGATATTTCAGTCGTTGCAGGTGCCGCAATTGCCACAGATGGTTCGGAGGTTGCGGGAAGGGCATGTTCGCTGCGAACGTTTTGCCTGAGCGTGTTCTTTCCGTGTGTTTTGGGCACGCCAAGTCCACGCAGCCGCTGCGCGGCCTGCGATGTGGTATCGGCCTGCCTGTTCCGCCCGTTTGGCGGGGTAATAGTAATGCCCATGCATCCAAATTGGAGGATGCATGGGCATGCTGTCCAGTCGAAACGGCCCCTGTGGTCGGAGGATGCGAGTTATCCACATGTTCGGCGTGTCGCCTTATGCGGGAAAGGTTCACACCCGGCTGGATACCTTGTCAGCGGCCGTTAGTTCCGAAAGTTTTCCGAAATATCATTCCGCGGGAACGATGGACACGATCTTCGGAGCCTTGACGATGACCTTGCGCGGTTCCTTGCCGCCCAGACGGTCGGCGACGGCTTCCAACGCCATCTTCTCAAGTTCCTTCGGGTCGATGTCGGGCGAAACCTCAAGCTTGGCACGGACCTTGCCCTTGATCTGCACGACCGCGGTGACGGTGTCCTGTCCGACATAGCGTTCGTCGGCCTTCGGCCATTCGGCGTGCGCCAGCGACTCGCCGTGTCCGAGCTTGTTCCACAGTTCCTCGCAGATGTGCGGGGCGATCGGGGAAAGCATCAGGATCAGCGGTTCGACGGCTGCGCGCGGCACCTCGTCGAGGCTGGTCAAATGGTTGTTGAGCACGATGAGCTTAGCGATGGCCGTGTTCGGACGCATCGCTTCCATTTCCACGGTCACGTCGGCGATCGTGTTGTTCAACAGCTTCAGCGTCTTCGTGTCGAGTTCGCCATCGGTGACGTGCACTTCGCCGGTGTTCTCGTCAACGACGTTGCGCCACAGGCGCTGCAGGAAACGCATGGATCCGACCACGTTGCGCGTGTTCCACGGGCGGGATTCGGCCAGCGGGCCCATACCCATCTCGTACAGACGGAAAGTGTCGGCACCATAGTTCGCGTACATGTCGTCTGGCGTGATGATGTTCTTCAGGCTCTTGCCCATCTTGCCGAACTCACGGTTGGCGTGTTCGCCGTTCCAAGTGAAGGTCGGCTCGCCGTTGGCATCGGCCGGGCCTTCCACCACTTCGGCGGCCGGGACGTACTGGCCGCGGTCATCGGTGTAGGCGTACGCCTGGATCATGCCCTGGTTGAACAGCTTGTGGAACGGTTCCGCGGAATCGACGAAACCGAGGTCGAACAGCACCTTGTGCCAGAAACGGGAGTACAGCAAGTGCAACACGGCATGTTCCACACCACCGATGTACAGGTCCACGCCGCCGGACTTGCCGGCGGTTTCATTGTGGTTCGGTCCCATCCAATAGTCGAACTCGCTCTTCTCGACCATGTGTTCGGTATCGGTCGGGTCGAGGTAGCGCATGTAGTACCAGCAGGAGCCGGCCCAGTTCGGCATGGTGTTGGTGTCGCGATAGTAGGTCTTCTTGCCGTCGCCCAAGTCGAGTTCGACCTTCACCCAATCCTCATTGCGGCTCAGCGGAGCTTCAGGATTGGATTCGGCGTCTTCCGGATCGAAGGTCTTCGGACTGTAGTCCGGCACGTCTGGCAGGTTGATCGGCAGCTGGTCGTCCGGCAGCAGGTGCGGAGTGCCATCCTCGCCGTAGACGATCGGGAACGGTTCGCCCCAATAACGCTGGCGGCTGAACAGCCAGTCGCGCAGACGGTAGCTGACCGTGCCCTTGCCGACACCGGCCTCTTCCAGCCATGCGTTCACCTTGTCGATGGCCTCGTCCACGCGCAGGCCGTTGAGACTCAACGCGTCGCCCTTGGCGTGGGTGGCATCCACGGAGGAGTTGATGACAATGCCGTCGTGGGAGACGAACGGCGCCTTGCCTTCATAGTTGGCCAGATCGTCGCCGGATTCGGCCAGCGGCTGCACGGTGTAGATGACCGGCAGGCCGAACTTGACCGCGAAATCGTAATCGCGCTGGTCGCCGCCAGGCACGGCCATGATGGCGCCGGTGCCGTAGTCCATGAGCACGTAATCCGCGGTGAACAGCGGCAGCTTGGCTCCGGTGATCGGATTGGTGGCGTACAGGCCGGTGAACAGGCCGGTCTTCTCGCCAGCCTCGTCGACACGGTCCTTGGCGGTCTTGGATTCCGCAGCCAAGCGATAGGCCTTCACTGCCTCGACCGGAGTGGCATAGCCGCCCTTCCAGTCTTCCGGAGTCTCGGCCGGCCACTCGGCGGGAACGTCTTCGAGCAGGTGATGCTCCGGGGAGACCACGGCGAACGTGGTGCCGAACAGGGTGTCGGGACGGGTGGTGTAGATCTCCATGTCTTTGGCACCGTTCGGGGTTTCGACCTCGAAATGCACGGAAGCGCCGTGGGATTCGCCGATCCAATTGCGCTGCATGAGCTTGACCTTCTCCGGCCAGTCGATGCCATCAAGATCTTCGATCAGACGGTGGCCGTATGCGGTGATGCGCATGGACCATTGGCGCAGCTCGCGCTGGAACACCGGGAAGTTGCCGCGTTCGGACTTGCCTTCGGCGGTGACCTCCTCGTTGGCGAGCACCGTGCCCAGGCCCGGGCACCAGTTCACCGGGGACTTGGAGATGTAGGCCAAACGGAAGTCGTTGAGCACGTCGGCCTGCTCGGCTTCGCTCAGGTCTCCCCACTGCTTGCCTGCGAATCCTGGAATCTCACGCTCGCCGGATTCGAACTGCTCCACCAGCGTGCTGATCGGGCGTGCGCAGCCCTTGGAACCAGACGGATTAGTGGCATCCTCGTCGTACCAGGAATCATAGATGCGGGAGAAGATCCACTGGGTCCAACGCACGTAGCCCGGGTCGATGGTGGCAAAGGAACGACGGTTGTCGAAGCTCAGTCCCATACGGTGCAGCTGGCGGCGCATGTTGGCGATGTTCTGCTCGGTGGTGATGCGCGGATGCTGACCGGTCTGGACCGCATACTGCTCGGCCGGCAGGCCGAAGGCGTCATAGCCCATGGCGTGCAGCACGTTCTCGCCCTTCATACGGTGGTAGCGGCTGACCACATCGGTGGCAAGGTAGCCCAACGGGTGACCCACATGCAGGCCCTTGCCCGACGGATACGGGAACATGTCCATCGCGAAATACGACGGGCGCCCTTCGGCGTTGCGACCCTTTCCGTCCTTCAGATCGCCGTTGACGTTAGCAGCCCAGAAAGTGCCTTCGTCATCCCAAATCTTCTGCCATTTTCCCTCAATGCCCTGAGCCAGATCCGCATTGTAACGGAACGACGGCTCGGCTGGTTCGTTCGACTGCGCCTGCGCGCTTTTCTCAATGTCACTCATAATGCATGAAACTAGCCGCGCAACTGGACACTTCGCAAGGCGCCAATCATTATGTAAGAAGCGTTTTGCAAAGCGTCACGCAAGGCGACGGTCGTCAGCCTTCTGACGCCGCTGAGAGCGTTATCGCGGGAGGGTTGATCGACATGTCGGGAACGTAGCCAGTCGACTGTTTCATCTCGTCTACGGCCTGCTTCCACGAGCCGTCGTCCATCATGAACCGCAATGCGGCGTCGACCTGTTTGGCAAGCGTGGATTGGCCGGATCTGACCGCGATCGCATACGGGCGTTCTCCGAACGTTTCGCCCACGACCTTAAGGTACCTGCCTCCCCTGTTGGATGCGAGGCCAGCCGCTATGGCGTCATCGGCCGCAATGGCGTCCGCTTGCCCGATCATCAATGCCGTCTCGCACTGCGGATACGTGTCGCGTTCACTCACGGTCACATCCTCCGTAAGATTTCGCACGTTATCGGCGGGCATTCCGCCTTTGGCCACGCATACCGTTTTCCCGGCAAGATCATCGGTTCCGGTGATGGTTCCCGCACTGTCGGAACGCACCAGCAATGCCGCATGCACGGTCAGATACGGTCCTGCAAGCTCAACCTCACCATCCTGAACATCATCAGCGGCGAAAGCATCAACCACCATGTCCACAGTGCCGTCTTCAAGCGACGCGACACGCGTCGACGGCAGCACCTGTTTGAACACGATCTGTTTTTGCGCGAATCCCAGCACATTCGCCACATATTGCGCCACGGAAATATCGAGACCCGAATACTCTCCCCCATGCAGAAAACCCAATCCCGGCTGGTCCGCGGCCACACCAATCGCAATGGTCGGCCCTTGCGCAAGACCATTGGTGACGACGGAAATGGAAGTGCCGCACGCACTCGTGCCCAATACGACCGAAGCGGCGCATACCAACGCGGAAATGTTTCGTGACAGACGTTGCATACGCGCGATTCTACGCGCTTCTACTTGAACATGCGTGAACGTGTCAGGAACCAGGTGACGATGGCCGAAACGACCAGCGAGATTCCGATGATCACGGCGAAGCCCCACGGCTTGTCTGTCAACGGCATGCCAAGCATGCCGCCATCCTGGAAGTTCATGCCGTACATCGAGAAAACCAGCGTCGGAATCGACAGCGTGATGGAGATGATCGTGAAGATGCGCATCACGTTGTTCAGATTGTTCGACACGATCGACGCGAACGCGTCGGTCATGTTGGCAAGAACGCCACTGTAGATGTTGGCCATCTCGATAGCCTGCTTATTTTCGGTGATGACGTCGTCGAGCAGATCCTCGTCTTCCGGATACTGCTTGATGCGCGGCAGCGTGGTCAGCTTTTCCATCACGATTTCGTTCGACTTGAGCGACGTGGTGAAATAGACCAACGTCTTGCTCAATTCGAGCAGCATGAGGATCTCACGATTCTGCATGGAATGGCGCAGCTTGAGTTCGAGCTTGTCGCTTTCACGGTCGATGATGCGCAGATACCGCAGATACATGGTGGCGTTGCGGTACAGTATCTGCAGGATGAAACGCGTTTTCATATACGTGTTGAAACCGCGGATCGTGCCTTCCATGAACGGGTGCAGCACCGGAGTGTCCTGCATGCAGACTGTGATGATGGCCGACTGCGTGATGATGATCGACAACGGGATGGTCTCGTACCAGTCTCGCCCGCCACGCTCCTCGACGGTTGGAATGTCGACGATGATCATCGTGTAATCGTCTTCCACGTCCACACGGGACCGTTCCTCGTCATCAAGTGGGGCGCGCAGGTCGGCGAGATCGACGCCGGTTTCCATGGAAACGTTGGCGAGCTCCACATCGGTCGGATCCGAAAGGCATAACCAGGATCCGTTTTCGGGTTTTTGGATCTGCTCCACCTGGCCGTTAATCGTTCTGAACATTCTCAACATGTTTCTCACCCGCCTTTCGCGCTTCCCAACGTTCTATCGCTGTACGGCAGCCCGAATCCCATAGCCTACTGCGACCAGCTTTTCGCAGCCGCTCAGGGGCCATTCGGGCAAACAACCTTATTTAGGATAGTCCAACCTTGGGAGCTAACCGACCACAAGCCGGAGATTTCATCGAGAATTCATGTTCGCCGCATGCGCCCACGGTGAGCAATGGCCCACCGTGGGTTACCGCATGTCACTGCATGATGGGCTTCCACAACGGCATGTTCGGGCCGCGCAATTCCTTCGGCCCATTCTCCCAGTCCGTAAGCGCCGCGATGGCCGGGCCTTGGTTGAAGGCGTCGAGCTTCCACTGCCATGTGTCGGGTTCGGCGGGGCCACGTCTGGCATCGACGCTCATCCGCGTCCAGAAGGCGTTGCGCATGGCGCCGAGAGTGTTGAGATCGTCCGGATCCATGTCAAGCAATACGGCGACGGTGGCCACGATCCATGATCCGTGGCCGACGGCGAGCAGCGTGGTTGGCATGGAATCGCCGGCATGTTCGGCGATGATGCTTCGGATGGCTTGGGCGCCACGCTGGCCGGTGTGGCGGCGGCTTTCGACGCCATGCTTGGTTTCGCCCCCGGTGTGGGCGCGCCATGAATGGTAGTCGTCGGCGTACTGTTCGAGGATCTCCTCACGGGTCATGCCCTCCCATTCGCCGAAGCTGCGTTCACGCAGGTGCGGGTCGAGGACTACGTCAAGTCCGAGAAGGTCGGCAATGGCGTGGGCGGTCTGTTGGGCGCGGAAAAGGTCTGACGACACGACGACCATGCGTCGACTTGCGGCCGGCGCCTCGTTGATTTCGTCGATATCGGCGAGATACGCGCCCTTGTACGCGGGTTGGGCGAGTTCGTCATTATGGTCGGCGAGGTGCGCGACTTTCGCCCAATAGTACTTTTTGGCGAGTTCATAAGCGCTTTGGTCGGCCTGCCACCTGCCGACGATGTCGAGGGGAATGTCGATTTGGCCTTGCAGTCGTCTTGCGAGGTTGTAGGCGGTGCGTCCGTGGCGTAGGAACAATACTTCGTCGATCATGCATTTCATTGTAACTGTGGCGTGCGAGCGCGATGATGATTGCCCATACGGTGGTGAGCACGAACGCTGTGGCGGTGAGTGTTCCGTCGGTGAGGCAGCCTGTTTCGGGCGGGCATTCGTCGTGGTTTGGGATGCGTGTTCCTGTGACGAGGAGTCGGTGTGTGTTGATGCCGTATGGGGTGCAGGTCATGAGCGTGGCCTGATCGGCGGTGTCGTCGTGTTTGTTTATCCAGGTGAAATCGTCGGGGGTGATGGTGCGGATGGTTTGCACTTGGTATGTGAGGGTTTCATCGAGGGTGGTGATGGTGAATTCATCGCTTTCGCGGGCTTGGTCGAGTTTGGTGAACATGAGTTTGTCGGCGAGGCCTCGGTGTGCGGTGATGACGGTGTGGGTTCCCGCTCCCCCGATCGGTAGGGATGTTCCTTTCCAGTGTCCGGCGCCGATGGCGAGCACTTGTTCGCTGGTTCCGTGGCGTATGGGTAGGTTGATGCCGAGTTTTGGGTAGTTGATGGTTGCTATGACGTCGCTGGGTGGGATGATGAGTTGTTGGTTGTATTCGATGGGATTTTGTGTTGGGGTTTTATCCTTTGTTTGGTTGTCGGTTTGGTTGTTGGTTGAGTTGTCTGCTGGATCGTCGGTTTGCGGTTTGGTTCGGTTGACGAGGCGTGCGTTGTAGAGTTTTGCCTGCCTTTTGCTTTCTTGGATTGTCGTGTCTGTGGTGTTGGTGACGGTGGCTGCGTATGCTTTGACGTTGGCTGCTTGTTGGATGTTGTCTTCGGCGCGCATGATCAGGGGGATGCTGATGATGAGTGCTGTTGCGGTGAGCATGGCGGTTCCCACGCACCATCGGATGATGTTGCGTTTTGCCGACGTGTTTTTGTGTCGGGGTTTGTCGTGCGTGGGGACCGTCATGTGTTTCCTATCGTTGGATGCCGGTTAGCGGTCGTCAGCTGATTTGCACATGCGCAGCATTACGATGCCTCCTATGAAGAGGAGCGTTGCGATGCTAAAAAGCATGGTCAATCCTGCCGCGCCGGTCAACGGCATTTCGGTGATGGTGCGGATGTTAGTGACGACCACGGTGTGGCTGTCGCCTTTTTTAATGAGGTTGTTGGGGTCGGATTTGACGTCGATGCTCCACGTCATGGTGGCGTCGTCAACGTTGACGGTGACGACTGCGCTGGGCAGCATGAGCGGTGAGTAGTCTTGGGGCGCTTGTGTTTCGGTGATGGTGTATTCGCCTTTGAGTCCTTGGATTTTGGTTTCGCCGGCTTCGAACGTGGTGGTGGTTGTGGTGTCGCCGCTGGTGGCGAGGCGGTAGTTGCCGTTGCCGAGTGACACGAGTTTCAAGGGTGTTTTGTCGTTAGTGCCCTGGGCGATGGTGAATTTCGCGCCGGTGAGCTTTTGGTTTTTGGCGTCGACCTTGCGCAATGCGATTTCACCGGTGCAGACTTTGACCTCGTTGCCGGGCTGGTTGTTGTGGTCCTGCCATGCGTTGGGGTTGTGGGAGTGTTCCAGGTCGATGGAGTTGACGTTGCAGGGGCTTCCGATGACCGCGTTGCCGTTGAGGCGGGCCGTGTAGGTGACGGTGATCGTCGCGCCGACCGGTAGGGCTGCCTTTGATGCGTCCGAGGCGAGGATGTCTCCGTTGACGCCGAATAGCCAGCTGATGGTTTTGCCGTTGACGTTTTCCTTGTAGAACGTGCTTGCCAATGTTTTGCCGCCGACGGTGATTGAAGTGAGCGAACCATAGTCGAGGCCTGCGCCGAGTGTGTCGTTCAACGCGAGATAGTAGTGGTCGTAGCCTGTCCAGTTGGGTATTTTCTGCGTCACGCGGTAGGTCAGGTTCTTGCCTATCGCTTCGGATGCGCTGTCTTTCCACGTGCTGCCGACGTTGACTTTTTTATCGGGTGTTTCCACGCTGGATACCTTGTAAATCACCTGTCCGAGCGTCAAGGTCGTGCCATTGGCCGTGCGCAGTTGGCTGATGCCGTTGACCGCGGTGCCGTTCATCATCATGATGGACGCGGTTGTTTTGACGGCGGTTCCGCTGCTTGGCGTGGTTGTTGCCGGTGTACGGTCCACGATGGCGTAGATTCCCGGCACGAGCACGTTGCCGGTCGACATGGTGGTTTTGTCTTGGCTGAGCGTGGCGACCGTCGTTCCCTCCTGTTTGGCGAAGTTGGTTTGTTTGGCGAGGCTATTGCAGAAGTTGCGTAGCTTTCCGCTCCACGGATCGCTGCGTGAGTCGGTCAGATTTTTCACCACCCACACCATCGGATCGTTTTTGCCGTTGACGGTGAGATTCGCGTCGGTGGCTCCGGCTGTTTTGGCCGCCGCGGTGATATCTGACGCCAATGCCGTGTTCGTGGTCAGATCGTAGCCGACGATCGTGTTGCCGTCCACGCTTGCCGCAGTGTATGTGGCGAGTTGGATGGCGCGGAGGTCCTTGCCTTCGAGGCTTTCCCCGTTGCTTGCTTTCACGCTCATGGACTGTTTGACGCCCAGATCGGCTAATTGTAGAGCAGCTTGGGCCGTGCTCGGCATGGCGAGGGCCGCCATAGCGCCAATGGCGAGGAATGCTACGCATCGGCGGCGTATGGTGTGTTGTGTCATGGTTCACCTTCTTCGGTTGCTGGTTGTCGCATGAGCGTCTTCGCTTATGCGTGCAGACCAGCATGGCAGAAACCAATATTCGCCCGCCACCTCCTTAAGAAAATCTGTGGATAAGTGGATGAGCGAACACTTATCCACACTTATCCACAACCCATACATGCAGCTGTCGTATAGGGATCTATAGTCGAACCGCCGCGAACGATATGCTGCATATGCGCGATATTCCGTTCCGATAACAGCGGAGAACCGCAGACCGGACATGCTGTCCCGCCTGCGGTTCTCCGCTGTTATCGTTTCGACTAGGTCAGTATGGAACTGATCAGTCCTTGACGATGGTTTTACCTGCCGTAGCGCCCGGGGTGAGATCCTGGATTTCCGTAATCTCCAATACCGGAATGGTTGCCGGCTTTTTCGTACCGCGTTCCTCAGCGACCTTGACCTGCTCGTCATAGATCGCATCGTCGGAATGAAGCACGACGTTGCCACGGAAGCGGTAGCCTTTCTTCTGTTCAAGATTGGCGACCGCGACGACCAGATCGCTGCCGTCAAGCAGGTTACGGTATGTTTGGCCCGCGGTGCGCTCGTGGTAGCCGATATGGTTGCTGTCGATGATGAACATGCTCATTTTCGGTCCGAGATCAACCTGGCCTTCTTTGCTGATGGTGGCCACCCATGCGAGGTTGCTGTTGAGGAATTCCTTCATCTCATCGGTGAGATCTGCCATGATGACGTCCTTTCGTTTGCGTGCCCATGGAATGCGGGCATACTTTCAGACTACGTCAAGAAGCCCCGTAACGCATGTTCACCCAACGTGAATAACATCACATACGTGCCTCATCTGAACACAAATTTAGGAGAGATGCACCTGTTCCGCACTTTGTTGAGGCGTCAGACCACGATCATCTGCTATCCAATCAATCATGGAAAAGAAAGGATTGATTTTGGGTTGGCATCAGTGGTATTTGCTGGACGATATGCACGTCGAGTTGATTCGCAATGGGTTCAAAGACAAAGCCTACGGCATGCCGCTATTCGTACTCGGTTTAGATATTGTGTGTGAATTCCTTTGTTCCATTGATGGTTTTTCTCTCAAAAGAATTTATGCAGATTCAGACATTTCCGATTTAGCCTGGGCTTTTTGCGATGTGACAATTCTTGTTTGCTGGCTTAGGTATGTCAGACAGTATCTGACAGAGAAAGCACAAAGGCATTTCATTCCATCCCCCATTCTCGCTTTGCTTGTATGCGCGTGCGCAGCGCTTCGGAGGCCCTGAATCTGAGAGGGCGTCTTCCTGTGAACTCGATGAGGCTCGCGCCCGACAGCTCGTCCACGTATTTGCGGATCGTCTGTTTCGTCAGCATGAGGTCGCCGCCTGCGTCTTCGAGCGTCATGGACTTGGTGGTGTCGAACAGCTCCTCCTGCATGACTGCGTAGAGAAGCAAGGTTGCGTTCGTGGACAGCGCATGTTCCTTCCGTAGCTCGTCACGTAGGACAGTCGCCTTGTCGAGCTGGTCGATTTTGATGCCGAACTCCTCAATCAGGGATTCCTGCGCCCGTTCGATGAGTCCGAGGATGGTGTATACGAAGAACGTGAGTTCCCCGCTGTTGAGTTTGTCCTCGGCCTCAGTGAACGCCTTGTAGTATTCGTTCTTGTTCTCCGCGATCGTCCTGGAGAGGGACAGCACGGTGGGCAGAGTGAGGTCGTGGCTGAGGTAGAGCGCGAGCAGATACCTGCCTGTCCTGCCGTTGCCGTCGTAGAACGGGTGGATGTATTCGAACAGGAAGTGGCTGGCTATCGCCCGCTGTAGGAACGGTATGGTATCCGACCGGGCGAGGTCCATCATCTGTGCGAGCAGCGCTGATATCCGCGCCTCGCTGCTGACGCCGCTGTGGATGACGTCGCCGTGCGGTCCTTGGACCTCGACATCACCTTTCCTGAACAGCTCCCCGTCGGGCCTGTCCTTGTCGTCGATCTCGTCGAGGGCTATCTTGTCGTAGATGTCCCTGATGTCTTCGAGAGTTTTGGGCAGTTCAACGTCGCGATTGGTGAGGTTGAGATACAGTTTTGCGAACTCGCCGAACCTGGCCTTCTCCATGTCGCCCTCGGCCCTGGCCTGCCGGGCTGCGGCCACGGCGGCTTCCGTCTCCTTCCGCGTCGACCTGACCCCCTCCATCTCGTTGGTGGCGAGCAATTCCTCGGATATGGCGTGGTAGATGTAGTTCCACCGCATGACTCCTGGGATACTCCGCCACATGGCCGATACCCGGCGTTCGGCGAGGAGCACCTTCTGTGTGAGCATGCACACGCAGCGCGGCGTGGCGATGAACAGTTCGCCCAAGGGTGTGCCGATTCCGGTCGCAAATGTGGAGTCCGCTTCGAGGCGTTGTCTGACGAGCCGGTCGTGGTTGGCGTAGGAGTCCGTACTCCTGTCGGCGTGGAACAGCCGCGCCAAAGTCCTGTATTCCATGCTCATGACGGTCACTGCTTTCAAAAAGTCATTTATATTTTATGAGAATTATAAATTAGAAGCACTCAGAAGACAGGACAGAGCATCTATGAATGAAAATCAACAATAAGCCCATGTTGGCTCTACCGTCCGTCACTGACGCCCCTGCCGACGCGGGTCGTTCATGCGTCTGCTTGTTCGGCTTGCATACGATCTTGCCGAAGGTTCTCCGTGTCGTCGTGGAAGGCCCGTTTCTTCACCACCTTCGCACCACCTTATAATCGGTTTCTATCACCGTGAACCGTTTTTGAGGTTCGGCAAGTACGTCCGCGAAACAGCGTCGTTTCAACAAAAAGAGCCACCCTTACGGAGTGGCCCTCGATGATGGGTGGAGCTAAGGGGACTCCCGCAGTCTGTT